>Ga0193755_1000562_pt1 | contig 10725 bp, 7 predicted proteins | sample H1a2metaG_FD_144921 | JGI IMG/M metagenome (GOLD analysis project Ga0193755, IMG submission 144921) | Soil microbial communities from a riparian zone of the East river system, Colorado, United States - H1a2 | ecosystem: Environmental > Terrestrial > Soil > Riparian zone | place: USA: East River...
GCCCTGCTGATATCGCAGAGCGCGTTGTCGCGCCATGTGATAGCGCTCGAAAAAATGATCGGCGTTCAGCTGTTCGAGCGCCGCCCGCATTCTTTGGTGCTCACCAAGGCCGGCCAGCATTTGCTGCCGGCCGTCATGAAGTCCTTCGATCGCCTGGAATACGCGTTGGACGATTTGCGCAACGACGGCGCGGCCGGCACGCGTACGTTGCGGGTGCACATGCCGCCCAGTTTTGCGGCATACCTCGCAGTGCCGATTCTGCGCGATTTCCGCCGCGCGGCGGCAGAAGTGGAAATCGATCTGGTCAGCCCTCACGGTGTAGGGCCGCCGCCCGCGGACGTTGATGTTGCGGTGGTCTATTCAAAGCCGACCGTGACTGATCTGGTCACCGATCTTCTGTGGCCGGTGCATTTGAGCTTGCTGTGCCATCCCAATGTCGCTGCACGGCATGCCGGCAAGAGCCTGGCGCAATTCGTGGAGGCGAACGAACTGGTGCATGTGCGAATCTCCGAACTGCCGCGGCATCATCTTTGGAAGCAATTTGCGCGGGCCGCCAATCTGACCACCCTCAACGTGGAGCGCGGAGTGGTTTTCGATACCGCGATGTTGGCCGTGCAATATGCGCTGAGCGGCGACGGCGTCGCGCTGCTCGACACGTATCTATTCGGCGATCACATTCGTTCGGGGCGTCTGGTCAAACCATTCAGCAACAGCCTGGATGATGGTTACGGATATTATTTGATTACGCATCCGGAGGCGCTCAGCGATACCGCGGTGGCGTTGTTCCGTTCCTGGCTGATCGAACGCTTCGGCAGCGGCGGCGATCTGCAGGCACATCTGCACTTGGCGGTATCGAATGACTGAAGGTCGGCGGACGTAGATGAAGAGTGAGACAAGAGTTGCGGTGATTGGCGGGGGAGTGGTCGGAGCCAGCGTTCTCTATCACTTGACCAAGGCTGGATGGAAGGACGTGCTGTTGATCGAGCGCGCCGAACTCACTTCAGGATCGACCTGGCATGCGGCCGGCGGTATGCACACGGTCAACGGCGATCCCAATGTTGCTAAATTGCAGCAGTACACCATCGAGCTTTACAAGGAGATCGAACAAATCTCCGGACAATCCTGCGGCGTGCACATCACCGGCGGCTTGATGCTGGCAGGCACCCGCGAGCGGCTGGACTGGCTGAAGATGGCAAAGGCGCGCGGTCGATATCTTGGAATGGATCTTGAAATCATATCCGTCGATGAGGCGGCCAGGCTCTTTCCGCTGCTGGACAAGAAGCATTTCAAGGGCGCGATGTACGACCCGATCGAGGGTCATGTCGATCCGTACGGCGTCACGCATGCCTACGCCAAATCCGCGCAACTCGGCGGGGCGGAAATCGTCAGGCACACTCGCGTGACCGATCTCAAAGCACGCAGCGACGGATCCTGGGATGTCATTACCGACCACGGCAATGTGCATGCCGAGTATGTCGTGAACGCCGCCGGGTTGTGGGCCCGCGAAGTGGGGCGCATGGTCGGCATCGAATTGCCCATTCTGGCCATGGAGCATCAATACCTCATCACCGGCGACATGCCGGAACTGGTGGGGAAAAAGGAACAGCTGCACGCCATCGACTTCGAAGGGGAGCTGTACATCCGTCAAGAGCGCGGCGGCATGCTGCTCGGAACCTACGAAAAAGCCGGGGTACCTTGGTCTCCGGCTGAGACTCCCTGGGACTTCGGACAGGACCTGTTGGCCAACGACCTCGAAAGAATCGCGCCCAGCTTGGAGGTGGCATTCGAACATTTTCCCGCGCTTGGCAATGCCGGCATCAGGAAAGTTGTGAATGGACCGTTCACGTTTGCGCCGGACGGCAACCCTCTGGTCGGACCGGTCAAGGGTCTGAAGAATTTTTGGGTGGCTTGCGGTGTCATGGCCGGCTTCAGCCAGGGCGGCGGAGTGGGTCTGGCCTTGTCGCGCTGGTTGGTCGATGGGGATCCGGGCGCCGACATTTGGGGCATGGACGTGGCGCGCTATGGCGATTGGACCACGCTGGCGTATACCAATGCCAAAGTCCGCGAAAATTATTCGCGCCGGTTCAGCATTCGATTCCCAAACGAGGAACTCGAGGCTGGCAGGCCGCTGCGCACGACTCCGATTTATGAAAGGCTGCGGGCTGCAAACGCCGTGTTCGGCGACTACTGCGGTTTGGAGCATTCCTTGTGGTTCGCGCCAACCGCGCAGAGCGCCAAGGACGAGTTCAGCTTTCACCGCTCGAATGACTTTCCGCACATTGCCGCCGAGTGCGATGCGGTGAAGAATTCGGTGGGTTTGCTCGAAATCTCGAATTACGGCAAGTTTGAGGTCAAAGGTCCCGGAGCCGCGGACTGGCTTTCGAAGGTGATGTCGAATCGTGTTCCAGCCGTCGGCCGCATCGCCTTGACTCCGATGCTCAACGAGCGCGGCAAATTGATCGGCGATTTCACGATGTGCCGGGTTGCCCCCGAGCATTTTTTGCTCATCGGCACGTACGCCGCGGAAACCTACTACCTGCGTTGGTTCGAGCGGCATCTTCCGGGCTCCGGCGTGTCAATCCGCCCGTGCGCCATGGAATACGCCGGGCTATCGATAGCCGGTCCCAATTCGCGCGCGCTGCTGCAAGAGTTGGTGCGCGATGACCTGTCGACCGCGGCGTTTCCGTTCTTGTCATTCAAGCGCATGGAAATCGGCATGGTGCCGGGTTACGTCGGCCGCGTTTCGTTTACGGGCGAACTGGGATTCGAAATATGGGTGAGCACCGACTACCAACGTGCGCTCTATGATCTGCTGGTCAGTGCCGGCCGAAAACATGGCCTGCGGCCGTTCGGCAGTCGAGCGCTCAATTGCATGCGAGTCGAGAAGAGCTTTGGCACCTGGACGCGGGAATACCGTCCGATCTACGGCCCATTCGAAGCCGGGCTCGGCCGATTTGTGGATTTCAAGAAGGAAAAGTTCATTGGCCGTGCCGCGGCAATGGAAGAGAGCCAGGGCGGCGGTGCTCTGCGGCTCTTGACCTTCAAGCTGGAGACTGCGGACGCGGATGCGTTGGGCGATGAGCCCATTTGGCATGACGGCAAGGTCGCGGGCTGGGTGACATCGGGCGCCTTCGGTCATCGCGTCAATCATTCCCTGGCCTTAGGGTACGTGCCGGCGGCAATAGCGGGCGCTACCTCAGGTTTCGAGATTGAGATCATCGGTGAGCGGCATCATGCCCAGCCGCTATCCGAGGCTGCCTATGATGCGAAAGGCTCGCGCATGCGCGCTTAAGAGCACGGCCCGATCGAGCGTTCCTGATGGCCAGTGTCGACGTTGCAAAACTTCCCTTGCGGGTGCGTCAAGCGACCGTCATCGCGCTCTTGTTCGGCGGCTATGCGTCGCTGTATTTCTGCCGGGCGGACCTGTCGGTGTCGACACCGCTGCTGATCGACGAGCTCGCAGGGCGCGGCCTCGACCATGCCGATGCCATCGTGCGCCTGGGGCAGGTCTCATCTCTGGGCGTACTGGCCTATGCGCTCGGCAAGCTCTTCTTGGGGGGCTTGGGCGATCTATGGGGCGGGCGCCACAGCTTTCTCATTGGACTCGCGGGTGCGGCCGCATTCACCCTGTTGTTTACTGTCGGTGGAACAGTGCCGCTGTTCATGCTCGCGTGGATCGGCAACCGGCTCACGCAGTCCATTGCCTGGGCGGGGCTCATCAAAGTGTCGTCGAAATGGTTCGACTACACGTCTTATGGCAGCGTCATCGGTGTACTGAGCATCAGCTACCTGGTTGGCGACGCGGCGGCGCGCCAGTGGATGGGCATGCTGATGCAACATGGCTTCGGCTGGCGGGCGCTCTTTTATTTCGCGGCGGCCGTGGCGGGTGCGATGCTGCTCTTCAATGGGTTGTTCTTGCGCGAATCGCGCAAGGATTTGAAATTTGACGAAGCCAAACCCAATCCCTTGAATTTGTTCGGCGCCGACGAGTCGCGCCCCAGCGTGCGCAACCTGCTGCTGCCGCTGCTGCGCAGCCGCGCATTCCTGCTGATTTGCTTTCTGTCATTGGGGTGCACCATCATTCGGGAAACCTTCAATACCTGGACACCGGTGTATTTGCGCGACTACCTAGGCTATGGCGTGAGCGATGCGGCACGCATGAGCTCGATCTTCCCGGGCGTGGGCGCGGTGTCCGTCGTTGCGTCGGGATGGCTCAGCGATCGGATCGGCGTCAATGGCCGCTCGCTGGTGCTGTTTCTCGGATTGGCGGCCACCGCGGCTGCGCTATTGCTGCTCATGTCGATGCGCTCGAGTGCCGCCGGTTCGCTGCCGCCGCTGGTTGCGATCGGCATCATTGCCTTTTGCTTGTTGGGACCTTATTCGTACCTCGGCGGCGCCTTTGCGCTCGATTTTGGGGGCAAGCGAGCTGCGGCGGCCTCGTCGGGCATCATCGATGGCATCGGCTACTTGGGTGCGGTGGCGGCCGGCGACAGCGTGGCGAGATTGTCCGTGTCGTTCGGCTGGCAGGGCGTATTTGTGACACTCGCTGCGGTAAGCGCGGTCGCGGCTGTGGGTGCGGGCTATTTATTTTACTTGAGCGCGCACGCGGCGCGCGCCGGACGGCATTTGCCATGAGAATTCCAGCCGCTCTCAAGAGTGTCCATGCGAATGCCGACTCGCTGATCTTGCAGTGGGCGGACGGACGGACCAGTGAATTCGCCGGCATCTGGCTGCGCGACAATCAATCGGAACAGCGCGATGCTCACAGCGGCCAGCGACTGGTCGATATTGCAGATTTTCTGCCTGAGCCGAAGATTCGCGCCGCCTCGCTGCATGCAGGAGTGGTGCATGTACATTGGGAGAACGAGCCTCATGCGGCAACCTTTGATGTTGAGTGGTTGGCCGCGCAAGCGGATACGCCCTTCGAGCAGGTGCCGATGCAGGCCTGGATCGGCGGGGCCTTGGACGCGTCGCGCGATTTTGCCTGGTTGAGCCTGAGCCAGGCCAGGGAAAACGCGGCGGAGCGCTCGCGCTGGCTCGCACGGCTGTTGGCGAACGGCATTGCCTTCTTGAGTGAGGTACCGGCCACCGAGGACGCCATCCTCGAGGCGATGTCCTTGGTCGGCCGCGTCGCCGAAACCAACTATGGGCTGGTATTCGACGTACGCTCCGTCGCGCAGCCGGAGAATCTGGCGTTCTCCGACTTAGGATTGGGTCTGCATACCGATAATCCGTATCGAGAACCCGTGCCGGGCTTTCAGGCCCTGCACATGCTGATCGCATCGCCCGACGGCGGCGAGAATCTGTTTGCCGATGGCTTGGCGCTGGCCGCGCACCTGCGCCATGACGATCCCGATGTCTTCGCGCGATTGACCAGCACCGCGGTGCCGTTCCGGTATCAATCCAAGGATGCGGACCTGTATGCCGAACGGCCATTGATCCAACTATCCTGCGAGGGCGCGGTCACGGCCGTACATTACAACAATCGCTCGATTGCGCCGCTGCGGCTCTCGCTCGACGACACGCAAGCCTTCTATGGCGCCTATCGGAAGTTCGCGTTGCTGTTGCGCGATCCTAAGTTTCAGCTCAAGTTTCGATTGCGCAGCGGCGATCTCGTGGTGTTCGACAATCAGCGCATCCTGCATGGCCGTACGCCGTTCTCTTCGGCGAAACATGCACGCCATCTGCGCGGCTGCTATCTGACGCGCGACAGCGTGTACAGCGAATCGGCCCTGCTGCGCCGGCAACTCAACGCGGTGACCTCCGCATGAGCCCGGTCGACCCGGTCGACGAGATTTTCGCGCTTTTCGAGCAACGCGGAGCGGGAGCGTACTACGGCGAGCCGGTGTCGATGACGGAACACATGCTGCAAGCGGCATATTTCGCTCGAGCCGAGGCGGCGCCGGCGGCGCTCGTCATCGCTGCATTACTGCACGATGTGGGGCATCTCATTGAAACAGTACCCGACGATATCGCGGATTGGACGACCGATGCGCGTCACGAAGTAGTGGGTAGCCGCTGGCTGGCACAACGCTTTCCCGCTGCAGTTTCGGAGCCGGTGCGCCTGCATGTTCCCGCCAAACGCTACCTCTGCGCCACTGACAGTGCCTATTTTGCGAAGCTCAGTCCGGCTTCGGTGGTCACACTCAAGCTGCAAGGCGGTCCGATGACGCGCGACGAAGCGGCGAGTTTCGAGGCCGAATCCTTTTATCGCGAGGCCGTGCGCGTCAGGCGCTGGGACGACGCCGGCAAGGTCGCCGGCTTGGCAACCCCGAAGCTCGAGGACTATCGCGCGCTCATTAATTCAATGAATGCGCTGCTTCGATAGCATAGGGCTTGAGCCGGGCCGTCTTGCGTACAAAGTAGAGCGCCGAAAGGCCCATCAATATCGTTCCGAGCACGCTGGTGCCGTAGGCACTGGCCGTGAAGACCTGCAACCAATTGAGCTGTACCAGGCCGAAGTTGCGCCAGAGCAGGAGCGCGCAGCTACCCAAATACCCGGACGCGTCGGCAACATAAATGAGAAACCCGGCTGTCCCCACGGTACCGCTCGCGGCGATCAACCGATCGAACAACATGGCGTTGAATGGCACATAGGCCATGTAGAGCCCGGCGCCGCTCAAGATCATCCACACGAGCGGCGACAACAGTCCCGCTTGAAACGCCAGCGTCGACAGACCGAGCAAAGCCAAGCCGGCGATCACGACCCCATGAATCACCAGCAGCGCCTTGGTATTGTCGCGCACGACGATGATGACGCCGAGTACGGTCAGGGAAAGCACTGCCACCGGCAGCTCGCTGGCCGTGAAGACTGCGGCGGCCTGTCCGAATCCGAGGGCGGTCCAGATCTCCGCTGCGAAATTGTCGCGAAAGTCGCGGATTGCGGTGGTCAGCACATATGAGAGCACGAGCAGGGCGATCCCCACTCCGTAGCGCTGCAGGAAGCGCATGCGTGCCGCGGAATCCATCGGCGCACGCCGCACGCGTGCGGCCTCATCCTGCGGGCTTGGCGCAGGCATTTGCGACAGCACCCAAACGGACACTCCCAGCAGAGGGAAGAAAAGTGCGCCCGCGGCTGCCGGCATCCAAAACGGGCTGATGTGCCATCCATCCATCAGCAGTTTGCCGACGGATTTTACCGCCCCTGAGGAGACAATGAAGCTCGCGCACAGAATGGCGCCGAGTACCTCGGAGGTGCGCCGCCCCTCCATGAAGCCAAAGACCAGTCCCCAGATCAGTCCCAAGGGCAGACCGTTTAGAAACATGGCAAACACGTTCCACGGCGCAGGCAGCACCGCAAATAGAAGCAGAGCCAGCCACGATATAAAAATGAGTACGACGATGGCTGCGGCGCGCCGATTCGGCGTGACTTCTGCGATGAACTTGACGCCGATCATTTTTGAAACCGCGTAGCCGAGCACCTGCGCGAGCACCAACGCAATCTTGTAGTCGAGCGCGAAGTGCCACCCCGGAACCGGGCCAAAGATGGCGACCGAAAACGGTTTACGGAATGCGTACATCGAAAAGTAGGCCGCAAAGCCTGCCAACCCGGCAAAAGTCGTGAACAAAACAGGATTGGCTTTTTCGAGCGCTTGATGGAGCTTGCTGGCCACGGGGCGAGTCTATCCTGAAAGCGCCGTCGTCGTCGGTTGGTAGAATGGGGAGTGCCACGAATCTGTCATCTTGACTGCGCCGCTAATGCAGTGTCGCCTGTTCCGGACAGGCTCGATTGCATTGCCCGCTTCGCGCTTCATCTGCGAGCACCTGCACCAGAATCTCTTCTGGGCATGCATCTCCCGCATCCACGCACAGGTCCCGCTCGTCACGAGCGGCAAGCTGACGGAGTCCCTCCATCAGCAGATTCCGCGCGGCATTGACGTCTCGGTCATGGGATACCCGGCATTTGGGGCATGTCCAGTACCTTACATCCAGCCGCAACTCATCGAGTACGTGCCGGCAATTCGAGCAGGTTTTGCTTGAAGGGTACCAGCGATCCACTGCTATGAGGATCTTGTGACGCCACTCGCTCTTGTAGGTGAGCTGGCGGCGAATCTCTCCAAACGCGGCGTCATTAATCGAGCGGGCATTACGCCCGCGCGATAGCGCCTTGACGTTGAGGTCTTCGATAGCAATCACATCAAATTCTTGAGTCAATCTCGTGGTGAGTTCATGCAAGGCGTTCTGACGCGCTTGGCGGACCTTGGCATGGGCTCGTGCGACTCGAAGCTTTTGCTTCTCACGCCGTCGACTGCCCATCTGGCGGCGGGCTAGACAGCGCTGCTGTTGGCGAAGATACCTCAACCGGGCCTGGTAATATTTTGGGTTATCGATCTTCTTACCAGTCGAGAGCGTGGCCAGATGGGTAAGACCTAAATCCACGCCCACCGACGGCCGGCAGCAGAGCGAGAGTGGCTCTTGCTCCACTTCGGCGCTAAAGCTCACGAAATACCGTCCTGCGGCATCAAGGGTGAGCGTCACCAGATCCGGCCGGTCCACGCTCGGCAGCGATTCGGCGAGTTTCAGAACCCCGAGTTTCGGCAGAGTCAAAATGCCACGCTTCCAAGCCGCCCCAGCGTCCTGAAATCGCAGGCTCCCGGCGTTTCCCTTGCGCTTGAACTTTGGATACTGCGTACGGCCGGCAAAGAAGTTGCGAAATGCGGCGTCTTGATCGCGCAGGCACTGGGTGAAACAGGTCGCGGGCACGACCTTAAGCCACTCGTGCCCTTCAGTCTGTTTCCACTGCGTCAGCCAACGCGAAATATCATTGCCGGTAAGCGTCAGACCGCACTCCCGGTATGCCGCGGTACGGATCTCAAGCGCGGTATTCCAGAGCCACCGGTAAGCGCCGAACCAGCGATCCCGCAAACGGCGCTGAGCCCCGTTTGGATAGCTGCGAATCCGGTAGCTTCGCGTGATTCTGCGCATGCTTTATTTTAACTCCACTCAGGGCCGCGGCGCAGTATTCTAGACAGGCCGCCGGACACCGAAGCGCGTAACGCCTAACATCGAGCTGCGCGCAATGGCTCAAGCCGGCGGGGTCGTCCTCGTCCCTGGAGGGCTTCGATGGTGTAAGAATTGAGTGGCGGAATTCATGTCCCAATCTATGCTCGCCGGCGTCTTTGATCTTGCGGTAGTCGGTGCGGGCATCATCGGGATGTCGTGCGCGCGCGCGGCTGCGATGAAAGGACTGCGCGTCATAGTCATTGACCGCGACTCTCAGTCAAACGGCGCATCGGTGCGCAACTTCGGCTTCGTGTCGGTGACGGGCCAGGAGCGCGGCACGGCATGGTCTCGCGCCCGCCGCACCTGCGCCATTTGGGAAGAACTGGCTGAGCAGGCCGAATTTCCGATTCTGCAGCGGGGCTTGTGGATGACGACCCGCCGGCCGGAAGCGGTAGCCATCCTCGAGGCTTTTCTCGAGACCGAGATGGGCGAGGGCTGCAAGATTTTGAGCCGCGCTGCCGCGCGCGCGCGCTGCGGTGAAATTGTGAATGAGCAGGTGCAGGCCGTGCTCAGCAGCTCGATCGATCTTCGAGTGGAATCGCGAGAGGCGATTCCAAGAATCGCAGCGTGGTTGGCCGCGCGCTTGGGTGTAGTATTCCTGCGTCAGACCGCGGTACTGGCAGCCGCGCCGCCCCGCATCGAAACGTCGCGAGGCGTGGTGGAGGCGCGGCGGTGGAGGTGTGTCCCCGGAGACGACATGGTCTCGCTGTATCCGGAGAGAATTGCGAAGTACCAGGTGACCCGCTGCAAGCTGCAAATGCTGCGCCTTGCAGATCCTGGGTTTCACTTGCCCGGCATCGTGATGTCGGATCTTGGACTGATACGGTATCCGGGCTTTTCCGCGCTGGCGGAAGCGGCGCCGCTGCGTGCGTCGCTCGAGTCCGGGCAGGGCGAGCATGTCAAGCATGGTATCCATCTCATCGTGGTGCAAAGCGCCGACGGCAGTCTCGTGGTTGGCGATAGTCATCACTACGCCGCAACGCCGGATTACTTTACGGACGAGCGAATTGATCAACTCATTCTCGAGGAATTTTCCGCGGCGACGGGCCGGCCGCCGCCGGCCGTTCGCGAGCGCTGGGTGGGGACATATGCCTCCGCCGATCGCACCATGTTCATCGATGCGCCCGCGTGCGATGTACGCCTGGTGATGATCACCAGCGGCTCGGGCGCATCGATCGGATTCGCGATCGGCGAGGAAGTCGTCACAGATCTGTTTGGCGGGAGTGCCTGATGGCCATACGCGATCGCTTCGATCTGGTGATCTTGGATTGGGCGGGTACGACGGTGGACTTCGGATGTCACGCACCGGTCATCGCGCTCCGCGAAGCCTTTGCACGCCGGGGAGTCGCCATCAGCGATGCGCAAGCGCGCCGCGATATGGGCAAGCCCAAGGCTGATCACGTGCGCGCGCTGCTGAAAGATCCCGCCATCGGCAAGGCGTGGACCGAGGCCTGCGGTCGCGCGCCGGACGATACGGATGTTCAAGACTTGATGACGGACTTGGCCCCGTTGATGCGCGATCAAGCGGCACGCGCGGCACGTCTCATCGACGGCGCCCGCTCCGCGGTCGAAACGCTGCAGGCGCAAGGAATCAAAGTGGGCTCATCAACCGGTTACACACGCGAGATGATGGCGCCGGTGCTGCGCGAAGCGGCGGCGCAAGGCTACGTACCGGATCACGTCGTTTGTTCCGGCGAGACGCCGGCCGGACGGCCGACGCCA
>Ga0193755_1000563_pt1 | contig 10724 bp, 6 predicted proteins | sample H1a2metaG_FD_144921 | JGI IMG/M metagenome (GOLD analysis project Ga0193755, IMG submission 144921) | Soil microbial communities from a riparian zone of the East river system, Colorado, United States - H1a2 | ecosystem: Environmental > Terrestrial > Soil > Riparian zone | place: USA: East River...
AAACACAACGTCCCGATCGACAACGCGCGATTCAAGAGCCCGGCCGACAACTAAGAATGGCGGTCTTTGCAAGAAGTCGGTGTCCAAATTCCACCAACTGCGTTGGTGGGATTCGGGACGGGCATGCGCCTATCTTATCGCCGACGTCTCGACAACCATTGCGCCTCGGTTGGGTGGTAGGTCATTTTGAGTTCAGAGTTCAAGCTTCAGCTTGCTCTTTCGCCTTATTAAGTAGGAAGCAAGCTGAAGCTTGAACTCTGAACTCAAACTGATCCACCGCCCTCGGTTGCAATTTCCAGCCTGTGACGTATAATGCCCGCATCCTCACTGAAACCATTGGCCCCGTCGCAATATGAAGACGGAAATTTTGTTTTTGAGAGTCTGAATCAATTCAGGTTCGATTTCCGTCCATAGTGATTAGAGGCAATAGGCTAAATCACCACCTTGCTCTCTAGCAGTGAACCTTGACCCCGGAAGGAGCGTCCATGGCAGCCAAAGACATCAAGCATATTGTGACTCTCATGATGGAGAATCGCTCGTTTGATCACATGCTCGGAGGCTTGAAGTTAAAAGGCATCAACGGCCTGACCGGCAATGAATCCAATCCGGATAGCAACGGGCAGCAGGTCAAAGTTGAGCCGCTTGCCGCCTATCAGGGCCAGCTCGACCCTGACCCCGATCACCATTTCCCCGGCGTCAACCTGCAGTTGTATGGAAATGGCGGACCGCCAGGCGTACCTACAATGGACGGCTTCGTTCGGAGCTATTTTGAAGAGCGCCGGGATGTCAACCACTCACACAAGATCATGTATTACTTCCCGCCGGAGAGGATTCCGATACTGACGGGACTCGCGCAAAACTATGCGGTGTTTAATGGGTGGTTTTCTTCGATCCCGGGGCCGACGCTTTGCAACCGCGCCTTTGCCCACTATGGGTCGTCGTTCGGTCAGGTCGGCATGAACCTGTTTTATTTGAACGTGCCATACCTGAGCATCTACGAGCGCATGGTTAAGGCGGGCCGGACGGCGAAGCTCTATTACTTCGATCAACAAAGCTCATCCCTGGAGGTTGTGAATCTCCTCAAGAACCAGCCGAAGTTATTTGGGCTCTACGAGGACTTCCTCACCGACTGCAAAAAGAACAGACTGCCGGACTACTGTTTTGTCGAACCGAACTACAGCGATCACGAAAGCGATGGCGGCGGCGAGTTGCTCGCCTCTGACCAACACCCGGACCACCACGTCCTGGCCGGCGAGGCTTTCATCGCCTCCATCTACAATGCGATTCGTAACAATCCCAACCTCTGGAACAACACATTGCTGCTGATTACCTATGACGAGCACGGCGGGATTTATGACCATCAGCCGCCGCCGGATTGCACGCCGGACGTCCCATTCGAGGCTTCCGCGGAAGCCACCGGAACGGGAGTGCCCTTCAAGTTCGACCGGCTGGGCGTGCGCGTGCCGGCGATTCTCGTGTCGCCGTGGATTAAGAAGGGCAGCGTCATCCCAGGCCCCGAAGATCCGGTCAACGGGCGGGTCTTCGAGCACGCAAGCATCCCGGCCACCGTGATGAAAGCGTTTCAACTCAACGACGACAAACGCTCGCCGCGAGAAAAGAACGCCAACACGTTTATCGACTTCGTTACAGACACGTTGCGACCGGATAACGATTGTCTAAAGTTCAAATAGGAGCTTACAAGATATGGCCAAGTCCCAAAAAGTCATTAGCATTCCGAAACCGCCCGCCAGCGCCTACAACAAGAACCGGCCCGTGTCAGAACTCTTGTGGATGCAAGTGGAGCACTTGGCGGCGGTCGTGAAGAAAGATATTGATGATGATACGCGGGCGAGGAAGGTGACAATTGATGAGGAGAGGCGGGCAATAAGGACAGAGGGTGAGGCGAGCGATTTCATTAAGAAGTACACCGCGGTCCTGCACCCGGACGGCGCCAGGAAGAGCCCAACGCGTTCATCGAAGAGCGCCAGGAAGAAGCCAGCGCGTTCATCAAGAAGATAAACCATATCCTGAACCCACCGGGTCAAAGGCCGAGTAAACCAAAGGAGCCTATATGCGACGACATATGCTTTTCCTGTTTGTCTGTCTCATCGTCCTGGCAGGACGCGTCCACGCTCAGGAGAGTCAACTGGGCGCCGAGTTCCGGCGCGAACGCGAGTCGTTCCAAAAGAATTGCGCGCAATTCAAATTTATCGGTTGTGGGGAAGTTCTCTTCACCGGTCATCCACTGCACATCGCAGTGGGAAGCATCGCGCCGGGAAATGGCTTCGGAGCCGGCCCGGCGTTTGTGACACACTATACGCCGAACGAGACCTGGCGGTTGAGTTTCAACGCCGATGCAATCGTGTCGACCAATGGCTCGTGGCGCGCCGGTGTCTACGGGAAGGCGATTTACGCAAAGATAGAACCCGGAACAACCACCGTTAAGCCATATCCCGTCCTCAATTTCTACGCGCAGGCGGCTTCTCTGAATAAGATCTCCTATTACGGGCTGGGGCCGGATACGGCGCGCGCCGATCAGACTTTCTTTGGCATGCGCGAGACGATTGTTGGAGCGAATGTAGTTTATCCACTCTTGGGTAAGCCGCTGAATATGTCGCTTCATGTTGAGGCGAACGGGCGATTCGTCGATATACGCGGCAACCACGATCAGGCGGGTCGTTCGATCGAGGAGGTCCATAACGACGCGACTGCGCCCGGTTTGAGCAATCAGCCGGCATATGCGCAGTTCGGCGAGGGCGTTCGTATCCGGCCTGTGCTTTTCGCTGACAATCTGCGGCTCAATTACTTCGTCAACTTTCAGCAATTCGTCGCTGTCGGCGACTCGCAGTTTTCTTTCCGGCGGTTCACCGTGGATTTGGCGCATCAGATCCCACTATCTCGGAAGACGAGAACCCTTCTGCCGCGTGACCACAATGGCCCGGACGACTGTTCAACGAGTGCTACCGACTCCAAGCACGACTGTCCTTCCGTCACAACAGATCGCGAAGGCAGCATCGGCTTTCGACTGTTTATTGCGGAGTCGATAACTTCGAGCGGACACGTCGTGCCCTTCTATTTTCAGCCGACGCTGGGCGGCTCGGACCTCAATGGCAAATCGTCGCTCGCCAGCTATCAGGACTATCGCTTCCGCGCGCCCAATGCTCTGCTATTGCAAGGCAACATCGAACACTCGATCTATGGGCCGATCGGCGTCTTTTTTATGGCTGAGACCGGAAAAGTAGCTCTCAGGCGAGGCGACATAGAATTCAAGCATCTGGTCCACAGCTATTCCGCGGGGCTGACACTGCGTGCCGGAGGATTCCCGATGGTGCACTTGCTGTACGCGTGGGGCGGACGCGAAGGCACCCATACGATAGCGGGAATGAACACATCGCTTTTGGGAGGTTCTTCGCGACCCGCGTTCTATTGAAAGAGGCGGAGCATAACTCATTTCGACTTGTAGGGGCGGCCCTCAGTGGCCGCCCCAGTGCGCGGGACCAAAACCTGTCGTCGCATATGACTCTGGGGCGGCCACAGAGTGCCGCCCCTACAAGTCATCTCTAATCGTCGGGCCACTCGTCCATCGTCACGGCTGAAAGATATGTTGCTTCTGGGAAACCGCTTTCCCGCAAGCGAACACCGCCAGGTTCCATCGCCCTTTTTCTCCAACTCTAAGACAAGTCATTCATTCACTTAACCTCGCGATTTTCTTGGCACGCCAGTTGGCTACTGAGCGCGAGGCATCATTATTATGGGAACCACTCCTCCACGCACGCTAATCGCCGACGATCAGCCCGACGTCCTTGAAGCATTACGGCTTTTGCTGAAAGGCGAAGGCTACGAGACCGAAGCCGTCACTTCGCCGGGCGACGTGCTTGAAGCCATAAAGGCTCGCAACTTCGATCTGCTGCTGATGGATCTGAACTACGCGCGTGACACTACCTCGGGTCAGGAAGGACTGGATCTGCTGACGCGAGTTCAAGCCATGGACAGCACGCTACCGGTGGTCGTGATGACCGCATGGGGAAGCGTCGAGGTCGCGGTCGAAGCGATGCACCGAGGCGTTCGCGACTTCGTCCTGAAGCCGTGGGAGAACAGCCGGCTTCTCGATACGCTGCGCACTCAGATCGAAAGCGGCTACGCGACGCGAGAAAAACTTCGCCTCAGCGCCGAGCAACATCAGGAGCTTGAAGACGCGCTGGAGATTCAACGGCGATTGTTGCCAAAGGAGCTTTCTCAGATTGAAGGCTTCAAAGTTTCAGCGGCGTGGCGGCCAGCGCGCGCAGTCAGCGGCGATTACTTCGACGCGTTGAAGTTCGATGAGTCGCGGATGGCTCTCTGCATAGCCGACGTGTCCGGCAAAGGAATGCCCGCGGCGCTGCTGATGTCCAACATCCAGGCCGTCGTCAAAGCCGTGGCTTCTGAAACTGTCTCGCCAGCCGAGTTGTGCACCCGAGTTAACCGCGTCGTGTCGGCGAACACCGCCGATGACAAGTTCATAACGTTCTTCTACTGCCTGCTGGACGCCAGCCGAAAGCGGCTCACCTACTCGAACGCCGGTCACAATCCGGGCGTAGTCGTAAGACGAACCGGCGCGATGTTGCGGCTCGAGCGAGGAGGCACCGTGCTTGGTCCGTTCGCGCGATGCGTCTTCGAGCAAGGCGAGATCACGGTCGAGTCGGGCGATCGGATATTGCTGTTCACCGACGGCGTGACCGAAGCCAGAAACGAGGCCGGTGACGAGTTCGGCGAGGAGCGCTTGATCGCGTTGCTGACCGAGAACCTCAGCCTCGACGCCGACGCTCTGCAGCACTTGTTGATGCAAGCAGTCTTTGATTTCAGCGGCGGGGATTTTCAAGACGACGCAACTCTGATCGTCTGTTCGGTTGACTGACAAACCGTTTCAATAATGTAGGAGCGGCCCTCCGTGGCCGCCCTTGAATGGGATCCCGCGATCAGGTCGTGGCCACGGAGGGCCGCCCCTACATTGAGATCGGATTAGACCCGATGGAAACTCTGCTCCACGATCTTCGCTACGCCGTCCGAATCTTGACGAAGAACAAAGCCTTCACTTTGGTTGCTGTGTTTGCTCTGGCGCTTGGAATAGGCGCCAACACGGCAATCTTCAGCGTGGTCAATGCGGTGCTGCTGCGCCAGTTGCCGTACCCGCTACCCGATCGACTGGTGATGGCTTGGGAGACAGAGAAGAGCGGAGCTCCCACCCTGGTGTCTCCCGGCAATTTCGCGGACTGGAGTGAACAGAACGAGAGCTTTCAGCAGATCGCGGCGCTGAGAGGTTGGGATGCAAACCTCTCGGGCGTTGATGAACCGGAGCGGTTTCGCGGCGCGATGGGGACGGCTCGCCTGTTCGAAGTGCTCGGCGTCGCTCCGATGCTGGGCCGCACTTTCTCCCACGATGAAGATCAGCCGGGAAGCAATCGTGTCGTTGTCCTCAGCTACGGCTTATGGAAGCAGAGATTTGGTTCGGATCCGCAGATCGTTGGAAGGACCGTCACGATCAATGGCATCGCTCGCGCGATTATCGGCGTAATGCCGGCTCACTTCAGACTTCCAATCGTCACGATCGGAAAGAGCTCCGAGCAGACCGAGATTTGGACGCCCTGGGTGATGGACTCGAGTTATCGCAAGCGGCGCGATGTCGGGCAGCTCCTGGTTATCGCTCGTCTCAACCAGGGCGCGACGGTGGAGCAGGCCCGAGCAGAGCTGTCGGCGATCAGCTACCGCTCGAATCCGACTCCAGCGGCCGATCAGCGGCTCGAAGCCCAGGTGGTGCCCTTACACCAAAGCCTGGTCGGCGATGTCCGCCCAGCCCTGCTTTTGCTGCTCGGCGCGGTCGCCTTTGTATTGCTTATCGCCTGCGCGAATGTAGCCAACTTGCTGCTTGCGCGAGGGGCAGCAAGACAGAAGGAGATGGCGATCCGGGCCGCGTTGGGCGCGGGCCGACGGCGAATGATTCGGCAACTGCTGACCGAGAGTACGCTGCTCGCGCTAACCGGTGGAGTGATCGGGTTGCTGTTTGCGCTCTGGAGCATAGACGCGTTGGTGGCGCTCAGCCCGGCGGATCTGCCGCGGCTGGAAGACATCGGCATTGACTTGCGCGTCCTTGGTTTCACACTAGTGGTGTCGTTACTCACCGGAGTTGTTTTCGGGCTGGCGCCGGCGTGGCAATCAAGCAGGACCGATCTCAATAAGTCACTCAAAGAAGGAGATGGCACTTCTACCGCGGGCTTCGGCCGGCGCCGCCTGCGAAATCTGTTGGTCATTTCGGAACTGGCTGTGGCTGTGGTGTTGCTAGTCGGGGCCGGGCTAATGATCAAGAGCTTTGTTCGCTTGATCAATGTCGATGCCGGCTTTGACGCGCAGAATGTGCTGACGCTTGCCGTTTCCCTTCCCGGAGCCAAATACCCCGAGAGCGAACATCAGAGAGCTTTTTTCCAGCAATTGATTTTGCGAATGGAGAGTTTGACGGGGGTTCGATCGGCCGGCGCGGTTTCAGCCGTTCCGCTTACCGGCTGGCAGAACAAGACCTCGTTCGCGATCGACGGCCGCCGGGAGATGTCGCAGACTGAGGAACTCCACGCCGCAAGTCCCGGCTACTTTGAAGCGATGGGGATTCCTCTGCTGCGAGGGAGAACCTTCACCGAGCAGGATCAAATCAACGCCGAGCGAGTCGTTATCGTGAGCGAGGGGCTGGCTCATCGCTACTGGCTAGCCGAAGATCCGATCGGCAAGCGAATTCAACTGGGAGGCGATGTTCATGAGCCGTGGCGCACCATTGTGGGAATTGTCGGCGACATCAAGCAATCCGGTTTGGATAGTGAATCAACGCGCGAGTATTACATCTCCTACCTTCAAGACACCTGGGGCATGACTTCAGATATGACGGTGGTGATGCGCACCGTTGACAATCCTTTGAGCCTGGTCTCGGGAGCGCGGAGTCAGGTGCGAGCCCTGGACAAGGACCTGCCCGCTTACAACATCAGGACAATGGAGGAGCTCCGCGCGGTGTCGGCGGCATCGCGGCGGTTTCAGATGATACTGCTCGGCAGCTTCGGCGCGCTGGCCTTACTGCTCGCGGCGGTCGGACTGTACGGGGTGATGTCTTATTCCGTCACTCAGCGCCGTCACGAAATAGGGATACGTATGGCGCTGGGCGCCCGGTCGCGAGATGTGCTCAAGCTCGTGGTCTCGCAGGGTCTGGCCCTAACCGTCGCAGGCGTGATTCTCGGGTTGATCGGCTCCTTTGCGTTGAGCCGGTTGATAGCCAGCTTGCTTTATGCCGTCAGCCCGACCGACCCGTCGACTTTTATAGTCGTCCCGCTTTTGCTGGGGGCGGTGGCGCTGCTGGCTTGCTACCTGCCGGCGCGAAGAGCAAGCAAGACCGACCCGATGATTGCGCTTAGATATGAATAGGAACTTAAGTTCAGGGTTTAGGGTTCCGGGTTTAGGGTTCTGCATGACATTACACGACGGTCAATCCGGAACCCTATAAACTCTGAACCCGAAACCTTGAACCGATGCTTCGGAGGTCACCCGATGGAAACATTACTTCGAGACGTTCGATACGGAGTCAGGACTCTCTTCAAGAATCGTGGCTTTACCGTCGTTGCAATAGTCGCGCTAGCCCTCGGGATAGGCGCCAACACCGCGATCTTCAGCGTGGTCAACGCCGTGCTGCTTCGACCCCTGCCATTCGAGAAACCGGATCAACTGGTGATGGTTTGGGAGAAGCGCATGCAATTGGGCCGAGTCCGTAATGTTGTATCGCCTCCGGATTTCAACGATTGGAGAGCACAGAACAAGGTCTTTGAGGACATGGCCGCGTTCTCCAGCCAGGGCTTCAACCTCGCGACTTCGGGCGAGCCCGAACGGATTCAAGGCGCGGGCGTATCCCCAAGCCTCTTTTCAATCCTCCGCGCTCAGCCCCGGTTGGGCCGCTTTTTTGGTTCTGACGAAGACAAGCCCAACAGCAACCCGGTCGTGATCATCAGCAGCGGACTATGGCAACGAAGCTTTGGCTCGGACCCCGACATCGCCGGCAAGACGATCAAGCTGAACGACAAGGTTTACAACATCATCGGAGTGACGCCTGCAGACTTTGTTTTCCCCAACCGAAGATCAGAAGTATGGGTTCCGCTGACCCTCTCTCCGGAGGACGCGAACAATCGAGGCGGTCACAGTCTGACCGTCGTCGCGCGTCTGAAACCGGATGTGACGTTGCAACAGGCGCGAACGGAGATGGACTCGATCGCCGCTCAACTCGAGCAGCAATATCAGGTCAATACAGGACATGGCGCGAACGTGTTCCCGCTTCACGAAGAGGTTGTAACCGACGCGCGGCCCGCGTTGCTCGTCCTGCTTGGAGCCGCGGCGTTTGTTCTGCTGATCGCGTGCGCGAACGTTGCTAACCTGCTGTTCGCGAGATCGGCAGCGCGAGAGAGAGAAATCGCGATTCGCACGGCGCTAGGCGCGAGGCGCTCGTGCATCGTTCGGCAGTTGCTCACCGAGAGCGTCCTTCTCGCGATTACCGGAGGAATCATCGGAGTATTGCTTGCGCTCTGGGGACTGGACCTTCTGCTTGCGATTGGAGAGAGCAGCATTCCTCGCGTGAAAGAAATCAAGCTTGACGGTTGGGCGTTGGGATTCAGCATGTTGATCTCAATCGGCACGGGGCTGCTCTTTGGCCTGGTGCCGGCGCTTCAATCCTCCAAACCCGATATGAATGAAGCGTTGAAAGAAGGGAGCCGCAGCGCAAGCGGAAGCATCCGCCGCAATAAGACCCGCAGTATGTTTGTCATTGCGGAAGTCGCCATCTGCCTCGTGCTGTTGATCGGCGCAGGATTGATGATAAAGAGCTTCGCTAAGCTGACAAACGTAAGCCCGGGATTCAACCCGGAAAACGTGCTCTCGATGAACGTCGCGCTGTCGGGTTCCAGGTACGGCGATTCCCAGCAGGTAGCCAGCTTCTACCAGCGAGCTCTGGAGCGATTGGCCTCCGTGCCCGGGGTGGAGGGCGCGGCCGCCACCACTGGATTACCAATGGCCGGCGGATTCGGCTCGCGTTACTTCCGCATCGAGGGCCGTCCGCCACAACCCGCGGGTCAAGGTTTCAACGCGAACGTGAACCTGACCACCCCGAGTTACTTCAAGACAATGAATATCCCGCTGATCGACGGGCGAGACTTCGACGAGCGCGATGTGATGAAAGCGCCGGAAGCCGTGGTCGTCAACCAGGAGATGGCACGCCGCTATTGGCCCGATGAAACGCCGATCGGACAGCGCCTCGCGGTAGGCGACGGCCCCTGGCGCACGGTCGTAGGAGTGGTGGGGGACGTGAAGCAGTCAGGATTGGACATCGAGACAAGGCCGGAGATGTTCTGGCCTTACTATCAGATGCCTGTTGGGTTCGCCACGTTCGTGGTTCGCACCGGCGGTGATCCTGAACGAATGACTTCTTCCGTGCGCGCCGCGATGCAGGAGATCGACAGAGACCTGCCGGTTTACAACATCAAGACGGTTGACGCTGTGATATCCGAATCGGTGGCGCCGCGACGTTTGAACATGCTGTTGCTGGGAATCTTTGCAGGCCTGGCGCTGGTGCTTGCCGCCGTTGGGATCTACGGGGTGATCAGCTATTCAGTCTCGCAGCGCACTCGCGAGATCGGAATCAGAATGGCTCTGGGAGCCAGTCACAGCAGCGTGGTCAGGCTTGTCGTCGGGGAAGGAATGATTCTGGCCTCGATCGGAGTTGTGATTGGAGTCGTCGCTTCATTCTTTTTGACGCGACTCATGAGCACGCTGCTCTTTGGAGTGAGCACGACCGACCCGATCACGTTTGTAGCGATCGCGCTATTGTTGACCGGCGTCTCGACTGTGGCCAGCCTCGTCCCGGCTCGGCGGGCGACAAGAGTCGATCCAATGGTCGCGCTGCGATACGAATAGGTTGCGGGAGAACTGTGCAACTACTGCTGCAAGATCAAACCTGCGGCGCTCGAACACTTTTGAAGAACTCAATCTTCATGCTGGTTGCGGCGTTGACGGTCGCGCCCTGCCTCGTCGTGAATTCTGCGAGTGGCGCAGTCAATTGGCCGGTGCTTCCAGCCACGGAGACCTTTTCGCCCGGCTTCGATCTCCAAAAAATCGCAGAAGGCGTGTACGCCGCGATTCGCAAAGAACCTCCCGGGCTGATGTTCAACGCCAACGTCGTGTTCATCATCAACGACGACGATGTCGTTGTCGTTGACACGAACATCACGCCTTCCTCAGCCAGGGAGGCTCTGGGGGCGCTGCGGAAGCTTACCAACAAGCCGGTTCGATACGTGGTCAATACTCACTGGCACCCGGACCACATCTCAGGCAATCAAGTTTATCGCGACGCGTTTCCCGGAGTTGAGTTCATCGCTCAGGCGACGACGCTCGAGGACCTGCCCGCGGTCGGCGAGTCGAACCGCAAAGGATTACTAACCAACGGCCCGCCCTTCGCGGCGCGTCTCCGAAGCCTGGTCGAAAAGAACAAGAGCCTCAGCGGTGAGGACCTCACTGAAGAGGAGCGCGCCGCGTATCTCAGCGATGCCGCACAACTCGAGGCGCTGGTGAAGGAGGCTCCCGGGATTCAGATCATGCTGCCGACGCTTACCATCGAGGATCGGCTGACGCTGCGCCGCGGCGCCCGCGTCATCGACATTCGGTTTCTGGGGCGCGCT
>Ga0193755_1000564_pt1 | contig 10717 bp, 3 predicted proteins | sample H1a2metaG_FD_144921 | JGI IMG/M metagenome (GOLD analysis project Ga0193755, IMG submission 144921) | Soil microbial communities from a riparian zone of the East river system, Colorado, United States - H1a2 | ecosystem: Environmental > Terrestrial > Soil > Riparian zone | place: USA: East River...
CTTCTAGCTATACCGCGCCCGTAAGGGAATAATGCCGTATAGCTAGAAGTTGCTGAAGGAAGGCTTATGGTATGGTCACGGGGACATCAAGTCAAGCACAATCTTCCGCTTCGAGTTAGATTGTCACAATGAACGCCAGAGACCAGACTGACAGGTCTATCACACCCGCTAGGTAACACCCGAGAGCCTTCATAGGACGATGCAGTTCGCGAGACTCGAATGAATTGCACCGACTTGTTTCAGCGTCCCGAGGACTTCAGCCGCTGAAGAGCCTGTGACGCCATCTGTCTGATCTGCCGAACCTGAGGGCTGTCGATGTTTTCGGTTGCCCTCAGATACTGTTGGTAGGCATCAATCGAGTCGGAGGCTCGACCCTGCTGGCGATAAAGCTCGCCAAGATACCACCACGCCTTGATCACGTCCGGGTCGATAGTCGAACTCAATTGGGGAATGAGCGATTCGAGTTCGGCCTGAGCATCCGCGTCTCGATTGTCCAATTTGTGCAGCACGGCCATGTTTACGGTATACGCGTCGGCCTTGTAAGGCATGAGCTTCCTGCCTTCATCGAACAGCGAGATGGCTTCGTTGACCTTGCCCTGCTGTTGGTAAGCCACCGCCAGTTGCTCACGCGCTACATCGTAGTCAGGGTAGATGTCGATCACACGTTTCAGTAGACGCTCCGCGTCATCAAAGCGCCGTTCGTGAATGGCGACGATCCCCATCGCTATGTTGGCCGTCGTCAGATCGGGTCTAATATCGAGCGCGCGGGTTAGCGCTACTTTGGCTTCATCGTCTCGGCCTGTACGCTGGTATTCATTGCCAAGCTGTGAAAAAGCCATCGCAGACGACGGATCTACCTGCACGCCGCGCTCCCAAAGAGCGATCGCATCACCCCACACCGGATTGTACAGCCGAGTCATTAGAGCAAGCCCCACGGTGACAGCAACCGCGATTGAGCACAGCGTACGGTGGGTGATACGCACGTTGTCGTGCAAGAATCGGCTGGCCAGTTCAAAGCAGCCGGTTGCTATGATTATGAGCAGACCGAACATCGGCAGGTAGAGGTATCGGTCCTGCACCAATATCTCCGGTAAAAAGATCCGGGCGTCCAAAACCAGCAGAAGCGGCAAGAGAAACCAGATCGAGCCAATGCTGTAGGCCTTGTTCCGATGGATCAGCTTGTACATTCCATATCCCAGAGCAGCGATCAATACTACCGGCACCAGGAAGTTCGTCAGGCCAATATTGGTCGAATTCACGTAGCGCAAGCCATAGTTCGGGCCAAGCGGGAACGGAAATACTATCTGCTTGAGATAGAACACCAGCATCGACGGAACCGTCAGCAATACGCTGCCAAAGCCCGGAGCTTGAGGGACGAGCGTGCGCACGATATGGATCAGCAAATAGCGAACAAGGAGAAATAAGGCCGCGCACGCAAAGAAGGGCGCAGCCCCGCTAAATGCCGAGGCGAGTGCTCGCTTCGACAGCGTCCGTTCGCCTTTGCCTGACACCAGGTCAGTGAAAAATATGATAACCGGAAACGTGATTGCACTCTCCTTGCTGAACAGTGCGAGCGCAAACAGCAAAAGAGGAGATATTGAGTAGAACCAACGCCGTTGCTCGCGCAATGCCAGGTAGCAAAGAAAACTGCTCAGCAAGAAGATCGATAGCAGAACGTCGGGGACGCCCGATATCCAGCTGACCGACTGGACGTGAACCGGATGAGCCGCGAATATCCAGGTCACCATCGCACACACTGACGGCTGAAGTGCCAGGACTATGAGCACTCGATAGACAAGCAGCGTCGCCAACAGATGGGCGAGGATGCTTGAAACGTGCCACCCAGCCGGTTCCAGACCGAAAAGCTTGTAATTCAGAGCCAGCCACGCAACAAACAGCGGTCGCCAGTAGTTGCTTCTTGCTTCACCAACCTCCCCTCTGAAGGCCCATACGTCTGATGTCATCGCCTGCCAGAAGTATTGGCTGTGCTGGATCAAAGGGTTCTTGACGATTTGAGTGAGGTCATCATAGACGAATTTACCGCGCACCGCGTTGGAGTAGGCGAAAATGGTCAACGCTATTGCGACGCCAACCACGATCAATTGCCACTTGCGGCCGGATGATGATGATGAAAGCTGAGAGCTGGACTTGTTCCTGCGCGAAGGTTGTTTAGCGCGCTTCTTCGTTGCCACTTGTGGTTCACTCCAACCGGGTCGCGGGTGTTAGCCCGCCTGTGTCGTTAGTAAGAGGAATGTTGTTAGCAAGAAGAATAAGGCTATCATTCGAACCGTTGTCGACGACTGCGAGATCCGGTTGCCCATCCCCGTTGAATTCACCCGAAACAATTGAGGCTTGATTCTGACGGACAACGATCTCCTGATCGCTTCGGAAAGCTGGCGGAGTACTGCATGGGTCGAAGCCAGCGAACCGGTAACAACCGGCGGAGCTGCTAAGGTTCCGGCTCCGGTGGTCTTTCGCCGAACGGATGTTTGAACGCGGCGAGCGCTCAGCCTCATAGTATCAGGCACACAGCCGAAACCCAGAACAGAAGCCAGCCAAGAGGCCATTCGCTTGAAGCTTTTCACCAGAAGCCTTTTGGGTGGAACTCCCGCGGACTGAAGGAGGTCAGATATTAATCACAACGAATGGCGGAGTCAACCGCGGAACTTTGGAGTAATCAAGAAGAGTCACTAATGCGGAAGCAGCGCGCCCAGCGAGATATGAAAGCGAGATATGAAAGACAGTTCAAACGTCGCTATCGCGAGCCCAGCGCTCCCAGCTCACGCAGCGCGGGTTGGTAATTCGGGTCGATCTCGAGCGCCCGCTTAAAAGCCTGGCGAGCGGGATCAAGCTGCCCCATTCTCACGCGGACTACTCCCATCGCTGTGAGCACCGCCGGTTGCCGAGCCGCGATCGACAACGACCGGTCGAAGTATCGCAGTGCCTCGTCGTAGGCTTCGCGGCGCGTAGCAACCAAAGCGAGACCATTCCAATATTGAGTCGCATTTGGTTCGCCATCGGCCAGCCGGTGGTACGCCCGATCCGCAATGTCGAGTCTGTTCGCTGCGAGCGCCGCCTGCGCCAGTTTCTGATAGACCTCCGACGTTTCACCGTTGCGAGCGATCATCGTGTTGTAGGTCGCTACCGCAGCCTCAAAACTGCCCGACGACTCAAACGCCGCCGCCGCGGCTTTCGCGGTGCCCATCCGCGCAGCGTCGGCCGGCGCGAGCAACTCCGACGCACGAGTGTCATCGCCAAGCGCTCGGCACACAATGCCCAGGTGCAACCTGGCGTCCGCGTCCTCGGGCCGCGCCGCATGCGCTTCTTCGAATCGCTCTCGCGCGAGCTCCAGGTTTCCGGTCAGCAGCGCGAGTTGCCCGAGCGCTTTGGGAGCGACGTCGTCGGACACCTTTGGCCACAAACCGGCGAGCGGGTCGGGCGGATCCATCCGTGGGGCGACCTCGACATCGCGTCGCATAGGGGCGCTCCAGTCGATTCGAACCGCGTCAACAAGGGCGCGGGTCTCCGGAGTGATCCGAAAGAACACTGCGTGCGTCTCGTCGAAATAGACCGGCGCCCAATCGGTCTTCCGGCTCACGATCCGGAACAGGTTCCCGTCAGTACCGTGGGCGATGAGCACGGTGCCAATCCCGTGCCGCGCGATCGCTTCGTCCAGCCCGTTACCGGTTTTGAAGAGATCGTCGGCCTGTCTCAAATTCTCGCCGCCGTAGACCTCGAGCCGTCCGTCAAGGTAGACGCTCTTCGGCCCTCGGTCGAAGAGGACATAGTTGGCGTCGACAAGGTTGCTGAGCACCGGGCCATCCAGCTTCTGCGAGTCTATGAAAGCCATTGCGCGGATCGGAAAGCGGTTCTTCGCGACGCCGAACCCAAATCGCCTCGCGGGATCGATACGCTGGTAGTAGAAGTCAGTCGCGACCGCCGGAATCCCTACAAGCGCCAGCGCAGCGCACGCCGCCCTCGCGCTCCATGCCAGGGCAGAGATCGCGCGCGACGGCCCCTTCGAGGTGGCGACCTCGCCGTAGTTCACGATCACGGCGACCGCCGCAACGAAGCCGAAGAGCGCCAGGTTGCGCTCCGATTGAAGCGAGAGGTACAAGAAGGCGAACCATACGGCGAGCAACCCCAGCGATAGCCTCCTCCGGTTCAGCACAAAACCGATTGCCGACATCGCTACGACAATCGGATAGCGAAGAAAGAAAACGGAGACGCCTGCATAGGAGAGCGGGCTATGCAGCTCGGTGATAATATCGCGAACCGCATTGCCGGACTGGAGTTGAGCGAAGAGTTGGAATGGGAAGAGAGCGCCGCGCAGAAAGTACGGGCTCGCAAGACATCCGGCTGTTGAGAGCGCCGCAACGATCAGTAATTGCCTGACGCGAGTCTGCGACAGCGCACCCCTGCGCATCACATGGAACGGTGCCCAACCCGCTGCCAATTCGGCTAGCGCGTAGATCCACACTGTCACCGGCCCGAGAACGAAGAGCGTATGAGAGTTCGTCCACGCGATCTGCACAACCAGCAGCGAATATATCCATGTGGAATGCCCGCCGATTCGGTAACGACGCAGCGCCAGCAGTGTGAAGGAGACCAGTAGAAAGCTGACGAGTTCGGGGCGAACGGTGAACCTCAGATGCGCGACAGCGAGGGCACACCCTAAGCCAAGGCATCGCGCCCACCAGGCGGCCTTAGGATCAACGAACCAGAGGCAGCCGAAGGCAAGCAGTACCATGACGGCTTCGGCGACGATGAGCGCGTTCAACCCGAACGCCTTGAAAACGAGGTTCGCTGTTACGCAGAAGAGCCAGCGCATCTCGATCCACGGTCGGTCGGGTGTCGCATAGCTAAAAGGGTCTGTCGAAGGGAATCCGTGAGCGAGTACCCACTCGCCGGTTTTTAGCTGCCACCAAATATCGTAAGGGTCGATTTTGTGCAATGCGAAGCAAACGACGGTCGCGAAAAGAAGGGCTGGAATCACGCGATCCGCGAACCGCGCTGTTCGCTCTAAACGCGCAATCGACCAAAGTCTGCCAAGTGTAATCATCCGCTTCTTTGATCAGTACCCGTTGGTCTGACTATTGGCCACCGGCCATCTTCTGAAGGTTCTTGCGAGCGGGCTCGTAGCCGGGGTCGACCGCGAGGGCACCCGAGAACGCCTCGCGCGCGGCGGCGGCGTCACCCCCCTGGAGCCTCAGGACGCCGACCTGGTTGAGCACGGCTGGCTGATTCGGGTTCAGGCGCAGCGACGTCTCAAAGTATCGCAGCGCGTCCTGCGGCGCCTCGCTTCGGCCGGCAAGCACGCCGAGGTTGTTCCACGCGCCCGGGTCGTTGGGCTTGATCTTCACGATCTCGAGCAAGGCGGCACGCACCACTTCCGGACTGTTCGCGGCGAGCCCGGCTCGCGCAAGACCCGAGTAGGCGGAGAGAGAACGCTCGCCGAGAGACACTGCCCGCTGGTAAGCATCGACGGATGCCGCCGCGTTGCCGGCACGTTCGAAGATCGACCCGGCCAGGAGCTGGACGGCCGCACGCTCGAGGACCCGCGAGCCAGCCCGCGCCAGGCGTCCCGCCGCCTCCGCCTCGCGGCCCGTCGCGCGGTAGATCAGGCCAAGGTAGAGGTTCGCCGTCTCCTCGCCTGGGTCGCGGGAGAGCGCCTCCTCGAAGCGCCTCTGCGCTTCGAGAAGGTTGCCCACGGCGACGAAGAGTTGGCCCATGGAGACCTGCTCGCGCTCGACTGCCACTTTGGGCCAGAGGCCGGCCAGCCAATCCGGGGCCGCGAGCGCGGATGGGACGGGCACGTTCCGGGGCACTGGCTGTTGCCAGTCGATGCGTAGCCGTTCCGCAAGGTCGCGAGTCGCCGCACTCGCGCGCAGGAACACTACGTGGCTCGCATCGAAGTAGACCGGCACCCAGTCGGAAGATCGTGCGAGCGTTTGAAGGAGTCCCGGCTCGTGCGTGTACCGCACGACGACGGTTGCGATCCCGAGCCGGTCGGCGATCGCGTCGACACCCTCACCCGTCGAGAGGAGCTTCAGGGCGTCGCGGATGATCTCGCTGCCGTAGACTTCGAGCCGTCCGTCGATAAAGACACTCTTCGGTCCACCCTCGAACAGCACGTACCCGCCGTCGCCGAGGCTGTTGAGGACCGGGACCGGCAGACCTTCGCGCCTGACAAACGCCATCGCGCGGATCGGGAAGCGGTTCTCGGACACGCCGAAGCCGAAGCGCTTCGCCGTGTCAGTTCGACGGTAATATGCATCGCTTGCGACCGCCGGCACCATGATGACGATGAAAAGCACGCACGCGGCTCGCGCTGACCACCGGAGCGCGCTCCCGACTCGTCCGCCGAGATCGCCGGCCTCGTCCGCCTGGCTGAGATTGGCCGCAACCGAAAGCCCCGCGACTATACCGAAGAGCGAGATGTTGCGCTGGGCGAGCACCGAAAGATACAGGAACGCCGCCCAGATCCCGAGCAGGCTGAGCGACGCCCGCCGGCGGTTCGCCCAGAAACTCGCGGCCGACACCGCCGCGACCAGCAGGTAGCTGACGAAGAAGTAGGTCGGGCCAGCAAACTCGAACGGGCTGCGGAACTCGTCGATGAGCTCGTCCAGCGCGTTGCCAGAGCGGATCTCGCGGAAGAGCTGAAGCGGAAAGAGCGCGCCTTCTAGGAAGTACGGGTTGACGAGGCACGCCGCCGTCGCGAGCGCCGCAACTACCGCGACCGGGCGCAGGCGGTCCATCGAGAGTCGCGCGGGCTCGCGATGGAACGGAGCGAACCGGAAGCGTGCGTCGAACCACTCGCACCCAACGAAGATCCAGAGAGCGGCCGGACCGAGGACGAACAGCGTGTGAGCGTTCGTCCAGACGACTTGCACGACGAGGAGCGAGTAGATCCAACGCCGGTCTCCACTCGCCTTGTAGCGATAGACGCACAGAAGGGTGACAACGAGCAGCAGATAGGTCACGAGTTCGGGGCGAATCTGAAATCGGGTATGGGCAATCGCGAGAGCGCAGACGACGCCGAAGCTCGCCGCCCACCGCCTCCGGCCGGGAACGAGCCACCATAGAAGGGCGAAGGTTGAGATGAGAACAGCGGTCTTGGCCAGGATCAAGGCGTTAAGGCCGAACCCTTTGTGAATAAGATGAAGCCCTATGCAGTACAACCAGCGCATCTCAATCCACGGCCGGTCGGGCGCGAAGTAGCTGAACGGGTCGATCTTCGGAAAGCCATTTGCGAGGACCCACTCGCCCGTCGCAAGCTGCCACCAGACGTCGTGCGCGACGATCTTGTGCACGGCAAAGCAGGCAACGGCGGCAACCAAAAGCACCGGGAGGATACGGTCTACAAGCAAGGCTATGCGGTTTGACCGCGCGCCGAGAGAGTGCTTGGCCAGGTTAGTCATCCGTGGTTTGTCGAGGGCGACTTGGATGATAAGCTGGCGCTTCCCGAACTGCAAACCAAGCCAAGAGCGCGCTGTTGCCGATCACGATGCACTCATCGCGAATTGAGAACCGATGAGCGCCAGCATGTTCGTGACCCACTATCGGTGGCCGAATAGATTTGCTTCCGACCGGACTTCCATGTGGCCAGATCTAAACCAGAGTGAACACCGAAAGCATCCCGGATTCTGATGGCTTCGGTAGCGCCGACCGCGGGGGAAAAAGAAGGGCTGGCCGCGTCGATCGCAGCCAGCCCCTCAAGGCGTCTTCGGTTAAAGGCTCTATCCTAGTTTTTGGAGTTTCCCCCGTTACACGGCGCGGCACCGCAAACGCAGCTGTCATTGCGTATGTCACGGTCTTGGATGACACACCTCACGGTACCCGGCGGGCTTTGCAACGCCGCATTGCCCGAGGGTGGGAAACTGCCCGCGGATAAGTCGATCCGCACTCGCCTGTCGACGGCAATGTGCTCCAACCGGATGAAATCGCCGCCGCGTGTAATCTTCCCTCTACCGGTGAAGATCGTGCCGTGACAGCACCACCGATAGTCTCCAGTGAGCGTGTTGAACAACACTGTGTTATTGCAAGCTTCAAAGTCGTCCTGCAACCTGCCGTTGAAGACCGAAACAGTAAAGGTGCAAGTCGCGGTGTTGCCGGAAGCGTCAGTCGCCGTGCAAGTGACGGTGGTGACGCCAACCGGGAAGCAACTGCCGGAAGGCGGATTGCAGACCACGGTGACTCCCGGGCAGTTGTCGCTTGCGATGGTCGTAAAGTTAACGACCACACAAGGATCACCCGGCGTCGGAGTCACCGCCGTCAGGTTACACGAGCAGGTGATCGTCGGCGGCTGCGTGTCGTTGACGGTCACGGTGAATGTGCAGCTCGGACCCGCAGTCGTCGTGCAAGTGACTGTAGTCGTGCCAACAGGGAAGAACGACCCCGAAGGCGGGTTGCACGCCACGTTGCCACAAGTCCCGGTCGTCGTAGGAGCGGCATAGGTAACGACCGCACCACACTGATTAGGATCATTCGGCTGGGTTATGTTCGCCGGGCAAGTGATCGAACAAGCGCCGCACGGGCCGGTCCCTGAAGTGTTGCACACCAGCCCGGAAACGGTGACCGAATACCCGCTACAGCCCGTACCCGCCGTAATCTCCTGGACATTGATTACGAGGATGCCATTTGCCGGAACGTTGACCTGGAACGAATTGGTCGGGGCTGGGCTTCCGCCCGGGTCACCAAGGTAGTTAGTACAAAGGTTGGCGGGGTTGAAACTGCCCAGGTACGCCACCGTGATGATTGGGTTGGTAGCCGACGAGCAAGTCGCCGTCGTCGAGATGGTCGCGCACGCTGCCGTGGGGCCATTGGTGAAGGTGAAGAGATCGTACCTATGCTGCAACGCATCGCCGGCAATTGCGCCGGGACAAGCCTTGGGGAAGGCGCAGGAGTTTGCGACCGCATCACGTCCCATGCGTCCGGTCTGCGTTGTGTCACCGGCAGCGAGGCTGCCAGAGACCGTCTGCGGCGGACACGCACAAGTGGGCAGTGAGAACGAGAAGGTGCTCGTTCCGCCAGTGAACGTTACCGTCAGCGTGAACGAGATGGGCGTACCGCAAACGAAAGAGGGCGACGTGCTCACCGAAAACGGAACGGTGTTGGTCGCGGTGGCATTCTCCGCCGTGCTCGGATAAGGCGAATTGGGCTGTGTGATCGTCACTCCGGGTGTTGAGCTCGAGAGCGCTGCCGTGACGTTCGAGCCGGTCAAGCAACCATCATTCTTGATGGTCACATTCAGGTTGTTGCACTCGTTTGCCTCGATGATGCCGTCGCCGTCACCGCCGGAGAGGGCCGACGATTGGAAAATGAATTTCGCCTTTCCGGTCAGGCAAGCATTCAGCGTCGTGGTTGCGCCATCGGTGATGTTGACCGTAAAAGGTCCGGCCGCCATACAATCATGAGGCACAGAGGTGATATTCACCGTGTAAGTGCCGGGGGCTAGTTTCATCGCGTATGTGCCGTTGGCGATCGTCGTTGTCGAGAAGCCGTTTGAAGGCCCGCCAGTAGCTTCGACCGTCGCGAACGCTAAAGGTAAGCCGGTATCGCAAGCGGTGATCGTGCCGGCTAACATGCCTTGCGCCGGCGCGGTGCAGGTGGCGAATTTGAACTTGGCGACGCGCGTGCGCCAGTTAAAGGTTAGGTTGTTCGTGGTGTAGTATTCGCTGGTGAACCACATACTACAATCATCCGTCGGATCGAGCGTCAGGTTACTGTAATCGCCCCAGCGGTTGGTCGTGCCGCGCTGCACGCCGGTGCCGGCAAACAGCACTCCCTCCCCCTGAAACAGGCCGTTCGGCGGGTCGTTGAAGGCGCGCGCTGCAAAGTTGAGCGAAGGGAAATGACCTGCAGTGACGCCGGACAAGCTGTAGCCGACCGCCAGATTGCCTTGATTATCCATCGCAGCGCTGCCCATCCAACGGTTGTCTCCAGTCGCGCCGTTACCCGACCCGGGCGCGAATGTCGCTTGCTCGTTGACCGTGAAAGAGCCAGCCGGAGAGGTCTTGCGCAACTCAAAGTAGCGGAAGGCCGCTTGAAAATTGGCGGCGCTCGTCGGCGCGACGCCGCTGACATTGACTGTGAAGTTGCCGACCAGTGATTCAGTGCCGGCGCGATTCATATATTGAAGCCGGAACATCAACCGCGAGCCGACGGTATCCAAACGGTCGGTCCCGTTATTGCCGGCCGGTGGGGGCTGCTCGATGTCTCCGCGCCCACCAGGGTCACGAGCGTCAAATGCGGCCAACGGCAGCGGCGCGGCGTAAGTGCTCTCGGAGCGTTCGGTAAAAGTTGAATTGAGCGGCGTGCCGAAGTCTGCATGGAAATTGAAAAGCCGCAGGCCATCCGCCGGATCGCCGAAATCAGTGTCGGTGAAATAGACAAAAACGTTGGGCGCACCAGCCGGCGGTGGCAGCAAGCCGTCGTGATCCGACGGCAGCATGCCGAAGATTCCTTCCGGGTGCGTGGCCAGATTCAGATTGAAGTAAATCAGCGAGGCGGTCGGGTCGCCGTTGAGCATCTTTTTGCGATCGAACGCAAAAACCCCGTCGCCATCGAAGCCTCCGCCGTTGAGAAACTGGTGGCTATTCATGTAGTAGCCATCCGGCCATACGCCAAAGTGTGGGTAATCGGGAAATTCATTGCCTGGCAGCACGAAGTCATAAAGATAGTAAGAGCCAGTCGGGTCACCGTTCTTCGAGATCGC
>Ga0193755_1000565_pt1 | contig 10717 bp, 8 predicted proteins | sample H1a2metaG_FD_144921 | JGI IMG/M metagenome (GOLD analysis project Ga0193755, IMG submission 144921) | Soil microbial communities from a riparian zone of the East river system, Colorado, United States - H1a2 | ecosystem: Environmental > Terrestrial > Soil > Riparian zone | place: USA: East River...
TTTGTGATCCGCATCAAAGAGGTCCGCCTCCGCGCGCTGCACCGAAGCAATTTTCTTGGGATCCGTGGGTGGCGGGTCATTCGGGCCAATGCCCAGTTGCGCGCGCACCTGCGTCACCAGTCCGCGCTGCCGTTCCACTTCAAACTGCAGCTCCTGCGGATCCAGCTTGATTAGCGCCTGCCCTTCCTTGACGGTGTCGCCCACGTCCGCCAGCATGTCGGCCACCCGCCCATCCACCTGCGAACTCAGCGCGCTCTCTTCCAGCGCAAACAGCGAGCCCACCGCTTGAATGCGCCGCCGCGCGGTCTCCTCCGCAACGGTATAGAAATGTACGGGCGTGGGATGGGCGGCATCCCCGAGGACGCTGCTGCTCTGCGCTTTCGAACACCCGGCCTGCAGAATGGCAGCCAGCCCCGCAAACGCGGCGAAACGCTTCACTCCCCGCCCAAGTACAGTATTTTGAATGATTTTGTGATGCACCACTGCCTGGCCGCCCCCATCTGCTCTTTTTGACGCACCAATACTACCCATGGTTTCAATCCTTGCGTCAAGAATCCGATCTCTCGATCGCTTCCGAAACAGTCTATATCACAAGCATAATTTGAGGGGTTCCAACTGCGCAACCACGGAATGGCCTCGTGTAGGAAATTACCTTTGGTGCGCGAGGGGAGATGTTTGTCTTGTCGCCCTCAGCATCCTGCCTCAACATGACTCACAGGAGGGTTGTGCCGAAGAGGACAGGCGCATGGTGCCCATTCTGGAAGTTCAGGATCTTCATGTTTCTTACAACTCATCCGGCGGCGCACCTTACAGTGCCCTTGCCGGCGTGAGTTTTCAACTCATGCCCAAAGAGATTCTGGGTGTGCTTGGAGAATCCGGGTCAGGCAAGAGCACGCTAGCGACTTCGCTCTTGCGCCTCCTTCCCTCAAACGGAAACATTTCTAGCGGAACCGCATTTTTCGAAGGCAAGGACCTTCTTCAAGCGTCGGTTGGCGAACTGGAACAGATTCGCGGGAAACGCATTTCGCTCGTCTACCAGGAGCCGTCTGTTGCCCTCCATCCGACAATACGAGCGGGCCGACAGGTTCTACACGTGCTTGCCGCACACGAATCAGAACGTAAGAGCACTCTGGTGAGGAAAAGGCGACAGGTCCTCTCTTCTCTTTTTCCAGAAGATGTTGATCGAATTTCGAATTCGTATCCCCATCAGTTGAGCGGAGGGCAACGGCAGCGCGTCCTGATCGCGCAAGCGATTGCTTGTGGACCATCCCTTTTGATCGCTGATGAGCCCACGTCCTCGCTGGACCCCGCTACACAAATGGAGATTCTCGACGTGTTTCGAACGCTTCGGGACGAGCTGGGTCTGGCGATGATTTTCATCACCCACAACCCTGCTCTGCTAGCCGGCTTCGCTGACCGCGTGCTGGTTCTTTACGGTGGCCGCATTGCCGAACTGGGCCCGGCGGGAACAATTCTATCTTTACCCAGGCATCCATACGCAAAAGCGCTTTTCCAATCGATGCCGGCAATTTCCGGGGATAAGACTAACAATGGCAAAAAGCTGCCCGTAATTACCGGCGATTCTTCAAGTGCTCCATTACCGCGTCAAGGCTGCGTATTTGAGCCGAGATGTCCGGAGAGAATGGAAGATTGCAGAAAGCGCGAGCCTGCAGCAGTAAACCTAAGCGAGTCTCATACGGTTTTTTGTTTCAAGTATGGAGGTTGAGACGCCGCTTGGCGACAAACATGGAACCAATCTTGAGAGTTGAAAAACTCGTGAAGAAATACCAGCGGAAGAATTCCGCTGGCTCGAGCGAGGAGTTAGTTGCACTCGGCGGCGTGTCGTTCGCTGTCGCGCAAGGAACTACGCTTGCTGTTGTAGGTGAATCGGGTTCTGGTAAGAGCACATTGGGCTTTTGCATTTCCTGCCTGGAAAATCCGACGACAGGGAGCATTTGGTTCGAGGGACGAGACATTGCTGTGCTTACGGAGAATGAGAGGCGACACATTCGTCCACAAATTCAACTCATTTTCCAGGATCCATCAAATTCGCTAAATCCACGATGGCGTGTACAAGAGATACTTCTTGAACCGCTGATCTTGCAAGGTAAGCTCACACGAGAAGAAATGAAGCCGCGCGCCGTTGCTCTGCTGGCTCAGGTTGGCCTTTCCTCGGACATGCTTCAGCGATCGCCTGCCAAGTTAAGCGGCGGCCAACGACAAAGGCTTGCAATTGCCAGGGCGTTGGCGCTCGAACCAAAGCTTCTGATTCTAGACGAGGCGCTTTCGGCGCTCGATTGTTCGATACAGGCGCAGATCGCGAATCTCCTGATGGAGCTGCAGCGCAAACTTGGTATGACTTATCTATTCATCACGCATGACTTGGCGATGGCTGCGCATCTTGCAGATGAGATCGCAGTCATGTATCGCGGCCGAATCATGGAGCAAGGGCCAACCCGGAAAGTATTGCGGTGCCCTACGGAGGAAATCACAAAAAATCTCCTGGCGGCTATGCCCTCGCTTGATCGTGCGGCGAGGCCGCCTTTGGACTGATGATGCGCTTCTTTCTCCGGCGTCTGAGGCACGCGCTTTTCTTGCTGGCCGGCGTTTCCATTCTCGCCTTTCTATTCACGACGCTTGCCCCTGGGAACTACTTCGATGAAATGCGCTTGAATCCCCAGATCTCTCCGGAGACATTAGCCGCGTTACGAGCCCAATACCAACTCGACAAGCCGCTGGCCCTGCGTTATGCGTCTTGGATGAACTCCGTGCTTCACGGTCAGATGGGATTCTCGTTCGCATATAACGGTCCCGTCGCGCCGCTTCTGTTCGTACGTGCGCGCAACACTTTGCTTCTCACGATTACCGCCACCCTGATCGCCTGGGTCATCGCACTGCCTCTGGGAGTATGGAGCGCGGAACGCTACGGGCGTTTGCCGGACCGCTTGCTTTCCTGGGCAGCAGCAGGGCTCCTGGTCATCCCTGATCTTGCGCTTGCTTTGGGACTCCTCGTACTCGCGGTGAGAACCGGCTGGTTTCCGACCGGTGGCATGACTTCTCTTGATTTCGAGAGTCTTTCATTCGGCGGCAAGGTTCGCGATCTCGTGTGGCACATGACGCTCCCCGTCGCGGCGCTGGTGTTCTCCGCTTTACCGCTGCTCTTAAGACATGTCCGCGCGGCAGTGGCTGAAGTTCTCGACGCCCCTTTCGTCCTCGCGGCAAAAGGACACGGCATCCCCAGACGCACGCTGCTCTATCGCTACGCTCTGCGTGCAGCAGCAAATCCGCTCATTTCTCTCTTTGGTTTCAGCGTGGGCGCGTTACTGAGCGGCTCGCTCCTCGTGGAAGTCGTGATGAGCTGGCCGGGCCTTGGGCCGCTCTTGCTGGAGTCCATTCTGTCGCGTGATCTTTACATCGTCATCGGCGGCGTATTGCTCTCAACTCTTTTCCTTGTGGGCGGCAATTTCCTCGCGGACATTCTTCTCTACTGGGCTGATCCTCGAATCCGAACGGAAACAGTCGCCAGATGAGGTCGCGCCCCACTTTCGTTAGGTGGCTCGTCATTCTTGGTGCGCTGCACGCAATCATCGTTTGCGCCGGTTTTTTCGCTCCATATGACCCCATCGAACAAGATCGCAAGAATCCATACTTGCCGCCAATGCCGCTTCATCTCATGGACGCCCAAGGGCGCCTTCATCTGCGGCCGTTCGCGTATGCACTAAAATTGCGGGAAGGGACGTTTGACCAGTATGAACAGGACTTCACCCACCCCGTTCCAATGAAGCTTTTCACAAGCGGATCCGGTTACCGTCTGCTTGGGTTCCTGCCTCTGCGGACACACCTCTTCGGTTCTGAAGACACGCGCATCTGTCTGCTGGGGTCGGATGGTTACGGTCGCGATCAATTCTCTCGGCTCCTGTACGGCGGCCAAATTTCACTGCTCGCCGGCATCCTCGGCGCGGCGTGCACGTTACTTATTGGCGTGTGCGTCGGCGGAGCAGCAGGTTACTTCGGGGGCTGGAGAGATGACGCGCTGATGCGCATCACCGAGTTGTTTATGGCTCTGCCTTGGCTCTACCTTCTTTTCGCGCTTCGCGCATTCCTGCCTTTGTCGGTTAGCCCGCTCAAGGCTTTCTTTCTAATCGTCGCGGTGATCGGGGCGGTGGGCTGGGCCCGCCCGGCGCGGCTGGTTCGCGGCGTGGTGCTCAGCGCCAAGGAGCGCGACTTTGTCCGCGCGGCACGAGGCTTCGGGGCAACCCATGGATACTTGTGGCGACGTCACATCCTGCCGGAAACATCCAGTGTGCTCTGGACGCAGGCAACGATTCTCGTGCCGCAATTCGTGTTGGCAGAAATGACTCTTTCGTTTCTCGGACTAGGCGTTCCTGAGCCGGTGCCCAGCTGGGGAAACCTTCTCTCCAGCCTGCAACAATACAGTGTTCTGGTTTCCTATTGGTGGATGTACCTGCCTGCCTTGGCAATGGTGCCGTTCTTTCTAGGATACCTTGGACTAGCGAGTTCATTGCAGGAGCAAGGCGAGGCGTACAAGATAGAGAGGAGGGGCATCCTGGGAGCCTGACGTGAGAAATCGAGAAGCGAAATTCTCTTGTTGCCGTATTCTTCCGAGTTTGTCCCTGCTCCTTGTACTGACGATCGGCGACCTCGCCGTTGCCGCTCCCGAAAAGAAGAACTCTACTGAAGAATTTCTGGTCCTGCCTGGAGAGTCTGGTCACACAGGAGGGCGCCTTGTCGTCTCACTTCGCGGTGAACCAAAGACCCTGAATCCTCTAATCGCGGCAGATGCCCGATCCCGCGAAGTCATCGGGGTCATGCAAGCAGACCTTGTCCATATCAATCGGGCTACGCAACTGACGGAACCTGGCCTGGCAAGATCCTGGAAGATCTCTCCAGACGGGCTCGCCTACACACTCGTGCTCCGGAAAGGAATAAAATTCTCGGACGGGCAGCCGTTCGATGCCGATGATGTGCTTTTCACGTTCCGGGTGTATCTCGACGAAAACGTGCATGCCCCGCAGCGAGACCTCTTGATTGTAGGGGGTAAACCGATCGCAGTCCGCAAAGTGGACCCGCAAACCGTCGTTTTTCAGCTGGCTAAGACTTACGGAGTGGGCGAGAGGCTCTTCGATGGATTGGCGATCCTGCCCCGTCATCTGCTTGAAAAACCCTATCAGGAAGGAAAGCTTGGCCAGATTGGATCTTTGGCGACAGCGGCGAATCAATGGGCGGGACTCGGCCCGTTTCGTCAGAAGGAATATGTCGCCGGGCAGCGGCTGGTCTTGGAGCGCAATCCTTACTACTGGAAATCGGATGCCAAAGGCAATCGCCTGCCGTATGTCGATGAACTTGTGTTTTTGTTCGTACCAAACGCGGATGCTCAGGTCTTGAAGTTTCAATCGGGTGAGACGGATGTAATCAGCCAACTGGGCGCGGAAAACTTTTCTGTTCTGTCGAGGCAGCAGGGCGGTTACAGGATGGTGGATGCCGGGCCGGGACTCGAATACAACTTTCTCTTCTTCAATTTGAATGACGTCGGCGAGAAGGCGTCATCCGAAATGCAGCTGAAACAGAAATGGTTTCGCGAAGTGAAATTCCGGCAAGCGGTTTCGGCTGCAGTAGACCGGGAAGCCATCGTGCGGCTTGTCTATCAAGGGCGCGGTTCCGGCCTCTGGGGATTGGTAGCGCCGGGCAACCGGCGATGGGGAAATGAGAAACTCGCTCATCCTCCACGGTCGCTCGACCGGGCGCGCGCTCTCTTAAGGGAGGCCGGGTTTAGCTGGAACAAGGGACCAAACGGAGAATCCACGCTTCAGGATTCAGGCGGGAAGCCCGTGAAGTTCTCCGTCCTCACAAGCTCTTCCAATGCGGACCGCGCGAAAATGGCGGCGCTCATTCAGGATGACCTGAAGCAGCTTGGAATGGACGTACAAGTCGTTCCCCTCGAATTTCGCTCTCTGCTCGATCGTGTTACGCAGACCAAAGAATACGAGGCCTGCGTGATGGGCATTGCAAGCTTTGATGCCGACCCGAATTCCGATATCAACGTTTGGCTATCAAGCGGTGGGACGCATCTCTGGAACCCTTCGCAAGTGCATCCCGGCACTCCTTGGGAAGCGGAGATCGATCAACTGATCGGGGAGCAGATGTCTGCGCGCACTTTCGAGCAGCGAAAAAAGCTCTATGACCGCGCTCAGGAGATTCTCGCTGAGAACCAACCCATGATTTTTCTAGCGAGTCCCCATATTCTCGTCGCCGCAAAGAACTCGGTCGGCAACTTCCATCCAGCCGTTCTGGAACCCTATGTACTCTGGAATGTGGAGCAGCTTTATCTCAAGAGTGTGCCGGAGAACGTCATTCGATGAGTCCCGTGACGACCAAAGCCCCGAAGAAGCCGGGGGCCGCTTGGGATGATACGCGCCTCGTTAAAGAATGCCGTTCCGGCAATGAGGAAGCCTGGTCCCTGCTGATTGATAAATACAAGTCGCTCATCTATTCGATCCCGGTGAAATACAGCCTGTCTCAACAAGAGGCCGCGGATGTTTTTCAGGCAACCTGCATGGAACTTCTGGTTCGCTTGCCGCAATTGCGAGAACCGCGAGCGCTGCCTAAGTGGCTCATGCAAGTCGCTCATCACGAGTGCTACCGGGTAAAGCGGATGAACCAGCGCGTGGTGAGCAGGGATGCGGAGCCGGCTCTACCCGAGCCAGAGACGCCTGCAATCGCAGAAAGCCTTGTTCAGCAGACGCAGGAAGAACAGATGCTGCGAGAAGCCATGGTGGCGCTGACGCCACAATGCCGCCGGCTGGTGGAGCTGCTGTTCTTTGAGATTCCCCCGCGGCCTTACACAGAGGTGGCCATGGAATTAGGCCTCGCTCTGGGCTCGATCGGATTTACGCGCCAGAAATGCATCGAACGGCTGCGGCGCCAACTCGAGCAGCTGGGTTTTTCCTGATGGCCGCAACTTTCACGAAAAACTCAAGCGAGACTCTGATCGCCGAAATGGGGCAACTCTCCAGCGAATCAGCCCGCCGCAAGTTTCTTGCACAACATAAGGCTCTGGTTCACAAGGATACGGTCGAGCAGCTCGCGCGTCTCGTCGTCCAGAAGGTCCGCGTAAGCACCCAGGAATCGCTCCACTTGGCAGAGGCAGCCATCCTCATCGCAAAACGGCTGCGCCGCAAAGAGGTTTTGGCACTAGCTTTACGCGCAAAAGCGAACGCTCTCTATTCCTCCGGTGATAATCATGCCGCCATCGAACACCATCAACAGGCTTTCCGGCTCTATGAGTCGCTTGGCATTTGGAACGAAGCCGCGCGGACTTTGAGCAGTTCTATCCAGCCGATGATTCTCTTAGGCGAGTACGACCAGGCGTTTCAGGCGGAGGCACGCGCTCGGGAGATCTTCTCGCGCCTTAACGATTCCTGGCGCTTGGCCCGGTTGGAAATCAATGCCGGCAACATCTATCACCGTCAAGACCGGTTCGAAGAATCAATCGCACATTACGAGAGCGCCTACAGGGGCCTGATGCCCTACAAGGACACGGAAGGAATCGCCGTGGTCCTCAGCAATATGGCCGTTTGCCTGATCAGCCTGAACGATTTTCCGCGCGCCTTAGCGACCTATCAGGGGGCTCGTTCCTTTTGCCAGCAGAACAACATGCCGCTCCTTGTCGCGCAGGCGGATTACAACATTGCGTATCTCTATTACCTCCGCGGGGAGTATAGCCGCGCCATTGAGGCGCTTTATGCGGCGCGGCGCGCATGCGAAACCACTGGCGATGCATACCACTTCGCGCTCTGCCATCTGGATCTTTCCGATATTTATCTAGAACTGAACCTAAGCGAAGAAGCGCGAGAGATGGCGCATGAAGGTTTTCTTCGATTCGAAAAGCTCGGCATGGGTTACGAGGCCGCGAAAACACTTGCGAACGAAGCCACGGCTTATGGCCAGCAGGGGAAGACAGTTCAGGCACTAGAACGCTTCATGAAAGCGCGCAAGATGTTTGCGCAGGAGAAAAATCTCGTTTGGCCCTGGCTCATCGACCTGTACCAGGGCTTGTTGCTCTTCCATGAAGGACGATACTTTGAGGCCCGTCGGCTTTGCATCGGCGCTGCTGCCTTTTTTGATCAATCGCCGCTTTCCGGGAAGGCCGTGCTCGCCCACCTGCTGCTCGCTAGAATCGCATTGCGAGTGGAAGACCCTGCGGAGGCACAAAAGGAAACTGACCAGTCTCTCGCGCGGCTGAAGGGCCTTCAAGCGCCGGTGCTTGCTTATCAAGCCCACTTGCTCGAAGGACAGATCGCGCAGGCCCGTAACGACCGTCCTGCAGCCCATGCGGCCTACTTGGAGGCAAGGCAAGCGCTGGAAGCCTTGCGTAGCCGGTTGCAGGGCGAAGAGCTGAAAATCTCTTTTATAAAAAACAGAATGCAGGTCTACGAAGCGCTGGTGGATTTATATATTTCGGGAGATGGAGTGGACACCCCAGCCGAAAAAGCGCTGGCCTGTATGGAGGCAGCGAAATCGCGCAGCATGATCGAAATGATATTTCAAAGCGGGCAGAGTCTTCCGCTGGGAGAAGCAGGCCAAAGCGATCTAGTTCGCAGAATCAGAGACCTGCGCGAAGAGCTTAACTGGTACTACCACCGCATCGAGCTTGAGCAGCTTCGTCCCGAAGAGAAATCCCATCAAAGACTCGAAACCCTGCAGGAAAAAGCTCAATCGCAGGAGAAAGAGCTGTTGCGAACTCTGCGCGAGTTGCCGGCGCACGAGCGGGAAACCGCAACGCTGGGAGCCCCCGCGGAGTTTTCGCTTGAAAGGCTGCAAGCCAATCTTCCGCAAAACGCAACTCTGATTGAATACTTTTCTACGGGAGACCACATCGTCGCCGCAGTCATCACGCCCAAAGAAATCCACATTCTGCCGGTGACAGTGCTGTCCCGGGTCTCTCATTTCTTGCAATTGCTGCGATTTCAATTGTCGAAGTTTCGCATGGGCAGCGATTATGTGCGGCGATTTGAACAAACGCTCCAGCGGGCTACACGAAGTCATTTGGAATCTCTCTATGCCGAATTGATCACACCCTTGCTTCCATTCATCCAAGGGAAGCACCTCATTATCGTGCCCCATGGTCCTCTCCATTTCTTGCCGTTTCACGCCTTGCAAGAAGGGGAAGATTATCTTTGTGATGCCTTCACGATTTCCTACGCTCCCAGCGCGACCGTTTTCTCCTTATGTCAGGAAGTATCAGCGAGCACAAGTACGAGCTCTCTTGTTCTCGGTATTGCGGACGAGCGAGCGCCCCAAATCCTGGAGGAAGTCAAGTCCGTGGCGGCGCTGCTGCCACAATCATCGCTGCACGTTGGAGACCAGGCGACTTCTTCCTTGCTTCGCGAAAAGGGCCCTGAAAGCGGCCTGCTGCATATCGCTACGCACGGCATCTACCGTCAGGACAACCCGATGTTTTCGGGCATTCGGCTGGGCGATGGATACTTGAATTTATATGACCTCTACCAGATGCGGTTGAACTCAAGGCTGGTGACACTGAGCGGTTGCGCCACAGGCATGAACCTCGTTGCTGCCGGCGACGAATTGCTGGGACTCCAGCGAGGCCTCTTCTGTGCCGGAGCGACCACGTTGTTGCTGTCCCTTTGGGACGTCCACGATCAAAGCACTTCGCACTTGATGCAAGATTTCTACCGAGAGTACATTCGCACTGGCAACATGGCAGGCGCTCTTCAACATGCGATGCAAGAACTTCGGATGGAAAACCCGCACCCATACTTCTGGGCTCCCTTCGTCCTAGTCGGTAAACTGACTGATTCCAAAAGACTTATTTAAATATCAAGACGCTATATCTATTGGCCCTGTGCACTCCCTTATTCCGTGAGAGTTGATGGATCATCCCATCCACTGGAGAGTGCGTGGGATGCAGAAAGGAATGTGGGGGGATTGAGATGGAACATTTTACAACCGAGAAATGGATTGATTTCGTGAACCAGGTCGTTGGGGCTGGCGAGAAACAGCTGATGGAGAATCATCTGAAGGAAGGCTTTCGCTGTGGCAGAGAGTTCGGAATTCGGCGGCTGTGGAAGCGATCTACCAGCCGCCAGACAGCGCCGTCAGGCATGCCAAGGCAGCATTCGCAGCGGCTGGGTTGACAGGTCAAAGAAAGGGAGCGGGCAGCCGGGTCAAGGTCCTCTTCGACAGTTTTCTGCAGCCCGTTTTCGAGGGTGCTCGATCAGCCGGCACCACCACTAGGCAAATGCTCTATCGCGCGGACCCATTTCAGATCGATGTTCAGGTGGAGGCCAAGCCGGGCGGCAGTCGCATCGTTGTCACCGGCCAGCTCCTGGACTTGAGCAATCCGGAAATCATTGCCCGGGAAACTCGCATACTTCTTTCTAATATGCGCGGGCAAGTGGTCCACATAGTTGCAAATGAATTCGGTGAGTTTAGCGGAGAAGTTGATAACAGCGGAGACCTGCGGATGACGTTTGTGGGCCCCGGCGGCAAGCCGATTGTGATTTCGCTGCGGGATGCGCTGGGCCATCTGCCCGAGGAAAAGGCATGAAAGACAATCAATTCATGCACTTGCGGTGCATCGCCGGTTTAGTACGGAAGTACCAAGTTCGGTGGGAGTTTTGTTTAGACAGGAAGACACACTCGTACCATTGGCTCGGGAAAACTGCCCCGCGAAACT
>Ga0193755_1000568_pt1 | contig 10686 bp, 5 predicted proteins | sample H1a2metaG_FD_144921 | JGI IMG/M metagenome (GOLD analysis project Ga0193755, IMG submission 144921) | Soil microbial communities from a riparian zone of the East river system, Colorado, United States - H1a2 | ecosystem: Environmental > Terrestrial > Soil > Riparian zone | place: USA: East River...
TCACAACACCCTAATTCACCTTATGTTGAAATAGGTCAATTTGCAACTGCATTTTACTTTGCTTGGTTCTTAGTAATTGTACCATTTATCGGTTTAAGTGAAAATACTTTAATTGATGTTGCTACTTCTTCTAAAAAAAGATAAATTTATCTTTTTTATTTTATATAAAAAGTAAAACTATCCCTTATTTAACCCCCTTAAAAGGCAGAGGTGAGATTAAAAAAAACTCCTATGTTTACAAAGGTTTACTTTCCATACTTTATGAAAAGGGAAAGGGGATGTTACTTACATCGTAGTAAATAAGGAAAAGTATAAACAAAAGGAATAAAAAGGAATAAAAATAAATAAAATGGTCTTTCTCTCTTTTGCCTCCTTCGGAGTCTCCGTCCCATAGGGATCCCTCACAACTGTGAGGGGTAGGAGTATATTCTTTAGTATCATATAATAAGTTGTAATAAATATTAAAGGTTTAAGTAATGAATCAATATCTTCGAAGGAATTAGTATTTATAATTTGAAAGATTTATTAATTAAAAATAATAAAATTATAAGCAAATTATAAATAAATGGTTTAAGGATATAAGTAATGGAAATATAAATATTAAAGAGCAAATTTATACACTAAAATTACTGTTAATAAAAGACATTTAATTTATAAAAAAGATAAGTTAACATATGGACCGAAGTTAACAAAATAATAAATAAATGAAAATAAATAAAATGAATGTATTTAATTTATAAATACAAACGTCTCTTAAAAAGATGTAAAATAATACTATAAATTTTACTCTACAATCTTTCCACCCCTATTTAAGCTTTAAGAAGGTAGAAATTACCCTATTTTTAACTTTTAAAATAAAATCAAGCAAGACCAAGACAAGACAAGAATATAACAACTCATTCTTTATTTTACTATCTCTTTCCTTAGTCTCCGTAGGAGTAGGCTCTGTATGAATAAGAATAAGATTTACTCATTCCCATTATGGTTACGGTTACGGTTACGGGGAGGAAGAACCTATCTACTCTACAAGGGAGACTCGCATAGACAAATGGGAATAAAAGCAAAGGTGTCTTTAAAAATAACAAAAGTAGAGAAAAAAAAAATAATGGTATTATTGAAAAAAATCTTATAATTAAGAGAAACAAAAACTAATTTTTTTTATAAATATAATGACTCATAGCAATTTAATAGAAAATATGATAAGCTTAATTTTTAATTTAGCTGATGTTTTAAGTATAATATTACCTGTTTTACTAAGTGTAGCTTTCATGACAATAATAGAAAGAAAACAATTAGCTGCTCATCAGAGAAGAGTAGGTCCCAATACAGTAGGTTATTATGGAATACTACAACCTTTTGCCGATGCTTTAAAATTAATTTTAAAGGAAACAGTAATACCATCTCAATCAAATAAAATAATATTTTATTTAGCTCCAGTTTCAACATTAGTGTTTAGTTTATTAGGTTGGGCTGTAATACCATTTGGTCAAGGATTAGTATTATCTGATCTAAGTTTAGGTATTTTATATACATTAGCTTTATCTTCATTAGGTGTATATGGTGTCTTATTAGCAGGTTGGTCAGCTAATTCTAAATATGCCTTTTTAGGTTCATTAAGATCAACAGCAGCAATGATATCTTATGAATTAATTTTAAGTTCAGCAATATTAATTATAATTTTATTAACGGGAAGTTTAAATTATATAGAAATTATTGAAATTCAACAATCTATTTATTTTATTGTTCCTTTACTTCCAGTTTTTATTTTTTATTTTATTTCTATTTTAGCTGAAACTTCTAGAACACCTTTTGATTTACAAGAGGCTGAATCTGAATTAGTAGCCGGATTTTTTACTGAACACTCCTCTGTACCATTTGTATTTTTCTTTTTAGGTGAATATTCTTCTATTGTTCTATTTAGTTGTATAACAGCTATATTTTTCTTAGGTGGTTATAATTTCAATGAAATATTTATTAATGAATCATTTTTTAATTTACAAGCTATTATACTTGGCCTTAAAACTTGTATATTCACATTCTTATTTGTTTGGTTTAGAGCAACTCTTCCTAGATTAAGATATGATCAATTAATTTCACTTTGTTGGTTAAATTTATTACCTGTAGCTGTTGCATTTATTATTTTAATACCAAGTATTTTAATAACATTCGATATCTCACCATATTAATAAAAAATAATATAAAAATAAAACTTATATCTTACCCCCTTTAATTTATAATAATACAATAACAATAAAATTTTACTCTTGCCTTTGACCTTACGTGGAAGTAGGATTGCCTATTTAACTTTTGTAAGGAAAGAAAAAGAGCAGAGGTTAATTAAAAATAATCTTTAAGTATGTTATAAACATCCTGCCTTTAAAAATATAAATTATATTTAATTAAAGGACACACTTTCTAGGTTAAACCTACAAAATATAATTACAAATTTTATTAATATTAATTATTTTTGGTTAAAGCTTCAATTTTAATATTTTATTTCTTTCCTATAGAATTAACTACTTTACATTTTTCTTCTATTACAAAGTAAATTTATGATAGGATAAAATAGTTTGGCATAATAAGTATTAGGTTATAAAAAATAAAAACTCTAAAATTAATTCAAGAAAGCTAAAAAAAAAAACAACAAAATGACAAGTATTTCTATAAATTTATTAGTAATTGGTATGTTATTTTCTAGTGTTTTATCTATAACATCTAAGAATCCTGTAATATCTGTAATATTTTTAATTACAACTTTTGTATGTGCAGCAATTTATTTAATATTAATAGGAATCAATTTTATAGGTATATCCTATATAGTAATATATGTAGGGGCAATAGCTGTATTATTCTTATTTGTTATAATGATGATAAATATAAAATTAACAGATATTTTAGATACTGGATATAATTATACTAAAAATCTACCTTTAGCTATATTAATAGTAACTTTATTTATATTTTTAATTTTTCAAACTTTACCATTTTCTTTCAATAATATTGCACTACCATTTAAATTTTTGGGGATGGGAGGAGAATATAGTTTAATATCTAATCAAGTATTCAATTTTTCTGATTTAACCACTTTAATAAATAGATCTCAATCAGATATGTTAATAACACAATTTGAACAAATTCAAGTTTTAGGTCACAATTTATATACTTATGGTGCTATATTATTAATCGAATTAAGTATAATTTTACTATTAGCAATGTTAGCTACAATTATTATATCTAAAAATAATAAAAATATATAATTTATTATGTATTTTTATTATTTAATAAATTAATGACCCCCACTAATCTTATATTTCTATGTATCATGCACCACTCTTACTCTTTAAGCACTCTAACTACTTACAAATTTATTTACAAAAGTGAACATTATTATTACTCCCCATAGGGATGAAAGTTTTTCTCTTATTCTTCTTTGAAATAATATATGGGATATAATATCTTTGAAACAGAAAAAGTAAAAGACAAATAATATAAAAACATAAATAAAAACATAAAAGCATAACAAGGATGAAAATTTAATTTAAAAATATTTATATAGTAATTATAACTATTCTAACCTTTTTCTGTTTATTTATATATTTTATATTTATTTGATACATAAATAAACAGATATTTCTCTTTATCTATTTCTTCTACCTCTGCTCTCCATCCCATAGGGATCCCTCACAACTGTGAAGGGTAGGAGACTCTCCCTCTGTCCCATAGGGATCCCTCACAACTGTGAGGGGTAGGAGAGGCAAGAGTTATTGTTTATAAGTAAATAATAATGACAGTAAAAGGTTTAAAATTTACTTAAAAAGTAGGTTTTATATACACCTATGGTTTTATAGACACCTATAGTTTAAATGGAACAATTAATATTAAAAAAATAAAGGTTCTATAGGGAGTAGGGATCCCGTAGGGAGAGAAAGCTCAAGAAATAGAATAATAATTTATTAAAGTGCCTAAAAAATGGCCAAATAAATTAAAACAACTCAAATAAAATAGAAATGATAACATTATTATTAATAATACCTTTAATAGGTTCTTTATTTTTATTACCTATGTCTAATACAGAAGAAGGGAAACAAAAAATGAAAAATATAGCAATTATAACATCATTAATTAATTTATATATTTCTTTATTCCTTTGGTATGAATTTGATTCAAGTATTACACACTATCAATTTACAAATGAATATACTCAATTCAAATATTTAAATTTAAATTTTGGAGTAGATGGTATCTCATTATATTTTGTATTATTGACAACATTTGTTACAGCAATAGCCTTATTATCTTCATATAATTTAAATAGTAAATATGTAAAATTATTTTTTATTTCATTTTTAGTATTAGAAACATTACAGATATGTGCCTTTGTATCTTTAGATTTATTATTATTTTATATATTTTTTGAAAGTGTATTACCAATATTATTTATTGTTATAGTAATATTTGGACATGGTAAAGATAGATTTAGATCTGCTTTTTTATTCTTTTTATATACATTAGCTGGAAGTTTACCTATGTTATTAAGTATTTTAACTATTAATTCTTATATAGGAAGTACAGATTTTCAATTAATATCTTTAAGTGAAATAAGTTTACATAGTCAAAAATTATTATGGTTAGGATTTTTTATAGCTTTTGCAGTAAAAACTCCATTATATCCTTTCATAATTTGGTTACCTAAAGCTCATAGTGATTCACCTTTAGCAGGTTCTATATTATTAGCTGGAACAATTTTAAAATTAGCAACTTATGGTTATTTAAGAGTATTAATTAACTTTTTACCCGATGCTACAAATTATTTTAGTCCTTTAATTCAAACTATTGCTATTATTTCTTTAATTTATGCTAGTTTCTCTACTATTATACAACAAGATACTAAAAGATTAATTGCTTATAGCAGTGTGGCTCATATGGCTGTGGTTGTTTTAGGTCTTTTTTCTAATAATTTACCTGGTATTGAAGGGGCCATATTATTAGCTATTGGACATGGTTTTGTTTCTCCAGCTTTATTTATATGTGTGGGTGGTATAATTTATGAAAGAACTGGAACAAGAAATATTAATTATATCAGAGGTTTAGTTTCTTATATGCCTGTATTTACTATATTATTCTTTATATTTACTTTATGTAATACTGGTATACCATTAAGTTTAAATTTTTTAGGGGAACAATTATCTTTAATTGGAATTTTTGAACAAAATCCTATTATTGCTTCATTAGCTGCAACGAGTATTTTATTAAGTGCTTGCTATTCTATTTTCCTTTATAATAGATTATCTTTTGGTAATTTATCTCCTTATTTACCTCCACTAAAAGATGTTAATAGAAGAGAATTTATATTATTAATTACCTTATTATTACCTACTGTAATATTAGGTATAATCCCTAATATTATTTTAAGTTCTTTACATATGTCTGTTTCTTCTTTATTATATAATGTTTAAACCCTACATTTCTTCGTAAGAAGAAGAAGAAGGCCTTATTTATTACTATTTTATCTTTAACAGCCCATTTACGCTTTATTTAAGATTAAGGTAGAGACTTAGCTATTACTTAAAATTAACAATCCCAACCCCCTTAGTTATTAGAATTATAAATTGTTTTAATATTGATTATTAAATGATATAAATTTAATTTTATAGAAGGGTTGGTTATTAATAATTAAATAAAAGTTACTACAAGTTAAAATCAATTTATATTCTGTTCCAATTACTCTAACTAATGGGTTATTTAAATAAATTCATTTTATTTATTTTTAGAATTCTATTTAATATAATCTTTATTTTTATTTAACATTTTAATTAAAATAGATTGTTTTTAATTCGAATTAAATTAAGAGATATTGCTTGATAATTATTACTTATTAATCTTTTATTATTTTTTTTTGTGTAATAGTTACTTTTGTAGAGTTAATATTAATTGATAAGTTACTTAAACTTTTGAGAAATCTATTATTAATATTTTTAGTGATTTTATTACTATTTGTTAAAATTTTAATATTAGAAAATGATAGAGTATTTCTTTCAACACCTGCAAATACAGATTTTTCTATTATTTGAATTATGATATTTATCAAAACTTCTAACAAAATTCGTGAAAATATATCCATTGATATCTTCTTTATTTATTTTTAAAAGTTTTATTTTATTAAAAATTTTTAATACTCTAATCAGAATTTAATTAAAGTAGGATAATACTATACTATACTATACTATACTAGATACTCCTATAATTTTTAGCAAGAAGAACCTTACCTTTTAATATTTAACCTTAGTTTTTGTTTTTAATTTGTATTTGAATTAATTATTACTTATAAATACTATTAAACATAGAGGGGGAATTATTAACACCTACTCTCACAAACTAACTCCCTCCCATAGGGTCATAAAGGCCATAGGGAAAGAAAAATAAGGGAAGGGGGTAACATATAAAATTATATATAATAAAATATAAATTTTAATCTTTTCTTATTTTTTATCTTGTTTAAAACCCACAAGTTTCCACCTTTTTTTTACTCTTCCGTATTTTTAGGAAAACAAATGTATTTCTTATTTATAAAAATAGCAGAGTCCCTATGGGGGTAGGGTATAAATAAATGAAAAACGGATAAAATATTAATTATATTAATTATGATGATGCTGAATCTAACCAAACAATAAAATCAGGTGATGATACTGCTTCCACAACGATAGGCATAAATCCATGCCAAACTCCACAAATTTCTGAACATTGTCCATAGAATGTACCACTTCTTTCAGCTAAGAATGAAACTTGATTTAATCTACCTGGTACAGCATCTAATTTTAAACCTAATGAAGGTACACCAAATGAGTGTAAAACGTCATTAGCTGTAATAATTAATCTAATATGGCAATCAACAGGTATAATTAATCTATTATCAACATCTAATAATCTAAATTGACCTAATTCTAAATCTGATTCAGGTATCATATACGAATCAAAATCAATAGAATCACCAGAATCTGTAATAAAATCAGAGTATTCATATGACCAATACCATTGATGACCTACAACTTTTATTGTTAAAGTAGGAGATATTACTTCATCCATTAAATATAAAAGTCTAAAAGAAGGGAAAGCTATAGCTATTAAAATTAAAGCTGGTGTAATAGTCCAAATTAATTCTAATACAGTACCATGTGTTAAATATTTATAAGCTATAAGATTTTTAGAAGAACTATAATAATAAATAATTGACATCATTACCCAGAAAACAGCAAAACTTATAACAATTAAATAAAATCCAATTGTATTGTGTAAAGTAACTATACCTGTGAAACCTGGAGCAGCACTATCCTGGAAACCTAATTGCCAAGGTTGAGCTGCATCATTAAAAATAGTTGTTAAATATGTTAAATAATTTATCATTTTTTAATTTATTTTTAATCTTAATTTAATTAACATTTTATTTTAGAATTCAGCATCTTACTATTCGAAGAAAGAAGAAAAAGAAATGAGGCTAAAATAATTTAAGCGAATAAAATTAACTAATAACTAATTTAAAAATTTTCCCCTATTGTTATTTTAAGAGACGTGGGAAAAAGGAATGGTCTCTTGCTTTTGTTACTAATAATTTAGTAACAAAAATGCGAGCAAAAGGTAATGAAAATCAGTTTTATAATTTCATCTTAAGATTAAGTCTTTGAGTGTATTCTTGTACCTTGTAATTTTAGAATTCTAAGTTTAAAAATTTTAAATTTTTTGTACAATCTATATATTTATAAGGAATCGAACCTTATAAATAACTAAATAAATATTAATTACACTTTTAAAAGTATTAGTATTTAACTTAATTAATTAAGCTAACCTACCCTATATATAAAAATAGAAAGCAGAACTCGAGTGGTTGAGTGTCCCACTTTTAATGGGAAAGTTTTGGTTCGAGACCAAATGTTTTCAATTTTAATATTCATTGTTACTATTACCTTTTCGTCCTATGTCTACTAAGGCAAAGGGGACTTCATTGCCTATGGTTCCTATAGTTCCCTATAGAATGTAGGCAAAAGTTAAAAATATCTCTAAAAAATGGATTGTAGGTTGCATTTATTTCACTTAAACACAAGACTCCCTAATGGATAGAGTAAACCTTTGCTATTATAACGAAGCAATTATTCCCCTCTTTTAAAAATTTTAATTTAAATTAAAATTTTGTATCTAAGATAAAACTAAGGCTTGATAAAAATTTAACCTTGTCTTATAAGTATCTATAGTCCAAAACAAAAAAGTTAAATAAAATTTAAAAGCAAAATATGAATAAAAATGAGGCAGTAGCTTTGCTTTGTAAGAATAGCAGGAGTAAAAGTAAATAAAATTTATATTATTTATTTAAATTATATATTTATAAAATTCAATAAAGGTTAAAGCCTCGGTTGCTTAGTGGTCAAAGCGCTATTCTGAAGATATAGATATGGGAGTTCAATTCTCTCCCGGGGCAATAAAATTATAATTAGACTATACATACACCACTGAGTACCAAGCCTTTCTAATTTTTATAAAATAATTAGAAAGAGGTGGAGAGGAGAGCTATTGACTATGAAAATTAATTTTAAATTTAAAGGTATAAACTTAAGGCTTACAACTTAAAAGTTAAAATTTATAATTGAATTTCACTCTTGCTTGGTTTACGTCATTATTAACAGCGAACTCCCTCCAATTAGGATTAGGAAAGTAGTAACCCTATCCTTGCCTTTTTATTTTATAAAATTCCAAAGCAAAAGGAAGTGGGGTATTTAATAATAAAGAGTGTAGTATTAATTGGCTAGTATAACAATCTCCAAAATTGAAGGTAGGTGTTCGAGTCACCTCACTCTTGTTACGAAGTAACCTTTTTTATATTTAATTTTAAAATTTTCTCATATATCTTGTATAATAGTGGTATCCTATTTTTTAAAATAACCTTTGTTTTATACTTAGACTACGAATAAGTCAACCTTAATATTAAACTAAAAGTTAAATCTTTTAAGGACTCTTATTTACATCGTAAATAATGAATAAAAACTCCTATTAAAAATAAAAATGGGTAAGTTCTTCGAATTAAAGACTTTAGCATAATGGTTAATGCAGTTCGCTCATAATGGATATTATAAGGGTTCAACTCCCTTAGGTCTTATAGATTTATTTATTTTACTTATTTCCACTTTTATTATAATTAACTTTTACTTACATAGTAAAATAAAATAAATATTTCCCTTACTAGTTAGTTAATAAATCCATATGTAAAATAAAGTCTCTATTTGTTTTTAACAAAAGTCAGAGTAGGTAAGGAAAGGTAAAATTGGATAGGTAATAACAAATTATATTTTTAGGAAATTTGTTAGAGTGGTTTAATAAGTTCGTCTTGAAAACGAATGCTGATTAAAATCAGCCGTGGGTTCGAATCCTACAGTTTCCGTTATAATATTTTTCTACTCTACTTTTTAAAAATACCTTTTTGTTACTAATGAGTCAGTAACAATTTTTTCTCCCAATCCCAAAATAGGGAAATTATAAAAGTAGGAGGTAAAAGTAACATATTATTTATTTTTTTAAAAATATTGGATTTTAAGTTATAGGATTCCATAAGACCTTGCTTTTAATCTTATGGAGACAAAACTCCTTCCATTACTGCCTCCTTCGGAGTCTCCGCTTTTACTTTATTTTGTTACTTACTTCTTATTCTTAGTAACAAAAGTTAAAACGAACATGTTGAAATTGGTAAACAATCTTCTCTTAAGAAGAAGTGGGTGTAAACCCTTAAGAGTTCAAGTCTCTTTGTTCGTAATGTTTCAAATTTAGTGTTATGGTTCTATTGAACCCCCTTTTTATTAATTATTTTTTATTAATTATATAACTATAATTATTAACTTATTTATAAGAATTTTATTATAAATTTTTATAATCCCTCTTGCATGATTTATAGTATAAGTAACAGTGGACTAATTTTTTTCTCTACCTTTACTTTTTATAATGTAAAAAAACAAAGGTCAAAGGTAATAAGAATAGCTCCTTCTTCTTTATATTAGGAGAGGTGATTAAAATTTAGGCTAGCGAAAGGTTAAAATAAGGAATAATCGTCATTGGTAAGATAACACGATTGCTAATCGTCTGGGATAGCTCCCTTAAGCGTTCGACTCGCTTTTATTCCGAAAATTTGCATTTTTGGCTTTTGCTTTTGACTTTCTGTTGCTATTTTTAAGGACAATTTTAAATGGTTTAAAAACAAAAGTAAAAACAAGAGGCCCCATTCAATTATAAACTAAAAGGAATAGGGATGGGGAGAGATTCTGTAATTTTATTTTTAATTCTTCAAACTAAGGTCACATTAGTTTAATTGGTAGAGCGCAGCTTTGTGGATGCTGAAAAAAGAGTTCAAATCTCTTATGTGACCCTAACTTAAAAAATATTTTATAAATATACCCATCTTTACTTTTTCTCACTTTTGTTTACTTTCCCTAGCTATTTTTATCTTTATCTTAATCTTTATCTTTAATAGGAAACCCTACTCCATTTATTTTATCTTTCTTTATAACGGAGTCATTACCAACCTGGGATTTATCCTTACAAAGAAACTTTACTTTTGACTTTAAATTTTTATTTTTAGTTATTTTATTTTATTTTTAACTTTGTCTTTGTCTTTTCAAGGAATTAGTCTCTCCCTATGGTTCCTATGGCTCA
>Ga0193755_1000570_pt1 | contig 10679 bp, 7 predicted proteins | sample H1a2metaG_FD_144921 | JGI IMG/M metagenome (GOLD analysis project Ga0193755, IMG submission 144921) | Soil microbial communities from a riparian zone of the East river system, Colorado, United States - H1a2 | ecosystem: Environmental > Terrestrial > Soil > Riparian zone | place: USA: East River...
ATGTCTGTGATGGCTGAGGAGTCGATCTGGGCCAGGAGCAGGAGCGTTCGGCACATCACTCCGTACTCATCGACTGTGCGATGGTGCTCGGAGGCAAGCCGCCAGCTATGCGCCAGCCGCTGGCCGTCGTAAACACCCAGGGTGGTGTTGGTGTTTCCTACATCGAGAACTAAGAGCATAGTCCGTAGTCCTTAGTCCGTAGTCCTTAGTCCGTAGTTCTTAGCTCGTAGTCCTTGGTCCTGGTTCGCAGTCCTGGTTCGATTGTCGCACGCCTTGGAATCGCTCGCCCCGCAGGCCCAGCTACGGACTACTGACTACGGACTGCCTTTCTGAGTCGCACCTCGCCTGAGGTGATCTCGCGGCGTCGGCCGCCGGCTTCTTCGATAACAAGCGCGCCGGTGTCTGCCAATCCCCGCGTGAGACCCTCTATCACTCCGCCGGGCGTCTCGACGCTAACCGCGCAGTCGTAAGCATAGGTCGACAGCTCGCTCCAGCGAGCGATCACCGCGTCGGGGCTGCCGAGCGCTAGCCGGTACCAGCTTTCAATCCGCCCCAGAAGCGGTCCAAGAACTTCGTCTGCCGCAACACGCTTTCCACTCTCGATCAGAATCGAAGTTGCACTATCGCGAATCTCTTTCGGGAACTCGCGTTGAGCGAGGTTGACTCCAATACCCATCACCGCATACTGCAGCTGTTCCCCCTCTATCGCTGTCTCGATCAGAATGCCACAAATCTTTCTCCCCGATGCCAACACGTCGTTAGGCCATTTGATATCCACTTCTATCTGAAAATCTGTCTTAAGCGTTTCCGCAACCGCGACCGCTGCGGCCAGTGTTATCACCGCCGAAGCGTCAGGCTTAAGCTGCGGTCGAAGAATTAGCGATAGATAGAGCCCGTCTCCTGCCGGCGAAGACCACGTGCGTCCCAGCCTGCCGCGGCCGGCCGTCTGCTCGCGCGCGGTGACCGCTATGCCTTCGTCAGCACCCGAAGCCGCCATCTCTCGCGCGAACTCATTCGTCGAGGGCAGCCGGTCGAAACGCAGGACGGTTGAGCCGAGCATAGCCATGTTTCAGGGCTGAGTGCTGAGGATTCTGTGGAGCAACCGACACAGAGGCTCAGTCAGTCCTCAGTCGCGCTTCCTGTCCCCGCATTGCGAGTTCAAAGAATCTGTTAGTAGCGTTTAGCGCAGATTTTACGGCCGCGTCCGTCTCATTGCCGATAATCTCACAACTGCCGAAAATCTGCGTCTCGCGTCCTTCAAAATTGACATCCACCAGTACGCCAATCAGATCCTTGCCGAGCGCGTTGACGTGGTCCAGGTCTGCAAGCGCGCACGTGAAACGGCGCTCGACCGTCTCTTCGACGGCTTTGAGGGCGGCTGCGGCCGCCGCTTTCATGCGACCTGCCTCATCGCAACCACCGCGTGCGCTCGCGGTAATTGTCCGTTCGCTCAGTGTGAAAGTCACATCGACCCGGCACTGACCATCGGCTTCTTCGTGGACATCGGCGCGATCGAATCGCAGACGCTTCTGGGCTCGGGTGGTTGACATAATGGCTCTTCGAGTTCCTGGTCGGAACGGACCACGTGCCTTTCAGTCCACTGCGCACCGGACCGCAGACTGCTCAACCGATACGAATCAAAGGGGCCTGGTCTTCAAGCTGATTTCAACGGCAGTCGCCGACTGCGTGATTGCGGCGACCGAGATCAAATCGACTCCGCACTCCGCGACCTCGCGAACCGTCTCGAGGCTCACTCCAACTGATGCTTCGATCGTCACGCCGGGCCTTTGCGTCCTGATCAGCGCGACTGACTCCCGAATCTCTGCGATGTTCATGTTGTCGAGCATTATCACGTCCGCGGCGGCCGCTATGGCTTCGCGAAGCTGAGATTGATTTCCAACCTGCACCTCGATTTTCATCAAGTGGGGGACCGCTCGTCGCGCCAGCTCCACTGCGCGGCGCACTCCGCCCGCGAGCGCGATGTGATTATCCTTGATCAGCACTCCGTCATCCAAGCCAAAGCGATGATTGTAGCCTCCGCCGACCGTTACCGCGTACTTCTCCAGCAGCCGCAAACCAGGCGTCGTCCCGGCCGTGTCGACGATTCGCGCTTCGGTTCCGGTTATGCGGTTCACAAACTCGCGAGTAAGGGTCGCCACGCCCGATAGCCGCTGCATAAGGTTCAACGCCGTGCGCTCCGCGGTCAGCAACACTGCTGCAGGTCCCTCGATTATCGCGAACTCGGAGCCGGCGCTTATCAGTTCGCCGTCGTAGACTCGCGACTCAAGCTGGATGTTGGCGTCCAGGGTGCTGAAGACAGCCTCGGCGATTTCGAGTCCGCAGAGTACGAAATCCTGCTTTGCAAGAAACCGCCCGCGGGCGCGCGCGCCTCCGCGGACGATGCTCTGCGTGGTTATGTCGCCCCGCCCGAGGTCTTCCTTCAGGAGATCAGACGCATAGGCGAAGATGATTCCGGAGTCGAGTTCCATTGAGCTAAGCTGTTGAGCCGGGCCTCACTTCTTCCGCTGAATCGAGGCGAGCGTGAACCTGAGCTTTTCAATCTCGGCGATGAGTTCCTCGTGACGTCGGCCGGTCTCCTCCACGACCTCGCGAGGAGCACGCTCTACGAACGAAGCATTGTCGAGCCGCGATGCCAGCCCGCGCGCTTCGTTTGCCTTGCGCTCCATCTCCTTCGAGATGCGCTCGCTTTCCTTGTCCAGGTCGATCAAACCTCCGAGCGGCACCGCCAGTTCGATGCCATTCACGATATCGGAAGCCGTCGATTCAAGCGCAGGCAGCGCATCTGAAACGATGATCTCTTCCACTCGTGCGAGGCGCTTGATCCGGTCTCCATTATTCAGGACCAACGACCGTGCAGCTTGATCAGCGGTCCCGAGGTGTAGCATTACACGGCTCTGCGACGGAATGTTAAAGATCGAACGAATGTTGCGCACCTTGGTGATCAGCGCAATCAGCGTGCCCATCTGCTCGCTTGCCAGCTCGTCGGCGCGGCCGGCGTCCGCCGTCGGCCACTCTTGAAGCATTATTGACTCGCCGGTGTGAGGCAACCGCTGCCATATCTCTTCAGTGATGTATGGCATCAGAGGGTGAAGCAGGCGCAGGCTCATCTCGAGCACGTACACGATGCGGCAGCGGGCCGCAAGAACTTCAGGCGTTTCTTCGCTCGCGGTAACCAGGGACTTGGAAAGCTCGATGTACCAATCGCAGAAGTCGTCCCAGAAGAAGTGATAAAGCGTCTGCGCCACTTCGTTGAGCTTGTATTCTTCCAATGCGCGCGTCGTCTGTTCGATCGTGGCGTTCAACTCCGCAAGGATCCATCGATCTGCGAGCTCGTCGGAAGGAACCCATTTTGCCTCTGCCCCGGAAGCGTCGCCGAGGTTCATCATCACAAATCGAGCCGCGTTCCAGATCTTATTTGCGAAGTTACGCGCTTCTTCAACCTGCTTCTGTCGAACAGGTTTCTTGTCTTTGTCGACCTCGACACTTGCGAAGCGAATGTCCTGACCGCGAGCGGCCCTAATAAGCAAGGCGAATCGGAGCGCGTCGGTCCCGTACAGCGCGATCACATCCAGCGGATTAACACCTGTGCCAAGCGACTTGCTATGTCGCTTCCCCTCCTCATTCACCACGGTCGCATAGATGTAGACATCGTTAAACGGAATCTGTTTTGTGAAGTACAGCCCGCTCATGATCATGCGCGAAACCCAAAGATAGATTATGTCGCGCGCCGTCGCGAGCACGGATGTCGGATAGTATGTCGCAAGGTCTTCCGTCTCTTCGGGCCAGCCGAGGACCGCCTGGGGCCACAGTCCCGAAGAGAACCACGTATCCAACACGTCTTCATCTTGAGTGATCGGCTTGCCGTTCGCTTTGTCTTTGGCCTCGGCTTCACTGCGAGCGACGATGTACTCGCCGTCCTCGGTGGTCCAGACTGGAATTCGATGACCCCACCAGAGCTGGCGAGAGATCGTCCAGTCGCGAATGTTCTCCATCCAGTCGAGATAGGTGCGCTCGTAGCGATCAGGGTAGAACTTCACCCGCTCCTGCTTTACGACGTCGATCGCCGGCTGGGCGAGTTCCTTCATTCGCACAAACCACTGCTCGGAAAGCAGCGGCTCGATGATGGTGTGGCAGCGCGCACAGAGCGCTGTCGGTACCGTGTAGTCTTCGATCTTAACGACCAGTCCTAGAGCATCCAGATCCTGGAGCACCCGTTCGCGAGCCTCGAAGCGATCCAACCCGGCGTAACGCTCGCCCGCATCGGCCGACATCTTTCCGTGCTCATCAATAACAATCACCTTGTCCAGGTTGTGACGCATACCGGCTTCGAAGTCATTTAGATCGTGTGCAGGCGTGACCTTCACCGCCCCGCTTCCAAACTCGGACTTCGCATAGTCATCGGCTATCAACGGAATCTCTCGCCCTACGAGCGGAAGCACGATCGTCTTGCCTACCATCTCCGTGTATCGCTCGTCTTGTGGGTTCACCGCGACTGCCGTGTCGCCGAGCATCGTTTCGGGTCGGGTCGTTGCAACAACGACAAAGCCGCTTCCATCTTTGAACGGATATCGCAAGTGATAGAGCTTGGCCGCGCGGTCTTCGTGCTCGACTTCGATGTCGGAGATCGCCGTCAGACAGCGGGGACACCAGTTGATGACGCGCTTGCCGCGATAGATCAAGCCCGCTTCCCACCAGCGCACGAAGCATTCCATCACTGCTTCGACGTAGCGCTCATCGAGGGTGAACCGCGTTCGGTCCCAGTCGAAGGAGCACCCCAGTCTGCGAAGCTGTGAGAGAATCACTCCGCCGTACTTGTTCACGAACTCCCAGGTCCGCTCGACGAAGCCTTCTCGTCCCAGGTCATAGCGAGTGAGCCCCTCCTTGCGAAGCTCTTTCTCGACCACGTTCTGAGTAGCAATGCCGGCATGATCAGTTCCGGGCACGCACAATGTCCTGAAGCCTTGCATTCGCTTCCACCGGATCAGCGTGTCCTGGAGCGAATAGCACAAAGCGTGACCGATGTGCAGCGAGCCAGTCACGTTTGGTGGCGGGATCGTTATGGTGTAGGTGAGCCCTTCACCGTGTGGCTTGAAGTATCCGCGCGACTCCCAGAGCGGATACCACTTCTCCTCTGCGCTGTGAGGCTCATACGCTTTCGGGATCTCAGTCATAGGGTTATGGCAAACACTCACCGCCTTTGCCGGCAGCCGTCGCTCTTTTGCATAAAGGCTTTACCATTGTTGCTGAACAATGAGTTCCGGGCGAGTTCCGGCGCAGCGTGACGGCCAGACAATTAAAAGGGATAGAGAGGAGATGGTCAACCTCTCTATCCCTTTCGCATGCGTTTGCGGATGTGATTGAAGCTGAATTATCGCTTGGTAAGCGCTTCGCGCGTTTGTTGCTCGATGATTCGCTCGACGCAGTCGGGGACTATCTCCCAGGCGATTTCGCGGACGACGGAGTCGCCTATCTGCGCTACCACGCGCCTTACGATCTCGTCGATGACCATCGGCGAGAGTTCGACCGGGGTGAGGGGCACCTCGCTCGGTTGGCGATGCCCGTTCTCGTGAGTTTCTACCGCCTGGTCGTCGACTAATGCGCGCGAGATCTCAAAGCCTCGCTCGGGGTCCGATGAGTCAAATTCCTCGACTGAAAAATCCTGCTCCCCACCGGTCGCCGCTTCGACGTCGATCGCGGCGAAACCCATCTGTTCCGCTTCCCAATTCACCGGCTCGTCCGTCGGAGCTTCAGCGCCCGTCGTCTGGGGCGTGTCTGCTTCGTGAGCAAAAACCTCAGCGGCTGGTTCGGTGAACTCGACAGGCAACACCATAGAATCGAGCCGCCCAGTTGAATGAACCACCGCACCTGGAGATGTCCAATCGTAAGCAACAGACTCGGCGACAGTGGCCTCCTCACTCACCGGCTCACGACGGACCGGCTCTGGACTCGTCGATCTTAAACTGGCCGACTCCGGAGTGGCCGACTCGAGACTAGCCGCCTCAGGTGAACTGGTGGTCTGTGTCTCGTGGTCTGGCCATTGCTCGAGAGGTTCCGCGGGCTGTTCGAACACATCGCTCCCGACAAAGTCCTGGGCCGCATATTCCACAAGCTTTTGCCCCTCCAGGGGCAGGTCGGCCGTCACCAACTCACCGGTGATTCTCGTCGATGATGCCTGTGACTCGCGTACGTTCTCAACTGATACAGGTTCTTCGGGCGTGAGCTCCAGACTGAATTCGGTGGGTGCCGGCTCGTCGAGCGGCAAGACCAAGCCGCTTGGAGCGCTCGGCAGCGGTTCAGTAGCGTCATCGAACAAGAGGTCCCCGAGCGGCTCATCTGCGGTGAACAAGTTTGAAGCATCGGCGGCAACCGGGGCCTCCGAGAAGCTGAACAGCCCTGCAGTCTGGTTAGTGGTTTCCATCGAAGTCTGACTGCTTTCGAGCATCTCGGGCATCTCGGGCATCTCCAGCGTAGTTGTTTTTAGATTGCGCGAGTTGGCGGCTTTCCATTCGGTGGCAGCTTGTTCAACCTCTTGCACATACCACTCGTTGGAATCACCTGTCTGCACGGGTTCTGAGTGAACGCTGGGCGGGATGGCGTCAACCATCGCGACGTCGGAATCCCCTGTAGGATTAGAGGGCATGGACTCTTCGAAGTCCACGACCATTTGTCGCTGCTCGAGCGGAGCCTGCGAAGGGGTCGCGGCCGACAAGAACTGAGTTTCGATCGCCAGAGGCGCCGGTTCTACAGCCTTGTCATTCACGGAGGACGTGAGTTCAACGGATAAACCGGCCGCCGGTGCCGCCGGATCCTGAACTTCGGACGAACCGGTCTGGACTGACGACTGGCCGTGTCCGGGCGGGGAGACTAGTTCGCCCGTGGGTCGCTCCGAAGCAGGCACGTCGCGGATGACTTCCTCGCTCGAGGATTGAATCTCGACCGAACGAAAGTCTGAAGATTCGCCCGATGAGACGTCTCCGAGGTCGGATGGCAAGGTCTCACCATTTGTCGATCCTACTGCATGTGCCGGCGTGTCGACCGGCCTCCACTCGCCTGAAGCTGATTCAAAGTCAACGGAGAGCGAAGCATCGACCGGAGCCTCGACGGGCTCTGGCATATCCAACGCATGAGGCTCCTCGTATTGGAGGGTTTGTGGTTCTGGCGCGGTCAAGGGCGCTGAAAGGAGAGGCTCGGAGCGCGAACGATCGGTTTTAACGAGTAGCTTGCGGACAGTCTCAACCAGCGTCCGGGACTCAAATGGCTTGGTCAGATGGGCATCCGCTTGAACGCGTTTCGCCTCGGCCTGGTCGAAGGGTTCAAACGCTCCGACCAATAGCACGACGGGCACCTTGGAGAACTTGGGATTTGTTTTGATGGTCTCGCAAAGCTCGTAGCCGTTCCTGCCGGGCATGAAAATATCGGCCAGCACCAGATCCGGGTTCACTTCGTCCATCCGGCGCGCTGCGATCTCGCCATTGCTGACAGCGACCACTTCGATTCCTTCGTCTGCAAAGGTCAGATTCACCACCTTCTGGATGGTGATGCTGTCATCAGCGAGTAGAATTCTGCTTACCATCTGAATCTCCCTTACGTTGCCTCGGCTTGCGCGAGAGAATCGCCATCGAGCGGCCCGAGTTATCTAGCAACTCTTGTCAAAAGCTTGGCCGGAGTTTAGCCCACCGTTATTGGGTCCGCAAGCCGATGCGCAATGGCGGCAGCAAGCCGCTATCGCGAATCTTGAGATTTTCAATTAGGGGCTGAAACCTTGAAAGAAGTGCGGTTGTTTCGAGGGCGAGGCGGCGTTTCTGCACCGGTAGCGGGCCGTCCCAGCCCCGGATATTAGCACAAAAGGTTTTATGTGTCTCTAGTTAATAAACCGACCAAGTCGCTTAATAAAACGACCGAGCGGCGCGGCACGCGCTAATACAAAGACACTCTGCGTGCAGTCGGAAACGCATGCGAGAGGCTGTGCAGCATTCCTTGACAGTCTCGAATACCGATCATCATAATCCCGGACACTTCAAGACAAGGAGCGAACATTCACGAATGGCAGAGAACGGGAAGCTGTACGACAGCCTCGATTCATACATCCTCGGCTCGCGCGAAGGATTTGAGAACAAGTTAGCCGAGCTGGTCGAGATCCCAACAATCAGCATGGAGCCGGATCGTGCGCCCGATATCCGGCGCGGCGCCGAGACCGCGCGCCAGTACCTCGAATCGATCGGAGCGAAAGCCGAACTCGTCGAAACGCCTGGCAACCCGGTCGTGTTTGGCAGGATCGAAAGCAGCCCGAGCCATCCTACGCTGACCATCTACAACCACATCGACGTGCAGCCGGCCGATCCCGAAGAGTGGCACAAGGCGCCTTTCACCTTCTTCAATGACAACGGGCGCTACGAAGGCCGCGGCACAACCGATGACAAGGGCCCGGCGCTTTCGGCGATGACCGCCGCGCACTACGCGGCAGAAAACCAGGTGCCGCTCAACATCAACTTCATATGGGAACTTGAAGAAGAGATCGGCAGTCCGAACTTCGAGCACTTCATCAAGCACAACGCCTCGCGGTTGAAGACCAATTCAATCCTTGTGAGCGACACGATATGGATCTCGCGCCGCAGACCGGCGATACCTTACGGATTGCGAGGCGCGATGATGCTGACGATGACGCTCCAGACGGGCGAGAAGGATGTGCACTCAGGTCTAACTGGCGGCCCGGCTCGCAATCCGATCGGGGAGTTGTGCAAGGTTATCTCGAAGTGCTACGACGCCGATACCGGACGCGTGAAGATCCGACGCTTCTATGATGACGTAACCCAGGCGACCAAGAAGGAAGTGAGGAGCTTTCTTGATTCGGGCTTCACTACCAAGAAGTTCAAAGCCGCGCACGAGCTGAGGAAGCTTCGGTTTAACGACGCCGAGCGCGTGCTGAAGGCGATAATGGCTGAGCCGACATTCGAAGTTCACGGCATCACCGGCGGTTATCAAGGGCCTGGCGTCAAGACGATCGTGCCGTACCATGCGCAAGCGAAGATCAGTTGCCGGCTCGTGCCAAATCAGAACCCGAAGCGAATCTTTAAGCTCATTCGCGAATTCGTGCGGAAACAAAACCCCGATGTCGTGGTCGAGTTCGAGTCGGGACTTGGGCCATACACTGGCGAGTTCAACGGCAAGTATGCCGATGCCGCGGCTGAAGCGATGAAGTACGCTTTTGGCCGAGAGCCGGCGTTTACTCGCGAGGGCGGCTCGATCGGCGCCGTGGTGACGATGCGGGACCACCTCAAGGCGCCGATTGTTTTTCTTGGACTATCGCTTCCGGAGCATGGCTACCATGCCAAGAACGAGAACTTCGATTGGGAGATGGCCTCGGGCGGGGTGAAGATGTTTGTGCGATACTTGGATCAGATCAGCCGGTTGTAACTTTCTACGGCCGAGAGTCACAAAACACGTTTTAACGTCGATGCATTATGAACGATGGGACTTCGGTTCTGTTTGGTCGCGACTCAGGGCGAGCATGGGCATTGTTGTTCGCGCGCGGGGTGTTGGGGTTTATCTTCTTGATGGCCGGCGTCTACAAGGTCTTCCAGCTCGGCCCGCTCGGTCATGCACAGCAGCTCTTCGTCGGACCATACGCCGACACATTCCTGCCCGTCTGGTCGTTGTGGGCGATGGGGACAGTGATCCCGATAGTCGAACTCATTGCCGGCGTTCTCGTGATCATCGGGCTTCGCACCAGAGAGGCGCTCGTGATGCTCGGCTTCATACTCGTCGTGGTGACTTTCGGCCATCTCCTTAAGAACCCGTTCTACGAGTTTCATACCCACGTCATTCCACGCCTTGCTCTTCTCTTGTTTGTTTTGATGCTGCCGCCGAGCGACGACCGATTCTCGTTGGATCAATTCCTCACTCGACGCAAAGCCGGCACGGGTGAGGCCCGCGGCTGACCTCGTTCACTCCCTTCCATGCGAAAAACACTGCTTGCGCTTCTTATCTTGATTCTTCCTTCCTCGGTTGCGCTCGTCGTCTATATCACGGTCACCAGGAGAGCGCCGACGAGCCGGGACGCCGTCGGTCAGGTGATGACTATTGCGGGTGCCGGCAACCCGGGGAACCAGGACGGCCCGGCTAAGACGGCGACATTCGCCGATCCGTTCGGCATAGCCGTGGACTACCGAGGGAATGTGATCGTGGCCGACGGCGGACAAAGCAATCACATAAGAACAATCAGCCAGGATGGGAACGTCAAGACGATAGCCGGATCAGTCGAAGGCTTTCGAGACGGCGATGCCCTTAGCGCTCAGTTCAACACGCCATCAGGAGTCGCGATAGACAAACAGGGGAACATCATCATCGCCGACACTTCGAACAATCGCATCCGCAAGCTCTCGGCGGATGGCCGCACTGTCAGCACCATTGCGGGAAACGGCGCTGCCGGGTTCAAAGACGGTCCGGCCGCCGAAGCAGAGTTCGATGGCCCGATCGGAGTTGCGGTCGATCGCAAAGGAAACGTCTTCGTCGCGGACACCTACAACGATTCCGTCCGCAAGATATCAGTTGACGGTAATGTTACGACGCTGGCGGGCAGCGGTTCTCCGGGCTATGCGGATGGTCAGGCAGCTTCGGCATTGTTCGACACACCGTGCGGCGTAGCCGAAGACAAAGAA
>Ga0193755_1000571_pt1 | contig 10666 bp, 12 predicted proteins | sample H1a2metaG_FD_144921 | JGI IMG/M metagenome (GOLD analysis project Ga0193755, IMG submission 144921) | Soil microbial communities from a riparian zone of the East river system, Colorado, United States - H1a2 | ecosystem: Environmental > Terrestrial > Soil > Riparian zone | place: USA: East River...
ACGCGCATCTGCTCGAGCGTGAGATTGCGATCCGTAAAGCGTGCCAATGCGGCGGTGGTAGCGATCATCAAGGCGGATGATCCGGAAATACCGGCACCCGCGGGCGACTCCGAGTCGGTCTCGATGAGCAGCCCCTCTTTGGGCGCAAAGAATTGCAGGAGACGAGCGGCGAGAGGCAGGCGAAACCGGCGCGCGCTGCGAAGCTCGTCAAAACTCGCGAAGACCTCTTCCCTCTTCGTGTCCAGCGAGCGGAGATGGATGCGCCTGCCCTTCAGGCGGGTGATCCGACAAGTGGTGAGGATGTTAACGGCGAAATTCAGGGTCAAGGCGCCGGGGTGAAACAGATAAAGGGGCCAAAGGTCGATCGTCCCCCCGGCAAGATCGGCGCGACAGGGAGCCTGCGCAACGATGGTGGTGGGCATGGACGACGTCCACGAGGCTTCCATGCACAGGTTGTATCATGGACAGTGAGATGAATTGCGACTCCATGGTAACCATGTTACCCGTGGTACCACGTCGATAACGCGAATGCTGGCAAATGCCTGCGGCGGCGCCACATCCAGCGTGGCGGAAGAGTCCCGCGCAACTCGGTTTTCGGATGCAGAATGGCGATCAGCCGTTGACAACACCGGGTATTTGTCGGATATTCGCGAGAAGCAGTTTTCCCGACGGCAGTTGCACAAAGACTCATCACTCTGGCCGTTCGCTAGGAGTTTGCGTATGGCAGATCCATGGGTGAGGCCTCCCTCCCCAGATCCCCCGGATCCTGGAAGTACCCCGCGGCCCGAAGACACTGTCCGATCTTCCTTGGAAAAAACTCCGTCCTCGGACGACTACCTTCTGATCGATCGCCTGCGCGAAGAAGCAACCGCGGGGCGTATGGATCTGAGCAGCATTCTTTCGGAATCCACCCACGCAGCGCGGTATTTTACGGATGCAAGCGGCGCGGCGCTCGCGCTCTGGAGCCAGGGCGTCGTGATCTGCCGGGCTCGCTCAGGGGATACGGCGCCGCCGCTGGGAGCGAAACTCGACGTTGACTCCGGTGTTTCAGGGGAGTGCCTACGCACTGGGCGGTCCCAACGCTGCAACGACACGCTGACCGATCCCCGGGTTGATTCCGAGGTATGCCAGGAAATGGGAATTCGGTCCCTGGCGGCAGTCCCGCTCCGCGGTGGCAAAGGAGTGATCGGGATTCTCGAAGTCTTCTCCGATCGCGCGAATGCATTTTCTGATGCCCACATTACCTTGCTTAAAAAACTGGCGCAGATCGCCGCCACCGGGCGCGAGAACTCGACCGGGACTACACCCTCCAGTACGAAGGAGAGTGTTCCCGCTTTTTCTGCAGCTGACTCGATACCTGAACCCTCTGCAATACCAGTAGCTGTCCGTAAAGACACGTTCGAGAATCGCTGGCTCGCCTATCTTCCTGCACGGATGAAAGGGGAGGAAGGACAGCCGTTGCGGCTGGCGGCTGCAGCCGTGCTGCTGCTCTTACTCGGCATCTTCGGTTGGATGCTGAGCCGCTCGCGGACCGCTGGCAGCAGGTCAGATCAAGCCGTGCACGCTTCTAACCGCTCTACGGTGCCGCCGCTGATGGCGGCGAACGCAGTGCCTGGGGCCAGAAACGTGCCGTTGGACGACTTCAACGAAAAGAATGCCAGTACGATCAGCTTGAGTTCCGGTCCGAAACCACGCCCGGATGTGGTGGCGAAGGATGTCATCCAGAAGGCATCCAGTTCGGTGGTCACTGAGCGAACTTCGCCGTTGCGTCCCGGCACGCCAGACGCCGTGAAGGAACTCCCCGCAAATCGCGAGATGGCGGCCGAAGTCGCGGCGCCCGATCCTGCCGAAGCGCTTTCTGGGCAAGGCGGGGTCGCGCCGATGCCTCAATCCGTGGCAAATCCTCAACCGATTTTTCCGTACGTGGCGCTTCCGGTATCCCAGGGCGTTACAGGAGGCCGGTTGACGCACAAGGTGGATCCGATCTATCCCTCAGAGGCGCGAATACAGAGGGTGGAAGGGGCCGTAATCTTGGATGCCCTCGTCGGAGAGGATGGAAACGTTCATGAAGTGCAGGTGACGAGCGGCCAGCCGTTGCTGGCAAAAGCTGCCGCGCAAGCTGTGAGGCAGTGGCGTTACCAACCGTTTCAATTAAACGGCAAGCCGGTGTCCATCCACAACCAGATCACGATCCAGTTCAAGCTGCCGTAAACGAACCCCGCGGGTAGCCCCTCAGGACAGGTTAAGCACATCGCGGACGGTTCCGCGCGACTTCTGAATCTTTTCCTGCAGCAACGTAATGGCGTAAATGAGCTGCTCGGGCCGGGGCGGGCAACCGGGCACATAAATGTCGACCGGGATCACCTGGTTCACGCTTTGCACCAGGGCGTAGTTGTTGAACACTCCGCCCGACGTCGCGCAGGCGCCCATTGAAATCACCCACTTTGGTTCGGGCATCTGCTCCCAGAGCAGGCGAATGACCGGTGCCATTTTGTTCGATACCCGGCCGGCAATGATGATGAGGTCGGACTGACGCGGCGATGGACGGAAGACCTCGGCGCCGAAACGAGCAATGTCGAAGCGCGAGGCGCCCATCGACATCATTTCGATCGCGCAGCAGGCCAGCCCGAAAGTCATGGGCCAGATCGAGTTCTTGCGCATCCAGTTGACGGCGGAGTCAAGGGTTGTCAGAACCACGCCTTCCGGCGTCGGGTTCCCGTAGGTCAGGTCCTTGACGACTCTCTTGCCGTCTTCGACGGTCACATAGGGACCGAAATTCAACTCGCCACTCATATACATATTCTAAACCACGTAGCGGTTTGGAGCTGGTCTTAACCGGCACCGGGCACGGCCGTCAGGGCCTAGTGTTCATCGCGCAGCCGCAGCAAGCGCAGCGAAGTTGTAGTATAAACATCGACGCCATCGGTCATTTCTTCGGGATGCCCAACCCATGACTGACAGGACACTCGTGGCGAACAAGCGAAAAATCATCGTTCACATCGCGACGAGTGCAGACGGCTATATTGCTCGGCCCGATGGCGACATCGAGTGGCTAACGGAGCGTCCCGCCCCCAAGGGTTTTTATGGGATCGGCAAGTTCATGAACTCGATTGACACGATGTTGCTTGGCCGAAAGACCTACGATTTGAGCGTGCAGTTGGGCGCAAAATTCGATACAAAAACTCCGCACTATATCTTCTCTCGTCGGCCAGCGCCCGCATCGGTCCCAGCGGGTGTTGAATTCGTCTCCGAGCCCGTCGGCGCGTTCGCCAAGCGCCTTCGAACGGGAAAGGGCAAGGATATCTGGATGATGGGCGGCGGCGAAATCATCGCTTCTTTCCTTGACGAAGGCGCCATCGACGATTTCATCATCAGTGTGGTTCCGACATTCATCGGCGAGGGTCTACCGCTAATCGCTCACCGACATCGGCACGTGCCACTCCGCCTGCAATCCGTCCGACGGTTTCCGGACGGTGTCGTCCAAGTTCACTACCAGGTGCAACAAACGGCTAAGTGACGTCAGGGTAAGACTATTTTGAGGGACGCACTTTCGCCACGGACTGCTAGGGGTTCAACACGACCTTGCCGAACATCTTGCTCTGCTCCATGTACTCGTGCGCGGCGCGAACCTCGCGGAGCGGAAATGTCTTGTCGACCACGGCTTTCAACTTGCCGCTGAATACCAGTTTCAACACTTCATGGAGTTCGCCCATGGTGCCCATGTAGGAACCGAGCAGGGCGAGTTGCCGGGCAAAAAGAAACCGCAAATCAAAGCTGGCCTGGTAGCCGGAAGTGGCGCCGCAGGTGACCAGTGTGCCGCCCGGCTTCAGCGCTTTCATGCTTTCATTCCAGGTGGCTGCGCCCACGTGCTCCACGACGATGTCGACTCCGGCCTTATTCGTGATCTTGCGAGCTTCGTCGCCAATTTTCTGCTGGTAGTGATTGACGACGAAGTCGGCACCCAGTTCCTTGGCCTTCTTCATTTTTAGATCGTCACCCGCGGTCGCAATCACAGTGGCATTGAATAATTTGGCAATCTGAATCGCAGCAATGCCGACGCCGGAGTTCGCACCTAGCACTAACACCGTGTTTCCGGGGCGAATCGAGGCACGCCCGGTCAACATGTGGAATGCCGTGAGAAAAACCAGGGGGACGCTGGCGGCTTCATTAAAACCTAGTGCATTGGGAATCGGTATCACGTTGACGGCGGGGATGGCGATCAGTTCGCAGTTTCCTCCGTCCACGCCATTTCCAAGAACCGTGAATTCGTGGCAGACGTTCTGGCGTCCGGCGGTGCACTGCTCGCAGCGGTTGCAGAAGTGCATAGGCGCCAGCAATACCCGCTGGCCGGGCGCAAGACCGGTGACGTATTCTCCGACCTGGACGATTTCGCCCGCAATGTCGCTGCCCAGGATATGGGGTAATAGCACGCCTGGGAGGCCCTTGCGCACCCACAAATCCAAATGATTCAAGGCGCAGGCCTTCACCCGAATGAGTACTTGATCTTTGCGCGGGTTCGGGTCGGGAACATCTTCGTAGCGTAGAACCTCGGGACCGCCGAATTCATGGATCAAAACAGCTTTCATGGGCACTCCATGACTGAGACCACCGATGGGACATCCAAACTAGCATAAAAAGAGTGTTGGTTCCGGGTGCTGGATGACTCTGCAGAGGGTCCGCAATGGGAGCGCACGGCCTGGTTTGACTTGGGCGGCCAAACGCCGAATAATCACGCTTGGATGGATATTTACGAAGAGATCGTAAAGTTGCGGCGCGAGGGCCGGCGGGGCGCGGTCGCGACTATCGTGAGCGTGCGCGGTTCAATTCCCTCGTTCAAGACTGCCAAGATGCTGGTGCGCGATGATGGCTCGATTTGCGGAACGATTGGGGGCGGTTGTGTCGAAGCCGACGTGTGGCGGGCGGCGCGCGAAGCGATGGAACAAGAGAAAGCGCGGATGCTGAGCTTTGATCTCAATCAGGATCCCAAGTACGACACGGGGCTGGTTTGCGGGGGCACGCTGGAGATTTTTGTGGAGCCAATTCTGCCTCAAGCGTTACTTTATCTGTTTGGCGCAGGTCACGTAGCTACTAGCCTTTATGGGATAGTAAGAAACGTTGGATTTGATGTTGTGATCGTAGATGATCGCGCGACTTATGCCAGTCGGGAGCGGTTTCCTGAGGCGCGCGAGGTAATCGCGGAAGACTTCGATCAGGCAATGAGCCGGCTCGAACCCAGCGAATCCTCTTACATCGTCATCGTGACGCGAGGGCACCGGGATGACATGCGAGTGCTGCGCTGGGCAGTACAGAGCAAGGCTCGCTATATCGGCATGATCGGGTCGAAGCGAAAAACCATTTCCATTTTCCGTCAATTGGAAAAGGAAGGTTTAGCGGCTCGTCTGTTCGATCGAGTTCATGCACCGATCGGGCTGGACATTGGGGCGGTAACGCCGGAGGAAATAGCCATCTCCATCACAGCGGAATTAATCGCAGAGCGTCGTAAGGTGGAACGTGAACTTCCTCACATGAGCTGGTTTCACACCCACAAAGCGGAACAAGATGAACTCGACACAAAAGAATCGGCTAACAAAGCTGAGGGCGCTCGATAGCGCTGATGCACCTCCTTTCCCTGACTTCCCTTCCTCTTTCTGTTATCTTCGCGGCATGAGCCGGACTTTGAGCCTGTGCGGCGTAATTCTGGCAGCGGGCGACTCCACGCGTATGGGCACGGAAAAGGCGTTGCTGCCATGGCCTCCGAATGGAGCGCAGCAGGCTTCGACTGCTACGTTTCTGTCGGCAGCCATCCACGCGCTTTCGTCTACTGACATGGTAATCGTGGTATGTGGAAGAAACACCCAAGTCATTGCGCCCACTATCTATGCGGCCGGCGCTTCCCTGGTGACGAACGTCGAGCCCGATCGCGGGCAGTTCAGTTCCCTGCAGGTGGGTTTGCAGGAGGTTCTGAACCGGGGACGGGATGCCGCCATGGTCACATTGGTGGATCGGCCGCCGGTGAGCCCGGAAACCATTGAGGTCCTCGCAGACGCGTTCGCAGCAGCTGTCCGCCGATGGAAATGGGCGGTGGTGCCTCAGTTTGCTGGCAGGCACGGGCATCCGATTGTGCTGGGGCGGCAAATGATCGAATCGTTTCTCAAAGCGCCGTCAACAGCAACCGCGAGGGACGTCGAACATCAGTTTGCGTCTCACATCGAGTACGTCGCAGTCGAAGATCCCATGGTCGTCGCAAACATCAATACGCCCGAGGAATACGCCGCTCTTCGCGGACACGGCGCATCTGTTTCCCGAGACTGAAAAACATCCATTACAATTTTGGAATTCCCTATCGCGAGAAAATTCTTGTCCACCTCGACTGCTACCGACCGCACGCAAGCCTTTGTTGAATCCATTCTCCGGCTCGAACCCCGAGTCGCCGCCTTTGATTGCGATGGAACACTGTGGTCAGGCGATGCCGGGGAAAGCTTTTTTGCATGGGAGCTTGAAGAGAAAGTGGTTGCCGACGATATCGCCGACTCGATGCGCGCACGGTATGCGGAATATCGCGCGGGCCGTGTTCCTGAGGACGTCATGTGCGGCGAGATGGTGACCATGCATCGGAACATGATCGAGGCGGACGTGCAGCGGGCAGCGACACGTTTTTTCGATCTGAAGATCGCGGAACAGATTTTCCCGGAGATGCGCAGCCTGGTGCGGCAACTGGCGGCTCAAGGCTGCGATGTGGTCATCCGCGCTGCCATGCGACACTTCGGCATTGCGCGCGACCACGTGCTAGCTGCATCGGTAGCGATTGACCATATGCGAGTCACAGATCGCTTGCTCCGTATTCCGAGCGGCGACGGAAAGCCCAAGGCGATCCGTGAGGTCGTGAGAAAAGACCTCGATGCCGCCTTTGGTAATTCCCGCTGGGACGCGGATATGCTCGCCATAGCCCGTCACCCATTCGCAATCAATCCCAATCCTGACCTGGAAGCGATGGCTCGGGAGCGAGGCTGGGGCCTCTATTTCCCGGGAACTACCGGGCGGGAATAGGGAAAGCTCACCTCCTCTGTAAAGCTTGTAATGGAGTTGTAAGAATCGGGCAGTCACCTGCGCTTGTTACTTGACCCACCCGGCAAGCTGACATATTGTCCACCCAAAGCTCGCGCATTCTCCCCCATCTGCTTCACCGGTGTGTGCACCTTGCAGCACTGAGAGGGAACCTATGGCTAGCTGGAACACATGGGGCGACGAGGAACTATACTGCTGGGCGGTCATCTGCAAGAATCAAAAGTTTCATCGGCAAGAGAATCTCTTCACGGGCCATAAGATTCCATTGGGAGAAACGGACGCGTTCACTCCGCCCCCAGAGATTGAGTTCCGCCTGACGGTTCGGTGCGATGAATGCGGCGAGGAATACGCATACGATCCGGCCGATTTGGTTCGACTCCAGATGCCCTGTGGCTCCGATTTCAAACCACACCCTTTATTCGCATAAAGAGTTGGCCTATCCAGCGGGGGCCTTTGGGTTGGCCCTATACTTCCCTCAAGAGTGCGCGTAGGGCATCGATGGCCAGGTAGGCCGCATGCTCCGAGGCTTCCGGCAGGCCGCCGACTTTTTCAAGCACATCCTCACGTCGCACCTCGCCGGCTCCGGCAACCGTCTTTCCGGCAATCAACTCCGTCAGAGCCGATGCGCAGGCCATCGCCGACACGCAACCCTTGGCTCGAAAGCGGATCTCGACAAATTGTCCGGCGGCGCTTCTGGCTGTGAGTTCCAAAACATCGCCGCAGGCAGGGTTTTCGATTTGGACCCGAGCGTCTGCATTGGTGACTTGGCCGGCGTTGCGGGGATTCTGAAAGTGGTCGAGAACCTGAGGGGAATACATCCCTGGCATTGTAAATAGTCGAATGCCGCGTCGCGCCGCCGGGTGTCCGGTGGAACGGGCATTTAAGATGTAGGTCCCAGTCCTCATGAGCTCCACGCACACACCCCGGCGGGTAGTCAGTTTGCAGCCCAGCGCGACGGTCATCTTGCAAGCGATTGGAAAGCTCGATTCCCTTGTGGCCTGCACCCGTTATTGCGTGGACGTTTGTCCTGAGGCCGGCCTGGGACGAACGATCGTCGATGATTCGTGGACGGCGCACGCCGACGAGATCATTGCCGCACGACCGGAGTTAGTCATTGCAGCAGTTCCGTATCAGGAGAAATCAGTCGCGGAAATACTGAGGGCTGGTGCTCGTTTTCTTGGGCTGGCACCTAAGACTCTCGCGGATATTTACACCGACATTGCTTCGATTGCGGGAATCATGGGCGTGCCTGAGTTGGGCGAGAAAGTTACAGCCGAGATGGAAGCGGAGATTGCTGAGGTCTGCAGCGGGGCCGACGGCCTGGGGCGACCACGGGTCTTCTGCGAGGAATGGGGCAAGCCGCTGATCGCATCTCAAGGTTGGGTCGCAGAGCTGGTGAAAGCGGCCGGCGGAGAATTTGTCGGGACGCCGGGGCGGGAGACGACATTCGGCGACGTGGCTGGTGCGGATCCAGACGTGTTGATTGCAGCCTGGTGCGGTGCGGGCGATCGCGTGCCGCTTGAAAAAGTAATTCAGAGCCGAGGGTGGACCGGCATGCGAGCGGTGCGGGAAGGCCGGGTCTACTGCATCCGGGACGAGTTCCTCAATACTCCAGCCCCGACCCTGGTCGCGGGACTGCGCGCGCTTGCAGGCGCCATCCATCCCGCCCAATTCCCGCAAGTTCCCGGATTACGTCGGATTACCGACGTGTCTCGTGAGCCAAGAGCAACTCCGCGGTCGTAGTTTAAGATTGTCGCCATGCAGAGTTCACTGGCGATTGACGGAGTCAAGGGCGAGGCCACCCGGCTGGCGGGATCGGCAGGGTCCGCCCACGAGCTGATGACGAAAATGGTGTCACTGCTTCACGAGCGAATGCTGAAGTACAACTGGGTAGGCTTTTACATGCTGGACGAAAATACGCGTCCTCCTGTGCTGGTACTGGGCCCCTTTCAGGGTGCCATGACACCGCACACCCGCATCCCGCTGCACCAGGGAATTTGCGGGGCCGCCGCATCGACGGGCAAGACGGTCATCGTCGACGATGTGGCCAAGGATCCCCGTTACCTGGCATGCTCGCTCGAGACCAAGTCCGAGATCGTGGCCCCGGTTTTTCGGCGAGGCAAGGTCGCAGGCGAACTCGACATCGACAGTCACTTTCCGGCTGCATTTTCCGGGGAAGATCGTGAACTCGTGGAATATTGCGCTGCCCTTGTTGGCAAGAAGCTGGAAAGTTCCCCCGCATGAAAATAGAAAAGGACGCGAAATGCGCGGAGAGCCGCGCTAGCCTAACTGGGAGTGCGGCTGCTGACACGATCGGGGCTCAACTATGAAGCGGGTCGTTGCAGGCCTGATCGTGAAGGACGGCAGAATTCTTGTATGCCAGCGAACTCGCCATCAAACCATGCCGCTGAAATGGGAGTTTCCGGGGGGAAAGATTGAAGAAGGCGAACAGCCGCGAAATGCTCTGCACCGCGAACTGGAAGAAGAATTGGGGATCGACGCTAAGGTTGGAGACGAAGTGGCACGCATTCGACACGAATACAAGAACGGCAACGCCGTAGAGCTGCGCTTTTTTGTGGTCCGCGAATATCAGGGTGAAATGGAAAACCGGATTTTCCGTGACATGCAATGGGCGACTCCGGCTGAACTTCCATCCTTTGATTTCCTGGATGCGGATCTCAAACTGGTATCGGACCTGGCCACCGGAAAATTAGTTCTCTAGCGCGTCCGGTAACGCATAAACGCACTTGGTCGGTGGCTCGCGCACCCCTTCCGATGAGTCGCATTCAGGCAAAGAAAAGGCACCGCCGGCGCGGTGCACTCACTTACTTATTACGTTTCCCGGACTCTAGTTTTGGGACCCGTCGCGTTTGAGAGGCGGATGATCGTCGTCGGTGTCGCTGGGCTGCGAAGTGCGGCGGAGTTCCGGCGAGCCCTCCTTGCGATCGTCCAGCTTGCGGCGATTCTCGATCTTTGCCAGCCGCGATTTCACGTCCTGAAATTCGGAGGTGTCGACCTTGTAGGTTGGTTGAGCCGGCAACAACCGTTCGATTTCCTCTTGCGATTTTTCGATTCGATCCGGAGTCTGGGGATGAGTCTCGAAGGCTTTGGAGAAAGTACCCGGCTTTTTCTTTTCCTCCGCCTGAATCTTCTCGAAGAAAGCGGTGAACGCCTGTGGGTCGTATCCGCTCTTGTACATGTATTGAACGCCGAGATAGTCGGCTTCCGCTTCGAATCCGCGGCTGAACTTCAGGAAGGTGACGGGCAGCGCCAACCCGGCAGCTTCTTGCGCGGCCAATCCGATACCGCCACCAACGAAAATCAAAGGCAGCGACGCCAACTGCGCCAATGTCCCACGCGTGTTTTCGCGGGCAATGTGGCAGGCTGCGACGTGGGCGATTTCGTGTGACATCACTCCCGCAAGTTCGGCTTCATTATCGGCGGCCAGGATCAGTCCACTGTTGACATAAAAAAAGCCACCCGGCAGTGCGAATGCATTCACCACGTCGGAATCGACGACCTTGATGGTGAACGGCACTTTCGAATCCGAGTTCCTCACCAGATTCTGGCCCAAGCGGTTCACATATTCGGTGATTACTGG
>Ga0193755_1000572_pt1 | contig 10664 bp, 7 predicted proteins | sample H1a2metaG_FD_144921 | JGI IMG/M metagenome (GOLD analysis project Ga0193755, IMG submission 144921) | Soil microbial communities from a riparian zone of the East river system, Colorado, United States - H1a2 | ecosystem: Environmental > Terrestrial > Soil > Riparian zone | place: USA: East River...
CACGCCTCGGTGCACGCCGCGGGCGTGGTGATCGCTCCCGGCCCGCTGACCGACTACGTCCCCGTCTGCCTCGCGCCGCAGGAGGCGGAGGCGATCATCACCCAGTACGACATGGTGGCGCTCGAGCAGGTCGGGATGCTGAAGATCGACGTCCTCGGCCTCCGCACCCTGACGGTGATCCACGACGCGGTCGGGATGGTCGCGGAGCGGCACGGGGTCACCCTCGACATGAACGCGTTGGACCTCGCGGACCCGCAGGTCTACCAGCTGCTCGGCTCGGGCCGCACGGCCGGCGTGTTCCAGTTCGAGTCGGCGCTCGCCACCGACTGTCTGCGTAACATGAAGTGCGATCGCTTCGACGATCTGGTCGCGACCAACGCGCTGATGCGCCCCGGCCCGCTCGACACCGGGATGCATCTCGTGTTCATCAACCGCAAGCTCGGCCGGGAGCCGGTGCGCTACCCCCACCCCGCGCTGGAGCAGATCCTCCAGCCCACCTACGGCGTGATCACCTATCAGGAGCAGGTGATGCGCATCGCCAACGTGCTCGCCGGCTTCTCGCTCGCCGAGGCCGACGTGCTGCGCAAGGCGGTCGGGAAGAAGGACAAGGAGCTGATCCAGCAGGAGCTGGGCCGCTTCGTCGAGCGGGCCGTCGCCCTGGGGCACGAGCGGCGGGGGATCGAGGACATCGCGGCCCAGATCGAGACCTTCGGCCGCTACGGATTCAACAAGTCGCACGCCGTCGCGTACTCGGTGCTGTCCTATCAGACCGCGTGGCTCAAGGCGCACTACGCGCCCGAGTTCCTGTCGGCCCTGTTGTCGTCCGAGATCGGCAACACCGACAACGTCGTGCGCTACATCAACGAAGCGCGCGAGCTCGGCCTCGAGGTGCTGGCGCCGGACGTCAACGAGTCCGGGTTCAAGTTCACGGTGGTCGGCGACCGCCGGCTTCGCTTCGGCCTCGGCGCGATCAAGAACGTCGGCGCGGGCGCGATCGAGTCCATCCTCGCCGGGCGGACGGCGGGCGGGCCGTACCGCTCCCTCGTGGACCTGTGTGACCGGATCGACCTGCGCCTCTGCAACAAGCGGGTCCTCGAAGCCCTGATCGACGCCGGCGCCTGCGACTCCCTCGGGGGGCACCGCGCCCAGCTGGTGGCGACGCTCGACGATGCGTTCGGCGAAGCCCAGGCGCGGCAGGAGGAGCGCAACGCGGGTCAGGTGGCCCTGTTCGGGGAGCACGCCGCGACCCCGCATCCCCCCTCCCGCATCCCGGAGGTCGCGCCGTGGTCCGAGCACGACCGCCTGGCACGCGAAAAGGCCGTGCTGGGCTTCTTCATCTCCGGCCACCCCCTCGCGCGATACCGCGCGGAGGTGGAGCTTTTCGGGACCCGTACGACCGCGACCCTGAGCCAGTGGAGCGACCAGCGAGTGCGGGTCGCCGCGGTGGTGACGGTGGTGAAGCGGCAAATCTCCAAGAAGACGGGCGCCGAATACGCGCGACTCACGCTCGAGGACTTTCACGGCACCGCGGAGGCGCTGGTGTTTCCAGAAGCCTGGGCCAAGCTGAACAACGTGATCGGTACCGACCGCGCGCTGCTGCTCGCGGGGAGCCACAGCGCGCGCGACCGGGACGAAGAGCAGGCGCCGTTCATCGTGGAGACCGCGCAGGCACTCGACGAGCTGAAGGCAAGCGGCGCGATCGGCATCGCGCTGCGGTGGTCGCCCGGCGCGCCGCCGCCGGCCGACGCGACCCGCGCCGCCGCCGCCCTGTGCGCGGCCCACCCCGGTCCCGCGCCGGTGCTGGTGGAGTGGATCGCCGAACAGGAGAACGGGGATGGCGCGGTCCCCGGGCTTGGGCCCGGGGGCAGTGCCACCCGGCTTCGCAGCCGTTCCCTGCGGGTCGAGGTGGAGGACGATCTGCTCGTGGCGCTGCGCGCCCTGCTCGGGCCCGACCACGTGCACCTGGTCCGGACGACCTGACGATGGCGACCGCGACGCTGGACTTCGAGCGTCCGTTGCTCGAGCTGGAGCGCCAGATCGACGAGTTGAAGCGCGTGGCGAGCGAGACGGCGGTGGACGTCACCAAGGAGCTCGCCCCGCTCGAGAAGCGGCTGGCCGAGCTCCGCACCGAGATCTACAAGAACCTGACGCCGATGCAGCGCGTCCAGGTTGCCCGCCACCCCAAGCGACCGTACTCGCTCGACTACCTGAGCACGGTGTTCACCGATTTCGTCGAGCTGCACGGCGACCGGCTGTTCCGCGACGCCCCTGCGATCGTGGGTGGCTGGGCGCGGCTCGACGGGATGAGCGTGATGGTGATCGGGCACCAGAAGGGACGCGATACCAAGGAGAACCTGTACCGCAACTTCGGGATGGCCCACCCCGAGGGCTACCGCAAGGCGCTCCGCCTCATGCATCTGGCCGAGCAGTTCCGCGCCCCCGTCATCACCCTGGTGGACACGCCGGGCGCCTACCCCGGGCTCGGTGCCGAAGAGCGAGGCCAGGCCGAGGCGATCGCGCGCAATCTCGTGGAGATGGCGACGCTCCGCACGCCGATCATCACCGCCGTGATCGGTGAGGGAGGCTCGGGCGGCGCGCTCGCCGTCGGGCTCGCCGACCGCGTGCTGATGCTCGAGAACTCGGTGTACTCCGTCATCTCTCCCGAGGGCTGCGCCGCCATCCTCTGGAAGGATGCCAGCCAGCGGGAGCGCGCCGCCGAGGCGCTGAAGATCACCGCCGAGGACCTGCTGGAGCTCGGGGTCATCGACGAGATCATCGGCGAGCCGCCGGGCGGGGCGCACGCCGACCCTGAAGCGGCGGCGGCGGCGCTGGGTGACACGCTGCGACGCCACGTGCGGCAGCTGCGCAAGGTCAGGATCGAGAAGCTCCTCAAACGCCGGGAGGAGAAGTACCTTTCGATGGGTGCGTTGAGCGAGAAGTGAGTTGACCGACGTCATCGAGGTCCGGTTCAAAGGGAACCGGAAAGAATTTTTCTCCTGGCCGTCCGCCGAGCCGCTCGCCCTGCACGATTCCGTGATCGTGGAGGTGGACCGGGGGCAGGATCTCGGCCGGGTGTCGGCTGTGGGCCCGGTCGCCGCAAAGAAGTGCGCCAGCAGCTGTAGCGGCTGCAGCCTGGCCGAGGCCGCGGGCACCCCTGCCCCGACCGACCCCGTCCATCGCATCCTCCGCCGCGCCACTGCCGACGACGCCGCCGTCGCCGAGCAGCTGCACCGCGAGGAAGAGGACGTCCGGCGCCGCGTGATGGAACGGGCCCGCAGTCACACCCTCCCCATGAAGGTCTCTGATGCCGAGTGGCAGTGGGACAGGAAGAAGCTGACCGTGTACTTCACGGCCGAGCAGCGGGTGGACTTCCGTGCGCTGGTGCGCGACCTCGCGAGCCTATTCCACACGCGGATCGAGCTGCGCCAGATCGGCGCGCGCGACGAGGCAAAGCGGCTGGACGGCGTGGGCCGCTGCGGCCGCCAGTACTGCTGCTCGAGCTGGCTGCCGGAGCTGCGGCCGGTGAGCCTGGCGCTCGCCAAGGATCAACACCTGTCGCTCAACCCATCGCAGATCTCGGGCGGGTGCGGGCGGCTGCTGTGCTGCCTCCGCTACGAGCACGATTTCTACGTGCAGACGCGCAAGCGGTTCCCCAAAGAGGGGCGAGTCCTGCGCACCGCCGTGGGAGCCGAGCGCGTGCTGGCGGTGGATGTGTTCCGCGAAACCGTCACGCTCCGCACCGACGGAGGCGACACGCGCGTGGTGTCGCTCGAGAAGCTGAAGGGCGAAGTCTCCGGAGCGGATGGCTAAGTTCTATCTGACGACCGCAATCGACTACTCGAACGGCGAGCCGCACCTGGGGCACGCGCTCGAGAAGATCGGCGCCGACTGCATCGCGCGCTATCACCGGCTGCGCGGGGACGACGTCCACTTCCTGATGGGGATGGACGAGCATAGCCAGTCGGTGATTCAGGCGGCAGCGCGTGCTGGGGTCAGCCCACAGCAGTGGGTCGACCGCATGGCGGCCACCTTCGCCGACTACTGGCGCCGCCTCCACTGCACGAACGACGACTGGATCCGTACCACGGAACCGCGGCACGCCCGTGCGGTGGCGGCGCTGCTGGAGCGGATCCAGCAGCACCACCCGGGGGATCTGTTCGAGGCGGAGTACGAGGGGCTGTACTGCACCGGGTGCGAGGAGTTCAAGACGGGTGCGCAGATCGTCGACGGACACTGCGTGGAGCATCCCACACTCGAGCTGATCCCGACCAAGGAGCGGAATCATTTCTTCCGCCTGAGCGCGTATCGCGACGCCGTGCTCGAGCGCATCCGCTCGGGCGCGCTGAGCGTGCAGCCCGAGATCCGCCGCAACGAGGTGCTGCGCCTGCTCGAGGCCGGCCTCCAGGACATCTCGATCTCGCGGCAGCGCCAGCCCTGGGGCATCCCGTTTCCCGGCGACCCACAGCAGACCGTATACGTCTGGTTCGACGCGCTGATCAACTACCTCTCGGCAACCGGCTTTCCGGAGGCCGGGTATGACCGCCTCTGGCCCGCCGATCTGCACGTCGTGGGCAAAGGAATCACGCGCTTCCACTGCGTGATCTGGCCCGCGATGCTGCTCGCAGCCGAGCTCCCACCCCCCCGCGCCGTGTGGGCGCACGGCTACGTGCAGTGGTCGGGCGCCAAGATGAGCAAGACCGCCGGCACCGCCGTCACGCTCGGCGAGGCAATCGATCGGCACGGCGCCGATGCCTTGCGCTACTTCCTGCTCCGCGAAGTGGGCTTCGACAACGACGGCGACTTCACGTGGGAGCGCTTCGACGCGCGCTACATCTCGGAGCTCGCCGACACCATCGGCAACCTCGTATCGCGCGCGCTCACGATGATCGTGAACTACCGCGGAGGCACGGTCCCGAGCGACCCACGCAACTACGACACGCCGCTCGAGGCCGCGGCGCGCGGCGCGCTCACGGCCTATTCCCGCGCCATGGACGCGAACCGCCTGCAGGAGGGCGCCGCCCAGCTCGTCACGCTCGCGAGCGCCGCGAACCGCTACGTCGAAGAGACGGCGCCCTACAAGCTCGCGAAGCAGCCGGGGAAGGCGGCCGAGCTCGACTCGGTGCTCGCGAACTTGGCCCGCACCGTCGCCCGGATCGCCGTGCTCGCACAACCGTTCCTCCCCGGCACCGCCGAGACCGTGTGGGCAACGGTGGGATCGCCCCCTCCAGGCCCGCTGGAGCGCGTCCGGCTGGGGGACCTGGATGCCCTGGAGCTGGGGGGGCGACAGGTCCAGAAGCCGCCCATCCTCTTCCCGAAGCCCCGTCTCGCCCCAGCGTAATGCCCACGGGACAGTGATTTTGGTCACAATCGGCCGTGTTGACGGCTTCCCAGGCAAACCGTACTTTAGACTTCCACTCGGGGACCGGACCCCACGCCCTGTCCGGGTTCTCCATTCGGCAGGTCCATGCAGGACCGGCGCGCGGTTTGCGCCGGGTCGAACCGTTTTCAGGCGAGGTCGTCCGAGAAGAGATGCGCAAGGAAGCGGAGCGCCGCTGGACCGTCATGGTCGTGCCTCACGGCTCGGGCTCGTCCCGCGCCGTGGAGGTCTCGCAGACGTTCGTCAAAGCGCTGGTCGGGATCGGCAGTGTGGTGGCGCTGACCTTCCTGGTGCTGGGCGTCGCCGCGATTTCGCGCGGCGTGAACATCACGCACAGCCGCGCGCTGGAGAATGAGAACCGGCTGCTCGCCGACGAGATCCAGCGGATGCGCGAGCGCATGACGGGGCTGCGCGACACGCTCAATCGGTTCGGCGAGCGCGAGCAGGAGCTGCGGCTGCTCGCGGGCCTCACGCCCACGGACACGAGCGTGCAACGGGCGGGGATCGGTGGCCCGGCCGGCACCTGGTCGGAGCGCGACAGCCTCAAGGCGCTCGGCCCGGGCGGCCAGCAGGCACTCGCCGCGCGGCTCGACGTCGATGCGCTCGCCCGGCGCGCCAATATTCTCGTGCGGTCGCTGAACGAGGCATACGACACGCTCTCCAGGAATCGGGCGCGTCTCGCCGCCACGCCTTCCATCATGCCGACTCAGGGCTGGCTCACGAGCGCGTTCATGCGCGAGCGGGTCCATCCGATCCTGCACCTGGCGCGCCCGCACGAAGGGATTGACGTGAGCGCGAAGATGGGAGCGGAGATCGAGGCGCCGGCCGCCGGCATCGTGACGGACGTCAAGTGGGAAGAGGGCTACGGGAACATGCTCACCCTGGACCACGGCTACGGTCTGGTGACGCGCTTCGCGCACTGCTCGGTGATCCTCGTGGCGCGCGGGCAGCGGGTGAAGCGGGGACAGGTGATCGCGAAGGTCGGCTCGACGGGGCTCTCCACGGGGCCGCACCTGCACTACGAGGTGTGGGTGAACCGCAAGCCGGTGGACCCACTGAAGTACGTCATGCCCGATGCGATCGTGGATTGACGGGCGGCCGGTCGATCCACGAGACGGGGGGCGCAGGGTGCTGCGCCCCTCGCGTTTTTTACCAGGCTGCGCCTTGCTCGTGTGGGTCGCGCTCGCGCACGGCGGGGCACGCGCAGGGCTGGCGCAGTCGCACGCGCCCAGCGCCGGGCGGGTGATCACCGCCGAGGCGATCGCCAAGTCCGGTGCCAGGACGGCGTGGGACGCGGTGCGGTTCACGGTGCCCAACGTGCAGCTCCGAGAGGTCCGGGGAGAGCCGGCCCGCATTCAACGGCGCGGGCGGGCGAGCCTGTATCAGGACGACCAGGTCCGCGTGATCCTCGATCACGTGCCGATCGACGATCTGCAGGTCCTCAAGCAAATCGCCGCCGCCGACATCCTCACGATCGAGATCCTCACGGGTCTCGAGGCGACCACGCAGTACGGCGCCGCCTCGACCTCCGGCGTCATCGTCATCACGACGACGAGCGGACGTCCCTAAAACATTGCGGGGCGCCGCTCAGGCCGCCCCCGCACCGTTGCCGCTCCGCCGCCCGCCTTACGGGTTGCGGTCGCCGCATCCGTGGAAATTCGGATTGTTCAGCTCCTCCACCGGCAGCACCATCTGGATCGCGTCGCCGTAGTTTCCACCTTTGAACCACGCGCCCTTGGGGTACACGGTGCTGTCGGCGCGACCATACCCACCCGCGGTCGGGGGCCGCACCAGCCGGCGCATGTCGGCGAGCCGATGACCGGTTGAGAACATCCAGAACGCCCGCTCGCGGTACATCACGTCCACCCGCAGGCTGTCGTTGGTCGATGGTCCGGGATCCGCGAGCGCCGTCAGGTTGGGGCCCCGCGTGAAGCCGGTCTGCGCGGCCGGGTAGAGCGCCGTGTTCGTTCGCAGGGTGTTGATGATCGAGAGCCAGGTCGCCGGGTCGTTCGCCTGGAGGGCGGCTTCCGCGGTGATGAGCTGCGCCTCAATGCCGCTCGCGAGGGTGACGTTACTCGTCCGCCCCCAAATGCCCTGCCTGATGATTGTGATGGGAAACGCGCTGTCAAAAATTCCATCCGGCCCGGTTTTGGTTGAAATGCGAGGGTCATTAGCGGCTACGTAGGGAAGGCCCGTTCCGCCTTCCACGTCACCCATGGTGTAGCGTCGGGAGCTCGCATTCAGCGCCCACATCTGATTGTCGTTGACGTTGAGCGAGTGCGTGACGTCGAACCGGAACGCCAACGGCACGGTAGCGACGGCGGCCGCCGCTGCGGCGAGGAATCCCCTCCCCCGATCGAGCAACGCCCGGCCCTTGATCACGCTGGCGAACTGCGCTGACCGGGCGGAGTCTGGGCCGCGCGCGATCGCCAGCGCGGAATCGGCGTTCGCGATAGCGAGCTTGAACAGCGAATCGTTCGAAATCGGGTCGCCGAACAGGATATTGGTGCCCGATATGCCGCTCAGCGGGATGCCATTGCAGTAGTGTTCCCCCAACAGGACTTCCGTGTAGCCGAGGAAGTCGAACATCCGAGCGACGGCGGCGGCCGAATCCGGCAGGTACGTCCGTAACCCGTCGATCGCGAGCAGCGCCTGGGTCCGGACCCGGTTCAAGTTGCGGAACGGCCCGGCGTTGAAGGTGTTGTTCGGATCCCAGATTCGCTGATCCATCGTGTTCCGCTGGATGAACGTGTCGCCCGAGCGCCATTCGTCGGCGAGCAGGCCCCCGAACATGAACAACGCATCCGGGCCCTGCGTGCCGCTCACCGCCTGAGCGAGCCGCAGTACGGCTCCATTGGAGAGCCCGAGAGCGGCGGACGCCGAATTGGCGCCCAGAACGATATCCGGATCGGTTACGTTGAGCAGTGTGTCCGTACAGGCAAGCGCCAGCAGCGCGGCGAGGCCCGCGACTGCCAGCGGGCGCCGCAGCCACCGGAGCGTGAGGTATCGGTTCATGGGTACGGAATCCCCTTTCACGGTCGTTTGTCGAGTCGCGTGTCGTCGCCCAAGCCTCAGAAGCCGACGTTCAAGCGGAACGTCCAATAGGTCGGCGGCGGCGACGTCTGGAAGTTGCTCACCACGCCGGTGGCGCCTTCGAAATAGTTCGCCTCCGGGTCGATGCCCGAGAACGCGGTGCCCTTCCAGAGGTTGCGGGCGGCAATCGTAAAGCTCGCGCGCGTGGCCCTGAACGACCGGGCCCACGCATCCGGGAGCTCGTAGGTCGCGGAGGCCTCCCGCAGCCGGACAAACGTCGCCTTCTCGATGAACCCCCACTGCGTGCGCGACGGCGTCTCGCGCAGCGCGACCACGCGCGCCTGCTTCCACAGCGGCGCGTTGGGGTCAACGAGACCGTCGCAGTTCAACCGCGACTCGCAGCGAATCCGCTCGGTGCCGTTGAGCTGGTAGTACCCGCTCTTGTGATCGAACCGCCCCTGGATGCGCAGCCGCTTGTTGAACAGGTCGATCCCGGGGACGTAGACCGCTTCCCAACGCGGGTTCGCGTACCCCACGAACTGCGCGCTGTCCTGCACAGTGATCTAGCTGGCGGTGATGATGCCGTCGCCGTTCGCGTCGTTGAACGTGTAAGGCCGCTGCCACCATCCATTGATCGGATAGCCCTGGGCCTGCCGAGTGGTGCTGCTGGTGATGATGGTCGGCTTGCCGCCCATGTCCGCGATGAAGTTGGTGTTGTATCCGACGTTGACTGTGAGGTCGAAGCCGACGCTCGGCTTGTCGATGAATCGCAGGTTTGTCAGTGCCTCGACGCCCCGGTTCACCACGGCACCGAGGTTCTCGAAGCGCGTCAGCGGGCCGCCCGCCGACGGCGGGACCTGTACGGCGATGAGCGCATTCGTGGTCCGCTTGTTGTAGTACGTGAGCTCGAGGTACGCTCGGCTATTGAACAACGTCGCCTCCCCGCCGACCTCGTATTCCCGCGCCCGCTCCGGCTTCAGGCCGGTATTCCCGATGGCGCTGTACACGATCGCCGGGATGTCGAGCCCGTTGACACTCGAGGTGTTGGGCAGGAAGAAGCGGAGCGCGTCGGTGTTTCCCGGCTGGACGCCTGACGCGCCGACCGCACCGCGCAGCCGCACGCTGTTGATCCAACGCCACTTCGGGAAGAAGGGCTCTTCCGAGATTACGTACGACACGCTCACCTTCGGATAGTAGACCTTATTGAAGTCCGTCCCGAACGCGCTGTTGTCGTCGACTCGGACACCGCCGTTCAAGAACAGCCGGTCCCTGTAGCCGAACTGCTGCTCCACGAAGAGGCCGACCGTCGAGGACACCGTGGTGCTCTCCCGCACGAGGGGGATCGAACCGCCGGTCACCGTGGTCGCCCCTCCCCCCAGGTTCTCCGCGTACGCCACGTTCAGATCGTTCTTCGTCTTGAAATACTGGGCGCCGACCGTCGTCCGCGACGTCAGAGTCGGACTCAGCGTAAACGATGCCGTCCCGTTGACATCACCGGTATACTGGAAAAAGGTCGTGCGATCGTCCTGCTTGAACCCGGTCTTGATGGTCGCGAAATTCACACAGTCGTCACGCATGCAGAGATCGGTGTCCAACCGGCTGGCATAGTCGATGCCCCCCACCGCGCGGAACGCCAGCCAGCTCTTGGGTCGCCAGTGGGCCGTCCCGCTGCCGATGAACCGGTTGATGTCCTGCCCGATCGCTTCGGAGAACATCTCGTTGGGCGTGAACAGTCGATAGCCGAAGAGACCGTTGTTCTTGTTTCCCGGTCCGCCGAGCGCGTTCGACAGGAGCCCGGTGGTGTTGTTGTCCGTCGGCAGCACCCGCAGCCGGCTCGAGATAAAGACCGTGTTCGCCTGCAGATCCAAGCGAGAGTTCGGGTTCGCCGACACGTTGGCTCGAATGCTGGTGCGCCGCAGGCCGTTGGGCTGGGTCTGGTTGCCCGGCAATTCGCTGATCTGTCGGATTGCGCGCACAATGCTGTCCGCAAACACCGGCATCTTCGCCTGGCCAACCTCATCCTCCCACTCGCCCGACATGTAGTACCGCACCGCGTCCGACCCACCCGACACCTGCACGCCGTACTGCTGACGGTGGCCCGTGCCGAGCGGCGTGGTCTGCGGGTCCTGGAAGAGGTTGAACTGCGTCACGCTGTCCTGGGCGCAGGTGCCGGCCGCGGCCTGCGTCAGAATGCATTGCACCGTGTTCGTAGGAGTCGACGTCGTCGCCGCGGTCGTCCCGGTGCGCCAGCCGC
>Ga0193755_1000573_pt1 | contig 10653 bp, 8 predicted proteins | sample H1a2metaG_FD_144921 | JGI IMG/M metagenome (GOLD analysis project Ga0193755, IMG submission 144921) | Soil microbial communities from a riparian zone of the East river system, Colorado, United States - H1a2 | ecosystem: Environmental > Terrestrial > Soil > Riparian zone | place: USA: East River...
AGTGTCGCGGCCGATCCGGGATGCGCAGGCGCTCGTCGCGGGCCGCCAGACGGCGGTTATCCGGCGGCTGCTGAGCTATCTGCGTCCGTACCGGCGCCAGCTGACGATCGGGATGGCGGCGGCGACGCTGATCACGCTGGTCAGCCTCGTGCCGCCGTATTTGGCCGGTTACCTGATCGATCGCGTGGTCCGGCCGGCACAGGCGGGCACGTTGCCGCTCTCCAAGGCGGCAGCGATCGCGTGGCTGGCCGTTGGGGCGATGGCGCTCGTGTACCTCGTGCGCCAGCCGGCGGTGCACGTCCGGCTCCGGCTGATGTCGATCCTCGGCGAGTGGGTCGCGCGCGACCTGCGTGCCGAGCTGTACGAGCACATCCAGCGGCTCTCGCTGGCGTTCTTCTCGCGCAAGCGGACGGGCAGCCTGATTACCCGCGTGTCGGCCGATACCGACCGGCTCTGGGACTTCCTCGCGTTCGGTGTCGTGGACGTGTCGCTGTCGCTGGTGATGCTCGTGGGCCTGAGTTCGGTGTTGCTGTCGCTCGATTGGCGGCTGGGGTTGGTGATGACCCTGCCGGTGCCGGTCTTCTGCTGGCTGATCTACCGGCACAGCGAATCGATCACCCGGCTGTTCATCCGCGCGTGGCGCAAGTGGTCCCGCGTGACCGACGTGCTGTCGGATACGATCCCCGGTATCCGAGTGGTCAAGGCGTTCAATCAGGAGGAGCGGGAGATCAGCCGCTTCGGTGAGCGCAATGAGGACGTGACGGCGGAGTTCAACCGCATTCATCGGTCGTGGACGACGTTCTGGCCGCTGTTGATGCTGGGCGTCCACACGATGACGGTGGCGGTGTGGGTGTTTGCGGTGCCGCGCCTGCTGGGCCACGGGGCGCAGCTGCCGGTGGGAACGTTCGTCTCGTTCCTGCTCTACACGACGATGTTCGCCGCGCCGATCGAAGTGATCGGCCAGATGGCGCGGACGATCAACCGCGCGACGACATCGGCGCACCGCGTGTTCGAGGTGCTCGACACCGAACCGGACATCCGCGACGTGGCGGAGCCGGTGCGGCTCGAGCCGGTGCAGGGACGCGTGACGTTCGACCACGTGACGTTCGGCTACGACGGCGTCCGGCAGGTGTTGCGGGGCGTGAGCTTCGATGTCGCGCCGGGCGAGCTGATCGGACTCGTCGGCCCGTCGGGCGGCGGCAAGACGACGATCGTGAACCTGATCGCGCGCTTCTATGACGTGAGCGGGGGGACGATCCGGATCGATGACGTCGATCTGCGACGCCTCGATACGGGCCACTACCGCCGGCAGATCGGCATGGTGCTGCAGGATCCGTATCTGTTTCACGGTACGGTGCTGGAGAATATCCGGTACGGATTGCCGGACGCGTCGTTGCATCACGTCGTTGCGGCGGCGCAGGCCGCGAACGCGCACGATTTCATCACCAAGCTGCAGCACGGCTACGACACGGTGGTGGGCGAGCGCGGGCACACGCTGTCGGGCGGGGAGCGCCAGCGCGTCTCGATTGCGCGGGCGATTCTGCACGATCCTCGCATCCTCATCCTGGACGAGGCGACGAGCAGTGTGGATACGGAAACGGAGCGTGAGATCCAGGAAGCGCTGGAGCGCTTGGTGGCTGGCCGGACGGTGTTCGCGATCGCGCACCGGCTGTCGACGCTCCGCAAGGCGTCGCGCCTGTTCGTGATCGAGGACGGACGGCTGGTCGAGCACGGGACGCACGCCGAGCTGCTCGCAAAGACCGAGGGAAAGTATCGGCACCTACATGAGCTGCAGGTGCAGCTCCAATGAGAAAGGAGGCGCTATGACTACGCTGGCATCGAAACCCTACACCGCGTCGTTAGCGCTCGAGTGGCGGGGTGACGGCTCGCTCTGGGCGCTGCGCGGTGATGAGGAGCGTGCCGTGTCGGTGCGGCGCTGCTTCCCGTGGACGGAGCCCACGCGGCACCTGTCACTGCGGGACCCGGACGAAGAGGAGTTCGCCCTGGTGAAGGATCCCGCCGAGCTCGATCCCCGCTCGCGCGCGGCGCTGGAGATGGCACTGGCGGTGGCGGGGTTCGTGTTCGAGGTGACGCGCGTGCTGGAGATCGACGAGGAAGTCGAGATCCGTCGCTGGCGGGTCGAGACGCAGCAGGGTCCTCGCACGTTCCAGACGAGGCTCGATGATTGGCCGCGCACGCTGCCGCACGGCGGCCTGTTGATCCGTGACCTGGCGGGGGATTTGTATCACCTCGGCAGGCCCGGGGCTCTCGACCGGAAAAGCCGGGAGTTGCTCTGGGCGTTTGTGGATTGAAGATTGACTCATGCGCCGGCTTCTGCTAGCCGCACTGGTAGTCGTGCCTCTAGGTCAGATTCAGGCCCAGAGGCCGGCTCCCATTTACAAGAACTGGGTCACTTTCGGGATGGGCCGGGCGACGTGGGGTGGGCTGACTGAGCTCGGCGGCCAGTTCACGTTTTCGCACCAAGCTGGCCGGGTGGTCATGACCGGCCGCGCCCTCATCGGGTTCGATTTGCTGGGAGGCGTGTTGGCGTCAGACGGCGCCGTCATCGACGTGCAGGACTTTGGTCTGATGCTCGGAGTTGGGAATCGACCTGGACTGTTTCGCTATTCGATCGGCACCGGCGTGGCGCTTGCCGTGATCACGCATCAAGGGCCGATGACCGTCGACCACGCCGACGATCCGCAGACTTCGGCCGTGGGCCTTCCCCTTGAAGCGCAATTCTTCGTTCAGCCACTGCGGTTCCTCGGCGTCGGCGTCTACGGTTACGGGGATCTCAACAAGGAAAGGTCGTTCTGGGGTTGGAGCATTAGCGTGGCGCTCGGCCGCCTGCGCTGAAGGACCGTCGCACCGCCTGACATTTCCGACAAAACGTCGTCTGCCGTAAATCGATCGCGTGCGTCGTGACGAGCTTGCTGCCACATTGCACGCATTTTTCGCCGGCTCGACCATAGACGCGCAGCTCGAATTGAAAGCGGCCGCGCTCGCCCGTTCCGGTGCGATAGTCACGGAGCGTCGTTCCCGCGGACGCGAGTGCCCGCTGCAGCACGTCCACGATCGCGGCATGCAGGCGCGCGAATTCGTCGAGTGACAACCGGTGCGTCGGCTTCGACGGATCGAGGCGCGCGTCAAACAGCGCTTCGTTGGCGTAGATGTTTCCCACGCCGGCCAATCGGTGCTGATCCATGATCGCTTTCTTTACAGCCGTACGCGTGCCCCTCAGGCGATCTGCAAACACGAACGGGGTGAACGTCTCTTCGAGCGGCTCGGGGCCGATCCTGCCGGCATAGGCGATCCACCCCTCCTCATCCACGAGCCAGATCGTGCCGAGTCTGCGGACGTCGCGGTACACGAAGCGGCGGCCGTCGTTGAGCCTGCAGATGAGCACGGCGTACTTCATCTGCTCCCGCGTGAGCGGCGTGTCATGAATGAGGAAGGAGCCGGTCATGCGCGGCTGAATGATCATCCGGTCGCCGCTCGACAGCCGAAACACGGCATGTTTGGCGCGGCGGGTGACCTGCTCGATGGTGTTGCCTTCCAGCGTCCTGATCAGGCGCGCCTTGGTGACCTGCCGCAGCACATCCGTTTTCCGCAGCTGCACGCGCGCGATCTGGTAGCCCTCCAGACCGGGGGCGATGCCGCGGACCATCGTCTCGACTTCAGGCAGCTCCGGCACGCTGGATCTCGCGCCAGGCGACGTCGCGCCGCCAGGTCTTGCCCTCAAAAGAAATGCGCTCGGCTGCGCCACGGCTCGCCTGCGCTGCGAGCGCGACAGTGGGACCAAGACCCGTCACACTCAGCACACGGCCACCGGAGGCCCGCAGTCTTCCTTCGTTATCGCGATAGGTGCCCGCGTGAAAGACGATCACATTGTCTCCGAGGTCCGCGGCGTCGGGAAGCCGGATCGCCGCGCCTTTCTCCGGATTGTCGGGATACCCGCGCGCGGCCAGGACGGTGGTGACCGCGGCCCGATCGACCGTCAACGCCTGCTGGCTCGCCACCGGGTCCCAGCGCCGCTGGGCAATCGCAACGAGATGCTCGCTGAATCCGGGCAACAGCGCGGGCAGCAGCACCTGCGTTTCTGGATCGCCGAAGCGCGCGTTGAATTCGAGCACGGACGGCGTGCCGTCGGGGAGGATCATGAGTCCGGCGTAGAGCACGCCTTCGTAGGGCGATCCCTGTGCAGCGACCTCGCGGAGGACGGGCTCGAAGATCTCGGCGCGCACGCGCGCGAGCAGCGGCTCGGTGACGATCCCGACCGGACAGTAGGCGCCCATCCCGCCGGTGTTCGGCCCCGTATCCCCTTCGCCCAGTCGCTTGTGATCCTGAGCGGGCGGCAGGAGGACGATGCGCTCACCGTCCGTCAGCGCCAGGACGGACAGCTCTTCGCCCTCGAGGAACTCCTCGATCACGACCTCCTTGCCTGCGTCGCCGAGCGAGCCGTCGAGCATCGCGCGCACGACTTTGGCGGCCTCTTCGCGCGTCTGACACACCACGGCGCCTTTGCCGGCCGCGAGTCCCGAGGCTTTTACGACGAGAGGCTCCGGGTGATCGCCTAGATACTCCAGGGCGGGGCCCATGCCGACAAAAGTGGCGCTCGCGGCCGTGGGAACACCGGCGCGACGCATGACCTCTTTCGCGTACGCCTTGGATGACTCGAGGCGAGCGGCGGCTGCCGACGGTCCGAACACCGCGCGTCCGGCGTCGCGCAGGCGATCGGCCAGTCCCGCGGCGAGTGGGGCTTCCGGACCGATGATCGTGACGTCGATCGCGCGTTGGCTGACGACGGCGGTGAGATCGTCGACGGCGGTTGCGGCAATGGGGAGATTGGTGGCGAGCGCGGCGGTCCCGGGATTGCCCGGTGCAGCGAATAGCGTCAGGTCGTCGGAAAAGGCAGAGGCGGCGTCGCGACGCAGTGCCCAGCAGAGGGCATGTTCGCGGCCGCCGCCTCCGACGACCAGTACTTTCACCTCTTCTTGAATGCGTCCGTAAACGCCTGGGCGGCTCGCTTGGCGGAGTCAACCACGTCGTTCACGACAGCCTTCGCTTCCTTCATATAGTGCTCGCGCGCCTCATCGATGTCCTTGTCGATCGGCCGATTGTCGGCGTCGGGGCCGCGCCGCGTGTACTCGCCGTTCAGGATGCGCTCGTACTGGCCAGCGCCGATCCAGCGCTGCAGCTCGGCGGCGCGCAGCGTGCTGAACGGATGCGTGCGCTCGAGCGTGTTGAGGATCTGGAAGATCCGGTCGAGCGCGCCACCCGATTCCTCGTATTCCTTGGCCTGCACGAGGAACTCGTCGAGGTTCATCTGCTTCATGTCGCCGCCGCCCGCCATCTTGAGATGCATGCGCATCGCGGCGTGCGGATCCTGGACCGCCAGGAGACCCGCGCGATCGGACGAGAGCTCGCTCTTCCGGAACCACTCGAGCAGTGCGATCCGGATGGGTAGCAGGGCAATGCCCGCCAGGAACGGTAAGGTCGAGAAACTGAAGTTGAGGATGAGGATCAGGATCGTGACGTAGAGCGCGTGCCCGCTCATCACGTGGCCCAGCTCGTGGCCCAGCAGCGTCCGCATCTCGTCGTCGTCGAGCAGCTTCAGCGCGCCCGAGTTGATGACGATGAACGGCCGGTCCATCCCGTAGGCGCCCGCGTTGACGAACGGCGTCTGGGACACGTACAGATCTGGTCGGGGGTCCCAATCGATCGTCGTCAGCACGTCGGTGTAGAGCTCGTTGAGACGCGGAAACTGCCTGGGCCCGACGCGCACGGCGTCCGCCTGGAACAACAGCCGGATACCGCGCTCGCCGATGAATCCGTAGATCTTCTTCACTACCTGGTCGAATCCGGGGATGGAGCGCAGCGACTGCAGCGCCGCGCGATCGGCCGGATGCTCCCACGACACGGCAGCGATCTGGGTCAAGACTTTCCGCGGACGCGCCGCGGGAAGGGTATTCGTCGGTTCGGTCATGCCTCTCTCCTGCGAATGGATTCCCTCCCGTACGGGCCCGAGAACCCCGTGTTTCGGCTAGTCGTCCGCCAATGCCTGGTCGAGATCGCCGATCAGATCCTCCACATCCTCGATTCCGACCGACAGGCGGACCAGGCTGTCGGTCAATCCCATGCGGCGCCGCATTTCGGGCGGCACGCTGGCATGCGTCATCGACGCCGGGTGTCCGATCAAGCTCTCGACGCCGCCCAGCGACTCGGCGAGCGCGAAGATCTTGGTGCGCTCGACGAAGCGGCGCGCGAAGGCCGTGTCGCCCAGCTCGATGCTCAACATCCCGCCGAATCCCTTCATCTGTCGGCCGGCGAGCTCGTGCTGGGGGTGCGAGCGCAGTCCCGGATAATACACCCGTTGCACGCGGGGATGCTTCTCCAGCCACTCCGCGACGCGCCGGCCGTTCGCGTCGTGCTGGCGCATGCGTAGCGCCAGTGTCTTGGTGCCGCGCAGGGCCAGCCAGCAGTCAAACGGCCCCGGCACGGCACCGGAAGAGTTCTGAATGAACCCGAGCCGCTCGGCGACGTCGTCTCGGGTCGCGACGAGCATGCCGCCCACCATGTCGGAATGGCCGTTCAAGTACTTGGTCGTCGAGTGGAGGACGATATCGGCGCCGAACTGCAGCGGCTGCTGGAAGTAGGGGGTCGCGAAGGTGTTGTCGACGACGAACAACGCTTTGGCCTTGCGTGCAATCTCGCCGGTTGCCGCGAGATCGCACAGTCGCATCATCGGATTGGTGGGCGTCTCGGCGTACACGATTTTGGTGTTCGGCGTGACGGCAGCTGCGACTGCCCGCGTATCGCCGCCGTCCACGAACGTGAACGTGAGGCCGAGGCGCGACCAGATGTGCGTCATCTGCCGGTGGGAGCCGCCGTAGACGTTCTCGCCGCTCACGACGTGATCGCCGGCCGACAGCAACTTCATCACCGCATCGAGCGCCGCTAACCCTGACCCAAACGCGAACCCATGCACACCGCCTTCGAGCGCGGCGACGTTGCGCTCGAGCGCCTCGCGCGTGGGGTTGCGTGTGCGCGCGTACTCGTAGCCTTTGTTCCGCCCCAGGCCTTCCTGGATGTAGGTAGACGTCTGATAGATAGGCCCCATAACCGCGCCGCTCAGGGGATCCCCTAGGTAGCCGGCGTGCACGGCGCGTGTCGCAATCCGGTGTGATAGGTCACGTTCGACGACTCGCGTCATGGCCGGAACGTAAGGGTGGCTTTCCTTGGGGGCAAGCGACCTTTACTTTGGCGGGGCCATGCCACCCTTCTCCGGAATGCGCTGCCTCGTCGTCGACGACGAGCCGCGTTTGCGCCGCGTACTCGTCCGGTTGCTCGAGGGCGAAGGCTTCGCGTGCGCCGAAGCGGGCTCCGGCGTCGAGGCGTTGCGGGAGCTCGAGAAGGGAGCGGTGCCGCTCGTCATCTCCGACTTGCGGATGCCGGAAATGGACGGCGTCACGCTGCTGCGCGAGATCATCACGCGCTGGCCGGATACGGCCGTCATCGTCGTGACCGCCGTGGCCGAAGTTGAGAGCGCGGTGGCCTGCCTGCAAATGGGCGCGCTCGATTACGTCGCAAAGCCGTTTCATCTCGACGAGGTGCGCGCGCGCGTTTCGCAGGCGCTCGACAAGCGCCGGCTCATCATCGAAAACCGCAACTACCAGCAGGGTCTTGAAGAGCGCGTCGAGGCGCAGGCGCGGCGCATCGAAGAGCTGTTTCTCGAGGGTGTGCACGCGCTCGTCTTCGCGCTCGAAGCGAAGGACGCGTACACGCGCGGTCACTCGATGCGCGTTGCCAATTATTCAGTCGAGATCGCCCGTGCACTCGGCCTCGATAAGGATCTCATCGATACGATCGCGCTCGGCGCCGAGCTGCATGACGTGGGCAAGATCGGCGTCAGCGAGAGTGTGCTGCACAAGGCGGGCAAGCTGACCGACGCCGAGTACCGTCACATCATGGAGCATACGGTGATCGGCGCGCGCATTCTGGGACCGCTGATGCGCGACGCGCCCGGCGCGCTGTCGATCGTGCGGTCGCATCACGAGCGGCTCGACGGCACCGGCTCCCCCGACAGTTTAAAGGGCGATCAGATCCCGTTCGAGGCTCGGCTCGTCAGCGTCGCCGACGCGTTCGACGCGATGACGAGCGTGCGGCCTTATCGCCCGTCGCTGCCGGTAAAACACGCGATGCGGGAGCTCGAGGAAGGGCAGGGCGTCCAGTTCGATGCGGAGATCGTCAAGGCGTTCCTGCGAGCGTTTGCCGAGGGAACGTCGCTACCGATTCCGACGCCGCAGCTACAGCCCCTGCGGCTGCCTACCCGCGCCATGGAAGCTCGTCGGGCCTGATTCTTACATTAAATTGGCGTTCATGTCCGACACCCTGATGGTGAGTGTGTCGGGAGTCCGAGGTCTGGTCGGTTTGGATCTCACTCCCGAAGTGGTGGCTCGCTGGGCTGCCGCGTTCGGCATCTGGGCGACAAACGGGAAGCGCAACCGCATCGTCGTGGGACGGGATGCCCGCACCTCGGGCCCCATGTTCGCCGGCGCAGCCACCGCTGGTCTGAACTCGGTGGGGTGCGATGTAATCGATGTGGGCTTAGTCGCAACACCCACCGTCCAACTCGCCGTCGAGCACCATCGCGCTGCCGGCGGCATCATTCTCACCGCCAGCCACAATCCCATCGAATGGAACGCGCTCAAGTTCGTCGGTCCCGATGGCATCTTTCTTGATAGTGTAGCGGGCACGCGGGTACGCGAACTGGCGGCGGGGGAGTCCCTGCCACGAGCGAAATACAATGCGATCGGCGGGGTGGAGGCGGATTCGGACGCGATTTCCCGCCATCTCGCCGCCGTGCTCGCGCTTCGGGGAGTCGATGTGCGGGCGATCCGGCGGCGGCGCTTCCGGGTCGCGCTCGATACGGTGCGCGGCGCCGGCGGCGCGCTGATGCCGGAACTGCTCGAGCGACTGGGCTGTCGGGTCGCTGCGATCAATCTGGAAACTGATGGTCTGTTTCCACGACCGCCGGAGCCGGTGCCTGAAAACCTGAAGGCCCTAGGCGCGCTGGTGCGACGGAAGAAGGCTGATATTGGAATTGCGGTCGACCCGGATGTCGATCGACTGGCGATAGTGGATGAGAAGGGAAGACCGATCGGTGAGGATTACACCCTCGCGTTTGCCATCAGGGCCGTCCGGCCGTCGGGCCGTCAGACCGTCGTATGTAACCTCTCGACGTCGCTGGTGGTCGAAGATGCAGCGCGAGAGTTCGGCGCGAAGGTTGTCAGGGCACCGGTGGGCGAGGCGCACGTCGCAAGAAAGATCATCGAGCTCAAGGCGGTGATCGGCGGTGAGGGGAATGGTGGAGTGATGTATCCGGCGCTGCATGTCGGTCGCGATGCGCCGGTGGCTGGGGCGTTGGTGCTGTCGCTGCTGACGCGCGAGCGCGTCACGGTGAGTGAGCTTGTTGCGAGCGCGCCACGTTACAAGATCGTGAAAGCGAAGGCTCCTCGTGGAGCGCGGCTGGAAGCTGTGTATGGTGCGCTGCAACAGTCTTTTCCGGATGCTGAGGTCGACACACAGGACGGACTACGTCTCGCGTGGCCGGATCGCTGGCTGCACGTGCGGCCCTCTGGCACCGAGCCGATCATTCGACTGATCGCGGAAGCGCCGTCGAGCGCTGACGCTGAACGTCTGATAGAAGAGGGGCGGCGGTTATGTGCGGCATCGTAGGGTACGTCGGCAAACGGACGGCGGCGCCCATCGTGCTCGAGGGGCTGAAGCGTCTCGAGTATCGCGGGTACGACTCGGCGGGCCTGGCCGTCGTCAACGGCGGGCTCGAGATATTCCGCGCACCTGGAAAGATCGCCGTGCTCGAGCGCGAGATCGGCAGCAAGCTGCCCGAAGGCACGACCGCCATCGCGCACACGCGCTGGGCGACGCACGGCGCACCCAACACCGTCAATGCCCATCCGCACGCGGACTGCGGCGGCACCCTCGCCGTGGTGCACAACGGCATCATCGAAAACTCCGGAGCGCTGCGGCAGGCCCTCACCAAGCGCGGCCACGTATTCCGCTCCCAGACCGACACCGAAGTCCTCTCCCATCTGATAGAGGAAGCGCATACGAAAGGAGCGTCGCTGGTGGAGGCGACGGCCGAGGCGCTACGCCAGGTCGAAGGGACCTACGGCATCGCGGTGATCTCGAGCCGCGAGCCCGACACGCTGGTCGCGGCGCGGCGCGGATCGCCGCTGCTCGTGGCGATCGGCAACGGTGAGAATTTCGTGGCCTCCGATGCGTCGGCGGTCCTCGCGTACACGCGGTCGGTCGTCTACCTGGACGATGGCGACATCGCCGAGGTGAAGCCCACCGATTACCGCATCATGGACCTCGCGTCGGCGGAAAAAGAAAAAGCTGTGACGCATGTGGAGTGGGACCTGGCGACGACCGAGCGCGGCGGCTACGCGCACTTCATGCTCAAGGAGATCATGGAGCAATCCGAGAGCGTACGAAACACGCTGCGCGGGCGGCTGCTCGAGGAAGAAGGCACGGTCCGCTTCGGCGGCCTGAACATCAGCGACGAAGAGCTGCTCAAAGTGCAGCGCATCGTGATCACCGCGTGCGGCACGTCGTGGCATTCGGCGCTGA
>Ga0193755_1000577_pt1 | contig 10599 bp, 12 predicted proteins | sample H1a2metaG_FD_144921 | JGI IMG/M metagenome (GOLD analysis project Ga0193755, IMG submission 144921) | Soil microbial communities from a riparian zone of the East river system, Colorado, United States - H1a2 | ecosystem: Environmental > Terrestrial > Soil > Riparian zone | place: USA: East River...
TAAAGCCGAACCCTGATCGTCAGCCCGATCGGCTGATAGACGCGACCAGTGCTCTTGACGACCAGACCGGGACCCTGATCGTTACGACCGGTCGATTGATCGGCGCGACCCCTGCCCTCTCGGGTTAGAGTCGGACCCTGATCGCCGCGAGCGGTCAACTGATCGGCGCAACCAATACTCTCGCGGACGATAGCCGGACGCTGATCGCCAGGAGCAGTCCGCCGATCGTCACGACCGCTCGGCTTATCGGCGCGACCAATGTCCTCGCGGGCGATAGACGTCCCCTCATCGCCCTGAGGGGGGGCTTCACCGTCCCGACCGTAGCCGCACGCTGCGAAGCCTACGGAGTGCGCCCGGTACGCGGAGCGGCACGCCCCCAGCCTCGAGGCGTCATCACGTAAACGCTGGTGGCGAGGGGCGCTTGCGGGCGCGCACCGGACTCGCAGTCCGCGGCACCCCCACTGGCGGTGCTGCAGGTTTGCCTAGCGATTGACCGCCGCCATCCCCCCCGCGGTGTAGCGCTCGCCCGCCGCGGCGCCCTTCGGAAAGACCGCGTCGATCGCCTCCAGCTCGGCCGCGCTCAGCGTGACCGTGGCGCCCGCTGCATTCTCCTCCAGATAGCGCACCCGCTTCGTGCCGGGAATCGGCACGATGTCCTCGCCCTGCGCCAGCACCCAAGCCAGCGCGAGCTGCGATGGGGTGCACTGCTTCGCGCGCGCCAGCTCCGCTATGCGCGCCACCAGCTCCAGGTTCCGCGTGAAGTTCTCACCCTGAAACCGCGGATTGCTGCGCCGCCAGTCGTCCGGGGCGAGATCCTCGAACCGCCGGATCTGACCCGAGAGAAGCCCGCGTCCCAGCGGGCTGTAGGCGACGAAGCCGATGCCCAATTCGCGGCAGGTGGGCAGGATCTCGTCCTCCGGGTCGCGACTCCACAGCGAGTACTCGGTCTGGAGCGCGCTGATCGGGTGGGTGGCGTGGGCGCGCCTTATCGTCGCCGGGGCGGCCTCCGAGAGGCCGAGATAGCGCACCTTGCCGGCGCGCACCAGCTGCGCCATCGCCCCGACCGTCTCCTCGATCGGCACGGTGGGGTCCACGCGGTGCTGGTAGTACAGGTCGATGTGATCCACACCGACGCGCGCGAGCGAGGCGTCGCACGCCTGGCGCACGTACTCCGGGCGACCGTTCACACCCACAAAGGTCCCGTCCGGCTTGCGGACGTTGCCGAACTTGGTGGCCAGCACCACGCGGTCGCGCCGATCCGCGACGGCCCGGCCCACGAGCTGCTCGTTGGTGAACGGGCCGTAGATGTCGGCGGTATCGAGGAAGCTGATGCCCAGCTCGATGGCGCGATGGATGGTGGCGATGGACTCGGCGTCATCGCGCCCGCCGTAGAAGTCCGACATCCCCATGCAGCCGAGCCCCATGGTGGAGACGACGAGGCCCTGGGATCCGAGGTGACGCTGCTCCATGTGTTCCTGTCTCCGTCTGAAGGTGGGTATCGGATGTAGGAACGGGGCGGTCATGCGACGGGTTCCCGCGATCCTGGCCCAGAAGTGGGGACCGTCGTCGAGTGACGGCGGTCCCACACTCCCCGCAGGCGTCTGCTTACTTCAGGTCTTGTCCCACGAAGTCCAGCACGTTCTTCCGGGATCTATTTGGCGACAGCAACAAACAGCGCGCCTGTCAGTCGGCCATCGTCACCGGTGAGCGGTGCATAATGGGCGTCATAGTGTCGGCCAAATACGGTAGCATCCCCGCTAAAGGAGCGCTTTTCGATCAAGGCCTTATACGCTGGATTGTCGTGTTCGAGCTTTGTGTTAACGGCGGACTTTCCCTGTTTTGTGACCAAGGTGGTTTGGGTTCTCACAAAATCCTGGCCATCGTAAGTAAAGATGGTGGCTTCGAGCCTGGCCTTTGATTCAGGCGCAATCCGAGAACTGCGGTCTCCACCGACAAAAGCAATTGATGCGCCTGAAAAAGCCAACGCGAGAGCCAAAACGATCCCCTGGCCAAGCCGAGTCGACTTCCATTGATGGAACCGCACAGATGACCTCCTCCTGTTGAGGGAAGCTCAAGACTACTTCAGGTATTGCCTCACAAAGTCCAACACGTTCTTCCGGTCCATACGGAACACCCCGCCGGTGCCGGCGCAATTGCCGTTGAGCCCGAACGAGGTCACGCCGGCGATCACGTTGCTCGTGCCGAGGTAGTCGGGCCCGCCCGAGTCGCCGAAGCAGGTGCCGCCCGTCGAGGCGTTGTTCGAGAGCAGCAGCGAGAAATCGCCCACGATCCCGCCGTTGATCTGGATCAGGTGCGGCTCGGCGAACATGCGGATGCGCTGCGACACGACGTGCACCGGGTTGATCTGTTGCAGGCCGTAGCCCACGGCGGTAAACGTGGTGGCGCTGCCGCGGTCGAGCCCGTCGAGCTGGTCCTGCGTGGGCAACTTGCCGTACTGACCGGCGGAGAGCTTCACGGCTTTGGAGAGCAGGACGACCCCCACGTCATGCAGGAAGAACGCGCTCTCGGTGAACTGCGGGTGGGAGTGCCACGCCGTGGCCTCGATGGTGTTGGGGCCGCCGCCGAAGGGATAGGTGGGATCGTGCTGCACGTCGGCCTCGTTGAAGATGCGCAGGCCCGAGAACTCGCCCGGCTCCCCGGCGCAATGGCCGGCGGTGAGCACGACTTTCGGGGCGATGATGGTGCCGGAGCAGCGGAATGCCGGCTTGCCGGCGATGTCCATGATGATGAGGACGACGGCGGGATGGGCATCGCCATCGAGCGTGCCGTCGGTGATAAAGGACGGGCCGCCCGGGTTTCGGGCGGCCGTGGGAACCCGGTCGCAGCTGAGCAGGCTGACGCAGGCGGTGGCCAGGACCGGGATGACGAGACGTGCGTTCATGAGTTCCTCTGGGGAGGACAGGGGTTGCGATTGTAACCCGGATTGAGTGCGCTGACTAGGGTGCAGACGGTCGCCTTAGACAGACGCACCTTGCCCAACAGAGGCTGCGCTTTTTCCGCCTCGCGTGGTCGAAGAGATCGTTGAGTACTTGAAGACCGCCTACAGCCGCTTTGCGAGCAGAGCGATCACAGCGCCAGGACAGCAGCGACCGCGATGAAGTAGTTAAACAAGCCTTTTGACTGCGTCTCTCAACTTGAGGGGTAGGCAGCCTACGGATCAGTGTCGTACACACGACCGCTTCTGCGTATTCCGGCGCAGTCCACCTGCACGCACAAGGAATCCCACCGTGCGGACTGTGCGGCTTCAATGCGCGCACGGACAGTGGCTGGCTTATTACTAGATTTCTGAAAGAGGAGCTTGATGTGGGCGGCCCTGAGAACCTTCACGGTGTCGAGCGCCTGAGTTTGGCCAAGGTCGGGAGAATTCAGCGCTATTGCGTTTGCTATCAGCGTGTCTTGTCGGGCGTCGGCTCGCCTCGCTCGGCGAAACCCAATAGAGTTGCGGATGTCAGGATGATACTCGATGTAGCTTACGTCCCCATTTGGTTTGTATGCCGCGAGGATCGCCCCGCCCTTGAAGGACTCTTGTTTTGACAGGTCTTCTCCAAACATGAGTGTGTCGGGGCGACCAAATGCCTCGTGCACTCGACTTGCTTTGTAACCGTCAATCACGAATACACGTGCCCACTCCACAACCGAGTCTTCCGGGGAGAAGTAGTAGATGTATCGTGGCTCTTGGCCGAACGCGACGAACAACCAGCCGCTGACGTTCCTCCCAGTGTCCGCAGGCACGCCCCGAGTCTCAATTAGCTGTCGCACCGTGGTCACGCCCAGGGTAGCGCCTTGCACGTCCCGCTGACCGAGCGCCTGTGAGGGCAGAACGGCCAGAGCGAAGCCTAACAATCGCGAGCGAGCAAGAAACGCCGTCATCGATGTTCAGACCTCAGGGATTCTGCTGGTTGGCCCACGTCGCGTCTACCCGGAACTCTGTCCAACAATCGCGCTGCCGATCCACCACGTCCGGAGTGACAACGCCGCTATCCGCCCTGAGGACAGCGCGTGCCTGGGTCATGCACCGGAGCCAGCCCTGACGCCGCTGGAGTGTGATCTGGCGTGTCGCAAAGTTGGCAACGGAGTCTCTAACATGCGTCAGGACGGGAGCAAGCGAATCGCTGACGTGGTTGCAATAGAGTGCGTTATGGGCCTCGGTGCTGTTGTCGAGGTCCTTCGACAAAGAGTCACCGCTGGAGATAGTTATCGGTGCCCACCACGTGTAGCTGTTCTCACCGATCATCGTCGCTGCCCAGAGAATGTACTTTCCGGCTGCGACGCGATCGAAGTGGTAGTGAGCATTGATTCCAGTTGGCGACGACGCGACCGCTGCGCGGTGGAGACTCGAATCCAGTTGGCCGATCATGCGGTTCGCTGTCATCACAACGTCAGTCGCGGGTTGCGTTCCTCCTCGACGCGCTGCTGCGAGGAGTTCCTGGCCGTACACAGCGCAGATTCGCCCCCGCGTTGCTATAACCGAATCTGCGGGGCCGAGTAGGAGAATCGTGTTCCCTGCCCCACGCTTCACGTCGCCGTTCTGCATCAACAGAAAAACATCGCCGCTGACGCTGCCCATGCCCCGCTGCGGAGCGCCGTGCTGACAACCCGCAGCAAGGGCGATTCCAACCATCCACGCCTTGGTCACACCGCGAAGTCCACTCAGCACCCGCGTGATGCTGACCGGCGATAGCCCGCCCGCTGCGCTTCCTCTTCCGTGCGGAAGTAGAAGAGGTTCGCAGGCGACAGGCGGTTCGCCCGCACCGCATCCATGCCGGTAATAGGTGTGCCCCCGCGACGAAGCGACCCACGCCATGCTGTCCCTCTGCGCGACAGCGGGCGCAGGCGAGGCGGTTGGCGGGCTGGCAGGTGTCCCGACGTGGCACACCTTGTTGGCCGCGATGCAGGTGTTGCCGCAAGGGATGCCCTTGCGACAGTTCTTCTGACCTTCGGCGCTGCCTGCGATTAAGAGGCTAAGTCCTAGGAGCGTGAACAGGGTGCGCCGCATAGCACCTCCCTGGTGAATTCACTGTGGATGCGCGCCTGCGTTCCATCGCGACCCTATGCCCGCATTTGGTCAACTGCGTCCGCGATGATCTTCGGGGCGTCCTGCTGCGAGCATTGGTACCACAAGCGCATTCCCCCGCCGCTCGTTAGTTCTAGCCCTCCGTAGCGTACAATGGGAATCTCGCGGTTGTCCCCGAAGCGTCGGTCTGGCCCGCCCTTCTTGTTCACGTACCGCCACGTGCTCCCCACGACCTGCGCATCGCTGGGCACCTGCTCGTCCTCGCGAAACTCTGAAGTGCTCGTGATAGCACGGAGGTCCGCGTAGGCCACCGCACCCACGCGGGAGCCTTCGAAGACGAACACTTGATCGGGATAGAAGTACAAGCGCTGATTCCCTGCTGGAAGAACGGGTACTTCGATATTGGTCTGCACGCGGCGCGGCAGCCCGAAGTACGGGAGTGCTAGTGAGCGTTTGACCACCGTGCCAGCGCCTGCGTGGCGCTTCCAATCGTCGGTCTGCCCCGCAGCGTCAATGCGCCATATCCGTGCGCACTGCGCCAACCGCTTGAACGCCTCGCGTAGTTGCTCATAGCGTTGGGCCGCTTCGCCCTGCAGGTCGTACTCTAGGACCGCAGTCCCGTGCGTCACATCGAGGTGGCGCACCCAGAGAATGACGGGCACCCCGACAACGATGGCCGGAATTGCCGCGAACGGATGTACCAGGAACCCGAGAGCAACAGCTGCACCCACAACGAGAAAGGCAGTGAGCGGCGCGAGGTCCGTGCGCCTAGCCACGCGATTAAGCTCGGCCAAAAGCTCACTCGATGTAGCATTGGCAAGCTGATCCGTCCCTGCCGTTTCGATCTCGGACAATTGCACGTCGCCCAATTGCGGACGCAGTGGCGACGGTCCACCTCCGGGTGTCGGTGCTGCACCAAGCCGTCCGAGATTCTGGCGATAGTAGAGGCCGCCGCGTCCTGCGTGGAGATACGCGCCCCTTGGGCCGAGTCCAACGCGGAACCCCTTGACGCCGGCGGAGAGCCCCAACCCCGACCGTGAAAGGTTCAGTCGAAGTGGCCCAAAGTTGAACCCTTTGCGCAGATAGAAGCCCAATGTTCACCTCGTATGGCAGAACGCCGCCATCGTGAGACTCTTTAGTCGGTCGCTCCCTCGCCGGGTTTGAACTTGTGGCCACATTTCAAGCAGGTGAGGACGATCTTTCCGCTCCCGATCATGCCGGTCCAGACGCTCCAGCCGCGCTTCTCGGCGTGCACCTGCGACGATCCGCACTTGGGACACTTCACCGAGTCTTCGCTCATCTGAAGTTCCTCCCCGAGTTTAGGGCTTCTCCCAGGATGCTTTGGTGCTCGCTCCAAGTTGTGGTGCTCGACGGATACCCGTTAGGGCGTTTTGGCGGCGCTGACGGGCGGATTTGCGACACGGAGGGAGGGTGCTGCCAGCGCACCCTGCCTAGCTGATTACAAACGCTCTTGGCCTACTTCGCGTCCCCGGATTCGGGGTCAAGTTGTGCCATGACTCCTTGCGTGAGCAGCCATTTCCTGTCCTTCTCGTCAGCGTAGATGGGATGTCGTGATCGAAAACTCAGAGTATTCAGTAGATTGCGGAATACTTCCTTGTTCGCTTCGAAATAGACCCCGCGCTCTTGAACGCCGTCCGTGAAGCTGATCGTAACGAAGTGGTGCCTACTCTTGTGAAAGATTCCGAACAGGGCAATCGGGGCCAACAACACGCCGACTGCGACCCACCGGCCTACGTGCCGCGTCGCTGCTTGTCCGTACTCAATCTTCGTGATGTTCGCGCACGCGAAACCCGTTGGGTGGAAAGCGGAGTCGGCGAAGGCCATCAGCACGCTGTCGGCTGTTATCGTCATCATGTTGTCCCAACTCTCATGCCCCTTGAAGTCGGGAAAGCCGACCCCGCCGAGGTACTTGATAGTGCTGTCGAACGACTGAACCTCCATGCCTTGCGCTGCGACGGGCACTATGGCAACCATCGGTGCAATGACGGGCTGAAGAACCAGACCAACGAGCACGAGTGGCCGCATGGTACTGACCTCCAAGCAGGCGAAAAAACGGGGAACGGGCAGCGATTCTCTTTGGAACGGGCCGCCTGCGTGATTCCAATGTGTGCCTCGGAAGGAGCATCTGTTAGGGCGTTTTTGCGGCGCTGACGGGCGGATTTGCGACACGCGTGGGATGAATGCCCTGACCCATGCCCATCGAGTCCTACCGCTTGAGCTTGAAATCCACGGGAATCTGAATCAGCACGCGAACCGTCCGGCCGTGCAGGCGCGCAGGCCGGAACAGGGCTTTGAGGACATAGCTCTTGGCGGACTGGTCGAAGCCGGGGTTGGGGCTCTGCAGCACCTTCACCGAATTCGGCTCCGCCCGCCCCAGCGTATCGACGATCGCCTGCACCATCACGCGGCCTTGAATCTGCGCCTGCCGCAGCAGCTCCGGGAACTGGAGCGTGGGCCCGGAGAGCACGGCGGGCTTCTCGTCAACGATCGCTTCCATGAACACTTCGTCGCCGGTCGGCACCATGCCCGTGCCGGGGCCGTCCTCGACCCCGGTGTCGGAGTATTCCGTGGGATCGAGCTGTTGCTGCGATGCAGGGCAAATCGCCCACAGCTCTCGGTTGACGCGGTCGATTCCCGCTAGCCGGAAGACCATCGCCACCGGAATCTTGCGGTCTGGTGTGACCTGAATGGCGACCCGGTCATACCGGGCAAGCTTCCGAATGAATGCCTCCACCCTCGGTCGGCCGCCGGGATAGAATGCGGCGGTGTGGTCGCTCGACGCGCTCCAACGCTCCTGCGTTGCGGGCTCGCTACCGAATCGGATCGTTACTTCGCTGAGGCCACCATACTCACTGGCCAGATACTCGTCTGGGTCGAGATAGGCATCGAGCCGCCAGCTCTTGCATCGGATGAAAAGCATCGGCTTATCTACCCGGCTCGCGCCTTCGGCCGCCAGTCCGAAAATCACACCTTTCTGATCGGTGATCGGATCAATCTCAACGGACGCGATCCAGTTACCAATCGCCCTTTCGCCAACAGGAACCCCCCTGGGGGAACGGCTCGCACTGTCTGAGTTGGGCTTAGCCAATGTGTCGTAACACCGAAGGCGAAGAGCTGCAGCGGGAATCGCAGCGCACCGCGCAAGCTGTTCGACCGACGCTTGGGCGTGGGCAAACCGAGCAACCAATACGAATGCCGCCGCTGTGCTGACGAGTCGCATTTGGCCATCCGTCGCTGCGGAAGCGCCGCCAGACTCCGCACTGTGCAGCCCAATTCCGCTGGTTAGCCGAAGAGCACCGTGAAAATGCAACAAGGCAGCCCGACGCCGCTAGGGCAGGTCGAGGCGTTGACAGTACGTTGACCCCGCCAGCGCAGCGTGGAGGCGAACCCTCACAGCGAGAACCACCCCCATGGGCATCGTCATCTGGCCCGACTGGCCCTGGTCGTCACCGCCGCTCACGCCGCCCGCACCGCCTCCGGCCTCTGCGCCCGCAGAGCGCCCCGACGAGGCCCCGGTGTCGCATCCGGACCCCTCCGTGCCGCAAAAACACCCTAGTGCCGCTATGGACGCTGAAGCATCTTGGCGGGTCCATTCAACGAGCAGCAAAAAGAATGCAAGCGCCTACGCACCTTGCACACGTTCCTGACTCCGCACTAGTTGCGCTCCGCACGCAGTTAGAAGTCATGCGCTCGTTCGACGCGAGTCTTCTCTCCACCGTCTACTGGTCGTTGGGTACTCTAGTTGTCATAGTCGCCGTCCTAATTGGTCTTGGCTGGTTCGCGAACTTCCGCGTCTATCAACGAGACCTTGAGGGGATCAAACGTGAACTAGATGCACTCGCGGCGAAGAACATTGCCGAGTTGAAGGCGGCACTAGAATCCAGTCTTAGAAACGGGCTGGCAACAGCCAAGAAGGAACTCGAACAGGCGCTATCAGAGAGGATCGAGAGTGTTTCCCGCAGCGTCCTCATCCTAAGGGCCGAGTTCCATCGCTTCGCGTTCGATATGCGTACTGATAAGAAGAATTACAGCATGGCGACGACCTCTGCCATCAGACTGCTCGACGCCTCAATCGAGCTTAAGTGGGATGGATTCATCAATAGTGCCCTCACCGGACTTGTCTCTTCCATCGACAATGGAGGAGGTCTTACGTTGTTAGAACTCAGACTTGCAACCGACCTCCTGATGGGGCTCTCTGACTCTTACGCGGTCCTTCGTGATCGTGCCAAGGCCGCTCTTGCCAAGGCCAAGACTTTCGGATGATTCGGCGCTTTCCAGCACGAGTAAACTGGGGTGGGTCTGTACACAACATGGTGAGGATGATGATTGAGCTACGCTTCGGCGCATGAAGGGCGAGCAGGTGATCTGCTAGGGCTGCGGCATAGCGGTAATCTTCATTGATCTACGTATCTACGAGATGCACAAGAAAGACGACGTGACCACTCCAAGAAGCGAAGGAAGGAAAACATGACTTGCCCATTCTGCAAGAACGACCTGCTAGCGGGCGCAACTGTTTGCGGCCATTGCGGAGCCCGCCAAAGGGGCTCTCCACGGTGGTACGCTGGTTTGATTTTCGCCATTGGAGCCTTCATGATGGTTATGAGCGCATTTACCCCATTGGGCTTCGGCTTATCGCGGATCAAGGGGATTCCCGTGATCATGCTCGGGGGACTGCTTGTATTGTTAGCGATCATAATTCCAAAACGTCCGGTTTGGAGAATGCGCTAAGCGAGAGCCCGTACCCAAGCGGGGGTCTAGACACAATACAAGGAGGATGTTGTGTCCGCCCGCCGCCGTGACCTCGAGCGAGCGCTTCGCCTCCGCCAGTTGCTTGCCGAGATCTCTATCATTCTGCCGGTGGGGCGGACACAGCTGCGGAGTAAACTACCGGTCCCTGGAGTGAACTGGGCACCGCCCTAGACTCATTGGGCGAGTCTCTGCGCCCAAGCTGGCCTCGCCGCACGAGAAGGCTCGGGACCGCCCGCCTGGATCCGCTGATCCAAGCCCAGAAGCCTGCGGATGCCAGCCGATTTCGCGGCCACCTTCACGAGACCCGGGTCGAATTGACGTCCCGCACACTTCTCGAGTTCCTCGACGGCGCGTGCAAAGCTCATGGCCTTGCGATACGGCCGATCGGACGTCATCGCATCAATGGTATCGGCGATCATGATGATGCGTGCACCGACAGGGATCTCGTCACCCGCGAGTCCGTCCGGATATCCCGTTCCGTCGAAGTTCTCGTGATGATGTCTGATCATGCCCTCAACCGCACCACGGAGCCTCGCCGCCGTCGCTACCAGCTGCGCGCTCCGGACGACGTGCGTCCGCATTGTCATCATTTCTTCTACCGTTAGCTTCCCTTCCTTGCGCAGGAGCGGAGCGAACTCCTCGTAGATCTTGCCTACGTCATGCAGGAGAGCCGCCCGCTTGACGTTGTCTAGGTCTTCTGCGGACAGCTTCAGCTCGCGAGCTATCGCCAAAGCGTATTCTGAGACGCGACGAGAGTGACCAGAAGTGTACGGGTCTCGTGCTTCCATAGATTT
>Ga0193755_1000578_pt1 | contig 10581 bp, 7 predicted proteins | sample H1a2metaG_FD_144921 | JGI IMG/M metagenome (GOLD analysis project Ga0193755, IMG submission 144921) | Soil microbial communities from a riparian zone of the East river system, Colorado, United States - H1a2 | ecosystem: Environmental > Terrestrial > Soil > Riparian zone | place: USA: East River...
CGGGATCGCCTCGGGATCGGCAAATCCACCGAGGTAGGGATAGCTCGATAAGCCGAGCACGTCGGCGAATGGGAAATCGGCGAGGTCCTGCGCTATTCCTTGATATGGTCCGGTCGGCCGGCCCCACGCCGTCTCGACCTGGCGCCAACTGACGGATGAGATTGGTCCGCGAGGATGATTGGTTCGCCGTATCATGCTGGCGAATCTAAGTCGGGTGTGCATTCCGAGGAGTAAAACGTTTGTGCGATAGCCCTCCCGGGGTCGACTCGTCATGATTCCAGCGGGGGATGATCCCTCGTGCGTTTCCTCACTAAGTACAACGGCATACCTACAAAGGCAGGGGGTCTATATGGCCAAGAAGAGCAGAGGCGGGAGAATGACCGCGGCCAAACGGCGCGCGGCCAAATCTGCCGGTGGACGTGGTCGCATCAAGAATCGCAAGGTAGGGCGAAGGATCATGAAGTCCTAGAACAGCAGCAGCAGCAGCAGGAGGGCGGCCTCGCCGGCGCCCTCCTTTCCTTTGGTTCACGGCCACGTGAAGATCGTCGAGGGCGCAGCACCGGCGCGGGCACGCGTCACATCGTTCGGCTCCCGCCAGAAGTCGCGCGCCCGCGTGACTGTCAAACGGACCTCCCAGCGGGCGTACCCGTCTGCGCTCACGGGAGCGGCCACGTCCAGCCGCCACAGCTGCCGGGATTGCGGTGGGATGGCGGCCAGCAGTCCCACTCCCACTCCGACTTTCGGCTTGCTATCAACGCCAAAGGGAGCGTCGCCCGCCCATACTCTGCCCGCGTCAGCAAAGGTTGCGAGCCCGAGCGCGACGTGCCGAGTGAGCTGACCGATCGACCGGTGCGCCTCGAGGCGTGCGACGGCCCGCACTCCGCCGACGACGCGCGACCCGTGGTAGCCGCGCACGCCCCCATCGCGGGCCCCAAGACTGAGTTGGAAGGGGAAGCGCTCCTCCCGCCCGCCGGAAAATTCGCCGCTGCCGATGAGGACGTACGCGGGAGACGGCTTGACGTACCAGGCCAGTCGGCCGCTGGCGATCTTGGAGTCCCAGCGATTCGTGTTCTGATCATGGCGTGTCTCTCCCTCGATCCGTACCGCGGCGAAAGACGTGGCCGAACCGAGTCCGGCGTAGAAGTCGCCGGAGAGAAAGATGTCATTGTCGGCCGCGCCGAACCACGGGACGCTCCGCCCGAGGACGGCGCCGAACTGCACGCCGGTCGCGATGTCCTGCGCTCCAGCGAGGGCGTCGAAACCGCGGACCGTCTGAAACGCGAGCGACCGCACGCCGACGACGGCGTTGAGCCGCATGTTGCGGACGGAAGCGAAGGGGCCGGCAAGTGGCGCGCTCGTGTCCGCGACGAGTCCGGAGTCGGAGACGATCACGGCCTGCGCCGCCGGTTTCACCAATTCATGGGTGACGAGGCCCCCGACGAAGGCGCTCCGCCCCGCGAGGCCGATGCGCAGGACGCCCCCGTAGTCGGCGAACCGGCGTCGCGCTCCCAAGGCGATGGCTTGGCCATCGGGACGCAGGAACGAGTTGTAATCGTGCACGTCGCGGAAGCCGACGTGCCAGCCAGTTCGCTGGAGATCGGTAATGAAGACGTGGCCGAGGGCGACGCTCACCGTACTGCCCAGGGGAGTGCGGTCGGCCATCAGCCCGAGTGTGTAGGGTCGATCGAACACCTGATAGGCGACGAGCTGCATGCCAACGCCGTTACGGTAGGTGAACCCGCGCTCCGCGCGCACAGCCAGGTAGATGCCGTGGCCATCGACATTGCCATTCCCGATGCGCAGCGCCGCAGGACGCCCCTTGCGGACGCGCAGGCTGAAGACGGTGGGGATTTCGTCGATGGTCTCGACCTCGATGCGCACGCCGCCCGCCGAATCGGAGACAGCACGCACCGTCGCGTCCGCGAGGAAGGGCTGGAAGCGCAGAATGCGCTCCGATTCTGCGCGCAGCCGCTCCGTACACGGCTGCCCGACTGACAGTAGAAGAAAGTTGCGGATCACATCCGCTCTGGTGGTCGTGTGGTGCAATCCCACCGCGCGCGCGACCGGCCGCAGGGACCGGGGGAACCGGATGAACGAAGGGTCGCGCGGGACGATGCTTACGCCCGAGACAATTTTGCCATCGCACTGCGCGGCGGCGGGACGCGAAAGCGTGATGAGCGGCAGTAGGGCGAGTATCCAGGGCGCGTATCGCATCGTTCCTCGGCGAGAAACGTACGGCGCGCAGTGTCTTTGGAGTAGTAAGACGTTCGTGCGATACCTCTGCCCGCGATGTGCCGGCATCATTCGTATCTGTGACGAGCATCCTGACGCGCCGACGGACGGTCATCGGGCTCGCCGTGCTTGCGGCGCTCCTGGCCGGTGGCGCGTGGTGGCGGGCCGCCTGGATCGTCAATCAGCTGCTGCGTTCGTGGGCCACCGGGACCATCGCGGAGAAGTCGGGGGACGTGTACCGGCTCGACGTCGGGCGCATACGGTTCAACTTCGCGTTCCGCCGCATCGCCGTCGATTCCATCCTGCTGACCACCAACCGGACGCTGAACACCTTGCGGCCACGCCCGCTGGCGGCGCTGCGCTTCGCGTTTCGCCAATGCACCATCAGTGGCGTGCATCTCATCACGCTGATTCTCAACGCCGGCCTCGTCGCCGAATCGTTCGGGTGCCGCGCGGTGAGCGTCGCAGTCGTAGTGCCCGCGTCCCGCGGCCTTCCTGACACGCTGGGACAGCTACACGCCGCCCCGCGGGCCTTTCTCACCGTCCAACAGAGCCTCCGGCTCCCGTCGTTCGCCCCGCGTGTCCGCATCGCGCGGAGCGACTTCCCACACGTTTCGCTCGACTTCCGCCTGCAGCGCGCGCGGGCCGGCGACGCGCGCCTCCAGCTGGAAGATCTGCGTTGGCGCGTCGGCGGGTTCGCGATCGATCCCGCCGATACGGCGGCGGCAGCCCGCCCGCTGTTCAGCCGGACCGTGGAACTCGCGGCGGGCAACTTCGTGGGCCACCTCGACAGCGCCACCGCGGTGCGGGTCGGCGCACTCCAGGCAAGCCTCACGGACTCGACATTAGACGTGCGCGGCATCGCGTTCGCCCCGACCGTGAGCGACGCCGCGTTCGGCCGGTCGCAGCGCTACCGCCGCGGCCTGATCAAGACCACGGTCGGTCGCATCGCGGTGCAGGGAATCGACGTCGGGGCCTTCGTCCTCGGGCAGGGACTGCGCGCCAGGCGGGTCGAGCTCGATTCGCTGCAGCTGGACATCATGAGCGACCGGCGGCGTGAGTCCAATCCCCAGCGTCAGCGTCGCCGCACGCCTCAAGGCTGGATTGCCGGCCTTGGCCGGACCGTGAGCGTGGACTCGGTTGTGATGCGGCACGGGGAGATCGTGTATCGCGAGCGCCGCGGCGACCACGACCAGGCGGGCGTCCTCACGTTTGCGCGTCTCGACGTCGTTGCGGCCAATGTGCGCCACTTCATAGGGCGGCAGACCGGCAGCGACCCCATGACCCTCAGCGCCACGGCGCACCTGCAGAACATCGGGCGGCTCGACGTGCACTTCGTGGTGCCGCTCGACGCGCCGCGGTTCGACATGAGCTTCCGCGGAACGCTCGGTGCCATGCCCGCGGCCAGCTTCAATGTCTTTATCGGGGAGACGATGCCCCTCCGTCTCACGGATGGTCGGGTGGTGGGCATCAGCTTCCACGCGACGGTAACCCATGGTGTCGCGCGCGGCTCCGTCACACCGCGTTACAACGACCTGTCCGTGGCGGTGACGCGCCGCGGCTCGACAGGGATCATGGGCGCCCGCGGGATGCTGGGCGGCGCCGCGCGCGGCATCGCGTCGTTGGTGGGCAACTGGACGAAGGTGCGCGCCAACAATCCCAACGATACGGGAGCGACACCGCGGAGCGGTAACATCCGCCACACCTTCACCCCGGACGAGACGCTCCCGGCGTTTCTGTGGGCGAGCGTTCGCGACGCGCTACTGTCGGTCGTGCGGAAATAGTAGAAGGGGCTGGTCACCAGCAGGTTGGAGGTAGAGCTGCATGCCGTATTTTTTCGTTGCTTTCACGCTGATGGCGCCGCGTCTGGTCGTGGCGCTCGTCTGGCTCTTCACACGCTGGTTCGAGGGAATGTTCTCCTCCCTGCTCTGGCTCCTGGCGGGCTTCATCTTCCTGCCCACGACGGTCCTCTGGTATACCGCGGTGCAGCACTGGTTCGGGGGACATTGGACGCTCGGGCCGGTGGTGGGCATCATCGTAGCGCTCGCGATCGATCTCGCGCCGGTCCGCGATCTCTCGCCAGTCCGCGAATATCGTCGGCGGCGGGCGTAGATATGCTCCATCGAGTGTTGCTCATCGGCGCGGCCCTCGCGGGATGTGCGACGGCGGCGGGGCAGGGCGACCTCCGCTCTCCTGCGGACCTCGTCGGGGAGCGTATCAGGACTCGCATCGAGGCGGCCGGCGTCGTCATGGAGCTCCGGGCAGCGGGTGAGCCGGTCTACGCCAGTCTGGTCCTCCCCAGCTTCTACGAGCGGCGGCTGTACCGCCCCGCCTGGAGTGACGAGCGCGGCCCCACTCGGCTCGCCGACGACCTGCTCGATGCGCTGCGCCGCGCGGATCTCGAGGGGCTGCGGTCTGAGGACTACCATTTGGTCGGCATCGAGGCCGTCCTCGCCGCAGTGCGCGCCGATGCCAAGCGCGGCCCCCCATTAGCCCCCGACCGATGGGCAGAGCTCGATCTCCTGCTGACGGACGCATTCCTAGTCTATGGGGCCCATCTGCTGGCCGGTCGAGTGAATCCCGAAACCCTCCGCCCGGAATGGGTGTCGAACCGGCGAACCGCCGATATCGCGGTCGTGCTGGAGGCAGCACTGGCGTCGGGGAACATCGGCGGCACGCTGGACGGGCTGGACCCACCTGAAGTTGGCTACCGGCGACTGCGTGAGGCGTTGGCGCGCTATCGGCGAGTGGCGGCAGCGGGGGGATGGCCCGCGCTCCCGGACGGGTCCATGAACGCGGGCGACCGCGGAGCTGCAGTGACGGCGCTGCGCCAGCGACTCCGTCTCGAGGACGGTCTCGTCGGGGAGGCAGGGGACCAGGACGCGGATCTCTTCGACGCGGGGCTCGAGCAGGCGCTCGAGAAATTTCAGCGGCGTCACGGGCTGACGGCGGATGGGGTGGTGAGCACCGCGACGCGCGCCGAGCTCAATGTGCCCGTGGAACGTCGTATCGAGCAGTTGGAGTTGAACCTCGAGCGCTGGCGCTGGCTGCCGAAGGATTTGGGACGCCGTCACATCATCGTGAACATCGCGGCGTTCGAGCTGGAGGTGATGGATGGGGACTCGCTGGTGATGTCCATGCGGGTGGTCGTGGGGCGCCCATTCGATCGCACGCCCGTGCTCAGCGACACGATGCGGTACCTCGTGCTCAACCCCTACTGGCATGTCCCGAGCGACATCGCGGCGACGGAGCTGCTCCCGAAGCTCAAGCGGGACCCGTCGTATCTAGCGCGTTACAAGATGCGGGTCTTCCCGAGCTCACGCCTCGACGCCCAAGAGGTCGATCCCTCGACGGTGAATTGGTCTACCATCACCGCCGCCCACTTCCCCTACCTGCTGCGCCAGGATCCGGGGCCGCGGAATGCGCTTGGCCGCATCAAGTTCATGTTTCTCAACAAGTATCACGTCTACCTGCACGACACACCGGCGCGCCCGCTGTTCGAGGAAACCCAGCGGGACTTCAGCCACGGATGCATCCGCATCCAGCACCCGATCGACCTCGCCGTGTATCTGCTCCGAAGCGATCCGCGCTGGGATCGCGACGCACTCCTCGCGGCGCTGGACGACGCGGAGGACCGCAGTGTGCCGCTGCCGGAACCGATGCCGATTCATCTTCTGTATTGGACGGCTTGGGCCGACGCAGATGGGACGATCCAGTTCCGACGGGATATTCACGATCGGGATGTGCCCCTGCTTACGGCTCTGCGAACTCCCCCTCCGCGAGCAGTCCCTCGAGTGTCGGGCCCAGCATCGTAAGGATCCGGAGCGGCAGCGAGCTCGTGAAGGTGTAGCGGTCGGCGGCCGCGCCGGAGACAAACGCCGTAATGGTGCCGTAGAGCCGGTCGCCAATGAAAAAGACAACCGTCGCTGTCCGGTCGATCGCCCGGTCCTCGCCGGCGAGCCCGTCCCGCCCCATCACACGGAACCGATTGTCGCCGGTCCCGGTCTTCGCGCCGATCAGGAGGGGCGAGCCGTTGGCAGCGCGCACAGCGCCCAACGCGCGTCGCGCCGTGCCGCGCGTGACTGTAGCCACCATCGCGGCCCGCACGACCGCAGCGATCTCGGACGAGAGTACCCGCTCGCCGCGGGGTGGCGACCGACGCAACACCGTCTCGTAGGGCGTGGCCGCGGCATAGTGGAGCTCGTCCACCCGCTGGACCGGGTAGCGAATCCCATCGCTGAGCAGGATGCCCACCAGCTCGGTGAGGTCGTCGGGCCGGTCGGCGGAGCTGCCAATCGCGGTCGCGTAGGAGGGCATGAGCGACTCGAACGGGTAGCCCAGGCGCTGCCACGCGCGGTGGATCTCACGGAAGGCTTCCGTTTCCGGGATCGAGCCGATGCGCCGGTCCGGCGCCGCGGGCCGCGCTAGCGGGGACAGCGCGCCGTAGATCTCCTGGCGAACGGAGGCACTGGCGTCGAGCGCATCCTGCTGACGCGTACCCGGATGCCGGTACAAGTACGCTGCCACCCAAAGCTCCAACGGGTGCATTCCCGCGAGCCGACCACGGTCGGATATCGAGAATCCGAGCGGATCGGACCCGTCGTACAGCTCGGCGATCCGGGCATCGGACAGGGCGGGGGCTCGCTCCGGGACAGGGGACCGCAGGAAGTCGCCGAACTCGGCCAACCCGGCCTCCGGTTTGACGGAGCGGTACGCCCACGCGAGCTGGGTCACGGACCGCCCGCGCCTCAGGGCTTCCAGCACTGGCCCGGAGTCCGCGTCCGCGTACTTCTGGTAGAAATGCTCGATCAACTCACGGCCCTCGCCGTCGGCCATGCGGTCGTCGCGGTCCCAGGTCATCTCCGCAGGATGACCTCGGAGCAGGTATACACTGCCCGGCAGTCGACACACGTAGTAGTGCACGATGTCCCGCATGATGCGAATGAACGGCAGGTTCACCGACCGGACGAACGCATCCCGCACGGAGAGGGTCTCGAGGTCGTCGGTGCTGTCGACGTTCCGGAACATGTGACTATCGCCGCCCGTCAAGCTGTCGCTGGGGCTTGCCGAGTAAGGGCGCGACATCGCGGCCTCCAGTATTCGATCGAGCGAGACGCCTGGGTTGGCGGCGAGATATGCCAGCGTCCACGCCGTAATCCAGTCGCCGGCGCCTATCGGGTCCGAACGCAGGTTCACAGCCGGCCGGCCGACATTCCGAAGGTAGAGTTGCTCCACGATTTCCAGATAGCTGATCAGGGTGCGCAGCTTTGCGGTGGAACCGAACTGGAGCTTGCTGCCCTCGATCACGTTGAACGGCGAGTCAAAGTTGTCTGCCTGGACGCGGACCACATTGCCGTTCTGGGTGCGCTCGCGCACCACGACCGCGTAGATGACGCGTGCCGGGTCGCCGCGGTCGAGCGCGCGAAAGGCCGGATGGGTCAGCCGCGCGAGGAGGTTGGTGACTTCCTGCTGGGCGCGAAAGTCCAGCGTCGTACGCGCGGTCAAGTCGACGCGGTCCAGCTCATACAGTGTGCCCACGCCTGTCACGCGGAGCAGCTCGGAGCGCACCGCGTCCGCGCCCTTTCGCTCGATGAACGAGATGCGTTGCATGTCCGGCGCGCGGCTGCGGAGCGTGAGGCCCACAGCCAACGCGGCGTCACGCAGCTCGGCGGAGATGATCCCCTCACGGGCCAGACGGCGGAGGTGCTGGTCCGTCAGCTTCTGCAGCTCGTCGCGACCGTCCGGCCGCAAGAGCAGGTAGGAAGGCCGGCGGTGCGCCAGCAACAGGGTCAGCACCTGGCGGTAGGCGATGGCGCGTGGCGCAACCGTCTCTGCGTCGGAGGCCAGCAGCCGATTCACTTCGTCCGGGTCGGCTCCGTACCACGCCCACAGGCCGTCGTTCAGACCGGTGACCTCCCCGTGCCCCACGATGGCCGCGAGCGGCACCGAGTTGAGGTAGTCGACGACGATCTGACGACGCACCGCTTCCGTGTTCTCGCCGCCGAGGTAACCGCGCAGCGCAGCGGCCTCCATCTGCTGCAGCTTCTCCCCCGTCGACCGCGTCCGGCCCTCCGTCGAGTGCCGGAGCTTCTCGAGCTGCGTGGCCAGCGTGCTCGCGCCGGGCACCGAGCGGGCCCTGCCCAACCAGCTCAGGGCCAACGCGGCCCCCGCCTGCGCCATGCGCGGCCAATCGACCGATGGGTTGTGGTTTGGAAAGCGCGGGTCGAGTAGCGCTCGGTTCTCGAGGAACAGCAGTGTCTGCCAGACGAGTGGAGGGACAGAGTCGAGAGACGAGTAGACCCGCTCGGGGTAGCGGGATACGAAGAGCGTCGCTCCGCGCCGATCGAGGATCCGGAGTCCCGCCTGCGTCTTTTCGCGGAAGATAGGGGAGACACCGCGGTCCACCAACGCCGCGAACGGTTCCGAGACTCGGACCTGCGCGACGATGCGGAAGCCGCGCTCGGACGCCGCCTGCAGCGCGGCCGGCAAACGCGAATAGCCGAAGCGGCGGTCGTGCGGCCCGTCGCCCGGGAACCGGATCCGATCGCTCGGACCGGCGCCGAGCTCGGTGGTCAACTGCGATGCCTGGCGGGTGAAGTAGCGTGCCTGAATCCACGACGCCCGCGCCTCGTCGCGTGCCACGAGGGCGAGCAGCGCGAACAGCATCAATAGGACCGGCGCAATGGTGCCGATCCAGCGTCTACCTACCCAGAGGCTACCGAAGGCTTCGGCGACTGCGTTCGGCACGAGCTTCCGTTATCCCTGCCGCGACCGCGGCGACGAGCGCCGCCCGCCCGGCGATCATCAGCACCCGCCCTGTTTTCCGCAGGGTCAGCTTGAGCTGGCGCCGCCGGGCTTCGGATTCGACCTGCTTTTTGGCTACATGCAGCAGACGATCGGCCTCGCGCGCGGCAACCAGCGCCCATTGCTTCGCTCGCCTTGCGGCGCGTATCGCCGCACTCATGAACCGGATTGTTCGTGTGGCCATGACACGTGCCCCCTTTTAGTGTATTCCAGCAGTCGATTCCACTGCACTATTCCGTCCGCCGACGAACCACGTCGTCATCTCGCCCTTGCCCTCGACCGCAAGCGCGCCGCGCTCCTCGACCAGGAACGGCATACCCAAAAGCTGTCGCGTGCTGTCCGATACCTGGACGCGTCCGGCCACGCCATGGGATTCCATACGGCTGGCGATGGTCACGGCGTCACCCCACACGTCGTAGAGGTACTTGCGCTTGCCGATGACGCCGGCCACCACCGCGCCGGTGGCGATGCCGACGCGCACCTGCAGCGCATGCCCGCTGCGCTCATTGAAGCGATCCAGCGTATCGACCATATCCAACGACAGGTGCGCCGCCCGCGTCGCATGGTCGCTCGCGGGAACGGGCACGCCGGCAGCGGCCATGTACGAGTTTCCGAGTGTCTTGATCTTCTTGAGGCCGCGTGCCTGCACGAGGCCGTCGAAATGGACGAAGATCTCATCGACGAAGACCGCCAGCTGCTCCGGGCTCGCTGTGGGTGTCAGCTCGGCGAGCCCTACGATGTCCGCAATCACCACGGTCACGTCCGCAAAGCTGTCGGCCGTGACGTCGGGGCGCGCTTGCAGCCGCGCGGCAATGGAATCCGGCGGTACGTGCAGAGCCAGCCGCTCCGACAGCTTCCGTTCCGCCACGACTTGATCGAACAACGTCTTCAGCTCTGCGTTTTTGCGGTGGATCTCGACGTGCAACAGGCGCACCTCGAGCATATTGTGGACGCGCGTCAACACCTCGGCGACATCGAACGGCTTGCTGATGAAATCCTTCGCGCCGGCACGGAGCGCGCGGAGCTTGTGGTCCGGCTGCGCGGTGATCACCAGGACCGGCAGGTAGCCGGCGGTTTCGATCGCCTTCAGCTCTTCCATCACTTGGAATCCGTCCATGCCGGGCATCTGGAGATCGAGCAGGATCAGGTCGTAGCGATTCGTCTCGTGCAGCTCACGCACCGTGCGGGGATCGAGCGTGGACATGATGGACCGATATCCTGCTTCGCCCAGCATGCGCTGGAGCAGCAGGACGTTGGCCGGCTGATCGTCCACGACGAGGATTTTGGCCGCGAGGATATCGGAGGCCTCACGCATGGGTGTGCGCAGACTGGAGCGCGGCGTCCAGAGCGTCCATGAACTCTTTGACCTTGATCGGTTTGGTGAGGTAGGAGAAGAATCCTGCCTCCAGGCCTTTCGCGATGTCGCGGGGCATCGCGTTGGCGCTGAGGGCGACGATGGGGATGTGGGCGGTCGCCGCGTCGTCGCGCAGGATCTTCAGGGCCTCGATCCCGCTGATGCCGGGCAGATTGATGTCCATCAGGATC
>Ga0193755_1000579_pt1 | contig 10575 bp, 4 predicted proteins | sample H1a2metaG_FD_144921 | JGI IMG/M metagenome (GOLD analysis project Ga0193755, IMG submission 144921) | Soil microbial communities from a riparian zone of the East river system, Colorado, United States - H1a2 | ecosystem: Environmental > Terrestrial > Soil > Riparian zone | place: USA: East River...
AAAATGTGTACCCAGAGCGGCCCCGCATACGCGAGTTCTCGCAAGACTTGATGTCTTATCCATCGTGTAATGCCGCTCACACTCAGAAACGGCGTTGTGAGTTCGCTGCTAGTCCGCGACCAGGCGTGGGGCGGCCGATCGCCGCCCTTATTGCGACTCGATCAGTGGTGAATGGCGCCCAGATCCCACGTTGGCGACCATGGTGCACCAAGGGCGTCGAACACGGCGGGCACGGTCATGGCGCCGGAGTAGTTCGCGGTAGGCGTAAAGTCCGAGATGATGTTGAAGGTACCGCTGCCGTTGGTGAAGCCGGGATTCGCCGCGATGTTGCTCGAGTTGTTCGAGATCGTATTGCCGGCAGCCGTGTTATCGACAACTGCTTTGCCTGAGGCTGACGCCACGAAGAACAAATTATTCCTGGCATAGCTGTTGATGCCACCGGCGCGCATGGATCCGGTGGTATCGAAGCCGATGCAACTTTGGTTGGGCTCGTTGTTGGGTGCGTAGCAGGTATTGTTGTAGACCTCCACGCCGCTGGGGATCGGTTCAACCCCACGTTGCGCGATCTGCGCACCGAGGATCGGATATATCAAAGCGCTGCCCGGCATGTAGAACACATTGTCGCGCAGCGTGACATTGACCGCTGAGATCATGGCCTGGCGTCCGCCCTGGGCGCCGGTGCTGGCGGCAAACAGATTGCGCTCGATGAGGATGTTGCGCATTCTTTCATCATCCCCACCGTTCTGCGGCGCGACCTCCAGAAGCTGCGCGCCGGAGGTGCCGGTGAACAGATTGTCGGAGATCACCGATAGTTCGGTATACACCCCGGTCCAGGTGGGCAGGGAGTTATAGGTATTGCCGTTGTGGAACTTCAGCAGCGCGCCGATGCCGTTGGCATTGGAGAATGAGTTATTCTCGATCGCGCACATGCGACAGGCCGACACCCGCACCGTTTCGACTCCAGAGCTCTGACTCGTGCCGCCGATACCGACGATCGAGTTGCCGAGCAGCGCTTGATAATCAAGATTGGCGAAGGTGCTGCCCGCCCACGGCGGATTGTTTTCATTGTAATTGACGAACGTGCCGATGCCGCTGGCGCCGGTTTGCACGCTATCGATTAGCCCCCACTGCGCGCCCTGTGCCCAGGCATAAGAGGCGGCATTGCCGTTGGAGCGCAAATTCGACAGCGTGATTTGATACGGTACGCGAAACGCGCCGGCGACATTCCAGAGGCTGTTGATCGCAAGATTGGGCGAACCGTTGCCCTCAAAATCGATATCCGCCACGCGCCCATCCCCAGCGGTGTTGTTGACCGCCAGATAGTAGCTGGAGGTGCTATTGGAGAAGATCGGTCTGCCGCTTTGCGTGCCTTCACAGCCGCCGTAAGCTCCGATACTCCAGCCCACGCCGTTTAAGGTGACGTTGCTGCCGCTGAAGGTATCGCCGCACTTGAACAGCACCCGCTTGCCGCCGCCGAATGAGCCAAGCGCGCTGTTAAAGCTCGAGGTCTGCAGTGTCGCGGCGCCTGCCGGACAGCCGCCGCTTCCGGGGGTCGGAGTGCCTGAGGCCGAGACACAGGTGGTCTTGCTGCCTGCGAAGCCATTGGCTCCTGCCGGATCATGGGCGGTTACACCGAGTTGGCAACTGGCCGTGTTGGTGCCGTCGCGCGCAGTCACGGTCACCGTGTAGGCGCTATCGGTGCCCGGGGTGATGTACAGATGCGCCGCCACGCCGCCGCTCGCGGTGTTGCGGCTGTTGCGGCCGTGATTTGCACCGTAGTTCCAAGTGTCGGTTCCGGAAGCGTTGGAGTCGCCGAAGTTCCACGTGTAGGTGACATCCTGGAATGCTGTTGTATTGCTCTTGAGGGCGGAATCAGTCGTGCCTGTGGCATCAAAGAACACCAAGAACGGCGATATGCCAGAAGAGCGCACTACGTGCGCATTAAGATTTAGAGCACCGCTTGTTCCCGTGCAGGAGGCGATGGCCGGAGTCGTCGTCGCGGGTGCATTGACCGCGACCGACGCTGATTGCGTAGTGCTTCCGCCCGATCCCGTGCAGGTCAGCGTGTAGGCTTGGTTCGCAGTAAGCGCGCCGGTCGTCTTCGAGCCGGACAGCGTCTGAGACCCCGTCCAGCCGCCCGAGGCGGAGCACGCGGTGGCGTTACTCGAGGACCAGTTCAAGGTCGTGGTGCCGCCGCTTAGGACGTTCGAAGGGCTCGCGGTCAAGCTCACTGTGGGTTTCGCCGTACTGCTACCTCCGCTAATCGTCACGATGGCCGAGGTCGGCGTTCCAAACACGACATCTTCCGGATGCGAGAGGGCCACAGACAGTGACTTGGTTCCCGTAAATGCCTTGGCGGTACTGATCGGGATGGTAAAGGACTTAGGTGTCGCATCGCCGTTTTGCCAGAGCAGCATGCCACTCGTCGCCGTATAATCGGTCCCGGCGATTGCCGTCGCGTTGGCTGTCGCGTAAGAGACAACTGCTGTGCCGATTGAACCGCCGACGCGGTTCACCGTCACCGTTGCGTGTCCGGCCGATTGCGCAGTGGAGTAACTCGAGGTCGACATCGAAACCTTGCCGCCGCCCAAGTTGCCGTAAATCGTCACGGTAGCCTTATTGGCCGTGCCCAAACTCGCGCCGCTGGCGGCAGAGAGCTGAACGAAGAAAGTCTTTGTTCCCGAAAAGGGCGTGGCATCGCTGATCGGCACGGTGCAATTCTTCGGTGCCGAATCTCCATTGGCCCATTGTATCGTGGTGCTCACCGCAGTGTAGTCATGGCCCGCGATCGCCGTGTTGTTGGCCGTCCTGCACTGCACGCTGGCTGCGCCGCTGGCGCCGCCGGTACGAATTACCATGACGCCAATTGAGCCATTGTTCTCAACCACGCCGATCGTCGTCGCATGTAACGATAAGGTACCCGCGGAGGTCGTCGCTGCAAAGACGCTGGCGTCTTGAATCACGACGCCACAAATCAAAACCACAGCAAATACCGCTGCTCGATGTAATGACATCAAGTTCCCCTAAGTTCGGTTGCAAAAAAAGACGCGAACAGTGGCAGAAGCCACGGCGCGGAAAACCGTGCGCCCGCGTTCGACCTTATTGGTCTGCGGATGTTTTAACAGAAAGAAAATGAATTGCCATTGTCTCTAAATGCGTACACAAACCTATGTTAGTGCTGCACTGGGGCGGCGTCACACCACTGAACGATCGAATAGCTACGGGATCGCTGTATTTAGTTTTATTGCGTGCGCCCGCGAAGTATTATCGTACGCATCCATTCGGGTAAATTCAGTGGCGCACGGCACCCAGATCCCAACTCGAGGACCACGGCACACCAAGTGCATCGGTCCATAATGGCACGCTGGCACCTCGCGAATAATTTGTTGTCGGCTTGAAGTCGGAAATGACGCTGAAGTTGCCGCTGCCGTTGGTGAAACCTGGGTTGCTGTGTGGCTCTGTAGTGTTGTTCGTAACGATGTTTCCCGTGCCTTTATTCACCACTGTCGAGTGGCCGTTGACGGGAATGTAGAACAAATTATTTCGCGCGAAACTGTTCGTAGGTGGAGCTTGCATTCCTAGCCCGTCGAATCCCACGCATGCCTGATTCACTACTGCATCGGGCGCGTAACAGGTATTGTTGTACACTTCAATGCCGGAGGGCGCCGGTTCGACGCCGCGCTGCGCGACCTGCACGCCGTAAAATGCATAGCGCTTAGCCGTGCCTGGCATATAGAACACATTGTTGCGGATAGTTTCGTTGACTGCCGAAACCAGCAACTGTCGACCGCCTTCCGCTCCAGTGCTGGCGGAAAACAGATTGCGCTCGAGGACAATATTTCGTAATCGCTCATCATCGCCCGCATTCTGCGGTGCATTTTCGACAATTTGCGCTCCCGAAGTGCCTCCGAACCAGTTGTCCGATATCTCCAGAAATTCTGTGTAGACGCCACTCCATGCCACTAAACTGTTGTTCGTGTTTCCATTGTGAAGCTTTAGGGGCGCCCCGATGTGATTGGCATTCGCGATGGTATTGTTTTCGATCACGCAAAGCCGACACGCTGAAATGCGGACCGTTTCCTGACCCGTTCCGTTGTTCGTGCCGCCGGCTCCATTGAAACTGCTGCCTAAAACTGCTTGATAATCCAGGTTGTTATAAGCGTTGCCTCCCCAGGTAGTCGGGTTATTTTCGTTGAAGTTTATGAATGTGCCGATGCTGGTGCGCATACCGGTCATTACACTGTCTACGATGGCCCATTGCGAGCCCTGAGACCATGAATAGCTGCTGTCATTGCCATTGGAATAAAGGTTGTACAAAGTGATCTGGTAGGGAATGCGCGTGATGCTTCCCGGCGTGGTTATCGCATACATCGCCGTACCGTTACCCTCGAAATCTAGATCGGCAATTCTTCCATCACCTGCCGTTAAGGCGATCATGAGTTGTCCTGTGGTCGATGAGTCCTTGAGAATAGGACGATTCGTCTGCGTGCCCTCGCAGCCGCCATAGGCACCCACGCTCCACTTCGTTCCGCTCAAGGTAGCGCTATCGCCAGTGAAGGTGTCGCCGCACCTGAATAGCACTCGCCTGTCGCTCGTCAAGTAAGGAGGATCCAGGGCGGTGTTGAAGCTCGAGGTGTTGAGCGCTCTCGCGCCGATAGGGCAACCGGCGACCCCCGGGGCAGGTTTGCCGGAGGACGAAACACACGTGGTCTTCGTGCCGGCGAAACCTTTCGCTCCTGAAGGATCTTGTACCGAAACGGCGAGCCGGCAGCTGGCTGTGTTGATCCCGTTGTGGGCGGCCACCGTCACGGTATAGACGGTGTCTGAGCCCGAAGTCACATAGAGGTGTGCCGCCACGGCGCCGGTCGCATTGTTCCTGCTGTTGCGTCCGCGATTTGAGCCATACGTCCAGCTGCGTGTCCCCGAAGCACCGGAGTCGCCGAAATTCCAAGTGTAGTAGACGTCCTGGAATGCTGCGGTGCTACCGCTGAGACTGGTATCGATTGTGCCGGTGGCGTCGAAGAAAACCATTAAAGGCGAAATTCCGGAAGAGCGAACTGCAGCTGCTTTCAGTGTCAAAGTGCCGTCCGTGCACGTTGCAGAGGATTGGCTGGCGGCTGTCTTAGGGGCGGCGCTTGTAGGCGTGCCCGAAGCCATGGCCGAGCCACCCGAGAGAAGTCCGAGCAATACGTAGGCGAGCGCCAAGCTCAAATTGCTTGCCTGTTCAAGCATAAGCGGGCAATTCGGCGATGAGCGATATGGCGTGATCCCATAAGGATGCCATCACTCCCAAATGAACACCAATTCCAGCCTAACCCCGGACCGAACTAGCCCGACTAGGGGTGGATCGCTCCAAGATAAGCGGAAGCCCATAGCAAGCCGAGCGCGTCATATATGACGGGTACCGCGATGCCGCCTGAGTAGTTCGCGGTCGGTTTGAAGTCAGAGATGAGACTGAAATTGCCACTGCCATTCGTGAATCCGGGATTGTTGGTCGGTGTTGCGGTGTTGTTGCTGACCGTGTTCCCAGTGCCCGTATTCACGACGGTAGAATGCCCGCCGGCCGGGATGTAGAACAGATTGTTCTGTGCAAAACTGTTGATCGCCGGAGCCCGCATGCCCGAACCGTCAAGTCCTATGCACGCCTGAGAGCTCACCGCGTTGGGCGCGTAGCAGGTGTTGTTGTAGACCTCGATTCCGGTGGGAACCGGCTCGACGCCGCGCTCAGCCACTTGGACGCCGTAAATCGGATACTTCGAGGAATCGCCCGGCATGTAGAAGACGTTATCCCGAACGGTCACATTGACTGCCGATACGAGCGCCTGCCGGCCGCCTTGCGCGCCCGTGCTGGCAGAGAATAAGTTGCGCTCAAGCACGATATTGCGCAGCCGCTCATCGTCACCCGCATTCTGTGGCGCAATTTCTAGAAGTTGCGCGCCCGAGGTACCGCTGAACACGTTGTCGGAGATCTCTAGAAGTTCGTCATAGACGCCCGTCCAAGTCGCCAAACTGTTATTTGTATTGCCATTGTGAAGCTTTAAAACTGCGCCAATGTTATTGGCATTCTCGAATGTGTTATTCGAGATCACGCACAGCCTGCATGCGGAAATGCGCACTGTTTCCTGGCCTGCGCCGTTGTCCGATCCGCCTGCGCCGTTGAAACTGTTCCCCAAGAGGGCCTGGTAATCCAAGTTGTTGAAGACGTTGCCGCTCCAAGTAGTCGGGTTATTCTCGTTGAAATTGACGAACGTGCCGATACTCGTTCGCATACCGGTCATCACGCTGTCCACCACGGCCCATTGCGCGCCCTGCGACCAAGAGAAAGCACTGTTGTCCCCGTTCGCAAGAAGGTTGGAGAGGGTAATCTGATAGGAGATTTTCGTGGTGCTACCGAGGGTCCCGACGGCATATGCCGCGGTGCCGTTGCCCTCAAGGTCCAGGTCGGCAATTCTCCCGTCTCCCGCTGTGACTGCCACTGTGAGCTGTCCGCCGGTGCCCGAATCACGAAGGATTGGGCGACCGGTCTGCGAGCCTTCGCAACTCCCGTAGGCACCCACACTCCAAGTGGTGCCGCTCAATGTCGCATTGTCACCGGTAAATGTATCGCCGCATTTGAACAGGACACGCTTGGAGCTACCAAAATTCGCCGAGCCCAGTGCCGCGTTGAAATTCGAACTGTTGAGCGCGGCTGCACCGCTCGGACAACCGCCGCTTCCCGGAGTCGGCGTGCCCGAGGCCGATACACATGTGGTTTTGGAGCCAGGGAAGCCATTGGCGCTGGCAGGATCATGCGCCGTCACTCCGACCTGACAGGTTGCCGTATTTGTCCCGTCACGGGCCGTCACGGTTACCGTATATGCCGTGTCCACGCCTGGCGTGACGTACAGATGCGCTGCCACGCCGCCTGTCGCCGTGTTCTTGCTGTTATGCCCGTGATTCGCGCCGTAGGCCCAAGTGCCGGTGCCTGAGGCATTTGAATCGCCAAAATCCCAGGCATAGGAGACATCTTGGAACGTCGTCGTCTTCCCGTTAATCGAGGAATCTGTTGTACCCGTAGCATCAAAGAAAATCATGAGAGGCGAAATACCTGAAACACGTGCGGCGCTGACCTTGAGCGTTAGAGGACCGCTGCTTCCAGAACATGCCAAGCCGGCGGACGCGCTAACCGGCGCGCTTATCGCGACCGTAGTCGATTGCTGAGTGCTGCCTCCGGCCCCCGTGCAGGTCAACGTGTAGATTGCGTTCGCCGAGAGTGCGCCCGTGCTATGCGTGCCGCTCACTGGCTCGCTACCAGTCCAAGCCCCCGAAGCGGTGCACGCGGTAGCGTTAGTCGATGACCAGGTAAGAGTCGCACTGTCGCCGCTTGCCACAACGCTCGGACTTGCACTGATTGTAATTGTCGGCGTGGGCGGAGCTGTGGCTGCGCTCACTGTCACGGTCGCCGACTGACTGGCGCTGCCGCCGGCCCCGGTGCACATCAACACATAATTGGCAGTGGAGTTGAGTGGTCCAGTCGACTTCGAACCGCTGGTACCCATCGATCCGCTCCACGCTCCCGAAGCGGCGCACGATGTGGCATTCGTCGCGTTCCATTTCAGGGTCGAGGTCTGGCCTTTGACAACGGCTGTCGGGCTGGGCGACAAGGTGACGGTAGGGACACTAGCAGGAGAAGGAGTGGGGGCAGGCGGAGCCGGGGTTGGCGGAGGGCTAGTGCCCGAAGTGCCCACTGGAGTCGTTGTCTGAGTACTTGCAACGGTGTCCACCCCGGAACCGCATGCTGACAGTCCACCCGCCAAAGCGAGTAGCAGCAGCAACGTTCCCACGGGCTTTAGGCCCAGCATCGGTGCATTCCGGCAAGGCTCAAATTTTATTGTGACCATACGGAATTCCAATAGCAGCAGCCTAGTCTTGATGCAGGCATGATCGACGCCGCTGAGCGTATCGCCAAATGTCGCGGACCGCCTACGTCGCCAATGAGCGACAATGCGATCTGGCGCACACTCCGAAGGTGACTCACTTCACATGCTTGAGGTATCCCGGTGGCCTTTGCTTGGTGAATCCGGCCGCAAGCCAAATCACGAAATCCGTGAATAAAGGCCCGAGTTGCAACGAGTTGCGGTGTTCATTCCAGCCAGCCATATCTGACTGCGGTAAAGTCCAGGATTGACGGATACTTAAATCAATCAGTTGGGAACCTACACTAGCAATGTCCGATCCGAATAAAGCTGGCAGATCAAAATCATTGGATGGCATTCGGGGGCTGGCAATTTTGCTGGTGATTTTCTTTCACTACGGATATTTCGCGCCAGGCTGGATCGGCGTGCAGATATTTTTTACTCTGTCCGGGTATCTAATCACCAGCATTCTGCTGCGAAGCCGCAACCGATCCGCAGGCGAATATTTCGGCACGTTTTATTGGCATCGAGCGCTGCGGATTCTGCCTGTCGTTTATCTACTGCTGCTTATTTGCGCGATTGTTTACGTTTTTTCGTCGCAGCCGTCATCGTTGCTTGCCGATTGGCCTTGGATTTTATCGTTCGCAGGCAATTTTGCTCGGATGCGAGAAATGGATCTTGGGCCGCCTTTTGTCCATCTTTGGACATTGGCCGTCGAGCAGCAATTCTATTTCATATGGCCGATTCTGATCTTTTTCCTTCCGTTGAAGTGGTTCCGCAATACGGTGTTTATTGTCTTGATTTTGACCCCGCTGATTCGATATTTGCTCTTTCAATATTTTTTGCATGTCGGCCACGACGCAGCATTCGCTGGAAGGGCAGTCTATGTGCTGCCTTTCCCGCAATTCGATGCGTTTGCCGCCGGCGCAGCCATTCCACTTTGGTCTTTGGATCGCTTGGCAAAGCCTGCAAAGTGGTTTTCATTGACTTTGGCACTAGCCGCCGCTGGCGGATTTATGACATTGCTCTCGTCGTATCTCGCTGGACAGGGCGTTTTCCTGGAGAGTTTTGGTTATGCCATGTTCTTGGTGCAGGACTACGGATTCGTATGGGGATATTCACTGCTGAATGTCTTGTCTATGCTTGGAATCATCTGCGTTTTACAGGAGGTTGCTCCGACGCGCGTATTGGCGCACAAGTTCTTAGCAGGGCTGGGCCGAATATCTTATGGTGTCTATGTTTATCATCTGCCGATGTTGCTTCTCGGAAATTAGAGCGCCTCAATATCAAAAACGTCGGGATGATACGGCCACTTTATTTTCTCCTCTGGGTCGCAGTAGTAATGGCGATATCCAACTGTAGCTATCGCTTTTTTGAACTTCCTATACTCAAATTCAAGGACTATTGGAGCGCCAGGTCTGGGGTACCGGAAGTCAGCGGCTAATCGACCGCGGGCAGTTTCCGCGCGGAGCTATCCCCTTGGTCGATTCGACTGAACGGCCTACGATTGTTGCGTCGAGTAGATTCTGGTGCGGTGAGGTGGGATGTCATTTGTTTGCTTTGGCGCACGTACCCCGCTGCGAGCGCGATCAGAATGTAGAACATATTTTGTACACCCATGATCAAGCTGCAGCCGGCGATCATGAACAGTACCCCGGCAATGCATGCCAAAATGTTGAACCCTAGCAATCCCCAATCCTGATCGGTGGCGATGCTTGCTCTGGCGGCCCGGAGTACGCCCGCTGCGGCGCTCAAAATAAACCCCAGGAACAACGCGAGGCCCACCCAGCCGTTGAATAGGGCGACGCCGACATACGTGTTGACGATGTCAATGATCCCCTGGCCTTGCCGTAGATCCTCCATTTTCTGGACCGCAAGCTGGTCTCCAAACAACGGGTGCGCTTGGATTAGTTGAAGAGAGCGGTCAAGAAGTCGCTGACGATAGACGAAATTGGCGTCGGCTTGCGCCCCGGCAAATGGCAGGGAGCCCAAGAGCCTTTCGCCTATTGGCGATAGGCTCAACAACCCGAGCGCGACAGCGACCACGAAGGCGGCTCTGAAGACACGCGAAACCGCACGTGGCTTCAGGGCAGAATAGGCCAGGTAGATCAGCACCGCACCAATCCAGGGTCCGCGCGAAAATGCTGCGATCATACCGAACCAAAAAATCGTGCTGACAGCCGATCGCGCGCGCAGCGTCGGCACGCGTGACTGTAGGTGGAGCCAAAATCCGAAAGCGATGGCCAGCAAGAACCCCAGCGCCAGCGCGTGCCCGGCAGATGCTTGCGTGCGAAGCCATGAGTCGCCACGGAACAACCAAGCCATGAGGTAATTGGCGTCTGAAGGATTCCAATCATTGGCCAGTTCCGTATATAGCAACCACTTCTTGAAATGTTCGAAAACGGCTATCAGAGCCATGATGGCGGCCGACAAACAAAATGCGGCCTGGGCATCGACGATTTTGCGTTGATCGCTGCACGAACGGCTGACGGCGTAATACAAGACGAAAATATCGAAAAAGAAAAGGAAGGCTCTGCGCATGACGTTGGTCGCGGAGTCTTGGAGGACGATGTGGCTCGGCAAGTCCGGTGGCACAAACAGAGCGATTTGCACCGCACCATATGCGAGCAACAATAGGTCCGTCATCCGACTATCGGTCCGGGGACTGTGTCCGATAGAA
>Ga0193755_1000580_pt1 | contig 10564 bp, 10 predicted proteins | sample H1a2metaG_FD_144921 | JGI IMG/M metagenome (GOLD analysis project Ga0193755, IMG submission 144921) | Soil microbial communities from a riparian zone of the East river system, Colorado, United States - H1a2 | ecosystem: Environmental > Terrestrial > Soil > Riparian zone | place: USA: East River...
CAACGGAGTGGCGGCGAATAGGGTGGAGGCGGCGAAATGGTATCGCAAAGCCGCCGAACAGAATTATGTCGACGCTCAATTCAATTTGGGCATGTGCTACGAACAGGCCGACCCGGGGACGGAGGATTGGGCCGAGGTTTACAAGTGGCTGTCGCTGGCAGCGAGGCAAGGCCATGAGGGTGCCAAGAAGTTCATGACCGTGCTGGAAAGTAAGCTGATGACGCCGGAGCAGATTGCGCAGGGACAAAAGCGGGCGCGCGAGTTTAAGCCACGCTAGGTGCGGTCACGATCTTCATCAATAGGACTCTTTCTCCACAAGTTTGCTATCGATCGCGGCATTCGTTACCGGGGCGTTTCCTTTTCGAGCAGCTTGGTTGCTCCCTGGAGATTAGCTCTGGTCGCCACCTTTTCTAATCCGCGGTTCAGTTCTTCCTTGGAAGCTGCGCCGAGACGAATGGAAGTCTGGAAGTCATCGATCGCGTGTTGCAGATCGGCAATTCGCGATTGTCGATCTTGGGAAGCCTTTGCCCGGTGAAGGTATAACATGCCGCGATTGTGGTACACGAACGGCGTAAAACGACCTTTCAGGTCAATAGCTTGTGCGTACACCTTTAATGCTTCGTCGTATTTTCCGGCGGTTTCGAGCTTGCCGGCTCTCATCGCCAGCTTCATATCGTCCGTTTCAATCACTTTCGGTGCGTCCTGCTTCGCACTTCCACCGCGAGAGCTCTCTTGAGCGAAACCCGGCGGGCAAAAGAGCAAGAGAACGGAACAAATGAGCAAATGTGCTTTCCTCATGTCCGCTATTTCTTCTTCAGTTTTTGTAACGCTTCCTTCGCGTCGCGCCCGTACTCCCCATTTGGATCAAGCTTTACTGCTTCCTCGAAGTACTTTCGCGCGCTCGCAAAGTCCTTCATTTCGACACTGATGTTTCCAAGATTGAGCAACGCTCCAACTGATTTCGGATCGATTTGGTGCGCTTTTTCGACCATCTCCCGCGCCTTTTGCCATTCGCCAATATCAGCCCAATAACCGGCTGCATCGTTGAAGCCTTGCGGGTCATTTGGATATTGCTCGGTTGCCAGTGTCGCAATTTGGTAGCAGCGCTTATCATCCTCCGGGTTCTGCTTTTTCTCGTAATACAAACCATATTCGTGCAGCTTCTCCGGAACGAATTTGTCGGCAGGCTCGCTTAGCGGCGCGCCTTTTAACCACTTGAGCTGCGTCGGGTGCTCGCGAGTATACGCGACCATCTTCTTCAACGTCGACAATTCATTGTCGAAATCTCCCCTTTCTTGATACATGAACGCGAGCCCACACCAGATATCCAAGTGATCGGGAAATTTCGTGGTCGCTTCCTGAAGAAGAATGGCGGCGCGCTTCATGTTTTCGTTGGTTTGCTCGAACGAAATGCTCCCCGCTAGCTTTCCCTTTTTATCAGTCAACGTAATGTCGCCTGGATCGGGTTTCTTCGTCGAGATGTTCGTCTGGCGTTGGTTAAAATAATAATTCGCGCTCGTGATCCATGCGTCGGGATCGTCAGGCGCCTTCTCCCGCCACTCGGTGAGCAGCGGCTCGATCTGCTCCTCCGCATGCTGATCCAGCAGTTGTCTGTAACGGCGAGCGTATTCCTGGCCACTCGCCGCCTCGGACTTCGGCTCGACGTAGACCAGGGTTTTCAGAACTTTCTCGAGTTGACCGGAATCTTTTTGGTAGCTCGCTTTGCCGCGCGAGGTGAGGCCGATATAGGCGACTCCCTGCGGAAGTTGGACGTAGCCCACGCGTTCCCACTGCGAGTAGGTCTTCGTCGCAGGGTATTCGTTGATGAAGTAATCGTGGCCGTCCTTCGTTTTACCGGAAGCAATTTTCTGCTTCGGTGTGCCGTGTTTTGCCTTCATGCCCTGAATGGCCCATGCCACAAATGCTTCTACGCCTTCCCATTGCGGGCTCGCTACCTTCGCGTACATCACCGTCTTCGCGTCGCCCCAGGATGAGCCCTTCGGGTAAAGAACGCACGGCATGTCTTGCCCTTTGCCCGACTCATTGTCGACGACCCAGCCTTCGGGCGCAGTGATGTTAAAGCCAGCTTTCGGTCCGTAAACAATTCCGCCGGGAGTCGTTTCTTCACCTCGCAGCATGCAGATCGAGGAAATAGCGAGCGCAAGAAACCCGCAGATCCATATTTTTGTTTTCATGTTATTGAATGGGTTACTCGTTAGTCTTTTGTTCCTTAACAGGTTGCGTGCTCAACACTCGCGTTTTGTCGGCGGGTAGAAGCTCGCATTCACCTTCAGCGTCGAACGAAACATGATAAAGAGCGGCCGATTCGTCGCTCTCGTCCTCTAATTTTTCCGGCTCTCCGTAATGACCGAGCGTCGCCGACGGATCGCGTTCCTTGACCTGCCACTGGGATTCTTCCCTGACCACAAACCGAGTCGGCGAAATCCACTTTACTATCCCGGAATAACTCGAATTCTGACGTGCCTTCCACGGCTTGCCTACGGTATCCTCGGCATAGATCTGATCCTCAGTGAGCGCACCGCCGAGTTCTTTCGCTAGCTGGCAAAACTCAGGCACTGCATGACAAAGCAATTCCGGCGTCTTTACCGGATATGCGCGTCGATTTTCAATGCGATAAATGGCGTTGTCCGCCCAGTGCCGGTCAGCCCGCGACGTAATTCCAACATGTTTGGAATCCGGCGCCCAGTGCGCGTGGTATGCGTCGGGTGCGGAATCCAGACCGGTTGTCACTTCCTCCAGTTGGCCGATCAGCTTTTTTGTCTGGGCATCCCGCAAATACACTCCAAACTCTCCAGCCTTATTCTCGCCGCTAACAATCGAGAACTTTTTGTCCGGTGAGGTTCCGCCATCGATCACCAGGAATTCTCCCGGTTTGTAGTCGTACGTGGCGGTCGCGCCAGCATGTGCGACGAATGCCAGGCTGAGCGCGACCGCTGCTCTCAGCCGCGATCGAATTTGTCTCATGAGATGGGAACCATCAAAACTGCTGCTAACAGGAGGTGGCGATTGTGAAGAACGTCAAGAAATTCTCATTGCCTGGCATTAGCCCGCGATCATTCATTGATGTTGTCGAGCCCAACGAATTTCCAGCCGCCCTTGGTTAGCTCGAAAATGAAGCGAATCGGTGCGTTTTCCCAGTCGTTTGGAGTTCCCTTAAACGGACAGTAGATGTCATATTCCCGGTCGGATTGTTTGTGCGGTTCCGCCTTTCCAAAACATTGCGCTGCATTGGCTTCACCTTTGAAAATTTCGTTATAACGGCGCGGGAAATCCTCCTTGTTCTTCACGGCTTTTACCCCATAGGGCATCGACAGTGGGAATTTCGTCATCTCTGCGACCATCGCCTTATCACCAGCGATGACCGCGGATTTAAATTTCTGCCAGAATGCCGAAAAATCGGACCCCGCAAAGGCACTTGGAAATGATGACAGAATTAAAATTGTGGCTAACCAAGTCTGCGCGCTGATCACCCGCCACGGCCGGCAAGCGCGAATAGACGCGAATGAATTTAATTCCGACGTTCTTACTGTTCCTTTAATCATGGTGTTCTCCTTTCGATTTGATTTCCTGCGCATTTGAAATACAACAGCTAATCGTGCACGCGACGATTGTCACGGAAGTAAGAAGGAATCTCATTGTTCTTCCTTAAGTTCCTTTTTGCCAGGCCAGGCAAGTTCCTGCAATACCTTGATCCTTTGCTGGGTAAGCTCGGATTTCTCGGCCAGGGTCTTCGTAGCATCGCGCTGCTTTAACCACGCGATTTGCTCCTGCTTAACCTTTTGAAACTGTGCTGGTGAAAGGAGGAAATGAACAGCCTTGTAAACGTCGTTCATCCGCTCGTCCAAATACTTGAATTTCGATTCATCGGATCGAAAAAACGATTTCTCTTCGTAAGCAAATGGTTCCTCGGCATCGGGGTACTCTTTGAAAGGATCTGGCGAGACAGCGTAAGTCTCGAAACAGCAAGAAGCCTCGGACGCGCTTTGCAGAAGCTCATTCTCTTTCGCGGTAATCGCTCGCGGCGAGGACGCAGTCCATTTTTTTGATATTGGATCGAAGGTACCCTGAAACAGGGCATAATAGGTCTTGGTGCCTTCAAGTTGTTTGGGATTGTTACTGGCCTCGGCGTAAACGCGAATTTTCGGCCCCGGCTCGATATAAAATTGTGGATATACATCCGCATCCACATCGCGCGATTGCTTTTTGATTATCGCATCGATCGCTTTGCGAATGTGCTGGCCGATGTCCGTTTGGGTGAAACTGTCGCCTTTCGGTTGCAATACTACGGCAGACGCAAAGCCGTAGCGTTCCCAAGAGGTCGCCACACATAGCTTCGAATCAGGCGTCCACTGCGCATCCAAATGGGCATGATTCTCGTGCTCGACATATTCGAAGCCTTTGATTTTTCCAAGCAACCGGTGCGTTTGTAGATCGGCAAAGTAATCGACGAATTCCTCGCCCTCCTCAGGTAATAACACCGTCGCGCCATCGTCGACATGTGACGAGGTTGTAACAACGATCCCGTAATGCCCGTCGGGCGAACGCGATTCTTCATGAAGAGTAAGATGCTCGGGCCAGTCTGCACCACTCGCCTGAAAGCTCATTAGGCCTATAGCCACTGCTGCGAGCCATACAGATCTCACCAGGAGCTGCCAAACCGGCCAGTCAATTCGCCGGAATGCCCATGCCGGCAACCGCAGTTCGACAAAACGTTTTTCCATTTACTCTTCCACCCCGGTTTTGGTTTTCCCAATCTCTTTTACGGAGGCATGATGCTGCGCGTCAAAAGAAACCGTAAACCGCAGCACGCCGGTGTAGCTTTTGCCATCATCACGCGAGAGCATCATCTCCTCGCTGGACATCTCCAGATCTCCTGACTTCAACCACCTCAAAGGTTTCACTCCGCCTCCATAGGGTTTTACATTCTCTTCTTTTCCCTTCGGGAATTTGATACGTGGGGATGGCCGGTTCTCAGGCAAAAACACTTTGTCGAAACCGGAACCGTTCCAAAAACAGACAAGCGCCCCGAGCGAGACTACCCTTACGCCCGGCGGACTGTCACGAAAACCATACGCCACTCGCTTGGAGTCAGCCGACCACACCAGCACCGACTCGGACGGGTCAAACAACTCAGTGTCGGATGCGCTGTGCAGAGTTAGCATAACCTTGCCGGACTGCTTCTCTATCAACTCAACCGTTGGATGGTATTCATCATCCTTCGATCGAGTTATCCTGAGGGCGAAGCGCCCATCGGGAGACGGATATTTGATGTCCTCTTCTGCTGCTAACCACTGCCAAGGACATGCGACACAACAGGCGACTGCGATCGACAAGAATAATCTAACTTTCATTCTTTGAGATGCGCCGCCTCGTCAACAAGCGCGGTAATTACTGCCTTGAGAGAGGCGTTATCCTTGGTATAAATGATGTCGTCGATGCGCCATCCGTTTTTCAACTGAACAAGTTGGAAAACGATTACTTGTTCTTGCTCCGGTTTCTCTTCGTTAAACAATTTGAAGCGTGCTTCGAATCGGCCAGTTTGCGGCGGCGTTGCCTCAGTGATACGAAGCTTAAAGTCGAGGTGATCGTCGAAGTCCTGAGATCCAAGGATTGGGTCGAAATCGAGTCCACAAAGGTCGCCCTTGGGACAGTCCCGCTCCAGTTGCGCATTCTTTAGGAATAACTTGGTTAGTTCGGGACTAAAATATTTCGACAGCACAGCGCGATTGCCGAGGTTGAGTTCCTTGTGCTCCCACGGCCGGTGAGCCTTATAAAGCGCGCGAACCACCTCCTCCGGGCCGTCTTCCACGGCGAGCGCAGATGACGCAACCACCGTTAGCAATGCGAGAATAAGTGCCTTGTGTTTCGTGGGCATCAGATTCTGAAAATTAGTGTACTTTGCTGAAATTCGTGTCTTCATTCTTCGAGGTGCACCGAGTTCATGATGTGATCTATCTTCTGCTTTAACTCGGGCGCCGTGTTAAGGTTTGAGGTAAAGGTGATCTCTAAGAGCTGGCCTTTATAGGAGGTAGTCAGGAAACGCGTGTAGACGGGGCTGCTTGAGTAGTCTTTCGTTCCTTTTAGCATTGGAACATAGCGCCAGTCCGCCCACTTGCGGCGATCGATGGTCACGATGGCTTTCTTGAGCCATTGAAGGTGCGAATCTTTCGGTAGCCAGTTGAAGCCTTTGCTGTATTCGGCCACACGCATCTTGAGATAACCGTCCAGCTTATCGGGCGTTAGTCCGTGTGTTCCGCGCAAGACTTCTCCCCACGCGCCATCAGGTCCTGAAAACTTGGCGAGCGTTTTTGGACTTTTCGGATCGTCAGCATCGCGCGAAAAATCCGGCGGGATATCGAGCTTCAGCTTGCCGTCCAGCAGACTGACTGTTGTTCCTGTCGCTTCGCCATTCGCGGTGCCGCGATTGCCGCTGGAATCCGGTGCCGACCCTTCGCTTACTAACTCCGGGTCCAGTTTTTGGGCGCGTTTGAAATCTGCGGCAGCCCCAGCCGCATCCCCCTTCTCCTTCTTCAGGGCCGCACGGTTGTAGTAGGCGCGTGCGTAATCGGGTTTGAGTTCGATGGCGCGCGTATAATCAGCAATTGCGCCATCACGATCCTTATTCTCCGCCCTGGCGTTGCCGCGATTGTTGTAAGCAGCGGGATTTGTGGAGCCTAATTCGATTGCTTTGGTGTAGTCGGCAATAGCGCCAGCCGTGTCGTTCATAAGCCGCCTGGCTTGAGCACGGTTATAATATGGCGCGTCATCCTTTGGATTGAGTTCGGCCGCGCGATTGAAATCAGCTATGGCACCATCCAAGTCACCGTTCTTCGCTTTTTCGATCCCGCGATTAACAAGATCGCCGTCAGATGCGTCCCGCGCCGCAGGAGCAGGTGGCGATTCCGCTGTCTGTTTCTCATCGGAATCCCAGGTATAACCAATGCTACCGTCGGGATCGCGCATGAGCCTCGCGCCAACGGCCACGGCTCTTGCGGCGGGCTTCTCGCCGATTGGAATCACCTCGACGTAAAACGAAACTGGTTTGCCGTCGGTGCGATCCAACGCGCCCATCTTTTCCAGCTCCTCCGAGGCGTGTGCACCGCTCACGATCTTTCTGAGAAATCCCAGCTTAACCAGGGCGTCGTGCGGAAATTCGACCACGCCGTAATGACTGGGTGTCGCGGTATCTTTGAAAAAGCCGCGGTACGTGTCCTCGCCAATTTGTTTGGATTCTAAAATTTTCGGAGTCACCTCGAGCCTAACGACTCTACCCTTCCAATCGAACTTGTGTTGCTCGATGTCGTTAAAGCCATACGCCTTGTCATCGACTGGTGCCCCGAGCGGTGGCGGCGCGATCTTTTCTTTAGCTGGCGAATAATCGAACGAGCAGTACATGACTTCCTTGCGAGCTTGCGAGAACATCGGCATTTCGGTGTGCCCGATGTATTGGGCTTGTCCCTGAGAATCGAGGACGAGCCAATATTGCGGCAGCTCTTTCGGGTTGATGTTCTTCTCAGGAACTTTGAGCCGAACGTGCAACAAAGTCTGCCCGTTGCGTTGCTCAGACCCCACTTTCTCGAATGGCGGTAACTTTCGATCGGCCATGATTGGCACGTGCGCCCAATTGTAGATCAATCGATCATCCGGCTTGCTGGCGTGCCACGTCTCGCCATCGGAGCAAATCCAGGCTTTGTTTTTGATCACGATTTCGCGCATGGGCGTGTTTGGATTTACGCCCGGTTCCATCGTCAAATCAAAATCTTCGCCGGCAAGAAGACCTTGCAGCTTGATCGGTTTCTTAGCCGTGACGGTGCCATTCACGGACCACACTCCGGTCTCCATGTTTTTCATCGCCGCATTTACGAGCGGATCCGCGTTTTCCGGAGCGGATCCAGCCGATTTTTTTTGTGGCTTGGCGAAACCATGAGGCGCATTCGAAAACACAAAGAATGCCGCAATCGCCCAGATCCAAGTTGTGCTAGCAGGTATGATCTTTTTCATGTTCGTTCTAATCCGCTCCGTTCCGGATGGTGATGACGGCCGGAGTTTTTCCGGGCCGATACATGGAAGCGCCGTAGCAGATCGCGGCACTCCCCTTGCGCGCGTAATGCACTTCTGGCTGTCCGTAGCACTCGTGCCCTTTTTCTTTATTCTCGCGCAATTGCTTTTCGTATTCGTCGCGGGTAAAACCTTCTACAACTCATCGCTGCTCATCCGTGGAATCGCAGATACGCCTCATAGTTGTCACACGATTCCTTGAGATTCGCGGCCCAACGCTCGATGTAGGAACAGTTAGCCGTCTTTGTGCGCTGCCGGGAATTGTCACGTATCGATTTTCAGTGAGCGTGAGAAACGCCGGCTCCCCGGGAAGGGGAACCGGGGTTGCATAGTTTGGCGATAATTGGATGAGCTTTCGCTTATTGAAATCGAAAGCCTCGACTGTGTCGCCATTCGTGCTGTCGAGATGGCAGCTGAAGAATGTTATCCGCATCAGACCGTCGAACAGAAACTGTTGATCTTTATTTCCCCTAATGTGCAGCGGCTCGAACGATGGGAAGCCGCGCAGCCTGCCGATTTGTGTTTCCTGACTCGATTTTGAATCGCGGAACCACATCACCCAGTTCAGCACCTCCTCCGGGCCTTCACCCTCTTTCCCTTTGCGCCAGAAGATTTCGGCCGATCCATCCGGCGCCTTAATGATTTCTGGCGGACGATCTGTTGCATCAGCCACAGCATCCAGTGCTGTCACGCTCTGGTGTTCTCCTTGCTCGGCGCTTTCAGGTGTCGCGGCAGATGGAGATTGTTCCTGCGCCGGAGTCGGTGAAGATGAGGGAGCCTCCTCTTCTCCACCACTCGTGAAATAGGGCGAGCTTTTCGCTGCCGAATACCAATCGGGAGCGGCATCGAGCTTCTTCAGCTTCGTGCCACGAGGATCGATGCTCCAAAATTCTCGCGTATCATTTGGTTTCTCGCGGGTGAACACAATTGTTTCCCCATCGGACGCGAAAATCGGATCGCTGTCTTGTCCGGAATTGTCGTTGGTCAGCTGTCGCAACAGCTTTCCGTCTTCACGATAGAGATAAAGGTGGGAATGACTTGTGCCTTTGGCTTGCAGGTAACGGATCGCTACCACGATCTCGGAGTCGCCGCGCGAAATCGGCGACGTTGAAAGTAGCAGCAAACCCACAAGGCCCCATAGCCGGAGCGTTCTCAGACAGCCAGATTAGGAAATTCGAGCGTGCACTGTCAATGCCCGCTTTGCTACCATCATCTCATGATTTGCGGGCGAACAGCGGCAATGATGATGACTATGTTGATCCCCGTTTCGGGATACGCGGCAAATCCGTTTCTGGACACACCGGACGACACTCCGGTCTCTGCCAAATTTCGCGGAACCGAGTGGAGTGATGACATCGGAGAACAAGATATCCCTCTCACTGCCAAAGTAGTGATAACGCGTATAGCAAAAATGCCGTGGGGCGCGATTTTCAAACTCGAATTCAAGGATCTAAAATCGCGCGGGGATAGACCACGCGAAATTCGGCCGGACTACTTTATCGTGACTGATGATCGGATCGTTCTGTTAAACGAAGAAGATAATGACGCCGCTGCTAAGAAGATTTCGACGCTCGACAGACCGCCGGATTTCGAACCGAACGACATTTACGGCATCACCACCGGCAGCTTCGAACACCAGGAGGGTGAGTGGAAAACGACAATCAAATTAAAAGGAGATCTGTGTATCTACGACGCAAGCCATCCCTCTGGTCACTTCAAAAAGATCGTTTGGAAGAAGGGAGTTGGACTAGTTGAGTACGCAAGTGGGTACGGTGCTCACGCCGACGGGTATCGGCTTAAACGTGAAGTAACAAGTCAAAAGCAGTAAGGTTCAGGGGAAGTTTTCTGAAGGGTTAATAAATTAATGCAATTCCTGCTTCAGTTATCGCCTCCGATTTCATTTTTTATAGTCTCGGCGATTACCACCCTCTTGAGTCTGGCCGGGCTTTACTTAGTCCGAAGAAAGTATTCGGCCGAAGTACTAAAGGAGAACCACGAAGTCGCTGCGATCATTTTCAACGCCTTCGGATTGTTCTATGGAGTGCTGGTGGCGTTTGTGGTGTTTGCTACCTGGAACGGATATGACGAGGCAACCAAAAATCTGCAAATGGAGGCTAGCGAGGCTCTGGATATTTTTCACACTGCCGCAACGTTTCCTGATTCTCCCAGGAAAATCATTCAGCAGGGAGTGAGAGATTACATTTCTGAGGTTTACAACGATGAAGTCCCGAAGATGGCAGAGGGAGACCTTAGCCTCTATTCCGGCGGGGCCCACAACAGTCTCAGAGTATTATTTGCTCAAGTGGACGCGAACTCGATTCCCAACCGGGAGCTGTACGGTGAAGGGTTAAGATGTTTAAATAACCTGGCTCAGTATCGCCGAATGAGAATATTTGCAGGTAACAATACCGTGCCACCGGTCATCTGGTTGGTGTTGCTAGTTGGCGGCGTGTTCGCAGTCTCCTACACGTTTTTCTTTGGAATG
>Ga0193755_1000581_pt1 | contig 10551 bp, 7 predicted proteins | sample H1a2metaG_FD_144921 | JGI IMG/M metagenome (GOLD analysis project Ga0193755, IMG submission 144921) | Soil microbial communities from a riparian zone of the East river system, Colorado, United States - H1a2 | ecosystem: Environmental > Terrestrial > Soil > Riparian zone | place: USA: East River...
CGGCGCCACTCGGCTCGTGATCTCAAACAACGTGGTGGCCCACTGCGGCCGCTATGGTATCCAGATTTCCGCGGACAGCGCCCGGACGACGAACGATTTCACGACCGTCGACAACAACATCGTGGTGAATGGCGACAATTTTGGTATTTACGAATCCCCCTACGGCTTGACCGGCCCGCACAACGTCTACAGTAACAACATCGTCTACAACAACCCGGCCGGCAACATCGTCCTTACCATGGGAACCGAGTCGGGCACCATTCCGCTCACGAGTGCCCAGTTCAGCGCCCTCTTCCTGAACTACACCGGCAACATGAACGGGGATTACCATCTCGGTAGCGGAGCGATTGCCATTGATGCCGGCACGACGAGCTGTGCGTCAGGCGTGGGCAGCTGCGTGCCGCTGACCGACTTCGATGGCACCATCAGGCCCCAGGGAACGGCCTACGACATCGGGGCCTACGAATTCAGGCCTCTGGCCCCCTAGGCCAGCACGGAAACTGGTGATGCGGCACCGAGGCCGTGAGTCTCGATGGCCTCGTGCCGCATCAGCGCGTCCGCAAAGAACTTGGTGGCCCAGTTGAGGACCTCGTACGCTCCGTAAGCGCCGCCCACCGGCCACGCGCCTTTTATCCCGCCTCGCAACCCAGGCTCCGCGCTCCGCCGGCTCTGCGTCCGCTTGAGGAAGCGCAACACGGCGGGCACGGGTTCGAGCCATTTCGGGTCGCCCGTGATAACCGCAAGACGCATCCAGTTGTTCGCCATCTGAGCCTGGCCCGTGAGACAGGACCAGCGCGCGGCAGGAGACCAGTCGGAGCGGTACCGACCGGGCATCCAGCCGTCCGCCCGCACTGCCGCACGGAGGGCGCCTGCGGCGCGCTCCGCCGCATGGAGCAGGACCGGGTCGCCGAGCACTCGTCCCCCTTCCAGCAATCCCCGGATGGCGTATGCGAGCGTGTGCAGCAGGGGTCGCTCTGGATCGCTGAGGCAGCAGGCAGGCAGCCAGCCGTTCGGCGCCTGCAGGTCGGCGGCGGCGCGGAGGCTCCGCGCTGCGGCATCGGTGAACCTGCGATCATCCAGTCGAGCTCCCGCCTCCGCGAGCGCCCAGGCCGTGCGGGTATTGTAGAGGGTCGCGTCAGCGCGGGCGAAGCGTGAGTTGTCGCTGCGCCAATGCCCGTCGGGGTCGAGCGTCGCCACCAGGTAGCGGGCCGCGCGGCGGGCGGCGTCGGCGAAGCCACTCTGCCCCGTCTCCTCGAACGCGGCGAGCCAGCCGAGCAGCACCTGTCCGGTGTTGAACACGGCGGGGGATTCCGGCGCGCCAATCACTCCACCGCGAATCGCGCCCGTGGGCAACTGAATCTCGATCTCCCAACGTGCTGCGCGCTCGGCACGTGCAGCGAGCTCGGCACGTCCCAGCCGCCTTGCGGCGGCGTATAGAGTCGGGATGATGTAGCCGGTGGTCTCCGGATAAGACGGCTGCCAACCCCGGCAGCCGAAATAGGGGTGCCACGCAAGGCTGAACGCGCGCGACACGCCGCCGTCCGGAGTCGCGTCCTGGGCGCGCACCAGCCACTCGATGGCTGCCACCAGGTGCGGCTCGTGCTCCGGGTCCTCGGGATAGTCCCCGAGCCACTCGCGCCCTCGCTCTACTAGAGCAGTGGGGTTGAGGAGCGGGTGTGCGCGGATCGCGCGCAGCCGGCCCACCAGGGACGTCTTGAGACCGGCGGCTACTAGGCGCTGGAATCCCGGATGCGCGGACGTCACGAAGAGATCACTGCTTGACGATATCCCCGCTCGTCACCATGCCGGAACGCCCGATTCCCCCCGCCGAGGGCTTGAAGATGAAGAAGCTCAGGAAGTCTCTGCCGCTCCCTTGGGACCCGTCATCGCACGCGATCACAGTAAACGGCACGATGTCAGGCCCGTCCCTGCCGATGGCGTCGAACTCCACCCCGCGGCTCGGATCGTTGCACGCACTCGAGCTGGTGCGGTAGGCCTTAATGAAGGTCGCGGGGTCCCTCGACGCATCCGCGAAAACGTTGGCGATGCTCCCGTCCGTGTGAACGTCGTCGTACGCGGTGATGGAGAACCGCCCCGTGAGGTCGGCTCGCACGTCGAAGTCGAAGGTCTGCACATTGTTCTGGGGCGTGGCGGCGCCCATCCCGAGCTGGCCCGCGCCGCTCACGCGTGACCCCGGGACGAAGCACGTCACCGCGAGCGTCGCCGTGCCGGTCCCGCCCGCTGGCACCGTGACCGTGCCCTGATTCGCACCGTTCGCCCAGCAGTTCGACGCCACTCCCGACAACGCCACGGGGTTGGCGCCTGCCGGCACCGTGAAGGTAGCGCTGCCGTTGGTCGCGATCGCCTGGCTGGTGGTGCCGTCGACCGTCACCGTGTAGCCGTCGGGATCCAGGTTGGAGCCGATCGTGCCGGTCGTGATGGTCAGGGTGCCGGTGCCCGAACCAAGCGGCGTGCAGCTCGCCGAGAAGCCTATCGACGCCGTCTGGCCCGCCGACACGTTGACCTGTTGCTGGTTCGGCCCGCTCACTATGCAGTTCCCCGGGACACCTGAAAGGACAACCGAGTGACTGGCTGCGTACAGCTGCGTAAAGGTGACGTTGCCGTGCGCCGCTATTGGCTGACTCGCCCCGCCGTCCACCGTGACCGTGTAACCGCTGCCCAGGTCCACGCCGGCGGTGTTGGTCGTGACGAACAGCTCGCCCCACGACCCGCACCCCAGGGAGAAGGCCGCGGCCCCGCCCACGCCAGCGATGAGCGAGACGCCCCGCGGGTTGTTAGGGCCTTTATCCGGCGTGCTAACCGTGCAGTTCATGGGGATGCTGTAGAGGGCGACTTTGTGATCGCCCGCGGCTAGCCCACTAAACGTGACAACGCCGTTCGCCCCGACGGCCTGGCTGGCGGAGTCGTCCACCCACGCGACGAACCCGCCCGGGGGGATTGAGCTTACGCTGCTGACGTCGGGGATGGCGAACGTGGTGTTCACGTTTACCGCGAGCGCGGCGCCGTCCGTCAGCAACAGCTGTGGACGCGAATCCGGACTCTGTGGCTCCTCACACGCGCTCGCGACGGCCAGCAGCGCGGCTGCCATTGCCCACCACGTTCGACCAACGGTGCGTATCACGAGACTCCTCCAGCTTGATGTTCGCAGGAACCGAGGTGCAAAAACCGGACCGCCCTTAGAGGAGCCGAACGCAACCAGGGCTCCCTGAGTCGTCGCTGCTGCTCCGTCGCCACGGTGCGGACACGCCCCAGTCCAACCGGTGGGTCACGCGTCAACTGGCGCCGCCGTGACCGCACGCGCTAACTCCCGCACGCAGCGCTCGATGCGGGCATAGGTCTGCTCGAACACCTCCAGCGGCTGCCTCACGGGATCGCGGATCCTGCGGGTCTCGATCGGCTGTGGGTCAAGGTCACCCAAGACCAACACGTCCCGCTCGGTGCGCCCGAAGCGCACGCAGATCTCGTGGCGCTGGGTGAGATCCATGACGACGATGAGGTCAGCCGCGCGCACGCTCTCAGCCGTCACGAGCTGCGACCGGTGCACGGAGAGATCCACGCCATGGCGCGCGGCCGCCGCAACCGCCTCGGGTGGCGGCGGCCTACCGGGGGCCGTGAAGCCCACCGAGCTGACCCGCACCCGGTTCCGAGAAAGCGCGGGGCGCAGTAACGCGGCTGCGAACGGGCTGCGGCAGATGTTGCCGCGACAGACCACGAGCAGGGACGTAAAGCGGGGTCGGCGGCGCAGCGCCTTGAGGGCGCGGTGCCGGCATAGTCGGTGCAAGACGCGATGGGGTACCCCGCGGAGCTGCGTCAGGAACTCAGTCAAGACTCACCGTTCGTGTCGAGCGCATGCGATCGCCAACGATCAGTCTCGACTGCGGCTCGACCCCCACGAAACACTCAGGAGAACAGCGAGCCACAGGACTAGGGCCATCGCTGTTTCCTCTATCCAGGTTAGCTGAGACCGCTTCACGCGAGTCGCTCATGATCAAGCTTCGCCTCCGACACGAAGCAGGAGTTATGCCATTCGCGTCGTGTCGGAAATCGATCCCACATGCCTCCTTTTGGAGAACCGCACTCTCGCCGATGCCCTCAAACGCAGCGCCCCACCCAGGTGGTGTACCGTCCTCGGCGTGCGTGCAGTCCTGCCCGCTGGCGAGTGCGCCAAGTGATGCTTGCGCGCCGCGGCCGATCGCTCGCGGCGCGCGCCCGGAGAAACACCTGTTGCCGCAACGCGGCATTCCCGCCCTTGCTTTTCAACTCCAGAGCGTGTGGCTGGAGTTTTGCAAAGGCGCCTCAGCAACTCATCGAAGTCGGCGTTTCAGATGCGGTATCTGGTCACTGGCGGCGCAGGGTTCATCGGCTCGCACCTGGTCGAACGCCTCGTCGCCGCCGGGCAGGACGTCGTGATCCTGGACGATTTGTCTTCGGGCCGCCGCGAGAATTTCGCGGCGGTCCGGCGGCGGGTCAGCTTCATCCGCGGCAGCGTCACGGACTTGAGCACATGTCGCCGCGCCGTGGAAGGGGTCGACTACGTGCTGCACCAGGCCGCGGTCACTTCGGTCCAGCGCTCGGTGGACGCGCCGCTCGCCGCGCACGAGGTGAACGCGACCGGGACGCTGAACATCCTGCTGGCGGCGCGCGACGCGCGCGTGCGCCGGGTCGTCTACGCCGGATCCACGTCGGCCTACGGAAACGCCGCGACGCTCCCCAACGCCGAGGATCACGTCACACGGCCCCTGTCGCCGTATGCGGCGTCCAAGCTCGCGGGGGAGGAGTACTGCTCCGCGCTCCACGCGGCCCACGGGCTCGAAACCGTCGTGCTGCGGTACTTCAACATCTTCGGGCCGCGCCAGGATCCGAACTCCCAGTACGCCGCCGTCGTGCCGCGATTCATCGCCGCGGCGCTACACGGCGAGCCACCCACCATTTACGGTGACGGCGGCCAGACCCGCGACTTCGTGTATGTCGCCAACGTCGTGCATGCGAACCTGCTCGCCACCCGCGCGCCGGCCGCACGGATCGCCGGCCAAGTGTTCAACGTCGGCTGTGGTCAGAGCGTGAGCGTCAACGACCTGTGGGAGCAGATCCGGCAGCTCGCCGGCGTGCCGGTGCTGCCAAGGTATGCGGAGGGCCGGCCCGGTGAGGTCCGCAACTCGCTCGCGTCGATCGACAAGGCGCGCGACCTCGTGGGATACCAGCCGGTCGTGGATTTCCGCGAGGGTTTGCGGCAGACGGTCGCGTACTACCGAGAGAGCCTCAAGCAGCAGCGGCGCCGGCGCCCACGGGCGGTGGTGCAGGCGGCCTGAGACCGCTTCGGTCGCTCGCTCAGCCGGCCGCCACGCGCTCGAGCATCTCACGCAATTCGTCGAGACTGAAGGGCTTCCGCAGTACGGGCCGGTCGGCGCGCTCCAGCGCGTCGCGTGTCTGCGTCGAGATCGAATCCCCCGTCGTGAACACGATGCGCTGCTCCAGCCCCTGACCGTCGGTCCGCAAGTGATCGAACAGGTCGAACCCCGTGTGCGCTTCGTCCAGGTGCACATCCACCAATAGCGCATCGTAGCGCGCGCCCGGCTGGGCGAGACGCGCGGTCGCCTCGGCGAACCGACCCACCGTCGTCACCTCGTGGCCGAGCCGCTTGGCGAGCAGCGCCATGGCGCGGCGCACCGCCTCTTCGTCTTCGACCACCAGCACTGAGAGCCGCCGCGCGGCCGGCCGGCCGGCGGCCCGTGCCGCGGCGTCTGGGCTGCCGGCGTCCACGGGGAGCTCGAACGAGAGCCGTGCCCCGCCCCCTTCGATGTTCTGCATCCACATGCGACCGCCCATCCCCCGCACCAGCCCGAAGCTGATCGCCAGACCGAGCCCGGTGCCGTGCTCCGCTTTGGTCGAGAAAAATGGCTCGAACACGCGGTCGAGGATCTCGGGCGGGACGCCGGGGCCCGTGTCGTCGACCGTCACCAGGACGTGGTGGTCGGTCGAGCGACCCGCGATCACGATCTGACCGGGGCGGCCGGTGCTCTCGATCGCCTGCCGGGCGTTCACCACCGCGTTGAGCATCACCTGCTGCAGCTCCTGCGGGTCGCCCGCCACGGCGGGCACGTCGTTCGGGACGGACACCGTGGTCCGAATGCGCGCTTTCTTGAGCGCGCTGCGCTGCAGCGCGAGCACGCGCTCGGCGATCTCCCCGAGATCGACGGCGGTCTGCATCCGCGGCCGCTGGCGCGCGAAATCGAGCAAGGTCTGGACGATACGACCGGCCCGCATCGCCTCGCTCCGGATCACCTCGGCGCTCTCCTCCAGATCGGCCTGATGCGGATCCAGCGCCAGCGCTTCCCCGAAGGCGGCGATCGCCGCCAACGGATTGTTGAGCTCGTGCGCCACACCGGACACCAGGGCGCCGAGCTGCGACAGCCGGTCGGCCTGGAGCAGCCGCTGCTGCAACAGCATCTCGCGCGACACGTCGAGGGCGAGGAACAGGAGCTTCGGTGCCGCACGCACGGGATCCACGTTCACGACGACGGCGCGTACCTCCCGCGCCGGCTCACCGGCGAATTCGAAGGAGAGCGCCACGTCCTGCCGCTTGGTGACGGCGTGCCGTAGCCCGGCGGCGAGCATCCCCTGCTGTGCCGCGGGAGTCCACTCCGTCAGTACGCGGCCGCGCAACGCCGCCGCGTCCGCACCGCCCAACAGCTTCGCTCCCTCAGGGTTCGCATCGAGTATCTGACCGTCCGGCGCGAGCACCAGGGCGGGCGTGGGCAGCGAGCTGAACAATTGCAGATACAGCCGGCGCTCGGCCTCGAGCGCGCTCAAGAGCTGCGCCGCGCGAGACTCGGGCGCGAGCTCCTCGTGCACCGGCCGGAAGGCCAGGGTGAGATGATCCCCCGGCCCGCGGGTGACCCGGGTCTCTAGCACCATCCCTGCGACTTCCGGCACCCCCGCGGGCGCCAGGAACGTGCGGGGCTTGCCGTCGGCCAGCACCTCTCCGAACACCCGTTCGAGCTCGGTGCCTTTCGCCGCCGGGAAGGCGATCCAAATGCTCCGACCCAGCACCCGGTCCGCCGGCAGCGCGGTGATTCGAGCCGCCGCCGCCGACCATTCGGCGATCGTCCAATCGGGAGCCATCGCCAATACACCGACGTCGAGGCTGTCGAGCAGCTCCTTGGCTTCCATACACCCTCCTGCGACACAGCGCCCCGTTGGCCTGATCGCGGGCGCAACGGGGCCGGGTGAGTTCCGACGAACCGATTGTTGGTTGCTGGTACCAGGTTGTGTTCTTCCCCGTTCCCCTGTCAAGCGGCGGGGGGCGATGCGTCGACGCAACAGGTGCGGAGCGGCGCCCGGGCCGCTAGACCCGCCCCAGCTTCCAGCGGCCGCGTCGGAAGATCAGAGCGCTCACGACCGCGACCGTCGAGAACGCGATCGTCACCGCCAGGGCCACGCCGCGGGGCCCAAGCGCCGCGCGGCGCGCCAACAGGTACGCGAGCGGGATCTCCCACAGCCAGAAGCACCCCAGGTTGATCCACGTGGGCGTCCACGTGTCGCCCGCCCCGTTGAACGACTGCGTGATCACCATCCCGTACGCATAGAAGAGGAACCCATAGCTGATGGTCCGCAGTGTCAGCACCGCGATCGGAGCGACCGCCGGGTCATGCGTGAACACGCTGACGATCGGCCCGGCGAACGCCACGAACAGGGTCCCCACGCTGCCGAGGAACAGCATGTTGTAGAACGCCGCGAGCCACACGGCGCGTTCGGCGCGCTCCGGGTTCCCCGCGCCCAACCCCTGCCCTACGAGCGTGGCTGCCGCGTTGGCGAGTCCCCACGAGGGCAGCAGCGCGAACACGATGATCCGGATCGCGATCTGGTACCCCGCGATTGCCTCCGTCCCGAAGCTCGAAATGATCCGCACCAGGAAGATCCAGCTCGCGGTGCCGATCAACACCTGGAGCGTGCCCGTGCCCGAGAGCCGGAGCATGGTGCGCATGACAGCGGGTCGCAGCCTGAGCTGCGCACGGCGAATCACCACCCGCGCGTCGCCGCGCCACAACCGGTACAGCTGATACAAGACGCCGGTGCCACGTCCGATGGTCGTGGCGATGGCGGCGCCGGTCACGCCCAGACGGGGGAACGGCCCGAGACCAAAGATCAGACAGGGGCCGAGAGCGATGTTGATCCAGTTCGCGAGCCACAGCACACGCATCGCGATCGCCGCATCGCCGGCACCGCGGAAGATGGCGTTGATCAGGAAGAGCATGACGATCACGACGTTCCCGCCGAGCATCACCCGCGCGTACGTGGCCCCCATGGTCTGCACCGCGGGACTCGCGCCCATCACGGCCAGCAGGCGGGGCGCGAGCGCCACGCCCACCACGCCGATCACGACGGCCACGATCAGTCCTAGCGCGATTCCCTGCACCGCCGCCTCCGCGGCTCCCTCGGCGTTCTTTTCTCCGATGCGCCGAGCCACCACTGCCGTGACGCCGATCGACAGCCCCATCGCGGCCGTGTAAATCAGCGTCAGGAGCGATTCCGTGAGTCCGACCGTGGCCACGGCATCCGGCCCGATGTGGGCCACCCAGAACACATCCCACACGGCGAACACCGACTCCATGATCATCTCCGTGACCATGGGAATCGCGAGCAGCACGATCGCCCGGCCCAGGGGGCCGGAGGTGTAGTCGTGGTGCGAGCCACGCAGCGCTTCCCGCACCGTGGCCCAAAAGCCGCCGGCCGATGGCTGCACCTGCAGTGGCTGTGTGGCGGGTTCCGTCACGAAGACTTGCCGCGATCGAGCTGCGGTTGCACGTACCTGGTGTAGCAGTCAGGGCAGATGCCATGGCTGAGCAGCTGCTCGAAGTGCTCCTCGATGTATTGCTCCAGCGGCTCCCACTCCTCCTTGTCGTTGCGGATTCGCTTGCAATACGAGCAGATGGGGAGCAATACCTCGAGCTGCTCGATCTCCTTGCGCAACCCGAGGATGCGCTCCGCGACGTTGAGCCGGGCGCGCAGCTCGTCCGGGTCCACCGGCTTGGCGATGAAATCGTCCGCCCCGGCCTCCATGCCCGCCAGGTACTGCTGCTTGCCGCCGCGCACCGTGACCAGGATGAAGTAGATGTACGGCTCGCGTGTACGGGCGCGGATGCGGCGGCACAGCTCCGGGCCGTCCATCTCGGGCATGTACCAGTCGGAGATGATGATGGGCACACGCGCCAGCTGGAGCAGCTCCCACGCCTCGCGGCCGTTGGGTGCGCTTCTGACCTCGTATCCGGCCGCTTTTGCGAGCGCGCCCAGCTGGGCGCTCGCTACCGGGTCGTCGTCCACGACCAGCACGGGAATCGCGTTAGGCATCCGCCCCGCCTTTCGTTGCCGTACGAAGACAGTCGAGCGCGGCCTGCGCCTCGCCGCGTACGTGCTCAAGTTTGTCACGCGCCCCAGCCACATCGCCATCCCGCGCGGCGCGCTCCATGTCCTCCAGCAGCGCGGCGAGGTGGCCCGCGCCGATCGTCCCCGCGGCCGACTTGAACGCATGCGCCGCCCGTTGCAGCGGCTCTGCCTCGGTACCGCGCGCCGCCGTCACCAGGGCCTCCAGGCGCTGCGGCAGCGTTGCCACGAAGGTCTCGAGGATCCCGTCCACCGCTTCGGCCGCCCCTGCCTCCTCCATGGTGCGTCGGAAGGCCGCGAGGTCTACCGCGGGGGACGGCGCCGCGGCGGTGTCGGCCGGCTGGGCGCCCCGCCCTTCGACGGCGGCGAACAGGTCATGCGCCTTGAACGGCTTCGCGAGATACCCACTCATCCCACGCTCCAGACAGCGCTCGCGCTCCCCGCTGAGCGCGTGGGCCGTGAGGGCGATGATCGGGAGCGTCCGGCCCTGCGGCAGGGCACGAATCTTCTCCGTCGCCTCGAACCCGTCCATCCCGGGCATCTGGATATCCATCAGGACGACGTCGTAACCCTCCCGGTCGACGGCGTCCACCGCTTCGCGGCCGTTGCTCACGACGTCCACCTGGTGGCCCCGCTTCAAGAGCATGGCCGTCGCCACTTGCTGGTTCACCGGGTTGTCCTCCGCCAGCAGGATCCGCAGCGCGTGGCGCGACTCGGCGATCGAGTGGCGCGTGACGAGGTCGACCTCGCCTGGCGCCGACGCGGTGCCCGCCAGCACCGTCCCCACGGCCTCCACCAGATCCGCCCGCGCGATGGGCTTGGTGAGATACGCCTGGATGCCCAGTTGCCGGCATCGCTCGCCGTCGCCCCGCTGCCCCGCCGAGGTGAGGATCAGGAGCCGCGTCGCCGCCAGCGCGCGATCGGCGCGGACGGCGGTGGCCAGCTGGAAACCGTCCTGGTCGGGCATCTGGGCGTCGAGGATCGCGAGGTCGTAAGGCGCTCCCGCTCGGGAGGCGCGGCGGAGTGCCTCCATTCCAGTGTCGGCCCGGGATGCTTCGTGCACGGCCATCCCCTCCGCCCCCAGCATGTCCCGGAGGATGCGCCGGTTCGTTTCATTGTCGTCCACCACCAGGAGCCGGCGTCCGCCGA
>Ga0193755_1000582_pt1 | contig 10550 bp, 10 predicted proteins | sample H1a2metaG_FD_144921 | JGI IMG/M metagenome (GOLD analysis project Ga0193755, IMG submission 144921) | Soil microbial communities from a riparian zone of the East river system, Colorado, United States - H1a2 | ecosystem: Environmental > Terrestrial > Soil > Riparian zone | place: USA: East River...
TCGCGCGCCAGATCAATGACTTCCTGCTCGAGCTGGATCAGATCGGCTGCGTGTTCAAGGGGTTCGAGCCGGGACTGGTCGACTTTTACGGCAAGCTCGACGGGAAAGAAATATTCTGGTGCTGGAAGCAGGGTGAAGAGCGGATTGAGTTCTTGCATGACTTGGACACGGGATACGCGGGGCGACAACCAATACCGGAAGTGGTTCAGAGCAGGTAAAGGCTGGGACAACCACTACTAGACGCACAGACGCACAGGGGAGAACAGCTGGAGTCAACAGGTCTACCTGCTTGCTGACATCTGTTCACCCCTGTGCGTCTGCTGCGTCTGTGCGTCTAGTCTTTCGTGCGTCTGTGCGTCTAGTATTGCACTTCCTGTCCATCAGAAACCTGGAGCCTGCGATGCGTGGCTTTTGGATATTGGTGCACGTACTTGGCTTTACTCTATGGCTCGGCGGCGGGATCGCCACGATGGTGGCGGGCGTGTCGGCGAAGGGCTTCGCGCCCGCCGAGCGACTGAGCGCGTACAAACTCATCGGGGCGATTCAGCGCATCCTCGTGGGCCCGGGAGCCATGGCCGTGCTGCTCTCCGGGCTGGTCCTCTCCATGCCCTACATGAAGCAGGGCGTCGTGCCGGGCTGGATGGGCGTGATGATGATCGCGGGGATCCTGGGCGCGCTCGGCGCCGTCACGATCAGCGTGCCGACCGCGGCGAAGCTGGCGCGGCTCGAGGTGGACCCGCGGGGCGGGCTGCCGGAGGCGTTTCACGGGCTCCGCAAGCGCCAGATCCTCGCGGCCACCATCGCGGGAGGGTTCGGGCTCATCGCGATGTTCGCCGTGACTCTCGGGAAGTGGTAAATCCAAAAAGCGGGGAAATGCACTACTAGACGCACAGACGCACAGGGGAGAACAGAAGAGAGTAAACAGGTCTACCTGTCTTTACTCAGACTATTCTCCCCTGTGCGTCTGCTGCGTCTGTGCGTCTAGTCTGTCGTGCGTCTAGTAGTGTTTGTCCTACGCACCGAGTTTCCCCAGCCGCTGCCTCACCTCTCGCACGCTGGGCTGCAGCTCCGCATCCGCGCCTTTCCACAGTTCCACGAACCGGGTGTAATAGTCGCGCGCGCGGGCCGTGTCGCCCCGCTCGTCGTACAACTCGCCGAGGCGCCGGTACGTGGGTCCCAGGGTGGCTTGCTCTTCGAACGCCCGTAAGTAGCCGGGCGTGTTAACGGCGCGCTCGTACACGGCTACGGCCGAGTCGCGCTCCCCCGCCCGCTCGTAGGCGCGGCCCAGCAGGAACAGCCCGCACACCGCGCATCCATCCTCGTCATACCACCTGCGGTAGTCCCGAATCGCGTCCTGGATCCGGCCCTCGGCGAAGGCGATATGGGCTGCCACGCCGTGGTGGAACGGCTGGCCGCGCCGGGCACCCTCGGGGACCGCGGCTTCGTACTCGGCGAGGAGCTGGCGGGCACGATCGGGCCGGCCCGCGTCCGCATACAGAAACGCGAGACCGAGATACGGCCGATCTTCGGCGGGAATGGACGCCAAGGGGTGGCGCCGCAGCGCCTGCTCCACCTCGCGCCGGGCGGCGTCGGGCGCTTTGTGATAATGCACGTCGATGATGGCGAGCCCGATCGCGTCTTCGAGGTACTTTCCCGGGACGCCGCGCTGCTCGTCCAGCACCATCGCCCGGCGTAACTGGACCTCCGCGGCGGCCAGTCTGCCACGCACCAGGTACAGCGCGGCCAGCGCCCCCACGGCGCCCGCATGCCAGGTCGGGTCCTGCGCGCTCTGTGCGAGGCCCTGGGTCTCGACCTCCGCGCTGTCGTACTCCCGGCGTGCCAACATCATGAAGGCGCCCACGAAGCGACTCATCGGGTTCCCCGGCGCCCGACGCCCCAAGAGCGCCGCCGTCCGCGCCGCTTCGGCGAATTTGCCCTGCCCGATCTGCGCCTGCATCGCGTTGATGTACAGGGCCGATTGGGTGGGCGCGACGGTCAGCCCGAGTGCCGTGAGCGATTCCGCCTGCGCGAATTGTCTCCGCCCATTGAACAGGAGCGCCAGGTTGTTCAACGCCACACCGTTCTCCGGCTGGTGCTCGAGCGCCGCGCGGTACGCCGCTTCGGTCTTCGCGGGATCGTACTCGACCCGCGTGTAGTAGTAGGCCTCGGCCAGGTCGCGCTCGAACGGCGTGAGCCGGTCGCGGTGGCGAAAGGCCTGTGTCGCGGCAGCGGCGATGCGCGACTGGGCGCCGCCCGCGTTGCTGAGCACCACGGCGAGCTTGCGGTACGCCATCGCGAATGTCGTGTCCAACGCGATCGCTTGTTCCAGGAGCGTCACGGCCCGCGCCATATCGACCGCGTCGCTCGCTCGCACGCCCTGCGAGTACTTGCGCAGCGCCTCGAGCGATCGCGTCGTCACCTGCTCGAGCGGGTCGCTGGCGCGGATGGTCCGGAGCGACTCGCCGATCCGCTCGCGCAGCCGGTGCGACAGGCGATCCACCGCTCCGATGATCGCGCCGTCGTCCTGGGCGTTCTCGCGCACCGCGACCAGTGCGGCGCCGTCGCTTGCGCCCACGAGCTCGGCCGACACGACGTAGCCGCGGCCCAGCGGATCGATCTGGCCGTGCACCACCGCCTTCGCGCCCTCGCGCTGGGCGAGCTCGCGGGCCAGGGCCAGATCGAGCGGAGCTCCCGGCGCCCGCCCCATTCGTCCGAGCGCTTGGCCGACGGCCGCGGCGTCGAGCAGCCGGATGACGCCCGATTGTGCGAGATCAACCCGTAAGGCCTCAGTGAGCGACGGCCCGAGCGTCGAGTCCGTCGTGCGATTCTCGAAGTCGGCGAGCACCAGCCGGTCACGCTGGGCGAGCACGCCGCTCGCGACCAGGGTCCCCACCGGTCCGATCCCGAGCAGTCGCATCGCCATGTAGACAGCGGTGCCGATCCCGAGGAGCCCGAAGCCCGCCGCGCCGCCGAGCAGCGCTCGGCGCCACGTGAGCCAGCGCTGCAGGCCGGCGGGGACGGCCGCCCACCCGGTGCTGCCCGCGATCGCCCGGCGCCGCTCGATCACGCCGGTCCACAGGATGATGGGCAGGCCCGCGGCGGCGAGGCCCACCGCTCCGGCGAACGCCCAGTCGGGGAGCCCGAGCATGTGCACCAGCCAATAGGCCAGCGTGAGCACGCCGAGCGCGGCGAGGCCGAACAGGGTGGCGACGCGGACAGGGTGCGCCCGGCGAATGGCGGCCGCGGTGCCCGAAGAGATCTCGGCTTGCTGGGGTGTGATGCCCCCCGTCGGCGTCGCCATCGCCTCGAGCCGGCCGAGCACCTCGTCAGCGTTCTGAGGCCGGTCCGCCGGATGTTTCGCAAGGCATTGCATGATCAACGCCGCGAGCGCGGGAGGCACGCTGGCGCGGTGCTGGGTCACAGGGTCGGGTGTCGCGGTCACCTGAGCCGCGAGCATCCCCTGAGGTGACATGCCGCTGAACGGCGGCCGCCCCGCGAGCAGCTCGTAGCCGAGCGCCCCGACGGCGTATAGATCCGCCCGGTGGTCCACGTTGGGATCGCCGGCGGCCTGCTCCGGCGCCATGTAGGCCGGCGTGCCGAGCGCCATGCCGAGGGAGGTGAGCGTGGCGGCGCCGGTCGAGCTCGAGACCGCCTTGGCGACGCCGAAGTCGGTGACGAGCGCGTGCTTGCCCGAGAGCAGCACGTTGTCGGGCTTCACGTCGCGGTGGACGATGCCGTGGCCGTGGGCGTAGGCGAGGGCGTCGCACACATCGCGCAGGATCCGCACCGTGTCGCCCACGGGCAGCTCGCGCTCGTGGGCGATCCGGGCGCGCAGCGACTCGCCCGCGATGTGCGGCATGACGTAGTAGAGCAGATCGCCCTGCGACCCGGCGGTGAGCAGCGGGACGATATGGGGGTGCTGCAGCGCGGCGGCGAGCCGGATCTCGCGCTCGAACCGCTCGGCGCTCACTCCCGCGGCCAGCTCGGGCGGCAGGACTTTCACCACAACCTGCCGTCCGAGCCGCACTTCCTGGGCGAGGAATACGCGGCTCATGCCGCCACCGCCCAGCTCGCGCTCGACGCGGTACGACTCTCCTAGCGCAGCCTGCAATCGGTCCTGGAGGGACATGCTTCTATGATAGACCCCTAAAGCGGGGAAAGGCAAAGACTAGACGCACAGACGCACAGGGGTGAACAGTTTGAGTGAACAGGTAGTCCTGTTACTCTCGGCTGTTTTCCCCTGTGCGTCTGCTGCGTCTGTGCGTCTAGTCTATCGTGCGTCTGCTGCGTCTGTGCGTCTAGACTATCGTGCGTCTAGATTTGCCTGTCCTGCATACCGGTCGAACGGGGCACTCCGGGCACTTCGGCTTTCGCGCGACGCAGATCAGCGCGCCCAATTCCATGACTGCTTGGTTGAACTTCCAGGCTCGTTTTCCGTTCTTCGGGACGAGCATCGAGGCCAACCGCCACAGTTCCGCGTTCCGCATTCCGCGTTCCGCGTTTCCAAACGCCCTCCTGATCACCCTCGCCACATTCGTATCCACCGCCGGCACTGGTTTCTCGTAGGCGAACGTCGCCACGGCTCCCGCTGTGTATGGACCAACGCCCGGGAGCTTGACCAATTCTTCTGGTACATCAGGCAACTTGCCGTCGTGATCCCGACTGACCACGCGCGCGAGCGCGTGGAGATTAGAAGCACGGGCGTAGTAACCGAGGCCATCCCAAGCTTCTCGGACCGCCCGGGGCCGCGCCTTGGCCAGCGTCTCGAGATCGGGGAAGCGCTCCAGAAACCGCGGATAGTACTCCGCCACGCGGGCGACCTGCGTCTGCTGCAGCATGAACTCGGAGACGAGCACGCGGTACGGATCGCGGGTGCGGCGCCACGGCAGATCGCGCGCGGCGCGGGCCCACCACGCGAGCAGCTTGCGCGTAAACGCCTGTGCGCGCGCTGGCTTGCGCACGCGGGGGGTAGACGTACGGGCCATGGGTACCCAAGATACAGCCCATGAGCAACGGTGCGGTGCTCACGCTGGGCCCCCTGCGGCTGCTCGCCCGCTGGAGTCTCCGCACGGCCGATCACGTCGGCCGCTTTTCCTTTCTCATCGCCGACATGTTCCGCGGGCTCGCGGAATGGCGCATCTGGGTCCCCCGCACGCTCGAGCAGGCGACCGCCGTCGGCTACGGGTCGCTGTTCATCGTGCTGCTGGTGGCCGGGTTCGCGGGCGCCGTGACGAGCCTCCAGACCGGCTACCAGTTCACCGGCACGCTGCCGCTGTACTACGCCGGCGCGGTGATCTCCGAATCGATGATCCTGGAGCTGGGCCCCGTGCTCACGGCGCTCATTCTCGCCGGCCGCATCGGCGCCCGCTACGCCGCCGAGCTCGGCACCATGCGCGTCACCGAGCAGATCGACGCGCTCGAGAGCCTGGGGCGGTCTCCCGTGTCGCACCTCTTGCTCCCGCGCGTCGTCGCGGGGCTGATGGTCATTCCGGCGCTCACCATGTTCGCGAACGCCACCGGCATCGTGGTCGGCTATCTCACCGCCAAGGGCGCGCTGGGCCTCACCTACGGCGATTTCGAGTATGGGGCGCGCTACTTCTTCCGGCCGCTCGACCTGTGGTACTCGCTCATCAAGAGCTACTGTTTCGCGGCCGCGATCACCGCCATCCCCTGCTACCTGGGTTTCAACACCCAGCAAGGCGCCGAAGGGGTGGGGCGCGCGACCACAACCGCAGTGGTGTCCGCATCGGTGGCGATCCTGATGCTCGACGCGCTCATTACAAAACTCCTGCTGGTGGCGAAATGATCGAGCTGCTCGACGTCCACAAGCGGTTCCTCGAAAACGTGGTGCTGGACGGCGTGTCGCTCGAGGTGAAGGACGGCGAGACGGTGGCGCTGCTCGGCCCCTCCGGGGTGGGGAAGAGCGTCACCCTGAAGATGATCAACGGCCTGCTGCGGCCCGACTCGGGCGACGTGATCGTGGACGGGCTGCACGTGCCGACGCTCGGGCGCAAGGAGCTGGCCGAGCTGCGCTCCAAGATCGGCTACGTGTTCCAGTACGGCGCGCTGTTCGACTCGATGAGCGTGGCCGAGAACATCCGGCTGGGCATCACCGACGAGACGTGCTATAACGACGGGAAGTATTGCGATAACCGCGTGGCGGAATGCCTGCGGCTGGTGAACCTCTCGCCCGAGGTGGCGACCAAGCTGCCGGCCGAGCTGTCGGGCGGGATGAAGAAGCGCGTGGGGATCGCGCGGGCGATCGCGGGGAAGCCCAAGTATCTGCTGTACGACGAGCCGACCTCGGGGCTCGATCCCGTGAACGCCGACGTGATCGACGGGCTGATCGAGCGGCTGCGTGACGAGCTGGGGGTGACGAGCGTGGTGGTGTCGCACGACGTGCGCGGCTCGTTCCGGGTGGCGGACCGGGTGGCGCTGTTATGGCAGGCGAAGATCCGCGCCGTCGGCCCACCGGACGAGATCCTCGCGTCCAAGGATCCGGCGGTGCTGCAGTTCCTGGAGCGCGATCTCGAGATGACACTGATCCAAGCCGAATCTCAGGAAGGTCGGGAGGCGAGTGGACGTAACGTATAAGCGCGAAGTCACGGTCGGGGCCCTGGTGCTGGTGGGCTTCGTCGTGTTCACGGGCTTCATGTTCTGGCTCACCGGCCGCTCGATCGTCTCGAAGGCGATCCCGGTGGATGTGGTGTTCAAGAACATCAGCGGCCTGAAGGAAGGCGACCCGGTGCGGGTGTCGGGGGTGAAGAAGGGGCGGGTGGGGCACGTGCGGCTCGAGCGCGTGGGGCACGTGACGGTGACGTTGAACCTCGATCCCGAGGTGCGGCCGCACCAGGACGCGCGCGCCATCGTCGCTTCGGCCGACTTCCTGGGCGCCAAGTACATCGACTATGACCCCGGCCTGAGCGACAGCCTGTTGCCCCGCGCAGCGGTGATTCAGGGCGTCACCGAGGAGCAGTTCGCGGACGTGGCGCAGGGGGCGGCGAAGAGCGCGCAGGAGCTGATCGCGAACGTGAACAAGGGCCTGAACCCGGGCCAGCTCGCGAGCGATATCCACGCCACGCTCGTCGCGACCCAGCGCGGCATGGACGCGCTCACCAAGGCGACCAACGGTCCAGCGATCCAGCAGACCCAGGCGACGCTCGCATCGCTCGAGCGCGTGATGGTGCACCTCGACACGCTGCTCGGCGCCGCCAACCCGGCGCAGACCGGCAAGCGGCTCGACACGCTGAGCACCAATCTCACCCAGCTGACCAGTCGCCTGGCCGACGCGACCGGGTCGCTCAAGGGGCTGCTCGACAAGATGGATCGTGGGGAGGGGACGCTCGGCAAGATCGCCACGGACACGATGCTGTACAAGAATCTGAATGCCACGCTCAAGTCCCTATCGGAACTCCTCACCGATCTCAAAGAACGGCCGGGGAGGTATCTGACGGTCAAAGTCTTCTGAGAGCGGGGAGCGGGTCTCCCTCCGCGACAAAACAACGCAGTCGCTTCGGGAGACCCGCTCCCCGCTCTCCGCTCCCTTATATTCGCCCCCATGCTTTCCGTCACGTTTCTCGGCACTTCCGCGGCGCGACCCACTGTCGAGCGCAACGTCTCCGCCATGGCTCTCATGCGCGAAGGCGAGACGCTGCTGTTCGAGTGCGGCGAGGGCACGCAGCGCCAGATGATGCGCTACGGGGTGAGCTTTGCGTTGTCGGAGATCTTCTTCACGCATTTTCACGCCGACCATTTTCTCGGAGTGATCGGGCTGATGCGGACGTTGGGGCTGCAGGCGCGGGCCGAGCCAATGCGGTTTTACGGGCCGAAGGGGGCGAAGAAGCTGCTCACGCAGGCGTTGCAGCTGGGGGTGGAGCGGGTGCCGTTCGAAGTCCAGGTTGAGGAGGTAAGCCCGGGGATGGTGCTGGGGGAAAAGGGAAAGGGGAAACGGGAGGGGTACGACATTCACGTCTTCGGGACTGAACACGGTGGGGGGTCGGTGGGATACGCCCTGCGTGAGCACGAGCGGCGCGGGAGGTTCGACGTGGAGAAGGCGCGAGCGGCGGGGATCCCGGAAGGCCCGCTGTGGGGCAAGCTCAGCAAGGGCGAAACAGTGCGACTGGAGGACGGTCGGACGGTCGGACCGGAAGGCATTGTGGGGGCCAACCGCCCGGGGCGGCTGGTGGTGTTTACCGGGGATACTCGGCCCTGTGCCGCGGTGGTCGATGCGGCGCAGGGGGCTGATCTCCTGATCCACGAGGCGACGTTTGGGGAGGAGGAGAAGGAGCGGGCCAAGGAGACGGGGCATTCGACGGCGCGCGAGGCAGCTCAGGTCGCACTCGCAGCCAAGGCTCGGCGGCTGGTGCTGTCGCACGTTTCGGCGCGCTATTCGATCAGTGCCGAGGAACTGGTGAAGGAGGCACGGGACGTGTTCAAGGAGACGGTGGTGGCGAAGGATGGGATGACGATAGAGGTTCCGTTTCCCGATTGATGGACGACGGGGTCTCCCTACGCGACAAAACGACACAGTCGTTATTGACGCGCCGAGCGGGGACCCGTTCCGGCGCAGCTCCTCGACAACCCTGCCCAACCCCCCTGGGAGCCGCGCCTCCAGGGTCCCCCGCTCTAGCGCGTCTGTAGCTATCTGGTCAGTGCTTTCCTGAGGTTCTGCAGCAAGCCATCGAACATCTTGTGCGCGCTGCGTCTGCGATAGAACTGGCCGAGCAGCCATGCGCGCCATGACGCCGGCACCCACACGCATTTCATGGTGATCTTCGTGGTGCCGCCCTGGAAGTCGAGCTTAAAGAAAGTCTTTGAGCCGCGGCGGTAGATGATCTCGACCCAGGCGTAGGTGGTGGGGGGTTGGTACTCGATGACTTCGATGACGGCGTCGGCCTTGCGGCCCTGGCGCTCGAAGTGCAGCCGGTGGCGGTCGCCTTTGCCTTTGTTGGAGGGTCCCGGGACGACGGATATGCAGTTGGGCAGCCACTCGGGCATGCGGCTCGCGTCGGAGATGAGGTCGAACACTTCCTGGATGGTGACGCCGACGGTGCCGGTGTAGGTCAACGAGACGGGACGCATGGGGGATAATATGGCGGCAAAAGGCGGCAGAGATGCAAAGGGCGGCAGGAGGCGGCAAGGTGGTGCGTCTGCCCGACAGTCTTTTGCCGCCCATTGCCGCCTTTGCCGCCCTCTTGCCGCCCTGTCCGTCGGCGAGCCGGGGTTAGATTATCAAGGGGTTGCTCGCCGGGGGCTGCGTTTCTAAGTTCAGCGTCCCGACGGGGCTGTAGCTCAGCTGGGAGAGCGCCTGGATCGCACCCAGGAGGTCAGGGGTTCGAGCCCCCTCAGCTCCATTAGACTAGACGCGTAGGGCCTGCTTCGACCCGCGATTCTTGCGTTTATAGCGGTGCAGCGCCACGAACGCCCATCCGAGCACGCGCACCGCGGCCCAGTACAAGTAGCGCGGCCCGAAGCGTGTTTCTTTCATCAGCTGGAAAAAGCAGTGGTCGGCCTGCCAGCGTTTGAGCGGCAGACCGTCGAGCAGAAACTGGTACAGCGCGTCGTGTACGAGCGAAGCGTAGTAGGTCTTCGGCTGCTTGGTCGCGGAGTCCACCACCCCATCCGGTGTGCCGAGTAGTAGGTCCCAGACGCAGAGCTTGGGGCTACAGCCGTCCCACGCGTAGCGCGCGGTGACGGTTATCTCGTCCGGCCGGCGGAGGATAAGGCGCACGGCGCCGGTCTTGTCCTTGAAGCTCACGTCTTCGGCGATGGCCACGTCGGATTTCCAGGTGAAGTCGCTCGGCAGCGTAAACACCCACTTCTCGTAGTTCTTGCACATCAAGGCTGCTCCACTCGAAACACCGGATGCAGCTCCCACAACCCGCCCGGCTGCACGTTGCAGTCCCCATGTTTGCCGCGCGTGAGGTGCCACCCGTCGAAGAAGGCCGCGCCGGTGAAGCGCAGCCGGACGGGGGGGGTCACGTGGCCGGTCGGGTCTCTCGTGGAGCTCGCGATGTAGGTCGAGAACTTGTGGCGCGCTGTCTTGAAGAGCGGGCTGTACTTCTCGAGCGGGATCTCCGCGATCATGCACTGCTTGATCGAGCCCTTGGAGGTCGCGGTGAGCTCGATGTGCCAGTCGAGGTCCGTTTCGTGACGAAACACGCGGACCCACCCGACCACCGAGTAGACGTGCAGCTCGTTGCCCACGCGGTCTGCGCACCACTCATCGGCGGGGAGGCTAGGTGCCGCCCAGGTGTTGACGACGTCGGCGAGTGGTTGGGCGGTGGCTGTCTCGGTGGCGAGGCCGGCATCGGTCTTTTGGCGCCAGCGATAGTGATAGGCGTCGCCGCACTTGGGATTCTTTCCCTGCGCGGCGGCGAGGGAGCCGAGCGCGGGGCTGAGCGCCAGCAGGATGAGCGGCCGAAGCACCACGGGACCCTCCGGCAGGGGATGGGGCGAGACGTCATCTATACAGTGGGGGCGGGCGCTGCGAAGGGGTAGGTCGTTTTTGCGGCACTGGGGGGCGGAAACGCGACAGGCTGCTAGTCTGA
>Ga0193755_1000583_pt1 | contig 10550 bp, 7 predicted proteins | sample H1a2metaG_FD_144921 | JGI IMG/M metagenome (GOLD analysis project Ga0193755, IMG submission 144921) | Soil microbial communities from a riparian zone of the East river system, Colorado, United States - H1a2 | ecosystem: Environmental > Terrestrial > Soil > Riparian zone | place: USA: East River...
CATTGGCGGCAACCGGGGAACGCGGCAGACTTTGTGATTCTCACGGCCTCGGAGTTGATGCCGGCGCTGGATTCGCTCAAGGCTCTGCGTCAGCGCCAGGGCTACCAAGTCGCGATTGTGGACATTGAAGACGTCTATGACGAGTTCAGCTACGGCAACAAGACGCCTCAGGCGATCAAGGACTTTCTGGCTTACGCGCATTTCAACTGGAAGATTGCGCCGGGTTTCTTGATGCTGGTCGGCGACGCGAGCCTCGATCCGAAGAACTATCTAGGCTTCGGCGACAACGACATAGTGCCGACTAAGCTTATCGATACGCAGTTGATGGAGACGGCTTCGGATGACTGGCTGGCCGATTTCGACGGCGACGGACTGGCCGAGATGGCGGTTGGTCGCCTGCCCGCTCGCAGCGCACGAGAAGCCGCCACCATGGTGGCCAGAATCGTCGAATACGACCAGACTGCGCGGCCGGAAGGCGTGTTATTGGTCGCTGACGACAGCAGCAATGGCGTAGACTTTGCAGCGACAAGCGATGAGCTGCGCACAGTGATCCCCGAAGGCCAGCGCGTTGAGCAGATTAATCGTGGCAGCCTGGATCCGGTGACTGCCAAGACCCGCTTGCTGGACGCCATCAATAGAGGCCAAAAGGTTATCAACTATAACGGTCACGGGAATCTCGACTCCTGGCGGGGCAGCCTTTTAACTTCGGAGGATGTCACCTTACTTGGCAACCGCGATAGTCTGTCATTGTTTGTGATGATGACATGCCTGAATGGATACTTCCACGATGCTCAGACGGACAGCCTGGCCGAATCTTTGATCAAGGCCGAGAACGGCGGGGCAGTGGCGGTCTGGGCCTCGTCAGCAATGACCTTGCCAAGTGATCAGGGCGTGATGAGTATCGAGATGTTCAGGCGCTTGTTTGACACGCACAACTCGTGGACGCTAGGCGAAGCGACTCAGCGAGCGAGGGCGGCAGCGCAGAACAAAGATGTGCGCCTGACATGGATACTGCTGGGCGATCCGACGACGAGGCTCAGGTAGCGCAAAGAATTTGACAACGGTGAACACTCTGACCGGCGACCAACAGTTGTTTATTGCGCCGTTAGACCTCCGACGGGATCGCGCTACGCTTTTTGCCGCGAACAATCGCCGAGCCCTCAATCACGAAAGCGCTCGGGTTATGAGCCAGGCGGCTAATGCTGTGAGTATGACAATCGTGAAAAGAAGTATTCCCCGTGCCCACCTTTTCAATATGCCAGGCAAGGGACTTTCGCCAGTAGGTAGCCAGCCTCGCCACTTGCAATCGGAGCAGCGATAGGCCTGTATGAGCTCAAACTCCTAAATACTCTTTCAAGACCGCGAGCGTGGGACCGGCTCAGGCACGCCACGCCACATTAGGACAGATAAGCATATTTGTTACGACAGGGGTTTTCTTCCTGATGTGGATTCATCGCGCACACCGAAATCTGAAATCGCTTGGCGCTCAGGATCTGAAGTACAGTCCACGATACTACCTACGGCACTTGTCGTTGACCAACGTTCCCGGTGAGGCGGTTCACGCATCGACTCAGGACAAATTCGAGGCAGTATCGGAAAGTCGGACGGATGGTCTGATGTGCTACAGTGAGATTTGAATGCGTCAAGTCGTCAACATCAGAGACCATCGCGCGGGAACTCGACTTCTCAAGCACGCGGTCGTCGTGGCCATGTTCGTCTCGTCGGCGTGGCCTCAGAGTTCCCATGCGCAAGCCAACCAGTCAATGATTCGACTCTTTCGCCTCGACGGGAGCTTTTGCTCTGAGCTGCCCGCAAAGATCACAACGGACAACGATTTGGAGACCCCGGAGTTTAGGTTGACCGTCGCCAGCCTCGAAGCGGATAGCAGGGGTTTTCTCACACGCCTTCGATCGGTGCTCACCCTTTCCAACGGCGATAAACGAAGGATTACGGAAATCGAATGGCGCCTTGATATCTATGACGAGGCGTTGCGTTCCTTGAGCCAGCGCGTCCTTCAATCGGAGAAGGTGAGTGTCTATCCGGGTGACACGGCGAGGGCTTCGGCGAAGTTTGGAGCGGTACTACCAGACCGCATGATTGTCTTGCTGCAGGTGGTGAGAGTGACTTTTGCTGACGGCTCGGCGTGGTCGCCAGCGGCTGAATGCTCGCTCGGAGACGACCTGCGAACCATTTCGTGCAAGGCGAAGTGAGCCGGTTTTAACGATTTCAAGTACCCGGGATAGCGAGTTTCTTAGTCAGCCACGCAATCACGGAAGTAGTGACGACTGCAGTTCTTATGCCGAGCACGCCCCTATGCCTGTGCGAGGCTCTAGGCTGAGTCCTCATCTCACCTGCTTATCCGGACTCGATCCGGGAGAGGCGTCGCTTTCATCTTTGAAGCCCCACGGTAGATTTTCGCTGATCCAAACAGTGTGACTAATTATTATCTGTTGTGGAATCTAAAGACGATGCCGATACCAACGCGGGCGTTGTGTTGAATTCCTTTTCCTGAGAACGCGTGATTGAATTTCGTCAACTCGTATTCAGCCTGGATCACGCGCACCCCGAAATGGGGAGAGACATTGACGTCAACCCCGCCGCCAAACGCTACGACGAAGCCGTTAGCCGTTGACGTGAAGTTCTCGGTCAGCGAGTTGATCCTCTCGTGCTGATGCGTTCCGCCAAAGAGTCTATGGGCGAAGGTGGTCGCATTGTCGTTCCGCATTGCGAATCGCGGACCAGCCATAGCGGTAAAGAACCTCGACCTCTCAACGATGTTATCCTGGTAGTGGCCACTCACGTCGATCGTGAACCCGAATGTTCTATCGGCATTCAGGCTCACTGACCCGTTCCAGCCGTACAGGTTACGGTTGTCGCGCTCATCTGCATCAACCCTGAAATAAGAAAATCCGCCGAACACTTCAGCCAATGGCCGGGTGTTTTGGGCAAGGCATGGGGCAGAAAGCAACCCTAACAGCAATAGGAGAGATGCTGGTTTCATTTCTACTTTACTCCTTGGGGCCGGCTTTTCCTGCTGGTTGTGGCGTTAATCGTACCGGCGAAACTCTCTCGCGAAAGTTACGTAGCACCTCGAACGACCAGGCGACGGTGTGCTGGGATACAAGCCCGCTTTATGGGTTCTTGACCTCCGGCGGCTGCACTTTCAGCGAGTCTCGGTTTCTGGTCAGCGCATAAGCGATGCCCGCCGCAGCGCCAGTCCCTATCAGCGCAACGATCGCCCAACCAATCTTGTGAGAGCTTGCGCCTCGTGAGGTCACCGTGATCTCGCCGGTCCACGACGTACGAGTTCCTTCGATGGTAGCTGACACCGGCACGGTGCCGGCCGTGGGTCCGGCAACAAACTGCACCGCGGCGATGCCGTACGCATTTGTGACCACATTCAGAGTGGTATTTGAAAGAGTGCCAACCCCAAGCTTGCCGTTCACCGCGCCTGAGATGTCTAGCACAAATAGCACTGCAACGCCCGGGACCGGAAGGCTATCCTCAATCACTTGCACTTGAATCTGCAGCGTTCCGGAAGCCGGCACGTGTATGTTCGATCCGTGCCCGACCGGCTTAATCGTGTACTGGTGCTGCTGTCCGGCCTGCTCGTCCTTGTGGACCTCGCCAGACTTCACAGCGACTGAACTAACCCCTTCCCGAAAACTCGCGCTGAAGACCGCTCCTTGCGAAGAGACGAAAGCGGACTCGCCGGCACGGACTCGCGCACTTACCGCTGGTTGAAGTTTGATTGATACTTCGCCAAGCCCGAGTGACGCGATCAACTCGCGGGGAGTCTGACCCTCATTACTCATTCCGCTCCCGGTTGCAAGCCGCACTACGGTTCCTTTTCGGAGCGTTATGGTGCCTATAGCATCCAGCAAAACGGCAACGCTGATGCCGGTACGCGTCTGGAGCAGATCTCCGTCCCAGACCGGTTCATCGAGACAAGCCGGACGACCGTTAATCGTCAAAGCTCCACGGACCAGAAACTCGCCCGCAACCTTTCCAATCGGATCCGCCCAGTCGGTCGCAACAATGCGTATGGGCCGGTCATTGCGGTTGTTATCTGCTCTTGCTGCTTTGGGCGCAAGAACGACGGACAAAAACATGATGGCGCACAGGCCGGTTGCTACGCATTTCTGCCTGTCTATCATCATTTCTCCCTCCCTGCATGTATAGCCGCCGCACTTGAAGCGTCCCCGCGCTTGTTCTGTGTTTGCCCGTCAAGCGAGAGAACCAAGTCCGGAGCCCGCACGTGAATCCAGTCTGCGTCAGCGACTGGAACAGTTGGCAGGCTCGCAGTGCTGAATCGCGAGACAGCATTAGTCGAAGCTGAGTCGCTCGACTCCGTATCAGAAACCGTGACCTGGACTCCGACGATCTCCCCGTGATCGTTGGCGCCGGTGATTCGTTGAACCACGGTGAAACTCTGCCCGGTCACGAAGCCGCTCTGTTGAATCAGTTGAGTAAGGCTGACGTTAAGTGGCCCTCCGGAAAGCCGGCCATTCCTGTCGAAGAATTGATAGCTCGCACTCTTCACGTCCAGGTTGGAATCGTAGATCGTGTATTCAATCACGAACTCATTACCGCTTCGTGAAAAACCGATCGTCGCGCCCTTTTTTGGCTTGGTGGGGTTAGTCAACCTCACCTCAGTATCGATGTGCCCTGTGAGATCGATGACGATCGGAGCACCGATGTTTTGGGTGAAGACAATTTCGGAAGTAATCAGGCTCGGCAAGACTTGCTCCGCCTTGAGTCCGCGGGTGTCCTTCGCTACGACTGGAATCACCGGGTTGAATCGGACCTTGAAGAGTTTTTTCTCTCCCGGGAGTATGCGGACGTCCTCCAGAATGTCGAGCGGAGTCTCCACCTCGCTAGCTCCCACCAGGTTGACCGAGAAGAGTTTCGAGTCGTCCGGATCGCCTATCCTCCCGCGATCGACGTCGTTTCCCGTACGCGAGATCGAGTTGAGGGTCAAGACCAGCGTCGCGCACCCCGCGTTCTCAACCGTGAAATTGCGATCCGGCTGTTTTTTCTGTTTTCGTGGTTTCTTGTTCGCGCTTATCGGTCCAAAATCCAGAGACGGTCCGTTCCCCTCGAGCACCACGAAAGCTTGCGGCGCTCCGTTGACAGTTACGGTAAATCCGCATGTCGCCTGGGCTCCTCTGGAATCACGCGCAGTGCAGATTATATTCGTAACGCCGAGAGGGAACGCGGTCCCGGAAGGCGGAACGCAAGTAACCGTCGCGCCCGGGCAGTTGTCGACAACCGTCGGCGCAGCAAAGTTCACGATAGGCGAACACTGGCCGGCTAAGGCGGTTATCGATACGCTCGGAGGACACACAATGGATATCGGCTGGACGTCGTTCACCGTCACCGTAAACGAGCAAGTTGCGGTCGCGCCGCCTCCGTCGGTTGCCAGGCAGTTGACGGTCGTCGTCCCGATCGCGAAGTTCGATCCGGATGGGGGCGAGCACACTATGCTTGTTCCAGTGCAATTGTCGAGAACGAAGGGCGTTACGTAGTTGACTGTACCTGTGCACGAGCCGAAGTCGTTCCCCTGTACGATGTTGGCAGGGCAGGTGATTCTCGGAACTGGATTGCTGGCAATCGTATTCCCGCTCGCCACGTTGTTGAGCAAGTTCGGATCGGGTGTCGTAGGGCTGAACACCATCGCAGTGTTTCCCACGATTGTGCCATTGGAGACCGAACAGTTTACCCGCGCGATGATGGTGATGACTGCGCTTGTGCCTGGGGCGAACGATGCGAATGTTACCGTGCGGCTGTTGCCGCTGCCGCCGCAGACGCCTCCTCCAGTCGCGTCACACGACTGGAAAGTAGTGTTCGCCGACAACACGTCCGTCACCGTAACCGACGTAGCCGTACCCGGTCCTGCGTTGGTCACGATGATCGTCTTTGTGACATTGGATCCAGTCTCCACCGGATTGGGAGCTATGCTGACCAGCACCGATAAGTCAGCGCCTTGTCCACCTGAAACGCCTCCGACCTGAACCGCCCTTGAGAACTCAGATGTGTTGCCGGCCGGGTCAGTCGCAGTTGAGGTGATCACCTGGCCCGCCGGAACCGTCACTGCGAAAGTGGGATTGAAGCTTGCGTTCCCTGTGCCGTCGGTGGTGACCGTAGTCGCCCCAATAAGAGTCTGTCCTTCTCCAAAACCCGATGCGTTCGGAAGCTGCTGGTAGAAGAACTCGAGCCTGAACAGCGTGTTGGCAGCGCTGTTGAGCGTTCCCACAACCGTGGTGGCTGGGCCGGAAGGACTGGCCGAGGTTATCACGGGATAGTTCTGAAGATTGTTCGCGCCGCTGTCGCCATCACCTGCATCGTTGGCATTGACGCCGATCGCCCCGAGATCAATCCCCAACCCGCCGTTAGAGACGATCGAGTTGGATTGGATCGAATTATTAGTCCCAGACTGCACCGCTACGCCGGCCGCTCCGTTGAACGAGATCCTGTTGCTTGAAGCGGATCCGGCCTCTCCGATTACGCTGTTTGAGGCGCCGAGAATCAGCACCCCGTTTTGCGAGTTGCCAAGCGACAGGGTGCCCGAAGCGTCGGTCCCGATCGAGTTGCCGCGCACCTGATTGCCGGTGCCGACGCCGAATATTTGAACTCCATTGCGATTTCCCGACAGAAGGTTGCGGGCCGCCGCGGTCGGGCCGCCAACCAGATTGCCCGAGCTTGAAGAGATAAGCACGCCATCTCGCGCGTTACCCTGAGCGAAGCTCCCGGTCGCGTTTGTCCCGATGAAGTTGGTTTGGATGATGTTTCCGTTGGTTGTTACAAGGATTCCGTTGCCGCCCAAGACACCGTCAGTGGCAAACCGATTTATGATGAGCCCGTTTACCGTGCAGCTTGGGGCGTTTATCACCAACCCATTGGAAACCCCGGCGCTTCCTCCGTTTAACTCTATAACCGGTGCGCCTGAGAAATCGGGGTTGCTCGTGCCAATGATGGTCACCGACTCGGTAATTGCGGGAAGAGGCGCCAGAGGAATGATCGTATGTGGCACCGGACCAGCTATGCTGAATTGGATCGCGTCGGCTCCTGCGTTTGCGTTCGCGTCGACAATCGCCTGACGCAACGTGCCTGTGCCGGCGCCTGGAGCCGGGTTCACGCCGCCAGGGTTGTCGTTTGTGGTGGTGACCAGGAAGGTCAGTGCAGGCGCAGCCAGCACTGACGTCGGCGCGACCTGTCCGCTTTTCAGTATCACTAAATCGTTGAACGCGTTTGGACTCAATCGCATCGGCAGCGCTGCTGAAGGCTCGCCTTCGACGTCAAGCGAAGCGAAAACGCGAGCCGCCGCGAGCGTGCCCGCAGCCGCGTCCGGCGCCTCTTGCGCCACCAGTCGCAGGCTGCGGCTGCTCGGATCGACAATTAACAGGTCGTCGGCCTGGCTGCCCGAAACCCGAGCGCGAACAATAGACGTAGCGCCGGGAAAGGCGCCCACCACTACACTCTCACTTACCCCCCAACCCCCAGGCTCTCCGTTCGGTGATGAATCCTCGGCGAGCAGGTACAGCGTTCCATCAGCCGTCAGAAGCGCCACATCCGCGTCGTGATGACCAGTGAAGTTCCCGGTTGCGATTGATACAATCGACGACGAGAACAACCGGCGATGAATGACTGATTCCGTAAATCGAGTTTGTCCGGATTGGAGCGCGCTAAGCTGGTCTTCACCCCGCACAAACAACAGCTCGTTCCCCGCAGCTACCAGCAGGGCCGCCTTTCCTGTTCCAGCCGATCGACTGAACGCGATCGCTTTCGCTTCGGCAGGCAAACTCATTATTCCTGTCGGCGTACCGATCGAGTCGCCACGCGATTCGAAGAGGATTGCCTCGCTGCCTGATCTCCCGACCAGGCCAATAGCGAGGCTTGATCCGGCAGCATCGTCTGCGCCGCCGCCAGCCATTGTAGTAACGCGTCCCTGCAGCTCGATCCGTTGGGGCGGAGCGAAGCCGCCGCGACCGTCGCCCGTCATCACGTACAATGCGTTACCGCCACGCGCCGCGGAAGCGATATCCAGATGCCCATCTCCGTTGAAATCACCGGCCGCGAGAAAATCCGGCTGCTCGGCGACCGTCATCAAGACAACAGGTTGTAAAGAAGGTGATTCCCTGTTGATTGCTTTGCGCTGCCGCGCTTCGGGACTATCGGGATAAAGCGCATCCGGGTTTCCGCGATACAAGCTCACCCCGAAGCGCCCTGATCCGGCGTGACCTACGATCAGATCCCGAACGCCGTCCTGATCGAAATCCCCCGAAGCCATAGACAATGACCTGGTGAAGTCGCCATCAATCTCCGGGAGTTGACGAAGCGACAGCCGGCTGCTCAAGCCGGCAACTCTTCTGGCAAGCAAGTCGGGCTGTTGGGTTAGGGAGTTTAAGGCGCCATTTCGATTAGACCCGATTGAGTTTGCCGAGCTCGGTTCGCCTGGTTGCGGAAAGGCCGAAAGACACAAGCCGATCAAGGCACAAAGCACCATTCGCGGCAGAACGCCTCGGTAAAGGTTTTTTGTCATTCGAGAAGGTGACATAACGGCATCGACCTCCAATTGTCATTGCCGATACGGGTGATTGTTAGAACACCCTCCAAGAAGAGACTGAATCAGGCTGGCCTTCCGAGCGTGGGCGGGCAGGCCGGATCAATCCCAGTTCTGAAAAAGCCTCGCTGCGGTTTCTGTGAAGCATCTCGATGGCTTTTGCCAGTTTGGGAATGCGCCCATGATCTGGCTAGAGATTCAAGCGAATGGTCTAGTTCCTTTTTTTAAGGCCTCGAGTGAGCGCTTCGACCTCAGGAGCCACTGGTCTAAAGACAGGAAGCCTGTCCTGCGGTTAGCAACTATACTGGTATTTGGCTGAAAGGCAAAGGACTTTTTCAACCTGCACCGGACCGGCGCGAGCAGAGGTCGGCCGAACCTCCAACCGAACCAGCCTTGAGACACGTTGCCGAATCTGATATTTGTTGCGCGGATGACGGAAACACCGGCCCCTCTCGAACTATCAATAGTGATGCCCTGTTTGAACGAGGCTGAAACAGTTGGGCGCTGCATCCAGAAGGCGCAACGCTCTCTTGCCGAACTCGGTATTACAGGTGAGATCATCGTCGCGGATAACGGGAGCACCGATGGGTCCGATGTCACTGCGACCTCGGTGGGCGCGCGTGTTGTTCGGGTTGAGGCTCAAGGCTACGGCAATGCGCTCATGAGCGGTATCTCGGCCAGTCGCGGCAAGTACATAATTATGGGCGATGCCGACGACAGCTATGACTTCGGCAATCTCGGACCCTTTGTTGAAAAGCTGCAAGAGGGTTTCGATCTGGTGATGGGAAACCGATTCAAAGGCGGAATCAAGCGAGGCGCGATGCCGCCGCTGCACAGGTATCTTGGGAACCCGGTGCTCACCGCCATAGGAAAGCTGTTCTTTAAGAGCCCGTGCAACGATTTCCACTGCGGGCTTCGGGGCTTCAACAAGACCGCAATAATGAAGCTCGACTTGCGCACAACCGGAATGGAATTCGCCAGTGAAATGGTCGTAAAGGCGACGCTCCACAACTTGCGGATAACGGAGGTGGCGACGACATTGTCTCCCGATGGCCGCAGCCGCCCGCCCCACTTGCGTAGCTGGCGGGATGGATGGCGCCACCTGCGGTTCCTGTTGCTGTTCAGCCCGCGTTGGCTGTTCCTTTATCCGGGGGCGCTCCTCATGCTTGTTGGATTTGCGACCGGACTGTGGCTGTTGCCGGGGCAGAGAACTGTAGCCGGGATAAACTTCGACATCCATACGCTGCTTTTTGCGGCGCTTGCGGTGATCATCGGGTTCCAGGCAACTTCGCCGTGTTTACCAAGGTCTTTGCGGTCAGTGAAGGGTTGCTTCCGGAGAACCTTCGATTCAGCAAGGGCCTGCGTTTAGTAAATCTCGAGGCGGGGCTGGTGATAGGGGGCCTGTTGCTTATCATTGGAATCGCCTGCTCGGTTTATGCCGTGACCGGGTGGGGAGAGAAGTCGTTTGGGAACCTCGACCCTACCCGCACCATGAGATTCGTTATACCTTCGGTTACTGCGCTTACTCTGGGCTCCGAGATTATTCTGTCGAGTTTTTTTCTCAGCATACTGAGGATGAAACGCCGATGAGCCACATTCCGCGACCGCTGATTGTGCAAATAGAAATCGCACTCGCTCCGCCAACGTGGGACGCTCATCGGCCATACGAAGTGGCACGGGAAGATCACGCAATCAAAAGATCCAGGCACCATCTCCTTCGCCATCCGGGCAAGCATTGCGCGCGGGGCTTGAGGCCTGAAAGTAGAGTCGGGCGGCTTCAAAGTCCTTCAATCCGTAGACTTTATTCTGGCCGACGTCGAAAAGCATGAGTTTTTCGCTATAGGGATAGTATTTCTTCTCACCATATATCCTCGTATAGAGTCCCTGGTCAGAAGCCTGTACGTTGCGCTTAGCAATGTCTCCCCGGATGGATGGATCGTGGTAATAAGTGCGGAGCATTCCGCCCACGTCCCAGTAACATTCAAAG
>Ga0193755_1000586_pt1 | contig 10509 bp, 9 predicted proteins | sample H1a2metaG_FD_144921 | JGI IMG/M metagenome (GOLD analysis project Ga0193755, IMG submission 144921) | Soil microbial communities from a riparian zone of the East river system, Colorado, United States - H1a2 | ecosystem: Environmental > Terrestrial > Soil > Riparian zone | place: USA: East River...
TCACCAGGAGACGCTCAGCAACATTCTGCACGAGATCCGCCTGGCCGAGTTCGAACGCGAAGCCCGCGCCTATCGAAGCCGCGCCGAAACAGCTTATGTGAACGGCTGGTACGAAGAAGCGCTTGCTGATTTTCTGGAAGCCGAAAAACGCAACTATCCCGACTTCGCGGTGCTTCGGTCGATCGCCAACATCTGTCTTTATCATCTGGTCAATCTTTCGAAGGCGCTCGAATACTTTGGCAAAGCCGCCAAGTACGCGCGACCCGGCGATACGCGCCAGTCCGCGGAAGCTCACTACTTCGCCGCCATCTCGCACGCGGTTCAGCATCAATTCAAAGAGGGCCTCGAAGAGTTGGACAAAGCGGTCGCGCTGAATCCTCGCTTGTACGAAGCCCACTATCAGAAAGCGTGTCTTGCGGCGGTGCTGGGCGACTGGCGCGCCACGATTGCCAGCCTCGAATGCGCGATCAAAGGCGACCCTCGATACTACGAGCGCGCGAAGAGCGAGCGCGCGTTCGACTCGGTTCGCCGGCGCGTGCAGGATTTGCTGGATCGCCTTATGGAACCGGTTCAGCAGAAGATCACGCAAGCCAAACGCGACGCGGAGCTGCTGCGGCGGTACGTCATCGCAAGACCCGACAAACGACAGGCGATCTCGGGCGTGTTCAAAACAGTCGAGCAGCAACTGGCGGCCGCGAAGTCCTATCGCGCCGGCGTCCAGTTCATGGAAACGCTCGACGGCGTTCAAAAGGAAATTCAAGGCATCTACAATCTGTTCTTCAAGCAGTACAAGATGGACACGCGCGACTACGCGCGCTCGGTTGCCATAAGTCCAGACGGCCGGCTTGTCGCGACCGGCTTCCTCTATGAAGGCATAAAGGTCTGGGAGGTCGAAACCGGAATCGCGGTGCACTCGCTAAAAGGACACACCTCGAGCGTCAACTCGATTGCGTTCAGCCCCGACAGTCAGTGGCTCGCCTCGGGCAGCCGCGATCGGTCGACGGCGAGGTGTGCGCTGTAACGTTCAGCCCGGACGGGCAATGGATCGCCTCGGCGAGCTACGATCGAACGGTGAGGTTGTGGCGCACGATCACCGGCCAGGAAGCGGAGATGATGATCGGACACAACGGCGCGGTGACTTCCGCCGTGTTCAGTCCGGACGGCAAGCTCATCGCATCGGGCAGTCTGGATCGAACGATCAAGCTCTGGGAAGTTTCAAGCGGCCGTGAAGTCTCGAGCATGGAAGGTCACGCGGCGGGAGTTGCGTCGCTCGCTTTCAGCTACGACGGACGATTCCTGGCTTCGGGCGGCGAAGACAAACTTGTGAAGATATGGGATGTGGCAACCGGGCGAGAGTTGAAAACGCTGAGCGGGCACGTGAACGACGTGATGTCCGTCGCGTTTAGTCCGGACGGCGAGCTTGTGGCGGCCGGAAGCCTTGGCCAGACGATTCGAATCTGGAGGCTCGCGACCGGGCGCGTTATAAAGACACTCTGGTTCAACGAGATCAGTTGGCATCCGGTCGTATTCAGCCCGCGCGGCCAGTGGCTTGCGCTTGCCAGCCGCGACGTGCAGTTGTGGCTCAAGGCGATGCTGACCGAGGAGGAGTACGCGGAAGTGAAGGCGGGCGAAGAGCGCTCGATGCTGATGAGACAGGAAGCCGACGCGATCGCGCGCGAGCTTGCGGAGTTGAAGCGGCTCGAGAAGGAAGAGGCGGCGTTTTACATTTTGATGGCGCAACGGCGCTCGGCAGGCGAATGTGAATTGTGCGGAACGAGACTCGGTCTCGCAAGACGAGCCATTCGCCGTCATCGCTGCCAGGCACACAAGTCGCCGCGGCTTCAAAGCACTGATCCGCGAGCTTATCTCTGATCGCTAATCCATAGCGTTCTCTCCGCGAGTCTGAAGTCCGGCCAATCAAAATCGCAAACGATGTAAGAGCATGGAGTTCAGGCTTTGCCTGGGCAGGCCTCGCGCGAACCTAAAACCAGGCTGAAGCCTGAACTCCTTGCTCTTGTCCAGAGATAGATGTTTCTGCTAGCAGCTGATCAGCGAAACGATGCAGGCGGGCGAGGCTTGAAGAGTTGCCGCAAGTCGGGCACGGGTTTCTCTTCGGGTTTGTTCGGAGTCTGCTGAGGTGTAGCTTCGCTCAAGCGCCGGAAGTTGTAACGCACGGTTGCGCGCACGCTTATCGGTTTGCCGTCGCGAGTCGCGGGTTTGAACTTCAGTTGCCGTATCGCGCGCTCAGCGGATTCGTCGAGCCCGAACCCCGCCCAGCGCACTATTTGGATATCGCCCAGTTCGCCGTTAGCGCGGAAGACTGCGCTTGCCTCAACGATTGCGGTGATGTCGGCGCGTTCGGCAGCATCGGTGTACTCAGGCTTAACACGGTTAAGGAACTCGGGCGGCGAAAAGCCCACCGCAAGCGACGAACCTTCGTTTGGAATGTCTTCGATGCTCTCCGCTGCTGTTTTCGCTGGGCCTGATGGGATCACTTGCGTGCGCGCGCGTTGAAACCGGCTCAATCGATCGACATAGCTGGTGACGCGCGCAGCCAGGGTCTTGATCAAAGCGGCGACGGCCGCTTCCCTTGTTGCCGCTTTTTCGTCGATGAAGTCGAACACTGCAAGCACGCCCGCGCGCCCATCGACAATCATCACGCCGATCACCGCCTCTTCGTGTTCTTCGGCGGCGCGATCGCTGCGAGTAAAGGTCTCAAGCTTGCCCGTAATAAAGAAATCACAGCCGATGGCAGAGCCAAGCTTGTGCGCTTCATCGCGGCCCATGTTTATCGAGCCGTCGTAGCCCATGCCTTTCAGCGCGGGCTGAACGATCGACTGAGCGACCAGAGAGACTCGCGCGTCCGAAGGAAGCGACGAATTTAGAAGGCTCTCAGCTTCGACGGCCAGAGCCGTGGAACGGTCTGTCGAAGGGTGAGTGAATCCAATCAGCGCCACGCGCACCGGCGCTTCACGAGAGTGGGCCATCGGGGGAATGGTGCAAACGATCGCGACACCGATCAATAGCTGTTTCACGCAAAGACGGAAAGGAATTGCGAATGGGGAATTGCGAATCGCGGATTGCACCAGGTGAATCTTGATTCGCAATGCGGAATTCGACATTCCCAATTCGCCTTCCCGCCACTCTACTTACCCGCGGTCAACCTCTCCGCAAGCCAATCGGTCAACTGCTTGATCACATCATCGCCGATCGTCGATGTCGAAAGCGAGGTGTATTCAGAAAAGGCGCCCGTCTTCGCGGGCAGGAACAAATGATTTAAACCCGGAAACACGCGCACGGTTACGTCCTTGTTGCCGGCTGCGCGCGCAGCCTTCTCGATCATCGGGGCCTGATCGGCGGTGACCTGTCTGTCGATCTCTCCCTGGAGAATGAGAATCGGCTGGCGAACCTGTGCGATCACAGGCAGCGGATCGTATCTGAGAAAGTGTTTCATCCAGGGGCTTCGCATTAACTCGGAAAGCTTCGACGTGTCAACGCCTTGCACGACCTTGTGAATCTCATCCAACTGCTCGGCTCGTTTCGCAGCTTTAGCATCGGGAGTCAGTGTTTTGTCATCGTCGAGCTGATAAGCCACCTGGTATTCGAGCACGATGTCGCCGCGTTTCGCAGTTCCTGCCATCAAGACGATTGCTGCAATTTGAGGATCGGTCGCCGCAACCATTGGAGCGATGACGCCGCCTTCACTATGGCCCGCAAGCGCGATTCGCTTAGGATCGATCTCGCGCCGCGAACGCAAGTACTCGACTTGCGCGCGAACGTCGTCAGCGAAGTCGATCATCGTCGCGCTGGTCAGCGTTTGAATGCCCGTCGATTTTCCAACTCCGCGATCGTCGACGCGCAATACCGCCACGCCTCGGCTTGCAAGCGCCTCGGCGATCTGTCCGAAGGGCCGATACTTCTCGAGCCCCGGGAGAGGCAAGCGCTCGTCGCGGGTCTGCTGGCCGGAACCAGTGATGGTGATGACCGCGGGAAACGGTCCCTTGCCCGACTTTGGAAGAAGCAGCGTGCCGGCAAGCGTGAATCCCTTTGCCTGAACGGTCACTTCCTCGGCGGTGAACGCGGCTCCAGAGGGCGCGCTGTAGTCAGGCTCGATGCTTTTCATCTTAGCCGCCAGCGCGCCTTTGAAAGAACCCTCAAATGCAGCGTAGTCCTCGCGCAGCGCGCCAAAGTTTTGCAGCGGCACCGCGAGAGCGGCAAGCCGGCCCCGGCTGTCGAACCAAACGACAATGACGACTCCGCGCGCAGTTATCTCGTAGCGATCGAAGCTTGCAGCGCCGGTTGGCAGGTTAGCCGGAGTTAGCGCATCGCGCGCCACCCGCTCGACCTTGACGTTCCCGCCCGGAAAGATCGGTATTTCCTGCGGCCCGCCTCGGGCGGCGTCGTATCGAGCAATCGCGAAATGGAACATGTAGAAAAGGTTGCCACCCATCAGCGCGGAACCTTCCTTGAACGGAAGCTGTTGCGCATTGCCATCGGTCGTGATCGTTGCGGTTCCGTCTTTGATCGAGACAGACTGATCGAAGGGTCTGCCACCGACGGTTCCTTTAGCTGTGCTCGAAGTCGGAGAACCCGACTTATCCAGGTCGAGAGTTGTGGTTAAATCGATCGAAGCTCCCGGCACCTTCAACTCGGTGCGCGCGACTGCGCTGTAGCCGCCATCGGGCTGACATCTGATCTCCAAAGCTTCGGTTCCGACCGGCTGCTCCCCAAGCTTGAACAGGAGATTGCTCTTGCCGCAGATTGAGGGCGAGAGCAGGGGCGTGGCCGACGGAAGCATTGAGCCTGCGGGTTTCTCCTGCGCCGGCACTGAATTCAAAAGAGCCGCCTGAAACAGAAGTATGACGGCAAGGGGAAGGAACGTTTGCTTCATTGGTAATCTCCTCGGAGTTGATTCACCACGCTACTTGCCATCGATAAGCTTCGCAAGTGCGTCTATCATCCCTCGCAGTCGATCGAAATTCAGAATGATCACGGTCGGAACAACAATCAGCACGAAAGCGGCCAGCGCGATGGCGATCTTTGCCCAGAGTCTTCGCTCGCTTAGTCTGGGCGCCGGCGTCTCCTTCAACGCGAGCCACGCGAAGATGATCGCTACTATCGCCTTCTCCAAACCCGCGAGGTTCACATAGCACAGGATCGCGAGAACCAATGAGGCGGTCGCATACGCATACTTTTGTCCGAGGACTACATGGGCATTTGATTCATGGTTGCTCATTCTTGTTCACTCTCCTTCGAGCTTCAACTCGGTATTGATCTTGAATGGGTTCTGCCTTAGATAAAGGAACACCGCGGTCACCAGGAGGAGTGTCACCAGCTTGTACGCCAGTGCGAGCTGGCGCTCGGGAATCTGCTCGAACAGTTTGTACACAGGCAGGATCAGCATGATCGGTACCCACATCCTGAGATTACGATTCGCCGAGTGCCGCTCGCTCTGATCAAACAGGCGAGGCTCAATCCCTGCCCACAATTCCTCATGAGAGTTGCGGCGTTTCTGAGAATTGAGCAGTGTCACTAGGCCGCCGAGCGCTTCAAGCTCGTTCTTACAATCGCCGCACACCGCAAGATGAGCTTCGATTTGCGCCGTCTCCATCTTTCCGGGATGGCCGTCGGTGACCGCCATCGCCGCAATCAGCACCGTTTCACAATCGATGTTCTTCATAGCTTCACCCCTCATAAGTCTTCGAATACTTGCGAGTGACGCGCGCGTGCAGCCGCTTGCGCGCGTGGAACAACCGGCTCATCACGGTGCCCTCCGGTATTTGAAGTCGCACAGCCAGTTCCTCGTATGAGAGTCCGTCGAGGTGCTTCAAGGTGATGATCTCGCGGTCCTCTGCGTCGAGCTCCAACAACGCCCGCTCGAGCAGCAACAGTTCTTCACGAGGCACGCTGGTCGAAGGCTCCAGTATTTGCGTGTCCTCGAGGCTCTCCGTTTCTCGTTTGGCTCGAGCGCCCGCGAGCTTGTAGCAGCGGTTTCGCAGGATGACGTAGAACCACGGGTAGAACTTGCGAGACAAATCGAACCGGTTAAGCGCTTGAAAGGCGTCAATGAGTGCGTCCTGGACCGCGTCCAGCGCGTCTTCGCGGTTGCCAAGGATCCCGAATGCGTGTCCGATCGCCTGGCTCTGATAGGTTTCGACCAGATGGCGGAAGGCTTGCGGGTCTCCCGCTCGACACCCTCGTATAGCAGTCGCGTCATCCATCATTGCCTCTCATCATGACGTATCCGAGACGGCTTGATTGTATTCAAAAAGAAATCAGGAGGTTGCGGCGTTAACGCAAGCGGCAAAGATCTAAACAACTCTTCGAATGCAGATCGCACGAGGAATTCCCTGCAGATCGGGCGTTGCGTCAACCAACTCAAGCGCGCTGCCTGCGATCATCGCTGCGATTGAGTCGAGTTGTGAATAGCCGATTTCAAGAACAACAAACCCGCCCGGCTTCAGGTAACGAGGCGCATCCGGGAGAAGCCGCCGATAGAAGTCCAATCCATCCGCTCCCGAAAACAACGCATTGTGCGGTTCCCACTCTCGCACCTCGCGTTGAACGAGCGTCGAAGTCGCTTCTTCGACGTAAGGTGGATTCGAGGCGAGCACGTCAACCGCGCCTTCAAGCCCGATCCGCGAGAGAGGCTCCAACGCATCACCTTCGATGAACTGTATCCGATCCTGGACTCCGTGCCGCCCGGCGTTTGCTCGCGCAACTTCAAGCGCCCCGCTGGAGATGTCGGTCGCGATGAGCCGTGCGTGCGGCAGGCGAGTGGCCAGCGATATTGCAATACATCCCGAACCGGTCCCGATATCGGCGATCAGCGGGTTAGGTTCTCCAGGAAACTCGATGGCGAGCGCGATGACTCGCTCGACCAAAAACTCGGTCTCGGGTCTTGGAATCAAGACTTCGTTAGTGACATTGAAGTCGAGCCCGAAAAACTCCTGGTGACCGGTGATGTACTGCACAGGCTCGCCTGCGGCGCGACGCTCGACTAGCCGCAAGTACGACTCATAGTTCAGGTCGATGATTTGTTCTTCTGATCTGGTGAGCAGATGTGTGCGGTCGATGCCGAGCGCGTGGCAAAGCAGCACGCCCGCCGTGCGCCGCGCTTCATCAACGTGGGAAGCTTCGAGCCGCGCGCTCCCTTCGGCAATTGCTTGGGCAATGGTAGGCAAAGCGGTTTTGGAGTGTGAAGTATCCTAATTCGAGAGTCTTCTCCGTGCTGTCTCTGTGTCTCCGTGTCTCTGTGGTTAGATAACCTTGAAACCTGCTAACCACGGAGACACAGAGGCCGCACGGAGAATCGAAATTATGACACTACTTTGGAGTGCGGCGACTTGTTGTCGACTTCTTTCACAATAGAGGTTAGCGCAGCGCAAAGCCGCGGTAAGCCGTCGCACTCCAAAGTCAAAAGCTGGCGCCGGAAGATCCACATCGTCACTTGATCTTCTTTGCCTCGTGGTCGCCGGTTTGATGAAGAATCAGGTGCGTTACTTTCCCAGCGCCGTCCCTCACGAACGTCACTTGCGCGTCCACAACTTTGAGGAAGAATCTCGTCTCCGACTCCGGAAACAGCTCCGCTTTGGGTTGGCTTCCGGCCTGCGCCCATAGCTTGTCGGCCTCCCGCGTAATGCTAAGGACAACCTCCGGCGCGAGCTCGTATTGCCCGACATAGTCATCGAAGACCTTCGGATCGACGCGCGCTTCCTTGCGCTCCGGCGGCGCCAGTTCCGGATTGATGAGTCCCGCGATACCGTGCGCGATAGTTCCCGGATTTCCGCCGGCTCGATTAACCAGGACGATGATCGTCAGCTTGTCGTCCACGTATCGCGCGATGTGCGATGTGAAGCCCTGCCACGCGCCGCCGTGTTCGATGATCTTGTGGCCGCGAACTTCGCCGAAACCCCATCCGAAGCCGTACTGCTGAGTCTTGCCGCTATTCAACTTCACCGGAGTCCACATCTGAGCAAAGCTCGACTTCTTCAGCAGCTTTTCGGTGTAGAGCGCCGCGTCCCATTTCGCCATGTCGAGCACCGACAGATACAGGCTTCCGTCCGCGGTAGTGTTCATGGAAGGTGAAACCCATTCCTGATTCTTCAGCTCACCCTTCACCAGCCGATATCCGGCGGCGCGATTCGGCACGATGTCCGCTTCGCTGATGATGCGGGCCGTGTTCATCTCGAGCGGTTTGAAGATTCGTTCTTTCAGAAACTCGCCGTAAAACTTGCCGCTCACCTTGCTGATCATGATGCCCAGCATCACATACCCCATGTTGCTGTAGCTCCACTTCTCTCCCGGCGCGAAAGCCAGCGGGATCTCGGCCGCCTTCTTGAGAAGCTCATCTTCGGTGTAGTCGCGGCGGAAGTCGAAGTCCTTGGGATAGTCAGTCGTGCCGGCCGTATGAGTCAGCAGATGCCGGACGGTGATGGCGCTCCAGCGGTCGGGGGCGTCGGCGAAGTACTTGCTGATCTTGTCGTCGAGCCCGATCTTGCCTTCTTCGACCAGCATCATGACCGCGGTCGCGGTAAATTGCTTGCCGACCGAGCCGGATTGATAGATTGTCTCCGGGGTTGCGGGAACGTTCAGCTCGACGTTGGCAAGACCGAAGCCCTTCGCTTTGGTGATTTCGCCGTTGCGCACTACGGCGATCGATAGACCGGGTATCTTTTGCCTTTCCAACTCGGCTTTGACGTAGTCGTCGATCTTGTCGGTTTGTGCGTGACCCGTGCCGGCCAGCGACAACAGGATTACAGCAACTGCGGGTATCGGAAAACCGGGAAACCTTCGTCTGAAATTCATCAGGCGACTCCTTGTTTGAATGAGTGGTTTCTTCCTCAGCCAGGTCAAGCGGCGGCTTCGGCGTCACCCTTGAGCTTCTCGGCCTGATAGTGCGCAACAAGCGCGTCGATCAGTTCGCCGATGTCACCTTCCATGAACAGGTTCAATTGGTGAGACGTGTAGCCTATGCGATGATCCGTGACGCGATTGTCTTTGAAGTTGTAGGTGCGAATCTTCTCCGAGCGATCGCCCGAGCCGACCATCGAACGCCGTTCGCTCGCGATGGCCTGATGTTGCTTGTCCTGCTCCATCTCGAGCAGGCGCGAGCGCAACACGCGCATCGCCTTCTCACGGTTCTTGATCTGCGACTTCTCGTCCTGCATCGACACGACGGTGTTTGTGGGCAGGTGAGTTATTCGCACAGCTGAGTAAGTGGTGTTGACCGACTGGCCGCCGGGGCCCGACGAGCAGAACGTGTCGATGCGTATATCCTTCGCGTCGATCTTGATATCTACTTCTTCGGCTTCGGGCAAAACGGCGACGGTGATCGCCGACGTGTGAATGCGGCCCGAGGCTTCGGTCTGCGGAACTCGTTGAACCCGATGAACGCCCGATTCGTGTTTGAGCTTTGAATAGACGCGCGTGCCTTCGATCAGCAGGATCGCTTCCTTGAGACCGCCGATGCCCGACTCGCTCGCGTCCAGGACTTGAACGCGCCACTTCTGTCGTTCGCCGTAGCGCGTGTACATACGAACGATCTCGGCCGCAAACAACGTAGCTTCGTCGCCGCCCGTTCCGGCTCGAATTTCGAGGATGACGTTCTTCTCGTCGTTTGGGTCTTTGGGCAGCAGCAAGACTTTCAGTTCGGCTTCTATGGCATCGCGGCGCTCCTGGAGTTCTGCCAGTTCGGCGCGCGCCAGCGCAAGCATCTCGGCGTCATCTTCGCCAGCCAACATCTCTTCGGTCTCGGCTACGCCGCGGGCAAGCGATTTGTATTCGCGGTACCTGCTGACGATTTCTTCGAGTTCGCGGTGTTGCCTCGCTGTGCGGGTATACTTCTGTTGGTCCGCCAGCAGCTCCGGATCGCTGAGCTGTTGCGATATCTCTTCCAGCCTGTGTTCAATTGCGTTCAGTCTGTCGAACATTGCGAAAACTCCGGATCACGACGCCGGTTCAAGTTTTAGCGATTCCTTCAATGCGTAGATCGCAACTTCCAACTGAGAATCGTCTGGCTCTTTTGTCGTGATGTTCTGGAGCCACAACCCGGGCCGCGTTATCACAGAGAAGAACCATTGAGCCTTGCTGTTCGCCGAAGCGCGAATTATCTCGTAAGACACACCGGCTATAACCGGGATCAGCATCAGCCGCACAAGAAAATTCAACAACAGCGAGTCGAACTTCACCACCGAGAAAGCGACTATCGAAACAAGCATCACCACCATCAGGAAGCTGGTGCCGCAACGCGGATGTTGCCGGCGCTTGGTGCGAGCATTGGCGACCGTCAGCTCCTCGTCAGCCTCCCAGGTGTAGACGACTTTGTGCTCGGCGCCGTGATACTCAAAGACCCTTCGGATGTCGCGCAGCAATGAGAAACTGGTGATCATTATCAGGAAGAAGGTCATTCGTATCAGCCCGTCCACCAGGTTGAAAGCGACCGACGGCCTGATCGGATGCAGCGCCGCGCGGAGCCACGCCCACGCATCCGCGTACCACGTGCCGCTC
>Ga0193755_1000587_pt1 | contig 10491 bp, 8 predicted proteins | sample H1a2metaG_FD_144921 | JGI IMG/M metagenome (GOLD analysis project Ga0193755, IMG submission 144921) | Soil microbial communities from a riparian zone of the East river system, Colorado, United States - H1a2 | ecosystem: Environmental > Terrestrial > Soil > Riparian zone | place: USA: East River...
GCGATCTTCATGGCGACAGACCATGCCACAGCCGACGGGCGCCCACAAGGGCCGGGCGAGGCGAGCCGAAGGCGAGCCGAGCGGATACAGGAATGGCGCCTAGGGCCAGGCCCCCGAGCCCTGGCGGAACTGCTCGAGCGTGAGCAGCCGGATGCGCAAATCCGCGCGCGCGGCCGCCCGCGCCGCCTCCGTGTTGTAGCCCCAGGCGGCGAGGAAGAGCTGCACGTCGTCTAGGTCCGGATGCGTGGTCACGTGCTGGAGCGTCTCGAGACGGTCCTCCACGAAGGCCAGCCGGGGGCGGCCTCCGCGCTCGGCGGTCCAGGCCGCGATCAGCGCGCGCAGGTTCAGACACTTGTGGACGCCGGTCTCCTTGCCCTGCACGTCCGCGAGCCGCACGCCCCAGCCGTCCAGGATGCGCCGCGCGAACTCACCCTCCTTGGTGGTGACCAGCACGCTCCGCCCGGGCTCGGCCACCAGGCGGCGCAGCTCGTCCAGGCTACCGTACGGGGCGTGGAGCGCGAGCCAGCCCGGCTCGTCGGCGGCGATCCACTCGTGGCGCACCTCGTCGAGGGTGTGGCCGAGGCGCGCGATCAGGGCATCGCCGGTCGGCGAGCCCGTCGCGACGAGCTCCGCGCGCACCCGCTCCCAGCCGCCCAGGATCTCCGCGCGAGGGACCCCGCGCGCGATCGCGCGGAGGAGGACCGGCATCTCCCAGCCGCTCAGGATCACCGGGCGCAACGCGCAGAACGCCACGAACGCGCTCTCGGCGGGCGGCACGTCCGCGGGCCACACCCGCGCGCAGGTGCGGCGGCTCGTCTCGAAGTACTCGCGCAGGCCGTCACAGCAGACGCCGTCGAAGTCGAGGGCCAGGATGTCGGGAATCGTCATGACCGGACACCGCAGTGACGCGAAGCGCGCCGAAGAAGCTGCGCCCCTGCCGCATAAGCAGCCGACTTTTCAGCCATCGAAACTCTGGCCTCCCTCTTGCTCGTTTTCGAGGATCATGGCCGCACCGGAGCGCAACATCAGCGCGGTGGACGCACGGCTCGTGAGCCTCGAGGACGAGGCCACGCGGCTGCGCGCGGAAGTGGCCGCGCTCCAGGAGGAGATCCGCTGGCTCACCGGCCAGGACGACGAGCCGGCGGCGGGCTGGCTGTCGCGCGGCTGGGTTCGCGCCTCGCTGCTGCTGACCGCGGTCGGCATGGTCGCCCTCGTCTCCCTGCCCTATCTCCTGCGTCTCGATGCCCCCGGCCCGCATGCCGATCCGGCTCCCGTCGCGTCCACGCGGCCGGCCCCCGCGCCCCCACACCCCGAGGCGGCGCCCAAGGCCGCGGCCCGCGACGCGGGCCCCGCGCCGGCCCCAACCCGCGTCCGCGCGCCCGAGGTTGCCGAGCCCGCGCGCGTCCTGTCCGCGGACAGCCACCCGGCGGGCCCCTCGCCCCGGCCGCGGCCCGCGCGCCGCACGCTCCAGCCGTCAGACGCCGCCGTCGTCGCGCCCGCGCGCGGCGAGAGCCCCTAGGGCCGCACCGGCCCGCGCAACCGCCCCGCCCACACCGATAGGGCGGCCACCCCCGCCGCCATGGCCGCCAGCGAGAACGCGATCGCGTAGCTCCCCGTCGCGTCGAAGATCCGCCCGGCCAGCCACGCGCCCAGCGCGCTGCCGAGCGCGCTCGCCACCTGGGTGGCCCCGAAGATCGAGCCGAAGTGCGGCCCGCGAAAGCGGTCGCTCATCATCGCGGGCACGATGAACGCGGTGACCGAGTAGCCGAGCCCGAACAGGACCGCGTAGCCGAGCGCGAGCCACGCCGACGGGGCCAGCGCCACCATCCAGAGCACGCCCACCCCGATGATCATGCCGATCATGCCGAGCGCGTAGACCAGCTCGCGGGACAGATGATCCGAGATCCAGCCCCCGCCGGTCTTGCCCAGGATGCTGGAGGCGCCCACCACGCTGATCACCGAGGCGGCGGTCATCGCCGGGAGCCCGTGGTCCACGAGGAACGCGGCCTGGTGGACGTGGAGCGTCTGGCTGCAGATGCTGCCCAGGAACACCGCGAGCCCGATCAGCCGGAATGACGGATTGGCCAGCGCCAGCGCGAGGGAGTGCTCACCGCCGGGCGCCCGGCCCGCCTCGCCGCGTGGAGCGGGTTCGCGAGGCGCCGGCGGCGCGTCACGGATCGCCAGGTAGGTCGCGGGCAGGATCCAGAGCGCGCAGAGCGCCGCGAGCACGCGGAACGCCCAGCGCCACCCGAAGCCGTCGATCAGCGCCTGGCAGAGGGGGACGACCAGGAAGATCCCGAGGCCGACGCCGGAGCCCGCGATGCCGAGCGCCAGGCCCAGACGCGCCTTCCACTGCCGCTGCACCATCACCACCGCCGGCGTCCAGCCCGCGGTGGCCACCCCGACCGCGGTGAGCAGGCCGAAGCTCAGGTAGAGATGCCAGGCGCGGGTGACCAGGCTGTCCGCCCAGAGCGCGCCGGCGAGCAGCACGCCCCCGATGAGGATGAGCCGGCGCGGCCCGAAGCGATCGGCGAGCGCGCCCAGCACGGGGCCCGCGCCGCCGCTGACGAGCGTGAAGATCGAGAAGGCTCCGGCCAGGACCGAGCGGCTCCAGCCGAACTCGCGCAGCAGCGCGACCAGGAAGACGCTGTAGGCGTACCAGACCCCGTAGGCCAGCGCGAGGGTGACGACGGTGACGCCGAGAGCGAGATACGAAGGCGCGGGCGAGGCCGCCGGGTCGGGGCGCATGGGCGCCCCACCATACCGCGGGGTCAGTCCAGGCGGAAGCCGCCGGCGAGGCGCCGGGTCAGGAGCTCGCGCTCCTCTTCGAGGCTCGGGTCGAGACGGACCGCGGTCTGGATCGCGCGCAGGCCCTCGGCGTCGCGGCCGAGGCTCAGCAGGCTGCGCCCCAGGTTGGCGTGGGTGGAGGCGTCGTCGGGATTGAGGGCCAGCGCGGCGTGGTAGGCCGCGACCGCCTCGTCGTAGCGCCGCAGCGTCTGCAGCGCCACCCCCAGGTTCGCGTGCGCGCGAAAATGATTCGGGTTGACGCGGATCGCGGTGCCGAGCCAGTCCACCGCGAGGTCGTACTGGTCGAGCTCCATGTAGAGGCGTCCGAGGTTGGCGTAGGGCCAGGAGAACTTCGGGTCGGCCGCGATCGCCTTCTGGTACGCGGCGGCGGCCGCGCCCTGATCGCCGAAGCGGTACTGGAGGTTGTAGGCCGCGACGTTCAGCGACTCCGCGGTCATGGGCACGTCGTGCGCGGGCAGGCGGCGGCGGAGGAAGAGCTCGGCCTCGCGGCGTGCGCGCGGATCCGTCGCGCGGCGGATCCGGTCCTGCAGCACCAGGCGCGAGAGCCGCACCAGGCCGGCGTCGGTGAGCGTGCGACCGAGCGGCAGGAGACAGTCCCCGCGGTCGGGCGCGACGAGCATGCCGACCAGGGCCCGGATCTCGGCTCCCACCGCCCCGCGCGTGGTCGCGCAGTAGTCGGCCCCCTCGCGCACCCAGCCGCGGGCGCGCGCCACCTCGAGCGCCCGCGCGGTCTCGCCCGCCTCGAGCAGCGTGGTGAAGAGGGCGGAGGCCACCACCTCGCGATCGAGCACCGCATTGGCCAGGACCACGCGGCTCGACTGGAGCGAGCGGAACACCCAGTCGGGCAGCATGCGGCCCCAGCGCGAGCCGTTGAGCGAGACGGTCACCCGCTCGATCGCGTGCTGGCCGGTCTGCGCCCACCGCTCGCCCCGGGTGGGCGGCGCCTGCAGGCTGGCGTTCAGGTACTCGGTGGCGAGGGCGGTGTTGCCCATGCGCTCGGCCATGGCGCCCGCGCGGTAGTAGGACAGGCCCGACGGCTGAAGACGGCTCGCGCGGCCGTAGGCGTCGAGCGCCTCGTCGAACTCGCCCAGCAGCTCGGCCATGGCGCCGCGGCGCATCTGGGCCTCGAGCGAGGCGGGCTCCGCCACCGCGGCGGTCCGGTAGTGGTTCAGCGCCTCCCGCAGGGCGCGCTGCTGGGCGGCCTCATCCCCGGCCTTGAGCGAGCCCCGGGCCCTCGAGTCCGGACCATTGCAGCCCATCGCCAGGAGGGATGCGGCCAGCGCGATGCCGAAGATCCATCGCATGAGGCCGGGAGGGATGGCGAGCATGGCGCTTCCTGACGGCAACATTCTTGCCACCCGCGATGCCCAGCCAAGTGCCTGGAATCACGAGGGCCCGCGGCGCGCGATGTGACGAATTCGGGCTCCCGACTGACACCGCGTCGTCCGGTGTCCACGGGACACCGCCGGCGGGTGGCTACGAGCGACCGAGGCGGAAGCGAATGCCGCAGATCTGGACGAGGCCGGAACGCGCCGGATCGGCGCAGGCCAGGTCGAGGCCACCCAGCCCCTCGCCCCGTCCGTCGGCAGCCTCGGTGAAGCGGAGCGTCGCGTCATCCAGGACGATGACGCGCTGGCCGTCGCGCGTCTCGATCGGCCGCTCCATGACCTCGCTCCAGCGGCGGGCCAGACGGTCGGGGTCGTCGCTCTGGAGCTCGGCGCCCGTCATTTGAAATCCGCTCGGCTCGCCTTCGGCTGCACCCCCTTGCGCAGCGGGGTGCCACGGACCACCGGGCGACCGAGCCCCTGCCTGCCAGCCGAACGACAGCATGGCGGCGCCCACGTCGCGCGGGTGGAGCTGCAGCTCGCGGTACTCGGGATAGCCGATCTCGTTGGCGATGCGCACCCCCACCGCCTCGCAGCGCTTGCGCCGCGGGGCCAGGTCGTCGCACTGGGTGATCACCATGTAGCCGCCGTCGCCGCCGCGACGCTCGAGATAGCGTCCGGCGGTCGTGCCGTCGCGCACCGGGGCCACGACCTCGAGGAAGTTGTGGCCGATCGGGAACAGGGCGTTCTCGAGCCCGTACTTGCCCACCCCCGGATCACGGTGGCAGACCTCGAGGCCGAGCACGGTCTGGAATTCGTCGACCACCGGCGCCAGGTGACGGGCCACCAGGCAGATCTGTCGCATGCGCAGGCTCATGAGGTCTTCTCCGCTTCCTTGGCCGCCATCTTCTGCTTGAGCTCCGCGGGCGTGAGCCGGACGATGTCCTCGTTCTGGTGCGCGTAGACCTTGAAGCCGTCGGTGTCGAGGTCCTCGAGCGCGATCTTCCCGGCCAGGACCTCGGCCTTCCACCGCTGGTGCTCGGGCTCGCGCGCGTGGAACTCGGGCATCACCTCGCGGGCGAACAGCTCGAGGCTCGAGCAGATATCCTCGTGGCTGGTGCGCCCGGTCTGGTTGAGCAGGATGACCTGGTCCACGTTGGAGGCCTCGAACTGGGCGAGCTTGCGGCGGATCGTCTCCGGCGAGCCGATGAGCCCCGCGTTGAGCGTCTCCTGCGCCTTCGGGGTGTTCCGCCACTCCTGGTAGAGCTCCCACATGTTGCCGCGGCCGGGCTCGGCCATGCCGTGCCGGCCGTAGTGCGAGAGGCAGAAGACGAAGAAGGTCCAGCCCGCCGCCTTCTCGCGCGCCTCCTCATCGGTCGGCGCGCACATGAAGGCGCTCACCATCGCGATGTTCGGATTCGCCGGATAGTCCGCCAGCCGATTGGGCTCGCGCGTGAGGCTCGCGTAGTAGCGATTCACCCACGCGCGCGCCGCCTCCGGCGAGACGAACTGGAAGCCGAGCGCGCCCATCCCCCACTGCCCCGCGCTGCCGATCGTCGCGATGTTCGAGCACGCGACCCAGAGCGGCGGGTGCGGCTTCTGGCGCGGCTTCGGGATGACGTTGCGGGCCGGGAAGTCGAAGTACTGCCCGTGGAACTCGACCGCGTCCTGGGTGAAGCACGGGATCAGCACCCGCACCGCCTCCTCCCAGATTTCTCGCTTATCCCTCACGCGGCGGCCAAATGGATGGAGTTCGATGGGCCCCTGCCCTTCGCCCAGGCCCAGCTCCACGCGCCCGCCGCTCAGGAGATCGAGGGTGGCCACCCGCTCGGCGACCCGGATCGGGTGATTGGTCGGGAGCTGGATGATGCCGTGGCCGAGGCGGATGCGGCTCGTGCGCTGGGTGGCCGCGCCCAGGAAGACCTCGGGCGCCGAGGAGTGCGAGTACTCCTCGAGAAAGTGGTGCTCGACCTCCCACGCGTAGTCGTAGCCGAGGCGGTCGGCCAGCTCGATCTGGGTGAGCGAATCCTGCAGCAGCCGGTACTCGCTGTCCGGGCCCCAGGGCCGCGGGAGCTGATGCTCGTAGAAGATCCCGAACTTCATGACGCGCGCAGCAGGCGGCCGGGCCCGCGCGCGCCCGCCGGCTCGGGGAGCCGCCCGTCCTCGATGACCGCCTGGCCGTTGACGAACGACCACCGGATACCGCTGGCCCGCGCCACCAGCCGCGGCCCGCCGCCGGGGAGATCGCGCACCAGCTCGGGCTCGTGATCCGCGATGGTGTCGGGATCGAAGATCGTGATGTCGGCGGCGAGCCCGGGCGTGAGACGCCCGCGGTCGCGGAGGCCGAAGAGATCGGCGGGCATCGCGGTGATGCGGCGTACGCCCTCCTCCAGCGAGAGCGCGCGGCGCTCCCGCACCCAGTGGCCGAGCAGTCGGCTGGTCTGGCCCGCCTCGCAGAAGAGGGTGAGATGCGCGCCCGCGTCGGAGAGGCCGATCAGCGAGCGCGGATGCGTGAAGATCTCGGCCACCGAGGCCGCGTCGGTGTTCATCACCGCCACCGTGAACTGGGTCTGCAGGTCGTCCTCGAGCGCCAGATCGAAGAAGGCGTCGATCACGTCCTGCCCGCGCCGCGACGCGACCTCCGTCAACGGCTGGCCGACGAACGGTTTGAAGGCGTCCGCGACGACCGCGTGCACGCGGAGGGGGGCGGTGTCGCCCCGGAAGAGCGGGGTCCGGCCCACCGAAGCCCGGAACTCCTCGCGGAAGCCCGCGTCGCGGAACAGGGCACGCCAGCTCGACACCGGGGCGTCGAGGACGCGCTTCCAGACCGGGAAGCGGAAGAAGACGAACGCGCTCGCGAGATCGAACGTCGAGGTGAGCGGCGAGGTCGTCACCTGGGGATAGATCAGGACGCCCTCGCCCGCGAGCGCCTCGATGCGCGCGAGGATCGCGCGGTGCTCCGCCGGGTGCGACGGGTTGTGGCGAAGCGAGACCAGCGTGACCGGGCGGTTCGCGGCCCGCGCGAGCTCCGCGAAGCGGTCGACCTCGGCCAGGCGATCCGGACGGGTGCCGCCGATGGTCAGCTCGAGGATGCCGCGGCCCGAGGCCCCCATGGTCCGCACCAGACTCGTCAGCTCGTCCTCGTGCGCGAGCCGGCTCGGCACCGGGCGGCCCCGATCGCCCACGTGGTTGTGGTTGGTGGTGGACGAGAGCCCCACCGCGCCCAGCGCCATCGCCTCGGTGACGAGGCGGCCCATGCCCGCGATCTCCTCCGCGGTGGCCGCGCGCTCCCACGCCGCGTCGCCCATCACGTACTGCCGGATGGCGGAGTGGCCGATGAAACAGCCCACGTTCATCCACGGGCCGATGCGCTCGACCGCGTCCTGGTACTGGGCGAAGGTCTCCCACTCCCAGCGGATGCCCTCGGTGAGGGCCTCGAGCGGCATGCCCTCCACGTAGGTGAGCATGCGCATCAGGGTCAGGCGGTCCTCGGCGCGGCACGGGGCCAGCGTGAAGCCGCAATTGCCCATCACCACCGTGGTCACCCCGTGCCAGGACGAGCAGGAAGCGAGGCTGTCCCACGTGATCTGGGCGTCATAGTGCGTATGCGGGTCGATGAAGCCGGGCGCGACGACCAGGCCCGCGGCCGAGACCTCGCGGGCGCCGCGGCCGGTCACCGCGCCGATCTCGCTCAGCTTGCCGTCGCGCACCGCCACGTCGGCGCGGCGGCCGGGGGCGCCGGTGCCGTCGACGACGAGTCCACCGCGAATCACGAGGTCGTGGGCCGTTCCTGAGGTCGTCATGGGGGCCTACTCTACGGCAACTGCATGGTCCTTGACCACCCCTCGGCCCGGCGCTACCCTCCCTGCACCATGATGAAACGAGCGCCCGTCGAATCCACCGCCGACGCCTACCTCGAGCTCCTGGCCGCCCGCGGGGTCGAGTACTTCTTCGCCAACGCGGGCACCGATTTCGCGCCGATCATCGAGGCCTACGCCCGCCGCGGGGCGCAGGGCCAGGCGAGCCCGCGCCCCATCACGGTGCCGCACGAGGTCCCGGCGGTGGCGATGGCGCACGGCTACACCATGGTCTCGGGCCGGGCCCAGGCGGTGATGGTCCACGTCATCGTGGGCGCGGGCAACGCGGCGGGCGGGGTGATCAACGCGGCGCGCTCGAACATCCCCATGCTGTTCTCGGCCGGGCGCAACCCGATCACCGAGGCCGGGAACGCGGGCAGCCGCGACCGGCCGATCCACTGGGCGCAGGAGGCCTTCGACCAGGCGGGGATGCTGCGCGAGTTCGTGAAGTGGGACTACGAGCTCAAGCGCTTCGACCAGCTCGAGACGGTGGTGGACCGGGCGCTGACCCTGGCCCAGTCCGAGCCACGCGGGCCGGTGTACCTCACCTTGCCCCGCGAAGTCCTGGCCGAGCGCCACGACGCCATCGAGTACGCCGATCCCGCGCGCGCGGTGGTGCCCGCCGCGACGCTGCCGGATCCCGGCGCGATCGACGAGGCGGCGGCCATGCTGGCCGCGGCACGGAACCCGATCATCATCACCAAGGCGCTCGGCCGCGACCCGGCCGCGGTGCCGGTGCTGGTGCGGCTCGCCGAGACGCTCGGGGCGCCGGTGTTCGACCAGTTCCACACCTACGTGAACTTCCCCCAGGATCATGACCTGCACGGCGGCTTCGAGGCCGCCCCGCACCTGGCCGAGGCCGACGCGATCCTGGTCATCGAGTCGGACGTGCCGTGGTTCCCGCAGATGACCCGCCCGAAGCTCGAGACGCGGGTCATCCACCTGGGCGTGGATCCGCTCTTCTCGCGCTACCCGGTGCGCGGCTTCCCCGCCGATCTCGCGCTGGCGGGTACCCCGCGACTGGCGCTGGCCGCGCTGGCGGACGCGGTGGCCCGGCGCGTGGACCGAGCGGCGGTGGCGGAGCGCCGGCAGCGCTGGACGGCGGCGGGCGCCCGGCGGCGCGAGGCCGCGGCCGCGAAGAGCCGGGCGGTCCAGGGCGACGCACCCATCGACATGCTCGCGCTCTCCCGCGCGATCGGGGAGCTGGTGGACGACCGCACCATTGTGGTCAACGAGTACGATCTCGACGCCACCCAGTGCACGTTCACCCGGCCCGGCAGCTACTTCGCGGCGCCGCCGTCTGGAGGGCTCGGGTGGGGTCTGGGCGCCGCGCTCGGGGCCAAGCTGGCCGCGCCCGACCACAGCGTGATCTGCTGCGTGGGCGACGGCGCCTACATCTTCGGCTCGCCCACCGCGTCGCACTTCGTCTCGCGCGCCTACAACCTGCCGGTCCTGTTCGTGGTCTTCAACAACCGCACGTGGAACGCGGTCAAGCGCGCGGTGCAGACCTACGCGCGCGACGGCTGGGCGGTGCGCACCGACTCGATGCCGCTCACCGCGCTCGAGCCCTCGCCCGACTATGAAATGATCTGCCAGGCCTCCGGTGGTCACGGCGAGAAGGTCGAGGATCCGGCCGCGCTGCCCGACGCCCTCCGGCGCGGGCTGCGCATCGTGAAGGAAGAGAAGCGCCAGGTCGTCCTCAACGTGATCTGCAAGAAGCCGTGAAGATCCTGGCCTCGGGCCCCAGCGGGCCGGCGACCGAGCTCGACCCGCTCCGCGCGGCCGGGCACGAGGTGGTGATCGGCCGGCCGCTCGATCAGCCCGGGCGCGCCGCGTATACGGAGGGCGACCTGGGGGCGGCCGCGCGCGACGCCCATGTCATCCTCGCCTCCCATCTCGACACGATCACCCGCGAAGTGATGGACGCGGCCGGGAGCCTCCGGCTCGTCATCGTCCCGTTCATCGGCACCGACAAGATCGACATCGATGCCGCCTCGCGGCTCGGCATCCTGGTGGCCAATAGCCCGACGCCGGAGAACTTCATCGCGGTGGCGGAGGCCACGGTGGCGCTCACGCTGATGCTGCAGAAGCGCATCAAGCACAACGAGGCCAAGATGCGCCGCGGCGAATGGGCGCAGCGGGGAGACCGCGGCGAGTTCCTCTTCGGCAAGACGGTGGGGCTGGTCGGTCTCGGCCGCGTGGGCTCGCACGTGGCGCGGCGGCTCGTGAACTGGGACGTGCGCCTGCTCGCCACCGATCCCTACGTCTCCGCGGAGCGCGCGCGGTCACTCGGCGCCACGCTGGTAGACCTGCCGACGCTGCTGGCCGAGAGCGATGTCGTGTCACTGCACGCCTCGCTGACCGACGAGACCCGCACCCTGATCGGCGAGAAGGCGCTGCGGGCCATGAAGCCCACCGCGATCCTGATCAATACCGCCCGCGGCGAGATCGCGGACGAGGAGGCGATCGCCCGCGCGCTCACCGAGGGCTGGATCGCGGGC
>Ga0193755_1000588_pt1 | contig 10478 bp, 10 predicted proteins | sample H1a2metaG_FD_144921 | JGI IMG/M metagenome (GOLD analysis project Ga0193755, IMG submission 144921) | Soil microbial communities from a riparian zone of the East river system, Colorado, United States - H1a2 | ecosystem: Environmental > Terrestrial > Soil > Riparian zone | place: USA: East River...
ACAGGTCGAGACGCACAGACGCACAGGGGTGAATAGAGGATAGTGAATGCACCCTCCGTTCACTCTGAACGGTTTTCTCCTGTGCGTCTGCTGCGTCTGCTGCGTCTGCTGCGTCTGTGCGTCTAGCATTCAGAGGTCCGTAGCTCAATTGGTAGAGCACCGGTCTCCAAAACCGGGGGTTGCAGGTTCGATTCCTGCCGGGCCTGTTTGGGGCCGCGACGGAACGTCGTCGCGGCCCTTCGCATGCCCAGCCGCATTACTGCCCCGCCCTCGCTGCGCTCGGGCGATCGCGAGCGATTCCTGCCGGGCCCGGCCGATCGCGCGTAGATTCGAGCCATGCGCCCGCGCCGCCGTGTCGTAGACCCCACCGCCGCATTGTTGACGGCGTACGCCGCCAGCGCGCGCATCAATCAGTATCTGGTCGAGCGGCTGCCGCGCGCGATCTGGCGCGTGCCGCCGCCCGGCGGCAAGGGCCGCACTATCGCCGCGCTCGTCGCCCACCTGCACAACTGCGGGCTGCGCTATCTCGAGCGCACCGACCCCGAGGGTGTCCCGGGCGAGCTCGATCGCTCGCGCGTCACACCGGCGCAGGCGGCGCGCGCCCTCGGCGCGAAAGGCCGGGCCGCCGTGCGCATCGTCGGCGCGGCGCTCGCGCATGGCCGCCGCATCGTCGGATTCCCCCATGATGCAGCGCGATACCTGGCCTACTACATGACCCACGACGCGCATCATCGCGGGCAGATCGTGCAGCTGGCCCGGCAACTGGGTCACCCGATCAGCCAACAGACCATGATCGGGATGTGGCAATGGGCACGACGCGCGGCGGAGCTGGGGCGATGATCAACGCGGTAGCGTCTCATGTCGCTACGAGCCTTCATAGGGACTGGCGGAGCGAATCGGGGTGAGCGGTCCGGTTGACCACTCGGCTGCACCCAAAGAGCTAGCCCATCCGACTCCCCCCCAATCTGCGCGCCCGCCCACAGTGTCTAAGTCGATTTTCATCCCGCCGACGGATGTTCGACCGCCCGAAACGCTGGCAGGTTCTATGCAGTGGGCGAGCGAGGTCCGACGGCGACATGGATCTCCCACCGCACCTGTGTTCACACCAAACGCTGGGAGGAACCATGTTCACTCTGCCCCGACTGACGGCGCGACTGGCCGTCATTATCCCGTTCGCGGCGCTGCTGGCCGCGGCATGTAACACCGACTCCAAGGGCCCATCTGGCCTGTCCGGCCCCACCCTGTCCGCGGACCGCAAGGACGGCAAGGACGACAAGGACGGCAAAGGGAAGCCATCGCAGGGGGCGTCGTCGAGCTTCACGGTGCTCGCCAACGCGGCGGTGACCTGTACCGACGGGACCATCACCGGAGACGTGGGCACCTTCCAGGCTGCTCCCACCGGCTCGGTCACCCAGACGACTTGCCCGATTACGGGAACGGTTCACGTGGGGGACGGAGCCGCGATTCAGGCGTTCAATGGCTTCCTTAGCACGTACGCCGCGCTCGCGGCCACACCGTGCGGCGTAGTGCTAACCGGCACCCTCGCGGGCGTGACGCTGGCGCCCGGTGTCTACTGTTTCGATGCGGCAGCAACGTTGACGGGCGTGTTGACGCTCAACGGGCCCTCGAACGGGGTCTGGCTGTTCAAGATCGGGACCAGCGGGACCGGCGCCCTCACGGGCACCAATTTCTCGGTGGTCATGGCCGGCGGCGGGGATTCGTGTAACGTGACGTGGTGGGTCGCCCAAGCCGCGACAATGACCGATTCGCACTTCCTCGGAAGCATTCTCGCCGGGGCGGCTATCACGCTGACCCGGGGGACCTTCGACGGGAACGCGTGGGCGGGAGCCTCTGGAGTTGGAGACGTGACGATCACAGGCACCGCGGTCGTCGGCTGCGCGGGCGGCAAGCAGCATGGCAAGGACCACGACAAGGACAAGGACAAGTGCAACCAGGGCGTGGGCAACGGGCCCGAGGGTTGCGACCCGGGCAACTCAAACCACCGCCATGGGTCGAATGACGAGGACGGTGGGACCCCCGGGAATCCGGGCCGGAAGGGCGGTCACTAGGAAGGCCGGTTGGTGAACCGTGAGGCGGGGGGGACGCAGCGGTCCCCTCCGCCCGCTTCCCTTCTCTCTCTCCCTCTCCGGCCGTACGGCTCGCTACAACGCTTGCACCCAAAGAGCTAGCTCGTCCGACTCCAAGCAGGTGGGTCGCGCCCGCCCAGAATTGTTAAGTCGATTTTCATCCCGCCGACGGATGTTCTGCTGCGCAAAGCGCGGCAAGTTCTATGCAGTGGGCGAGCGAGGATCCGAGAGCGAGACGGATCCCGGCACGCACCTGTGTTCACACCAACCGCTGGGAGGAACCATGCCTACTCTGCCTCGCCTGACGGGGCGACTGGCCGTCGTTGCATCGTTCGCCGCGCTGCTGGCCGCGGCGTGTAGCCCCGATTCCAACGGACCGGCCAGCCCGGCCCTGCTCGCGCATCGCGACGGCGGCGGTGGCGGTGGCGCCGGTGGCTCCGCGGCGTCGGGCTTCACGGTGCTCGGCCAGGCCGCGGTAAGCTGCACCGACGGGAGCATCATCGGGGACGTGGGCACCTTCCAGGCAACCCCCCCCGGTGCGATCACCCTGGTCCGTTGTGTTGCGGGGGCGACTCACATCGGGGACGCAGCCGCGATTGCGGCTTTCAATGCCTTCCTCACCCAGTACGACGCGCTCGCGCCCCAAGTAGGCGACTGCGACCTCGCGCATACCTTGCTGAGTACGATCCCGGCCAGCACGAGCCTGTCCCCCGGTGTCTACTGCACCGGTGCGGCATTGACGGCGACGGATGTCACGTTGACCCTCGACGCGGCTGGCAATGCCAACGCGACCTGGCTGTTCAAGATCGGGAGCGCCGGCCCCGCCGGCACGGGCGCCCTCACGGGAACCAACCTCGCCGTGCTCCTGGCCAACGGCGCCCAGGCATGCAATGTGAACTGGTGGGTCTCCCAGGCCGCCACAATCAATACAACGACGACTCCGGGAACAGTCTTTCAGGGCAACATCCTGGCCGGGGCGGCTATCACCACGACCGGTGGCACTTTGAACGGGAACGCGTGGGCGGGAGCCAAAGCGGACGTTACAGGAGTTAGAGTTGGCGACGTGACGACTACCGGCACCGCAGTCACCGGCTGTGCGAACGCCGGCAAGGGCAACGGCGACGGCGATGAAGACGACAATGATGACGGCGATCATGATGGCCACGGCGGCAAGGGCCATCACGACCACGACAAGGACAAGCATCACGACAAAGACAAGCATCACGACAAGGACAAGGATCACGATAAGGACAAGCATCACGATAAGGACAAGCACGGCGACGACGACCGTAACGGGTAACGCCGCAGTTGCGAAGAACGAGGCGGAGGGGCGCAGTCGTGCCCCTCCGCCCTTGGTTGAGCCCAACATGAGGAGGACTCGATGAGCGATCCCGAGAAGAATCTCAAGTTGTACGGACTCATTCTCGTCATTATGTCGACGGCCGCGTTGCTGTCCGCCTACGTCTCGATCGACGGCCTCGCACCGGCCGCGCCTTCGCTGGGCCGGGCCAAGAGCTTCGCGGTCCTGGGCGGCTCGACGGTGACCAATACCGGCGCGACCAAGATCATCGGAGATGTGGGTGTCTCGAGCCCAGGTGTGTCGATCACCGGCTTTCCTCCCGGCACGATCGCTCGAGGAGCGCAACACGTCGGTGATCCGGCCGCGAATCAGGCGCAGCGTGATGCCCAGACCGCGTATGCGGAACTCGCGGGCAAGGTGTGCGACACCCCCCTGACCGGTCAGGATCTGGGCGGAAAGACGCTCAAGCCCGGCGTGTATTGCTTTACGTCGTCGGCGCCGTTGACGGGACAGCTCGCGCTCGACGGCCGAGGCAATTCCAACGGGGTGTGGGTGTTCCAAATCGCGAGCACGCTCACCACCGCACCCAGCTCATCGGTGGTGATGGGGAAGGGCGGTCGAGCCGGTAACGTGTTCTGGCAGGTCGGCAGCGGCGCGACGCTCGGGACCGGAACGGTGTTCACGGGGAACATCCTCGCCTACTCGAGCATCACGTTGAATACCGGCGCCAGCCTATCGGGGAGAGCCTGGGCGCGAGCTGGGGTGACGATGGATAGCAACAACATGCATGTACCGCAGTAGGTGGAGCGATCGCCGCGCGCAGCTGAGGCTGGCCGGCGTGCGGGGAGGAGAAGGGCGGCACGGTCCGCCCTTTTTCTTTTCCACCCAAAGAGTTAGTTCGTTCGATTCACGCCAAATCTGCGGGCTCGCCCACCATCGTTAAGTCGTTTTTCATTCCGCTGAGGGATGTCTCCTCGTGTCGACGTGCGACATTTTCCGCGCGGGTGATTCACGCGCGGCTCAAGCAGAGCCTCGGAGCTTTGGGTTGCGTTTGGTGGTTGTTCCGCTCCGACATCGATCCCGGCGTGCCTGTAGCGACACGAAATATTCGGAGGAACACCAATGGTCACTCTCTCCCGACGTAGCGCCCGGCTCCTGATCATTCCGCTCGCCGCGCTGCTGGTCGCGGCGTGCGAGCATAACGACCTGGGCACGGGGACAGGCGGCGGCGGCGGCGGCGGCGGCGGGACCGTGCCACCCCTGGGTGCGGCATCGACCTACGGGATCCTGGCCGGCACAGCCGTGACATGCGTCACCGGAGGCACGATCTTCGCCGATGTAGGCGTCAGCCCGGGCAGTGCCATCACCGGCTTCCCGCCGTGCACGCTCACAGGCACGCGGCACGCAGCCGATGCGGCCGCGGCTGCGGCGCAAGTTGCTCTCACCTCCGCATACAATGCGCTGGTCGCCGAGACGTGCGGTACCACAATCGTGGCCGATCTGGGTGGAACGACGATCACGCCGGGCGTCTACTGCTCCGCCTCGTCGGTGGGAGTGACGGGCGCCGTCACCCTGAACGGCCAGGGCAACGCCAACGCACGGTTCGTGATCAAGGCCGGGTCCTCGCTCACGACCGCCGGGTCTGTCGTCCTGACCAATGGCACCCAGGCGAAGAACGTGTGGTGGCAGGTCGGTAGCTCTGCCACCCTTGGTACAGCGAGTGCGTGGCAGGGAAACATTGTCGCGCTCACGAGCATCACGCTGAATGACAACGCGACCATGCTCGGTAGAGCGTTGGCGCGCAACGGCGGCATCACGCTGGGTACCAATAACTCGATTGCCCTGCCGTAGGCGTGTAGGGCGAGCATGCGACGTGCCGCGCAAGGTCAGGGCAGCACGAGACGGACAAACCTCTCCTGGGAGAGTTACTATGAGTAACCGATTCTTGTTGGCTGCCCTGACGCTGGCGGCGTTCCTGCCGACACTGGCGCTGGCGCAGGCCGAGCCGGCCCAGCGCGAGGGTAGCTGGGAGTTGAGCGCGGGTGCCGGCGCCATGTATCTCGACGGTCACCTCGCAGGCGCTCTTGCAGGCAGGGGGTTCGCCGACAGCGGCAGCGCCCTCAAGCGCCTCATGCCCGCCGCGGCGGTGCGCCTGGGTTACAACTTCAACAACAACATCGGGTTCAGCATCGGTACCGGAGGTGGCCTCGCGTCGGGCGTGAAGTATCTGACGCCGTTCGCCGCCTTGACGTATACGGTCAACCTGAACGCGACGACGAGCCCCTTCCTCACCGCCGGGACGCAGTTCACCCGCATCACCGGCAACGGCCGAGTCACGCACCCCACGTGGGGCGCTCACTTCGGCCTCGGTGTCCGGCACATGGTCAGCGAGTACCTGGCGCTCCGGCTCGAGGGCCGGATGGGGGTCGAGCATTACGAGCAGACGCCCGGGAAGAAGACGGCGTACAACAGCATCGCCACGCTCGGCTTCTCGTACTTCACCGCCGGCCGCCGCGCGCCCCCGGCGCCGATGGCGGCGGCACCGTGTCCGGCGTGCGGGCGAGCCCGAGTGGACACGGTGCGCATCTACACGCCGGCGCCGCCCCCACCGCACAAGTGCGAGCACGGTGTCGCGCCGGCGGGAGCCAAAGTCGATCAGTTCGGCTGCCTGGTGCTGCGCGACACGCTGCTGTTGGAAGCGGTCCACTTCGAGTTCGACAAGAGCGAGATCACGCCAACGGCCGTCCCGATCTTGGACCGGGTGGCAGAGTCGATGATCGTGCACCCCGAACTTTACTTCGAGATCGCCGGTCATACCGATAGCGTCGGCACGTTCGCCTACAACTTCCTCCTCTCGGCGCGACGAGCTGCGGCGGTCAAGGCCTACCTAGTCTCACGCGGCGTCCCGCCCGGTCGGATGACGGCCGTCGGCTACGGCGAAGGGTTCCCGATTGCGCCCAACGCCACGGTCGAGGGACGTGCGCTGAACCGCCGTGGGTTGGAGATACGCGTACTGAGACCCTACTAGCGCGCAGCTGAGCGCGGGAAGCCCGGGGCGTAGGGCATGCGGCGCAGGTGGGCCGCATGCCCTACGCCTCGTTCTGCTTTCTCCAGCCTTGACACACCCCAGCCTGGGGCCGGATTTTTACATCGTAGAATCCTGCCGCGGGGCCAGCTCCTCAAACCACGGACGGTGGCATGGGGAAAAAAATTCGTGTATTGGTAATCGAGGACAATCGCCTGCTGTGCGACGGGCTCGCGGCTCTGCTGGACGCGCAGCCGGACTTCAAGGTCGTTGCGGCGGCTGAAGGACCTGACGCGGGGTTGCTGCGAGTACAGGAGACCAGGCCGCACGTCGTGCTCGTGGACGCGTCCTTGGGGAATCACCGCAGCCACCGCTTCGTGGAGAGCGTCCGGACGACGGCTCCTGAGGCCAGGGTGATCGTGATGAATCTGCTGCCGGTGGAGGAGGACGTTGTGGAATTCGTCAAAGCAGGCGCGACCGGGTTCGTCGCCAAGCGCGCCAAGATCGACGACCTCGTCGCGACTGTTCGATCGGTGGCAGGCGGTGCGAAGGTTGTCTTACCCCCCCTGACCGGTGCGCTGTTTTCCTACATCGCGAAACGAGCGGTCGGTCGACGCGCCCCGGCCGTGAGCGACGCCGTACGAATGTCGAAGCGGGAGCGGGAGGTGATCGCGCTGATTGTCGAGGGCCTGAGCAACAAGGAGATCGGGGTCCGACTCCATATCGCCACCGACACCGTCAAGAGCCACGTGCGCAACATTTTGGAGAAGCTCGCCCTGCACAATCGCCTGCAGATTGCCGCTCACGCCCACAGCCTTCGCCCCCACCCAAAGGTCTAATTCGTTCGGCGCGCCTCTGTTACGTCGTTTTTCATCCCGCTGAGCGATGTTCGCCTGGACCGCACGCACGCACTTTGCGGAAGCTCGTGTTGCGCGTCCCACCCTCTGGGGAGGTCTTATGATACGTTGGCCGAGTATTGCGCATGGCGCTGCAATGGCCCTGGTCGCCGTGCTGTGCGTCGCGGCCGGGACGCCGCTGGCGGCCCAGCAGGCTTCCGGTTCCGCGCCACCAGCCGGCGTCGGCGCGGCGCAAGCAAGCTCCGCAAGCGCCGCCCTACCCGGACCGCGACTCCGCCCCGAGTGGCAGCGCGTCGAGCCGAGCTTCGTGGGCAGCAGCACGTCGGCGCCCATGGCCGCCTCCGGCGGCAGCCACACCGTCACCGTCACCACCCTCGTGCTCGTTCTGGTGGTCATTATCGCGGTCCTGCTGATCGCAAAGTAACCCGCGGCTGACAAGGAGCCCCACAACGCGTGGCGTTGTGGGGTTCTTTCTTCACCCAACCGATAGGGCTACCTTGTCCGGTACCCTTCACCGCTCGAAGGTCCATGACGCCAACCGTTCGCCGCCGCAAGTTCGCGCCGACCAAGCGCGCCGGGAACGGGAGTCGGCCTGCCAGACGTCCGCTGGCCAAGGCCCCGACCGGAATCCCGGGGCTCGATGAGATCACCAACGGCGGACTGCCCCGCGGCCGGCCCACGCTGGTGTGCGGTGGCGCGGGCTGCGGCAAGACGCTGCTCGCCATGGAATTCCTGGTGCGCGGCGCGCTCGAGTACGACGAGCCCGGCGTCTTCATGTCGTTCGAGGAGACCACCGACGACCTCGTGGAAAACGCGCAGTCGCTCGGTTTCGACCTGCAGCGGCTGAGCGCGCGCCGTCGGTTGGTGCTCGATCACGTGCAGCTCGAGCGTGAAAAGCACATGGAGAGCGGCGAATACGATCTCGAGGGGTTGTTCATCCGGCTGGGCCACGCGATTGAAACGATCCACGCGAAGCGCGTCGTCCTGGACACCATCGAGGTGCTCTTCTCCGGGCTATCGGACAAGTTCATAGTGCGCGCCGAGCTGGCCCGGCTGTTTCGGTGGCTGAAAGCGAAGCGAGTCACGGCCATCGTGACGGGCGAACGGGAGGGGGAGCGCCTGACGCGCCACGGCCTCGAGGAGTTCGTCTCGGACTGCGTGATCCTGCTCGATCAGCGGGTGATGGAGCAGAGCGCCACCCGGCGGTTGCGCATCCTCAAGTACCGCGGGTCGGCGCACGGCGGGAATGAAATGCCGTTCCTCATCGACGACCACGGACTCTCCGTGCTGCCGATCACGTCGCTGGGACTCACGCACCAGGCGTCCACCGCGCATCTGTCGAGCGGGGTGACCGGGTTGGACGCGATGTTTGGCAAGAAGGGATACTTTCGCGGCAACAGCGTGCTCGTATCCGGAACGGCGGGCACTGGCAAATCCAGCGTGGCGTCACACTTTGTGGAGGCCGCGTGCCGGCGCGGCGAGCGCTGTCTCTACTTCGCCTTCGAGGAGTCGGCCGGCCAGATCACGCGCAACATGCGGTCGATCGGCATCGACCTCGAGCCCTGGACGCGCCGGGACCTGCTGCGCGTGCACGCCCAGCGGCCGACGGCCCTGGGCCTGGAAGCACACCTGGTCGCGATGCATCGCCTCATCGACGACTGGAAGCCTCGGGTGGTGGTCGTGGACCCGGTTACCAACATGGCCGCGGTCGGCAGCGAGATCGAAGTGAGGGCCATGCTTGCGCGGCTCATCGATTTCATGAAGCTCCGGCAGATCACCGCGCTCTTCACCTCCCTGACCGAGGGGGGCACCACGGCCGAGCGGACCGACCTCGGCGTGTCGTCCTTGATGGACGTCTGGATGCTGCTCGGAAACCCGGAGGCGAACGGCGAGCGCAACCGCACGCTCCAGATTGTCAAGGCGCGGGGCATGGCGCACTCAAACCAGGTTCGGGAGTTCGTGATGACCGACCACGGCGTCACTCTGGTGGACATCAGCCGCCGGGCCGACGGGAGCGTGGCCATCGGCTCGGCCCGGGACGCGCAGGAATCGGGGCGCTCCGACGACCCGAAGCCGAGCCGCAGACGAAAGGTCGAATGAAGAACGGAGCGCGCCGGAGGTGGCGGCTGCGGCTGTACGTGGCGGGACAGACGCCGAAATCGATCACCGCCCTCGCCAATCTGAAGCGGCTGTGTGACAGCCACCTCGCCGGCCGATACAGCATCGAAGTCGTCGACCTCCTCGAGAAACCGCAACTGGCGCGGCGCGACGACATCGTCGTGATCCCCACGCTGGTGCGACAGCTGCCGCCGCCGATCCGCAAGATCATCGGCGACCTCTCGAACGTGGAACGCGTCCTGGTCGGGTTGGATGTGGTTCCGCGTGATGTTGAGAAATAGTCGGCGCTCGCCGTGATCAAGAAACGCAAGGTGCCGCGCCGCCCTCAGGCCGGAGTCCGGGAGCTGCGGACCCGGCTCCAAGCGGCCGAGGAGACGCTGCGCGCGCTCCGGGCCGGAGAAGTGGATGCCATCGTGGTCGCGAGGGCGAAGGGGGAGCACGTCATCACCCTCGCAGGCGCGGAGCTGGCCTACCGCATCCTGTTCGATCAGATGAACGAAGGCGCCGTGACACTGACTCGCGACGGTGTGATCGCGTATTGCAACCGGCGGTTCGCCGAAATCGTGCGGATGCCGCTCGCGCGCGTCATCGGCGCGCCGCTGCGCCGGTTCGTGCCGCCCGCCGAGCAGCCGGCGTTCGACGCCCTGGTCGCGGCCGGGCACCGGGCGAACCGGAGGGGCGACACCGCCTTCCGTGCGGACGGTGGCGCGCCGGTGCCGGTGTCGGTCTCGTTCGCTCCGTTGCAGCTGGAGGGGAGCGCGGACGTCATCGGCGTGATCGGCGTGGTCACGGACATCAGCGAGCGCGAGCGGGCGGAGGAGCTCCGCAATCGGCTGATCCAGCAGGCGGTGACCGCCCAGGAAGAGGAACGACGGCGGATCGCCCGTGAGCTCCACGACGAGGCCGGGCAGTCGCTCACGGCGCTGCTCGTGGGGTTGCGGACGATCGAGGAGTCCCGCACGATCGCAGAGGCAGCCGAGCTGGCGCAGCGGCTCCGCGGGATAGCGGCCCAAACCCTCGATGAGGTGGGACGCCTCTCGCGCGGACTCCACCCGAGCATCCTCGCCGAGGCGGGGCTCCCGACCGCGGTG
>Ga0193755_1000589_pt1 | contig 10478 bp, 7 predicted proteins | sample H1a2metaG_FD_144921 | JGI IMG/M metagenome (GOLD analysis project Ga0193755, IMG submission 144921) | Soil microbial communities from a riparian zone of the East river system, Colorado, United States - H1a2 | ecosystem: Environmental > Terrestrial > Soil > Riparian zone | place: USA: East River...
GAGCCAAGCGGTCACGTCGGGCATGGCGAGTCTCGCCAATCCGATCTCCCACAGCTCCAGATATGCTGGCTGGGCGAGCGACATTCCGAAGCGCGAATCCTTGCGCGCCGGGAAGGTGTAATCGGGCAGCGCCGTCAGAGTAGGGGCCCGCAACGCCTTGTGCAGGCGGTCCGCAAGCCGTTGATCCTCGGAGAAGTCGACGCCGGCGAGCCGCGCCCATCCGGCTCCCGTGAGCAGGCCGCGCAGGGCGAAGAGGTGGTAGTTCTCGCCTTCGTACCACATCCCGTCGCGTCCGAATCCGCGCCCGAGGTGTGCGATGAGTCCGGAGTCACCTTCGATAACCCGCTGGGCCAGTTCTTCGTCTTCGAACCACACCGCGACCGCCGCCAGCGCCGCATTGTTCCAGGTTTGACGGTTGGAGAATCCCTCGTCGTAGTCGCCAATCAGCGTCGCTGCTTCCTCGACGAGCTGATTCACACTTCGGGTCGTCGTGTCGTCGAGCTGATCGCAGGCGCGCAGCAGTGCCGCGGCCGCGACATAGTTACACGTCCAGAGCGACTCGAGGTACGTGGAAAAAAACAGACGGCTCGGCCCGAGGACGTTGTCGCGGTTGGGGTAGCGCCAATAGCGCTCCGCGTAGGCGTTCAGGATGTCGCGGGCGCGCGCTGCCGCCGCACGATCGGTGGCGTCGCCGACACCCGCGAGTGCCGCGAGGTGCGCCGCCCGCTCGGCGAGCCAGAGGTGCTGATAGCGCGCCCAGCTCCAGTTGTGGCGTTCCCCGCTCCACGTTTTGCCGCAGCGCGGACATCGATGCTCCGTGGGGCTCCACGGATCGAACGTGAGCGCCGTTCCATCATCGGGACAAAAGCCGCCGTCGGTCGACAACAGCGCCTTGTGATCCGGGACGATCGGCATGCGGTCGAGCACGGGCCGCGCCCGCTCCCGCAGGTGCGTGAGGAGCGCCCGGAGATCGGCCGAGCCGCGGACCGCCTCCGCGCGAGCGGCGAGCGTTTCGGCAGTTACCACGCGCGTACTCCTTCCCGCGCCCACACGAGCGGCAGCACGCGGGCACCGTTCGCGGCGCTCGCGACTGCCGCCGCCGCCTCGCGGGCGGGGCCACGCATAACGAAGAACATGCACCCGCCAGCGCCCGCACCGGCCGCCTTGCCGCCGAGCGCGCCCGCCGCGGCGGCGGCGATCTCGAGCTGCGCCATCTCTGGCGTTCGCATCCCTGGATCGAGCGCCTGCTGGTGTTGCCAGTTTTCGCTGAGCAGTGAAGCCACACGCGCTAGATCCGCGCCGCGGAGGGCCTCGGCCATCGCGTTGCCGGTCTCCTTCAAGCCGCGCAGCGCGCCGGTCACCTGGGAATCGCCGCGCTCGTACGCGCTCATGACGCGCGAGATCGTGTCACCGGAGACGCGGGACTTGTTGGTGTAGCAAATCAGCGTCTGGCGCTCGAGCGCCGCGGCGAACGCCGGATCCAGTGTCACCGGCTCGACGCCGACGTCGGGATCGCGAAAGCTCAGGCGATGAAATCCGCCCAGCGCCGCGGCGTACTGGTCCTGCTTCCCGCCGGGCAGCTGCGCCTCGATCGTCTCGACCTGCCAGGCCTGATCGGCAACGTCTTGCTGACCCAGCGTCTCCTGGCGCACGCGCGCCAGCGCACCGACTAGCGCGACGCCGAGCGCGCCCGAGCTGCCGAGTCCCGATCCCGGCGGCGCGTCGCAACGGGTGGTCAGCGTGAAGCCACCCAGCACCGGGAACCGGCGCAGCGCCGCCGTCAGCAGCGGCAGCTTGCCCGGGATGAGACCGCCGGAGTTCGCGCATTCGAGCGTTTCGCCCAGCTCTTCCGAGACCAGGCGCAGGAGTGTGCCGCCCCCGCCCCCGCCCCCGCCCAGTTGCAGATCCACATGGGCGCGGAGTCCGATGGCGCCGTTCACCACCACGCCGCCTTCGCGCGCCGAGAATGGCGGGACGTCGGTCCAGCCCCCGGCGAAATCGAGCCGCAGGGGCGCGCTCGCGTGAAACGCGGTCGGTAGATCGCGGCGTCTCATGGCGCGATGCGCCAGGCGGCGACGGTCGGCAGCTCCCCGCGCATGTCCATGCGAACGCCGCGAACCCGACTGTTCATCGCCTGGACACCGCGGGCGTGATACAGCCAGACGATCGGCAGCTGCTCCGCGAAGAGGCGTTGTGCGGCAATCGGATCGTCTGGAACCGGGATGCCGGTGAGATCCCCGAGCGGCCGCAGGAACCCGAGGCCCGGATCGCCGGCGATGCCGGTGACGGCGGCGGTGAACTCGTGGCGCGGGCCGTAGACGCGGTCCAGAAACGCCGAGTTCTCGAGCTGATGAATCGTCACCTTGAATCCTACCGCGGTGAGGCGTGCCTGAATCATCTGCTCGAGCGCCGCTTCCCCGCTCCCCACGGTGATGAGATCGAAACTCGGCGGCGAGACTTTACTCAACTCGGCGACGAGGCGACGCGCCGAGTCGGGCGCGAGCGGGAGGTGCGGCGGCGCGACGTACCGGGGCAGACCTGGCGGCACCGGACCGTCTGCGACTGTGGCGAATCCGAACAGGTACCCATCGACGATTTCCTGGCGATCGATCGCGAGCGCCGCGGCCAGCCGCGCGCGCGGATCGTTGAACGGCGGCCGGCGCGTGTTGAAGATGAGACCGTACGGGAAGATCAGCGGATATTCACGAATCGCGAGCGAGTGGTGACGGCGCACGAACGCCACGTGTTGTGGACTGATCCCCGCGAAATCGAGCTCGCCGGAAACGAGCGCGGAGAGCTTGACCATCGGCTCATCCACGACGGCGATGACCAGCCGCTCGACCTGCGGCGGCCCGCCCATATCGGCTGGAAAATCGCCACTCCGGGCGAAGACCCAACGGCGGTTCGGCTCGTGCGTGACGAAGCGGAATGGTCCATTCCCCACCGGCTGGACGTTCCAGGAAGCCTGGCGCAGGCGGTCGTGCGGCACGCTGTCGAGCAGGTGCGCCGGCAGAATCGCGAGATCGGTGAGGACGAACGGAAGATCGTCCGCGGCGTGCGGGACCACGGCTCCCGAGAATTGCAGCTCGACGGTCGAGTCGTCCAGAGCGATTACTGACGTCAGCGTCTGCAGCTCCGTGTAGCGGGGGTAGCCGGTGGCCGGGTCGTGCGCCGCCTGCAGCGTCCAGACGACGTCGCGCGCGGTCGTCGCGATACCGTCGTGCCAGCGCACGTCGGTGCGCAGCCGGAACGTGAGCGTCCGGCCATCCGCCGCCCAGCGCCAGCTGCGCGCGAGGTAGGGCCGCGGCACGAGCAGCGAGTCGTAGCGCGCCAGCGTGGTCAGCAACACATAACGCTGGACCTGGCGCGCGAGCGGGTGGTTGGTGAGCAGCGGATTGATGCTCTGCAGATCGGCGCCGGAGGCAAACATGACGGTTGCGCCGCGGCGCGCGGCCTCATCGCCGCACGCGCACGTCACCACCGACGCCACCGCACAAAGCATCGGAACCGACAGTCGTGACACGCCACGCATTCTAGCGGCGCATGCGTGGCAGCGCGAGATTCCCGCCGATGCTCGCCAGACTGGGACAGCGTCTGCTCGCCGGTGTCGCCGTCGTGTTGGGCGTCGTGACGCTCACCTTCGTGCTGTTGCACCTCGCACCAGGCGATCCTATCGACATAATCCTCGGCCCAACGGCCAGCACCGAGCAGGTCGCGGTGCAGCGCCGGATCCTGGGTTTGGACCGGCCGCTGCCGGCACAGTTCGTGAGCTGGTTAGGTCGTTTCGCGCGCGGCGACTGGGGAAACAGCATCGCGAAAGGCCGGCCGGTCCGGTCGATTCTGGGCGATGCCTGGCCGGCGACCGTCCGGCTCGTCGGGCTGTCGCTGATCCTGAGTTACCTGATCGGTCTTGCGATCGGCGTGGTCCAGGCGGCTCGGGGCGGATCGCGAACCGATACCCTGCTCTCCGTTTCATCGGTCACCCTGTTCGCCGTACCTGGGTACTGGCTCGGCCTGATGCTGGTGCTCGTGTTCACGTACTGGACACAAGCCTTTCCTGCGTTCGGCGCTGCCGGACTCGACGCCGATTATCTGCGCGGCGGCAGCTGGCTGATCGATCGACTCCGCCATCTGGCGTTGCCGCTCGCGACGCTGACACTCATCGGCATCGGTGGTGCGGCGCGGTTCGCGCGTGGTGCGATGCTCGAGACCCTGAGCCAGCCCTTCATCGTCACCGCGCGGGCGAAAGGGCTGACGACGAGTCGCGTCGTGGGACGACACGCGCTGCGCAATGCGCTGACGCCGGTGGTGACGCTCATCGGGCTGTCGCTGCCCGTGCTGTTCTCAGGCGCGGTCTTTGTCGAGTCGGTGTTCGCCTGGCCCGGCGTCGGACGGGTGCTGGTCGAAGCCGTTCAGGCACGTGACTATCCGGTCGTCATGGCGGCGACCACGGTGAGTGCGGTGCTCGTCGTAGCGGGCAACATGCTCGCGGACGCGTTGGCCGCCTGGCTCGATCCCCGAACCCGGAGCGGAACGGCGTGACGAGACTGCTGCGGGATCGGCGCGGCATGTTCGGGTTCTGCGTGCTGCTCGTGGTGGTCCTGAGCGCCCTGGCGGCCCCGCTCGTGACGAATGGCGATCCGAACACCCAGCGCGACATCGTCGCGACGCGGTTTGTCCCGCCGTTCTCGAGTGACGCGCATGGCGTGTTCCATGCGCTCGGTACGGACCGCTTCGGGCGCGATGTGTGGACTCGTCTCGTGTATGGCACGCGCATTTCGCTGGGGATCGGCGTCCTGGCAGTGCTGGTCTCGCTCGCTGTGGGCATGGTGGTCGGCGGAGTGGCCGGCTACTGGCGGGGCCCGCTGTCTCTCACGCTGCTGGGGCTGACGGATTTCGCATTGGCCGTGCCTCGCGTGGTGCTCCTGCTGCTGCTCGCGGCGCTGTGGCAGCCGAGCACGACGCTGGTCATCGCGGTTTTGGGACTCACGGGATGGATGGGCATCGCCCGGCTGGTGCACGGAGAGGTGCGCGCGCTCGCCGCACGGCCGTTTGTCGAAGGCGCGGTCGCCGTCGGCGCAAGACGCCTGCGCGTGCTCGCGCGCCACATCCTGCCGAACGCGCTCACCCCCGTCATCGTCGCCGCGGCCCTCGGCGTCGGGAATGCGATCACGCTCGAGGCGGGATTGTCCTATCTCGGACTGGGCGTGCAGCCGCCCACACCATCGTGGGGCAATATGATCCAGTCGGGCCGCGATACCCTGGTGAACGCGCCCTGGGTCGCCACGGCGCCGGGCGTCGCGCTCGTGCTCGTCGTCATTGCCTGCACTCTGCTCGGCGATGCCCTGCGCGACGTCCTAGACCCGAGCACCCGCAACCTGTAGCAGCGTGGGTTCGCTGATCTCGTGGCCGCCGTCGAACGCGACGAGGTCGTATCCAATCTTGTGCTCGCGCAGCCGAGCCTCGTTTGCTGCGACGACTTTCGGCGTAAAGAATTGATCGCGCGTGCCGTACACGAGCGCCAGACTCGGAACGCGGAGACGGGTCAGGTCGAGGTCGGGCGGCACTTCCCCGCCCCACAGAATCAGCCGGTCGATGCGCGACGACCCGAACGCAGCCCAACGACAGACGGTGGCCGTCCCCTGCGAGAACCCGAGTGCGGTGACCCTGGCCGCACCGGGTGAGATGTGGCCGTACAGGGCGTCGAGATAGCGAACATAGTCGTCGATTTCGTGCAGCCGGTCTTCGCGGGTCATCCAGCTCGCACCCACACGACGCTCCGTCGGACTCACCGACAGATAGAAGCGCGACAGGCCCTCCGGCGCGACGATGCAGCGGCGCTTCGCTTCGATCGGACGAAAGCGCTCGAGAAAGCGCGCCGCGAGCTGTCCATATCCGTGACAGACAAACCAGACATCGCCGGCATCTTCAGGAGATCCCAGCGTGCAGTAGCGCGCGGATCGAGGCGTCGAGAACAGGTGCTCCTGCATCACGTGACCAGAATCGAAACGATCTCATGCGGCTCGGCGACGAACCGGACGACGTTGCCGCGCTGCTCGAGCACGAGCGCGACCGCTTCGCGTTCGTCCGCGCGAACCCGATGCGCCGTTTTCACGCCCTGCGCAAACCGCCAGGCGCCTGCCGCCTTGCGGCCCGTCGCGTTGTAACACCGCAGCACCATCGGCGAACCGATCTGCGCCGGCTTGAGCGCTGAGAAAACGAGCCCCGTGCCTTCGAGCGTGATATCGACGGGCAACGGATTCAGTGGCGACGCGTCGCGCAGCCACAGACCGTGCAGGGGAAGAAACGCATCTTCCCAGAGATGCGGCAGATGATCTCCGCGCTCCACGTCACCGGCGCTCACCGGAACAAGCGCCAGGTCGATGCGCGTCGCACCCAGGCATTGAGCGCCGGGAATCGCGGTCGGCCAGCCCGCGTGACCAGGCCGCGTCGGCAGACGCCCGAGTGACAGGTCGCCGACGGCACGCAGCAGCGTGACGAGCAGATCGCCCTTCGCGGTCCACTCGTATTCGAAGAACGCCGGTGCCAACACCGCGAGTCCGCGCCCGCCGCGGGCGGCGGCTACGAAGCGCTGCCCGGGTGCGGTACGCACGGGTGTCTCACGCGGATAGGCCGCCGCGTTGACCCGGACCGCGGCACGCTCGACGGTGCCGAAGGCGGAACCCGCGATCGCCGAGACACCGGCCAGGCCGGTCGACAGGCGCGCCCGCAGCCGGTGGTAGCGGTTGCGGTTTTCGATGGCGAGCGACGCACGGACGAGCGGGCTGTCGGCAAACAACTGGACGACCAACCGCGCCTCGATGCCGCGGATCACCTCCCAGCGAGCTTCCAGTGCCGCGACGAGCGGGCCGGCCGCGAGCCGCCGGACAGAGACAGGCCCGCGGCTTTGCTTCACGCGGTCCCGAGCCGGCGGCGCGTAGCTGTACGCGTCTCCCGCATCACCTGCATCCTCGAGGCGCAGCAGCTCGCCGTAGCGCTCGTTCCGCCGCCGGTCGAGCACCGTCAGCGCTCCGTTCGCCTCGACCGTCACTGCAACGAAGCGGTTTTCGAGCGAGCGTCCCCGAACCCGTGCTTCCTCGCCGCGCGCGAGCGGCTCCGCGGGACCCGTCGTCAACGCAGCGAGACCAAGTCCCGGCACGGGCGGCGCACGAAATGCTATGCGGACCTGATCGACTTCATCCTGGTCCGGGTAGTGCCGCGTGCCATCGATGCGCTCCTCGGTGCGCCGCTGCGCCAGGAGCTGGAACGGGACGGCGCGACCGCCCGTGTCGTAGAGCGCGAACGGCCGATAGCCCGCTCCCTGACGCGGCAGGCGACTTCCCGCAGGCGGTCCGACCAGGACATCGCGCCGAAAGACGGTGATGTCGACGATCGTGACGCCGGCCCGCGAGCGTGATGCCGGGTTCCAGAGCACCAGCGCGGGAGCGATCCCGTCGGCCCGCTCGCGCTGGAGATCAGGGTCATGACCCACCAGCCCCATCAGAGCACTCCGCGTCAGCTCGGCGGCGTACGCCGCTACATCGTCGAGACGCTGTTCCGCGGCAGCGGTGACTGAGTCCGCGGTACATCCGGAGATCGTGTCATGAAACTGGGCGCGAACCAGCGTCCGCCAGGCGGTCTCGAGGATCGGGCGGCGATCGCGCGCCCCCCCCCCGGCGTGCCGCGCCAATGCCACCAGCGGCTCCACCAGGCGCTCGAGCCAGAGCTCCACCTGCCCGTGCCGGCGCTTGAGCGGCGCCCGCGTGCCGTGCACACCTTGCAGTGTCCAGGTGTAGTTGTACGACCAGCGCAGCTCACCGGCGAGTGGCTTCACGGAAGTGCTGTCCGCTGCCTGGAAGAACTCGTCTAATCGCGAGATGCGGAACGCGCTCGCGGGCTCGAGGTCAGCGAGCAGGTCGCGCACGCGGGCGAGCGTGGGGTGCGGCGCGTGATGATCGGCGCCGATGAACACCGGGACGTGTTTTCCGGCCGCGCGCGGCACCAGCGAGGCGCGAACCTGCGTCCAGATGTCGGGGAGGCGCGCGCCGGCGCCGGGCAACGCCGCGCCGATCTCGTAGCCGTCGGGCGGCAGGTGCCAGAGCAGAATCTCGCGGCCATCCGGCCCGCGCCAGCGATAGAAATCGTGTTCCTGGCCCGGCTCGCCGCCGAGCCCCCGCCAGAGGACTCCGTACTTCAACCCGAACTCCCGGGCCAGCGTGGGCAATACTGCCGGGTGGCCGAACGCATCGGGCGAGTACAGGACATCGAGGCGCCCGCCCAACCGTTCGGCGTCCGCGGCGCCGATTAGGAGGTTCCGGATCAGAGATTCTCCGGACGGAATCAGCTCGTCGGCCAGCACGTACCACGGCCCCACCTGCAGGCGTCCCGTTTTGACCAGCGTCTTGACATCGTTTTCGCGATCGGGCCGGACCCGCAGGTAGTCTTCGACGAGGACAGTCTGGCCGTCGAGCAGGAAGGTCCGCAGGGCGGCGTCGGCGTGGAGCCGGTCCATCAGTTCGTCGAACATCGAGACGAGGCGCGCGTGAAACGCCGCCCGTGGCAGGAACCACTCCCGGTCCCAGTGGGTGTGTGGAATCAGATGAAAGATGAAGGCGTTCGTCACGCGGGCGGCGCCAGCCGCGATATCTCCACCGGACTCGAGAGATGCACGTGAGCGACGCGCCGCCCGCGCCCCAGCAGCGCCCGCAGATCGCCCCGTGCTTGCGCGCGGTGCAGCTGGCCGAACGTCCAACCCATTTCCGGGATCTCCAGATCCGTTGCGAAATCGGTCGTGATGACGAGAAACAGGCCGCTGTCGGGCCCGCCTTTATGCAGCTGGCCGGTGGAGTGGAGATAGCGGGGACCGATGCCGAGGGTCGTCGCGCAGCCAAGCGCCTTGGCCCACGCGGCGCGCACCTGTTGTAACCGGGTAACCAACTCGGGAGTCGGTGGGACGTAGGCGAGGATGGCGAAATAGTCGCGGGGCCGATAGGCGGCGCGCAACTGTGCAAGTGATAGCGTGGGTAGGGGCGCAGCATGCTGCGCCCCTACTCCCCCACCCTCACCAGTCAATTCTCCACGCGCGAGCCGCTTTGCCTCCTCGACGTCGGGCTGATCGAAGGCGTTGACGCCCAGGCGCTCGCACAACGCCGCGGTCGCATATTCCCAGCGCAGGAACTCGGCGCCGAGATCGCGGGGATCGGCGGAAAACATGTCGGGCCCCGCCGCTTGCACATCAGCCGCAGAGCCGCTCGCAGGATCCTGGACGATGGGAATCACGCCACGTCCATTCTTGCCGGAGCTTTCGGCGACGAGCTGCTCGATCCAGTCCGCGAGCGCCGCGATACGTGGTGGCGGGGTCAGGCGCAGCTTGTCACGCCCGCGCTGCGCGCGTTCGGCGATCGCGCTGCCGAGCGCTTGCGCGGCCTGAATGTCGACGCGGCGCGTTCGCTCGAGCAGGGCGCGGCCATCGAGACCGCTCAGCGCGGCGGGAATCATGCCCACTGCCGTCAGCGCGGAATAGCGGCCTCCGACGTCGGGCGGGTGCGGTACGACAGCGCGGAACTTCTGCGCGCGGGCAATGGTGTCCAACGGAGTGCCCGCTTCGGTGATCGCGATGAACTGCTCGGGGCGGGCGCGCGCCGCGAAGTAATGGTAGAAAGCGAGCGTTTCGACGGTGTTGCCCGACTTGCTCGAGATGACGAACAGGGTGCGCGTGACGTCCGATCCCGCCGCGCGCACCGTATCCGGGTTCGTGCTGTCCAGCACGCGCAGGCTTCCCGTGCCGAACGTCCGGGCGAACACATCGGCGACGAGACTCGATCCACCCATCCCGCACACGAGCGTGTGCGTCAAGCCGTCGGCGCGGACGGCATTGGCCAGCGCGGCGTGCTCATCCCAGTGCGCGAGCGATTCCTCCGGGGCACGCGTCCATCCGAGCGGATTCATTGGCGGCCTAACATAATGCGCATAATTTAGGCCCGGAGTGTGCGTTCGATGATACCCGTCAGCCGGCCCGCTCGCGTGCTGGTCAGCATCGCCGTCGTGTCGCTGGTGGCGATGGTATTGGTGTACCTGTTCCCTCCGAGCGACCGGCGCATCTTTAGCCTCCTCACCGACCTCTGTTGGAGCTGGGCGGCCGCGTTCGCGGCGTTCGCCTGCTACAGCACCGCGGGCCGGGTCACAACGTCCGAACAACGCCGGACGTGGCGATGGATCGGTGCCGGGTGCGCGTCGTTCTTCGTGGGCCAGCTCGTATGGACGTCGTACGATCTGTGGCGCGGCGCGCCGCCGCTCTATCCCTCGCTGGCCGACGTGGGATTCCTCGGCATCTACGTGTGCCTGATGGTCGGCGTATTGACGCTGGTGCGCGGGCAGCCGCTGCGGCGCGTCGATCCCGAGCTCGCCCTCGATAGCGTCCTCGTCACGTTTACGGTCGGCGCCCTGGCGTACGATTATCTGCTGGAGCCGCTGCTCAC
>Ga0193755_1000590_pt1 | contig 10476 bp, 6 predicted proteins | sample H1a2metaG_FD_144921 | JGI IMG/M metagenome (GOLD analysis project Ga0193755, IMG submission 144921) | Soil microbial communities from a riparian zone of the East river system, Colorado, United States - H1a2 | ecosystem: Environmental > Terrestrial > Soil > Riparian zone | place: USA: East River...
GGCAGGTCGGAATCATGAATGAACATCCAACATCGAACAACGATCCGTGTCACGCGATTGTAGGGCGTCCGCCACGGCGGACGCCAATTCGTGAGAACGGCGTTTAGCAGAGCCGCCCTGCCATGTCACGGCAAGTCACCGACCGAAAAACAACCAGTTTACCAAAAGGACATTCCCGGTTCGCTTTGCGCACAAATTTGGTAAGCTGTCCGCCGGTGCAAAACGTGGCGACTCCACACAAGTTTACCGAGGCTGCACTGCTGTCTCGCGAGAGATTTCCGGTCGCGTTTGCGCTAAGCGTTTTGTTCCTGGGCGCTCTCTGGTTTGGACTTTGTAGAGAGCTTAGTGGCGAATGGTCGGTAAACGAGCAATACAACTTCGGGTGGTTCGTCCCATTTTTCGCGCTCTACCTTTTTTGGCTCCGGTGGCAGGACAGGCCACCTGCGGAAATCCCAAATCTCAAATCCCAAGTCCCAAACTCAGCAGCGCTTGCGATGGCGATTGCTGCGCTGCTGTTGCTGCTACCGCTTCGTCTCTTTGAAATTGCGAATCCTGAATGGCGATTGCTAGCCTGGGTCCACGCCTTGGCAGTGGTTACGCTGACGCTTTTGCTCCTGTGGTGGGCAGGAGGGAAAGCGTGGCTCCGCCATTTTGCATTTCCCGTCGCGTTTATTTACATCGCGGTGCCGTGGCCCACAGCTCTGGAAACTCCAGTGATCCAGGGATTGATGCGCGTTGTCGCGCGCGTCGCCGCCGAAACGGCGATGCTGCTTGGAACTCCCGCGCAAGTCGAAGGCAATCTTATTCGTGTGAGCAACGGCCTTGTCGGCGTGAACGAGGCGTGCAGCGGAATTCGTTCGTTGCAGACGTCGCTCATGATCGGCCTGCTATTCGGCGAAGTGAAACGACTCTCACTGTTACGGCGCCTGGCGCTCGTTGTGTGCGCCGCTGTCATTGCGCTTCTTGCCAATTTTCTGCGCGCGGTTTTTCTGGTCATGGTTGCCGCGACTGAAAACCTGTCCGAGGTCAGTCGCTGGCACGACATTGCTGGTTACAGCATCATCGCATTCGTTTTCGTGGCCACTTTGGCGCTCGCCTATTTGCTTGGAAAACACAACCGCACCGTGGCGGCAGGCGTGTCGCCTGCGAAAACGCAAGTGCAGCCGACACGGCTGCCTCTACAGTTCTCCGCTCGGTACGTGCTGGCGGCCCTTTGCTGGCTCTTGTTCGTCGAGATTGGCACCGCCAGTTGGTACCGCCTTCACGAACGCAATCTCATCAGCGGCATACGTTGGAACGTACAGTGGCCAGAACAAGCGCCGAACTTTCGTAAACTGAAAATCGATAACGAAATCCGCGCCGTGCTCCGATTCGATGAGGGCGACGCGGCAGCGTGGACAATCAACTCGTCAGTAAACGCTACCGAGCCCAACACCGTCCCTTGTTCTCTGTACGTTTTTCGGTGGAACCCGGGCAAAAACAGCGCGCTTTTGGCGAACTTGCATCGGCCCGATGTATGTCTGCCCGCAAGCGGCTGGAAACAGGTGGCGGATCTTGGAGTACGCAGCTATCCCATAAGCGATTCGGTAGAATTGCCGTTTCGCCATTTCGAGTTCCAACGGGGTTTCGAGGGTTCTCTGCCGCAGACGGCACACGCGTTTTATTGTTTGTCGGAAGATCGCGCTTCGGGAGGCTCCGCATCCCTTGGCAACACAGACTCGCCTGGAATGTTCGGGAATCGTTCTGAATGGACGCGCAGCGAACGTCTTCGCGCCGTGCTGGAAGGCCGCCGGCATTTGGGACAGCAGGTCATCGAAGCGATATTCATGAGCAACGAACCGTTCTCCTCAGCCGAGGCCGAGACGCAGCTGCGCGATTTTGTTCGCGATGTGGTCAGATTGCGCAAAGCCAACTAAAGCGCCGGCTGCGCAATGACACGGCGAAAGGGCCACAGCAATCCGTGTGAAAATACAAGGCACGACGCAGCACCCGCCGCTTGATGCACTCATGCTGTGGATGGCAGTCGGTTCCTTTGCCGTTGGCACTGCTTTGCGCGTATCTGCCGCGCACAATGACTTGTGGTTTGACGAGGTCTGGACACTCCAACTGCTCCGGGAACGCGTTCACTCATTCGGAGACGTGTTTACTAATTTAAAACACTCTAACAATCATCACCTCTGTTCGTTGTGGATGTGGTTTGTTGGCCAAAACGCCTCTGCACTAATGTATCGCCTGCCTTCTGTATTGGCCTCAATTGGCACGATCGTGTTGGGGGGCTTGATCGGTTTACGCCAATCCCGGCTTGAGGGATGCATCGCGGTGATCCTCACCTCCTGGTCGTACTTGTTAATTCATTTCGGTACGGAGGCCCGCGGGTATTCATTGGCCATTTTTTTTACGCTGCTAGCCTGGTACGCTCTGCAGCAATTCGAAGAAAGACGGTCTTGGATCTGGATCGTTGTCTTTTGGAGCGCAGTGATGCTCGGGTTTCTCGCGCACCTTGAATTCGCTGTTTGCTTTGCGGGCCTCGTTGTTTGGTCGCTGTGGCGGTTAACCAGGAATCGGCAGAAATGGCGCAAGGCTGTGCTAGACCTGTTCGCGCTTTTCACGGTACCAGTTGCGCTGGTGCTGGTTTTCTACTTCGTAGCACTTCGCGGCTTCGAAGTGGGCGGCGGACCTGAGTATCAAATGATGCCGTTGCTGATCAAGACGGCTTCTTACATGCTTGGCGGGCCCGGGAGTGGCGCCGCAGCCGTAATCACAGCTCTACTGGCCGTCGCTTCAATATACGTCGTTCTGATTTATTTGATGTTTGAGCGCGACGACCGTTGGATTTTTTACACTGTCGTAATCGTGGTGCCGCTCGGATTGATCGCAGTTCTATTGCCGGTACCACTCTCGGTTCGTTATTTCATAATCAGCGTCGCGACTTCTCTAGTACTGCTCTCTTCGGGTTACGTAGCCTTGTTGCGTCGCGGCGTTGGCTACCGTGCTCTAGGGCTGGTGCTATTAGCAGTGTTCGTCGCGGGAAACGCCGTCAACACGATTAATCTACTTCGATTTGGTCGCGGCCAGTACGTCGCGGCACTCCGTTTCATGGAAAAAAACTCGGGCGGTCGAGAAGTTGTGATCACGTCAGATCACGATTTCCGAAACGCGATGCTGGTGAACTACTATAAACGGTATCTCGAGCGGCCGGATTCCATGCGCTACACAAATGGACCAACGTTGAAGGAGGGCGGAGCAGATTGGTTAATTTTGCATCGCTTCGAGCTTACAAGACCGCCCGATCGAGTGACTGATGTATACCGGAACACTTATCAACTGGTGAGAATTTATCGATACTCCGATCTTTCCGGTTGGAATTGGCTCCTCTACCACAATCTCAATCGGCCGCTAGGGCCGGTCCAGGCGCTACTGTCGCAGTAGACATCGATGACGCACGACCGGGCTCGAGCCCGGAGACAAGTTGAGAGGGGAGTCTCCGAACTCGAGTTGCCGGTCTGCTTATCGTCCGGTGTTTTACCGATCGTTCAGAACCGTTTGCGGCGCGGATCGGCTCACTTCGAGCTGGGCGCTCACTTTTTGAATTTTTGCATCCTGCTCCGCCAACCGCTCGTTAACTGCCCCAAGGGCAGCTTCCAGTTTCTCTACCTTCTGATGCTCTTTGAGGAACTCGTTGAGCAACATCGCGTTCACCGCGTCGTACCGCACTGTGAATGGCTTTCCGTCCTGATCGCGCAGCACCAGAGCGGGATTCACCTTTGCGACTTCTTCCGCGATCAAACCAAACTGCGGTGTGTCCTTTGCATCGCTTTTGTAGTGAAAGGTGACCGGCCTGAGAGCAAGGAGCACGCTACTAGCGTCCTTCATACCGGCGATGTCCTTTTTAAACCGCTCCGAGGAGGCTACGACACCCAGTTGTCCGCCGTCGGACACAACGACCGGCGCGGTATTGCCACTTTGTGTAGTCACGCCCCAAACATTGCTGATCCAGGTACTGTTGCTCACGTTTGCACCTAAGGAGCCGATGCAAATCACGTTGTTGGCCTCCGTGACACTCCATCCGGCGTAATACCCCAACGCGGTGTTGGAGCTGCCCGTGGTGGTGCTAGAGAGCGCTCCGTAACCCACGCCAGTGTTGCCGCCGCCGATCGTGGCAAAAAGCAGCGAGTCCTGACCAATGGCGGTGTTGAATGTAGAGAGCGTATTGCCCATGAGCGCATTACGGCCAACGGCCGTGTTGAAACTGCCGTCGGTATTGCTCGAAAGCGCTTCGAAACCGATGGCAGTATTATTGTAGCCGGTGTTCGATGTGAGCGCTTGAGACCCAATGGCCGTGTTCTGGCTGCCTTCGACATTGCTGGCGAGAGCAGAGGTTCCGTTGGCTGTGTTGTCTTCGCCGATTCTGTTGCTCTGAAGTGCCACAGCACCAGTGGCCGTATTGTTATTTCCGTTGTTGGCGGTGAGCGTCCGGGCGCCGACAGCAGTGTTGGATGAGCCGTTGACCAAGGAATTGAGCGACAACAGCCCAAGCGCTGTGTTCTGATGGCCTCCTCTCAGATTAAAAAGGGCGTTTTGTCCTTCAGCGGTGTTGCCGTTTTGAAACCAACCCTGCGTGTCCGTGATAATCGCCTGCGCTCCGTCCAAAACTCCAAAGCAGGCGAGCAGGAATGTAATGACGAATAACTGACTTCTCAGTCTTAATTGAATGAGGGGATTCATGTTGTTTTTCTTTCTTTCCCCCGCCTTGTTTTGATTTTTTGAAGGTTGCGGATCCTGCAGAGGCGAAGAAACCCAGCGGGGGTAAAAGGTCTTCCGCCTGGCTCGGATCCGTTAATGAGGACATAATATTGCTTAAGTGAAATAACGTAAGGGGGGTCATTAACGTAGGCAAACTGCCCTAGGTCAAGAGAAATCTTTGCGGAAAATGAGAAAAGTTTTGCAGTCACCAGCGAGGGCAAATGACAGATGCAGCCACAGCCCCTCATTCGGGGCGCCATCGTGCTGGCCAGGGCGGGGCCAAATTTTGAATGTCCTCGCGTGCCGCGAGTGGCACGCATTAGAGTTGACGGGCCCTGCCAACGAATCGCGAATCCAGGTGGATGGTACGGTTGGGTGTCGACGTGTCCGGAAACGCCGTTTCAGTTCTAAAAAAATCTAAAAAAAGTCTTGCCACGCCAGCGAGAATTGTTAAAAACGGCGTAATTCTTCGAGCCTTGGGAGGATACATGCGAAAATTTAAGACACGTCGGCTGCGCGCTTTACCGTTTCGTTTGCTTTTGATTTTGACGGGCGCGGTGCTGCTGCTGGCTGCGCTGGCACCGAGAGCGAATGCCAGCTTGATCGCTTATTATAATTTTGAGGGTACGCCGACGCCGGGTTTCCCTGTCAATCTTGATTCTCATCTGCCGGCAGTAGCCTTTCCATCGGGTAACACCATGACGCTCAGTTTCAATGCCAACGCGTTGTCAGCCGTCAGCCCCGGCTTACCTCAAAATCTGGCCGTCGGCGACCCGGCACCCAACCTCACTGCGCTCGGTCTCAGCAGGAGCGGGGCGAATAGCCCGGCGCATTTTGATATTCCTCTCAACTCCTCGCAGGGTTTCTTTCAGGCCATGACGGTGAGTTTCGCGATTAATGCCCAAGGAAACGGGTTCACTCTGGCAAATGTTTTATTCAGCACTAATGGAGGAGGAACGTTCACGCTGGCCTTCTCGCAGGTAATTCCGTCCAGCGGGACAATAATCGTAAGTGGCGCTCTCCCAGCCGCTGCTAACAATACGCCATTACTCACCGTGCGAATCGAACTAACCGGAGGCCAGTCAAACGGCTCGAATCTCCAGAACGTTGTCGACAATATCCAGATAAATGGCACGATCGTTCCCGAACCCGCCACGGTCGCGGGTGGGCTGCTCGGTGTTCTTGGGCTGTGCTGGCATCAGCGGCGACGATTGATTCGCTCCCTGCGCTTCCGAAAAGCGTAGCGCGCGTGGGCTGGTTCTGTAGCGGCAGGCGTGTCGCCTGCGCAGTGCAATCCAAATTACTGCAGCCGGCACGGCTGCCTCTACAGCTGTGGTGGCACGCGTGTCGCGTGCATTTCGCAGCCGACACGGCTGCGTCTACAGTAAACGAGTCCGCGTTGCATCCGCTGTCGCGACATAGTAAACGTCTCGCGTGCCGAAGCAGCCATCGCGTCCCGTCGCAAAGAAGGACGATCTCGATCTAACTCCGCCGGAAGAAATTCGCGCGCGACGAATCAAACGGTTCGTCTTGCTCGGCGCGGTGATCGCGTGCGTACTTGGCGTCGCAATCTACTTTGCTGCTTCGCCGATCGGCGGGGCAATCAAGGCCTGGCAATCTCGTCGCCTTGCGCGGGAGGCATTCCCTCTAATCGACGAAAGAAAATGGGGCGAGGCTAATGCTAAAGCACGCGACGCGTATCTGCTGCGTCCCACGGAACCCGAATCGTGGCGTGCCATTGCGCGGCTGGGGTCCCGCACGAGCCAAATGACAGCGGCAATGGAGTGGTGGAAAAAAGTGGACGAGGCAGATCGCCTCACAGTTGAGGACCGGCGCGACTATGTCGCCGCCGCCCTCGCTGCGGGTGAGGTGACGCTGGCAGCAAAACAAGTGCAAATCCTGATGGCACAACGCGAACCGGCGGCCATCGATCTCATGTGGGCCGGTCAACTCGCGTCGCGCCAAAAGGATCCTGTTCTCGCACTCGATTATGCCGAACGCGTGCTTGCGGATAAACGCGCAAAGCCCTACGAGACTCTTTCCGCTGCAACGCTTGTGCTCTCGGTCACGAACCCTTCTTCGGAGCCTTACGCCCGCGCGTGGAAGCAAATTGAAGATGTGGCGCGTGATCCCAAGAACTCAGCGTCGCTCGACGCACTTGCTGTTCTCGCAAACGAACAGGCGCTGCCACCCATGACTGCAATCAGCGGCAACACATCGATTTCGCTCGAGAGCCCTGGGCGTCGTAGCCTTGGCGAAGATGGCACCCCGGCACCACCTCCAGCACCTGCGACGGAGGGAGCCGCCTCCGCCGAGGCTACGGCGGCCAGGGCGGCAGTCTCCTCGGAACAAAGTAATCCGTCGCCGAACCAAGGAGCGGCGGTCTCCCCTGGCACGTCCGTAGCCGCAGGCGAAGGCGGCAGTCCGCCGCCCGAAATCTCTGTGGACTCCACGAGTCAGCCACCATCTGGCGATACCCTGACTCTCAATCTCGCTGCCACGCCGCCACCTGTTCCAGTTGGACGGACAATGAGCCTGACGGAAGTGGCGAATGCTCTCGAAAATCATCCTGACGCTCGCCCGTCCCACAAGCTGCTGGCATTTGAAGTTCGCGCCCGGCACGATCCCGCTCTTGCCGAACAGTACATTGCTGATGCTGTGGAGCGCTTCGGAAACACGGCACGTTTGGCGCAAACTTATCAAGGCGGCGCAGACTTGGCCGATGAAACGCTTTTCGCACTGGCTGCGTGGCTGAATAAAATTGGCCGGCCTGCAAAGACATTGGAAGTGCTGCCGGAGGCAAACGCGATACAACGGCAGGATCTCTTCCTTCAATACCTTAACGCGCTCGCAGCACTGCAGCGCTGGAGCGAAATCAAAGATCTGTTGATGAGTGAACATTCTGTCGTCGATCCGATGCTGCAACACACGTACCTCGCCATAGCCCAGGCGCATCTCGGCTCGGCAACTGCCGCGACTAACGAGTGGCAACGCGCGCTGCAGGTCGCCGACAACCCGGAGAAATTGTTGGCTCTCGCAACTTACGCCGAGCAAAACTCTGCAAATGATATCGCTGATGCTGCTTATGCCGCTTCAATCAAGATCGTTCCAACAAGCCGCGAAATGTATGCAGGGAGATTGCGCATCGCCCTTGCGGCAGGACGCACGGCTCAGGCGCAAGAGATCGCAGCAGACATGGCGCGACTCTGGCCGGATGACGCGGCAGCGCGCAATCAGGATGCTTACCTGCGATTGTTGCTCGGCGCTTCAGATGATGCAGCCGAAGCAGCGGAACGCGACGCTCAAGTCGTTGTCGCGAAGGAGCCGCGAAACTGGCAAGCGCGAGCAACGCTCGGTCTGGCGTGTCTTCGCCTCGGCAGGAATAAGGAAGCGCTGGCGGCAATTCGAGAGCCACGCGTAACAGGCGTCGAACCGCCCGGGGCGCTCGCAGTGCGCGCGGCGATCTTGGCAGCAAACGGCATTGAAGACGGCGCCCGCAACGACGCGCGCCTCCTCAGCGCGAAACCGCTCTTACCAGAAGAACGCGCCCTTATCGCTCCGCTGCTGCAATAACTGTAGCGTCCGCTGTCCTCAGCGGAGTAGGCGCCAGATGTCGCGTTCGAAATGCGCTGAGGACAGCGCACGCTACAGCGCTTCAACGAGTTTTATCGATTTTTGCCGGAGTGCTGTTCTGCAACGCTTCCAACTTCGCCAGATTATTTCGCGCATCGATGTAGCCGGGGTTGATCCGTAGCGCAGCTTTGAATTCTGCGATCGCCTCAGGAACTCGACCGATCTGTGCCAAAGCAGCTCCAAGGTTGTTATACGCGGAAGCAGAATTGGGATTCATCCGCAACGCCTGTTGAAAGTGGTCGATCGCCTCTGAAGCTCGCCCGGATTGAACCAACGCGTTGCCCAAATTGTTGTGCGCTTCGGCATAATAAGAATTAATCCGGACCGCTTCCTCAAATTCGGCTATTGCCTGTGAGCTTCGACCGGTCAGCAGCAAGGCGTTGCCCAAATTGTTGCGCGCCTCGGCGTAATCAGGGTCGATCCGCAACGACTGCCGATATTCTTCCATGGCTTCGGAAGTCCGGCCTTTCTCGATCAACGCATTCCCAAGGCTGTAGTGTGCTACGGCGGGTTTGATTTCCGAGGCTTGTTTAAACAGGTCCATCGCCTCTGGAATGCGGTTCGCTTTGTACAGTATGTTGCCGAGGTTAACCTGCGCCATCCAGCAAGCAGGATTCCGAGCGATCGTCGCGCGATACAGCGTTTCGATGTCGGTATACATCCGGCTTTGGCGCGAGGTGAGAACAAACAGCGCGCCGGCAAGCACGAGTGTCATCGCAGGCTCCAGCCAGGCGCGCCACCGTTCCGTTCGCCCGGCCAACAAAACAATCCCACTGGCGCAAGGCACGATGATTCCCAGGGACGCCAAATATTGCCAGTGATCGGCTACAAACGAATAGACGAAGAAATAGATGTTGAGAAAGCCTAACGACGGTAACAACAGGCAGATATAGACGAGCACTCCGGCCAGTGGCGCTCGGGACCACCGCCGCAAACTCCACAAAATTCCGATCAATGCCAGCACAGCGAGTGGGAACAGATACTGCCACCACACGGTTGCGCTGATCTCCCATCGCGGATAAACGAACATCAGGTTCGACGGCCAGAGCAATTTCTCCAGTTGAAACCAGAAGGCACGTCCGGCTATTAGGCAGCGATCCAAAAAGGACAGATCCAACGTTCTCGCCTTGTAACCGATGCCAACATTTTCAAACCACCGGGTCACCAATCCCGCTGCGGCCGCCAGAAAAAAGAAAGGTATCGAGGGTACAACATCGCGCCGCCACGAGATCGCGCCTCGTTTCCACCAAAAGATCACCAGCCAGGCTAAGGGTAGCGTTACGATCGCAGTCTTACTGAGCAAGCCTAACAGGAACAACCCGATCGCCAACGCGTAAGTCTGTTTGCTTCGGTGCGTTTTGTCATTCCGAGCGGAGTGAAACGAAGTCGAGGCTGCAACGCAGTCGCCAGAGGCGCCGAGGCCAGGCTTTCCATCCCGCGACGGAACCTCGAGGTCTCGGCTCTCGTCAAACTTTAGATAAAAGAGCGTCGCCGCCAGGGCGAAAATTCCTGAGAGCGTGTTCTTACGCTCCGCGATCCAAGCGACCGTTTCCACATTCACCGGGTGCAAGGCAAAGATGATCGCCGCCAGCTCCGCTCCCGGAACTCGTAAGAAACGAAGGATTTTCAACACCAGCACGACACAGCCGATGTGCAGAAGAAGGTTGACGAGATGATAGCCTGTGGGCGAATTGCCCATAAGCCTTTGCTGGAGCCAGGAGGAACTATAATGGAGAGGTTGGTATTGCTGGGTTGCCCTTGCCTGGAACCAGATTCGCCTCAAACCATCCAGGGAACGTAACTCGGGAGCCGCAATATTGGCGGCATCATCCCATACAAATCCCCCCCGCCAGGCGGGCTGATAAGCCAGCATCGTGACCACCGCCAGAATGAGGCAGAAAAAACAGTCCCGTTTCGACCAATCCATGACCGAGGATTTGTTTAGTTGTCATTCCGAGCGCAGTCGAGAATGAAGCGACTGGGAAGCCGCGAAATGGACGGGCAGGCCGGAGGCTGAGCTAACGGGACGTGAGCGCTTTATTTCATGTATTACAACTTTTGCCGGATTCATCAGACGTTGCGCCTCACTCCGGCAATGGA
>Ga0193755_1000591_pt1 | contig 10444 bp, 12 predicted proteins | sample H1a2metaG_FD_144921 | JGI IMG/M metagenome (GOLD analysis project Ga0193755, IMG submission 144921) | Soil microbial communities from a riparian zone of the East river system, Colorado, United States - H1a2 | ecosystem: Environmental > Terrestrial > Soil > Riparian zone | place: USA: East River...
TGACGTCCCACCGCTCGCGCGTTCCGTCCGACGTGAGCACGAACGCCCCCTTGCGCGTGCCTACCAGGACGCGGACCCGGCTCATCGCCCGGCCGCCTTCCGCTGCAGCTCGTCGCGCAGCCGCTCCTCCCGCGCCGCCTCCTCGGGCGGCATGACGTCGGACGGGAAATCGGAGGCCTCGAAGACCTGACGCACCTCCACCACCTCGCCGTCCGTGAAGGGCACCCGCGACGCCCACGCGATCGCGTCCGCCTTGGACTTCACGTCGATCATCCAGAAGCCGGCCAGCAGCTCCTTGGTCTCCGCGAAGGGCCCGTCGGTCACCGAGCGCCTCGATCCGGAGTACGTGATGCGCGCGCCCTTCGAGCTCGCCTGGAGCCCCTCGCCCGCGATCAGCACGCCGGCCTTCACCATCTCCTCGTTGAACTGTCCCATCGCGGCGATGAGCTCCTGGCTCGGGAGCATCCCCGCCTCCGACTCCTTCGACGCCTTGACGAGCATCATGAAGCGCATGGTCTCTGCCTCCTCCTGCTTGCTGGTCGAACGGGGGACCGTGAGATCGACAGGCCCGGGGCCTTCTCAGGACCGCCGGAGCGGGATGAGCGCCTTCAGCCGCGGCTCGCGCAGGTAGATGGCGAGCCAGACCAGGAGCGCGATCCCGACCTGCGGCAGGAACAGGTCGCCCGCGCGCCAGTGGGTGCAGATCGCGCCGCCCATGTATCCGGCGAGGAGAATCGCGCCCAGGACCGAGGTCGCCGGGATCAGGAACACCACCGCGCAGGCAAGCTCGAGGATCCCCAGCGGGATGATCATCGACTCGGGTAGCCCCAGATGCGCCATCCCTTCCTTCACCGCGGCCCCGCCCACGAACTTCATGGCCGCGCTGAAGAAGAACAGGAGTGACACCACGATCGTGATCACCCGGCCGGTCCACACGGCCTTTCCGCTCGCTACCTCCACGGTATGCCTCCTCGCGACGGCCGAGCCGTCACTGGCCAATGGTTTTTGTGGGGCCCTTCAACACTGTACCGCTCGTCGCAAGCTCCGCGTCGCTCGGCCCGCGCCCGACCCCGCCCCCTCCTACGACCGGGGCGCCGCTTCGGCGATCGCCTTCATCTGGGCCAGGCCCTTCTCGAAATCGTCGCCGATCATCTTGTCCATGTTCATGACCAGGCCCATCGCCTTCGCGGGAAAGCTGTTCCGTCCGTCCAGGCTCCAGGTGACCGTGGTGCGGTCGCCTTCGGATCTGAACGTGAACGTCGCGGTACTGGTCGCCGCGAACGGGCGCACGAACTCGAGCCTGACCCGGATCAGCTCGCTGGGCCGGCTCTCGATGATCGTGGTGCGGCCCTCGCCCACCTCGTTGTTGCCGGACCAGGTGTAGATCGCGCCGACCAGTGCCGGCGCGCCCTCGAAGCTCTTCTTCATCAAGGGATCACGCTTGGCGTACGGCGACCACGCGTCCCACTTGTGGAAGTCGTTCACCTGGGCGAACACCACCGGCGCGGGGGCGGCCATGGTGGCGGTCCGCTCCACCCGGAACTCGGTCGGCCGCAGGGCGATGACGACGGCCAGGACGGCCACGATTGCCGCCAGAGATATCAAGATCTTGAGAATCATGGTGGCTTCCATTCCTCCCGCTATGGTCGTCCGGGGGGACCCCCGATCGACACGCCATGATACTATCCACCCCACGAGGAGGAGGGACCCCATGGCCAAGATCAAGCACATCGCCCTCTCGACCCAGGACGTGGACAAGACCGCCGCGTTCTACATCAACGTGTTCGGGATGAAGGAGATCGCCCGGATCGACAGCCCCAACGCCCGGGGTTACTACCTGAGCGACGGCGACCTCAATCTGGCCATCCTCAACTTCAAGAACGACGCGGTGGCCGGCGTCGAGCGCGGCAAGGAGTGGAGCGGTATCCACCACATCGGCTTCCAGGTCGAGAGCCTGGAGGCGATCGCCGAGAAGCTCGCCGCGGTCGGGTCCGAGCCACGCCACGACGTCAACGAGGCCCTCGGCGTGGGCCACGGCCACCACAACACGGGCTACGGCAACGTCGAGGTCAAGTACAGCGGGCCCGACGGCGTCATGGTCGACGTGTCGGAGACCGGCTGGGTGGGGACGTCGGGCTTCAACGTCTAGTCGTCGACCCGCCTCTTCCGCCGTGACCTGCTGGGCCGCCGGAAACCCCTGCCTCCCGACTTGACGCCGGGCGGGCGTCGGCCCCTTCCCAGGGGCCCCTACCGCGTGACGCCCGGCTGCTGAGGGGGCGGCGCGTGCGGGTTCAGGTAGGGACTCGGGTTGATCTGCCGCACCTCCGAGAAGTTGAACGAGTGCGTGCGTCCGTCGGCCGGCTGGCCGGCCGTGGTATAGCAGCGGCACGGCCTCGTGATCTGGACGATGGTCCCCGGCGGCAGGAGACACCAGCCCCACGCGGTGTTGCAGACGTTCGCGATGGTGCCCTGTGGCTCGGCCGCGGGCGCGGCCAGGAGCAGCACGAAGGCGAACGCGGCCAGCCGGATCCAGCGGAGACCGCGCATGTCGGACACCTCGGCAGCGCATCGGGGGCCTGGACAGGTCGGGTAGGTGGTGAGAGCGTAGTCCCCGGGGCCGGCCGGGTCAAGCCGGCTCGCTCTCGATCGCTTCCGTGACTCACCCGACGGGCGCCGGCTCCGCCTCGTACAGATAGCACGCCACCTCGTGGGTGGCGCTCACCGGCACCCGCGGCGGCGTCATCTCCGCGCAGCGGGGCATCGCGAACGGGCAGCGGGTGCGGAACCGGCAGCCCGACGGCGGGTTGATCGCGTTCGGCGGATCACCGGTGATCGGCAGGCGGTCCATCCGCCGGTCCGGATCCATGCTGGGCGCGGAGGCGAAGAGCGCCTGCGTGTAGGGATGCTTGGGTGACTGCGAGAGCGCCTCCGCCGTCCCGGTCTCCACGACCTCCCCGAGGTACATGACGAGCACGCGATCGCTCACGTACTCGATGACGTTGAGGTCGTGCGAGATGAGCACGTAGGTCAGCGCGCGCTCCGCCTTGAGGTCCCTCAGCAGGTTGAGCACCTGCGCCTGCACCGACTTGTCGAGCGCGGACACCGGCTCGTCGAGCACCAGCAGCTTCGGGTCCAGCACGAGCGCGCGCGCGATGTTCACCCGCTGGCGCTGGCCGCCGCTCAGCTCGTGGGCGTAGCGCCGCCCGTGCAGGCGCGGGTCGAGGCCCACCCGTCCCAGGAGCGCGCGCGTCCGCTCCTCCGCCTCCGCGCGCGGGGTGCCGTGCACGAGCAGGCTGAACGCCACGGTGTCCTCGATCGTCAGCCGCGGGTTCAGCGACGCGTAGGGATCCTGGAAGACCAGCTGCATGTCCCGACGCAGCCGCTTCATGCGCGACGGGGAAGCCGCGAGCACGTCCTCGCCGTCGAACCGCACGACCCCGGCGTCGGGCTCGATCAGGCGCAGGAGCAGCCGCGCGAGGGTGGACTTGCCGCAGCCCGACTCGCCCACGATGCCGAGGGTCTCGCCCGGGGCCACCTCGAACGACACGTCGTCCACCGCCCGCACCCAGGCCCGGGTGCGCTGCAGCACGCCGCCGCGCAGGGGGAAGTGCTTGCGCAGACCGCGCGCCTCCAGCAACGGGGCCCTCACCCGCGGATCTCCATCGCGTCACGCAGGCCGTCGGACAGCAGGTTGAACGCCATCGAGGTGACGAAGATCGCGAGACCCGGCAGCGCGGGCACGAGCGCGTTGACGTAGATGGACTGGCGGAGCGTGTTCAGCATCAGCCCCCACTCCGCCGCGGGGGGCGTCACCCCGAGCCCCAGGAAGGAGAGGCCCGCGGCGAGGATGATCGCCAGCGAGAACTGGGTGCTCGAGGACACCAGAATGGGGCCCAGCACATTGGCGAGCAGGTGGTGCCGCACGATGGCCCGGACCCCCGCCCCGCTCGCCCGCGCCGCCGCGATGTACTCGAGACCCTTCACCTGCACGGTGGCGGACTCGGCGACGCGCACGACGCGCGGCACGAAGACGATGGACAGCGAGATCAGGGTGTTCGGGAGGCCGGGCCCGAGGGCCCCAGAGATCGCGATGGCGAGCAGCACCGCCGGGAAGGCGTAGAAGATATCCATCGTGCGCATGATGAGCATGTTGGTGAGGCCGCCCACGTAGCCCGCCATCACCCCGAGCGCGGTGCCGAGCACGAAGGCCACCAGGACCGGGGTGAGCCCGGCCACCAGGGTCATGCGGCCGCCCCAGAGCAGGCGGCTCAACATGTCGCGCCCCTGCTCGTCCGTCCCGAGCACGTGTCCCGGCGCGCCGACCGGGGCCAGGCGCAGCCGGATCGAGCCGGCGGCCGGGTCGTACGGGGCGAGCCACGGGGCCAGCACCGCGGAGAGCACGATGACCGCGAGCACGCCGCCCGCGATGAGGGTGGCCCGGTCGCGGGCGAGCCGCCACGCGACGGTTCGCCAGTAGGACATGGGAGCCGTGGCCAGCGCGGGAGCCTCGATCAGCGCGGTCGCGAGAGCCATCAGTGGCGGGCGATGCGCGGGTCGATCACGGTCTGCAGCAGATCGACCGCGAGGTTCAGCAGCACGAAGAACGTCGCGAGCACGAGGATCACGCCCTGCAGGACCGGGATGTCACGCTGGAAGATCGCGAGGTTCAACAGGTAGCCGGTGCCGGGCCAGGAGAACACCGCCTCCACGAGCACGGAGCCCCCGAGCTGGAAGCCGAACTGCAGCCCGAGCACGGTGAGGATCTGGGGCAGCGAGTTCTTCACCACGTGGGTGAACACCCGGCGCGAGACCAGGCCCTTGGCGCGCAGGGCCAGCACGAACTCCTGGTTCAGGATGTCGAGCGCGGCCGAGCGCACGACCCGGGTGATGACCCCGAGCGGGATGAGGGACAGCGCCACCGTGGGCAGGATCATGTGGCGCAGGTACTCCCAGACGCCCGGATCGTTCGCGGCACCCATGGCGGGCAGCCAGTTGAGCTGCACCGAGAAGACGATGATCAGGATGATGCCGGCCCAGTAGTGCGGCACCGACACCCCGACCACCGCGATGCCGCTCGCCAGCTTGTCGAGCACGCGGCCCTGCCGGAAGGCGGCGACGAGGCCGAGCGCCACCCCGAGCCCGAACGCGACGAGCGAGGACGCGAGCGCCAGCACGAGGCTGTTGGCGAGCGCGTCCCGGACGTCCAGGATCACCGGCCGGCGGGTGGCGAGCGACTTGCCGAGATCGCCCTGGGCCACCCGCGCGAGCCAGACCAGGTACTGCACCGGCAGCGGCTTGTCGAAGCCGTACGCGCGCTTGGTCGCCTCGATCTCCGCTTTGCTGGCCTCGGCCGGCATCACCGCCGCGATCGGGTCGCCCGGGGCCAGGTGCACCATCGCGAAGACGATGACGCTGGCCCCGAGCAGGGTCGGGATCGCGAGCAGGAGACGCCGGCCGACGTAGACCCACACGAGGCGGCGTTACCTCACCGTCACCGCGGTCAGGTCCACGAACCAGCTCTGCGGCTGGACGAACCCCTTCACCTTCGGCGACAGGGCCCGCGGGTTCTGGTCGTGCACCACGAAGATCCACGGCGCGTCGTCCACCACCACCTCGTGCACCTTGGCGAGGATCTCGTTCTGCTTGGCCACGTCGAAGGTGCGCTCCGCCTCGTCGATGAGCTTGTCCGCCTCCGGGTTGCTGTAGGGCATGGTGTTCACCGCGACCGGCACCACCGACTTGCTGTGGAAGAACCGGCCGAACCCGCTCCACGGCTCGAGGAAGTTCCACGAGATGTTCCAGGCGTTGAGGCCCTCGTTCTCGGGGGTCTTGAAGCCGGCCCGCCACCGGGTGAGCAGGGTGTTCCACTCCACCGGCTGCAGGTCCACGTCGATGCCCACGTCCTTGAGGTTCTTCTGGATCAGCTCGTTCATCGCCAGCGGCAGCATCTGGCCCGAGCCGGACGTGGAGATCAGGTGCACCGCCTTCGCCGGGTGCTTGGTCGCGTCGAACCCGGCCTGGCGCAGCAGGTCCTTGGCCTTGGCCGGGTTGTAGTCGTAGACCTCCTTCGGCTTGCCGAACCACGGATGGCCCTTGTAGACCACGCCGGTGGCCGGGATACAGGTGTCGTTGAGCAGGCTCTTGCAGATGCCGACCCGGTCGATCGCGTAGTTGGCCGCCTTGCGGACGAGCTTGTTGCTCCAGGGCTCCTTGTCCAGGCGCAGGGTGTGCGTCCAGTTGTGCGGATAGCTGTTCAGCGTGATCGCGAACCCGCCGCCCTTGAGCTGCGGGATCGAATCCGGGGGCGGCACCTCGATCCAGTCCACCTGCCCGCTGCGCAGCGCGGCCAGCCGCGTGGTCGGCTCGGGCAGCGGCAGGAGCACGAGCTTGTCGATCTTGGGCCGGCGCTTGGCGTCCCAGTAGCTCTTGTTGGCGTCCAGCTCGAGCCGCTCGCGCGGCACGAACTTGGTCACCTTGAAGGGGCCGGTGCCGGACGGCTGCTCGGCGAACTTGCGCCAGTCCTTCACCTTCTGCCACTGGGTGGGCGACACGATGAGCATGTAGCAGAGCTGGTACGGCACGAAGCTGGTGGGCTTGCTGGTCTCGAACTCCACCGTGTAGTCGTCGATCTTGGTGATCCCGATGACCGAGGCCATCCGGAAGCTGACCTGGCCGGATCCGTACGCGTCGAAGTGCGGCGCGTCCTTCTTCTTGATCGACTCGAACGAGAAGACCACCGCGTCCGCGTTGAACGCGCTGCCGTCGTGGAACGTGACCCCCTTCCGCAGCTTGAACACCCACTTGGTCGGCGCGTCCTTGCGCGCCTCCCACGACTCGGCGAGCCCCGGCACCAGCGGGGCCAGCCGGTCCCCGCGGGAGAGGTCCCACGCGATCAGCGGCTCGTAGATCTGGTACCCGACGAACCGGAAGCCTTCGAAGCCGTTGTCGGTCTGGCCGCCCGTGTAGGGGATGTCGCTGGCGGTCATGCCGATCCGCAGCGTGCCCTGGGCGGCGACGGAGCCGATCAGGGTCAGCGGCAGGGCCAAGGTGAGGAGCAGGATGAGGAAGCGTCTCATGACGGGTCTCCTAGGCGACGAGGTGACAGCGGGCGACGTGGCCGGGGGCCACGGGGTGGACCGACGGGGTCGTGGTCGCGCAGACCGCGATCGCGCTCGGGCAGCGCGGCGCGAACGCGCAGCCGGGCGGCAGCGCGGCGAGGTTCGGCGGCGCGCCCGCGATCGGGACGAGCGGCCGGCCCTTCTGCCCGCGGCGCACGGTGGCCTGCATCAGCCCGGCGGTGTACGGGTGCGCGGGCCGGCGGAACAGCTCGCGGATCGGGGCCTGCTCGACGATGCGCCCGGCGTACATGACGGCGGCGTCGTCCGCGATCTCCGCCGCGACCCCGAGGTCGTGGGTGACGAAGATGACGGCCAGGTCGAGCCGCTTCTGCAGATCGCGCAGGAGCCAGAGGATCTGCGCCTGCACGGTGACGTCGAGCGCGGTGGTCGGCTCGTCGGCGAGCAGGAGCTCGGGCTCGCACGCGAGCGCGATCGCGATCATCGCCCGCTGGCGCATGCCGCCCGAGATCGCGTGCGGGTAGCTGGCCAGGCAGCGCTCCGGCGACGGCACCTGCACCAGGTCGAGCAGCTCCCGCGCGCGCCGGCGCGCGGCCGCGCGGTCGAGGCCGCGGTGCTGGGCGAGCGTCTCGGTGATCTGCTCGCCGATGGTGTAGACCGGATCGAGCGCGGTCATCGGCTCCTGGAACACCAGGGAGACGACGCTGCCGCGCAGCGCCTCGCGCGCGCGCTCGTCGAGCTGGTTGACGTCGCGCCCCTTCACGAGCACCTCGCCGCTCACGCGCGTGCGCGCGCCCTGATGCAGGCCGAGGATCGCCCGGAGGGTGACGCTCTTGCCGGAGCCCGACTCGCCCAGGAGCGCGAGCACCTTGCCCGCCTCGAGCGAGAAGGTGACCTCGTTCACCGCGCGCACGGTGCCGTCGCGCGTCTCGAAGGACACGCTGAGGTCGCGAACGGTCAGCAGCGGCATGCGTCACTCGGGGCGGGCGGAATCATGCAACCGACGTGCCCGGCCCGCGAGGCCGGATTCGCGCCGTTTCGCCGGATCAGGCGTGCCGCCGGCGCGGGACGCTGCTCACGAAATCGGCGACGGCCGCGGCCGCTGCACAGAAACGGATCTCACCCGGGGAACGGGGTCGCGACCGGGAGCTCCGCGATCCGCAGCTTGACGTCCCGCACCCCCTCGACGCTCTTCGCCACCGTGAGCGCATCCTCGGGGTCCACGCCGGCGGGCAGCTCCAGCGTCACCAAGCCGCAGGTGGACTCCACGTCGATTCGGTACCGCCGCATGTCGGGATGGCCGGCGAGCGCGACCTCCACCTGGGAGGCCACGACGCGGTCTTCCACGAGCTGGCGGGCCGCGTCGGTGGTGGCGAACTCGGGCCGCCGGGCCACCTCCGCGAGCAGGGTCACCGCGGCCTCGCGCGAGAAGGCCGCCGTGTTGATGAGCACATCGTAGAGCCCGGGATCCTTGACGTCGGCGTCGAAGAGGTAGCGCATCCGGGCCGCCTTCTGGATGTCGTCGCGGCGAATGAACTGGGCCACCGTCTTCGGGGTGACGCGCTCACGCCCCTGCGCCGACAAGGTGGCGGTCAACCGCGTCACGCGCTCGGGGAAGGGCGCCACGATGCGCGTCCGGAGCGCGTGGGGCACCCCGCGGAGCAGCCACTGGCCGCCGCCGCCGATCATCACGACGTTGTCGGCCTGCGCGAACTCGTACAGCACCGCCTGGAGCGCCAGGATGCACCGCCGGGTCTCCGCGTCGAAGCGCTCGACCCAGGACGGCCGATCCTCCACGAGGCGCGCGAGACGCTCTTCGCCCAGCCCGTACCGCTGCGCCCGGGCGAGCAGCTCCTCGTTGTCGACGTAGGTGTAGGCGAGGCGGGTCGCCAGGGCCATGCCGATCTCGGCACCGCCGCTGCCCATTTCGTGGGAGATCGTCAGAATCGCCATGGCATCCTCCTGCCCGGCATGCCCCGCGGATCCAGGGGAGCCGGGCCGACCCGGTCGGACGGTGGCGGGAGCTTAGTCCTGTCGGCCGACCGGGTCAAGCCCATCCTGCGGGCCCGGCTTCCCGCCCCGCTCAGGCCGGGGGGAGCTTCACCCCGAGGCCGCGAGCGGTGGCCGGGCCCACCTCGCCGTCGATCACCAGCCGGCGGGAGGCCTGGAAGGACACCACCGCCCCTCGGGTTGCTCTTCGGCGCGAGCGCGCCCAGCACGTACCGCTCCCCGATATGCCGCCGACCGAGCTGCACGAGGCGCGCCCCGGTGGCGCTCACGCGACCTCCAGCCAGTCGCGCCGGACGTCGGGGGCGCCCCGCAGGGCCGCCGGGGTCCCCTCGAAGACGATCTGGCCATGGCCCATGACGTAGACGCGCTCGGCGACCCGGAGCGCGATGGTGAGCTTCTGCTCGACCAGCAGCACCGCGACGCCCCGTCGGCAGATGTCGCGCACGACCTCGGTGACGACCTCCACGATCTTGGGCGCCAGGCCCTCCGTCGGCTCGTCGATCAGGATCACGCGGGGATTGCCGAGCAGCGACCGGCAGATGGTCAGCATCTGCTGCTCGCCCCCCGAGAGCATGCCGGCCTGGGTGTCGCGGCGCTCCTTGATCTGCGGGAAGTAGCCGTACATCTGCTCCGGCGTCCAGTGGGGGGCGCCGCGTCGCGCGGTCTGCATGCCGATGCGCATGTTCTCGTCCACCGTGAGATTGGCGAAGATCTCGCGCTCCTCGGGGACGTAGGCGAGGCCGGCCCGCGCGATCCGGAACGCCCGCACCCCCGCGAGCTCGGCCCCGTCCAGCCGCACCGAGCCGGCGCTCGGCGGGACCAGACCCATGATGGCCTTGAGCGTGGTCGAGCGCCCGGAGCCGTTGCGCCCGAGCAGGCTGACGATCTCGCCCTTGCCGATGGTCAGGTGCACCCCGCGCAGGATGTGGCTCTTGTCGTAGTGGGCGTGCAGGTCCGCGACCTCGAGGAGCGCGCTCACGCGACCTCCTCGCCCAGGTAGGCCTGCTGGACCTCGCGGTTCGCGCGAACGCTCTCGGGCCGGCCGCTCGCGATGATCTCGCCGTAGACCAGCACCGAGAGCTGGTCACAGAGGGTGAACACCACGTTCATGTCGTGCTCGACCACCAGCAGGGTCTTGCCCTCGGTGACGGTGCGGATCAGCGCCACCATGTAGGCGGACTCCTCGCGCGACATGCCCCCGGTGGGCTCGTCCAGCAGCAGGATCTCCGGGTCGGTGGCGAGCGCCATGCCGATCTCGAGCGTGCGCTGCTCGGAATAGGCGAGGGCGCCCGCGGGATCGTCGCGGCGCCGGGTGAGCCGCAGCTTCTCCAGGTACTCGTCGACCTCGGCGGTCACCC
>Ga0193755_1000592_pt1 | contig 10435 bp, 6 predicted proteins | sample H1a2metaG_FD_144921 | JGI IMG/M metagenome (GOLD analysis project Ga0193755, IMG submission 144921) | Soil microbial communities from a riparian zone of the East river system, Colorado, United States - H1a2 | ecosystem: Environmental > Terrestrial > Soil > Riparian zone | place: USA: East River...
GACCGCTCTCGAATGGCTTAAACTCCTCAATTCGATGGCTTGACGCAGCTTAAGCCATACATTTTCTGGAAGCCATCCTAGAGGCATCCCCCAGGCTTGGCGTCCCCGACGGGATTTGAACCCGTGTTACCGCCGTGAAAGGGCGATGTCCTAGGCCGGGCTAGACGACGGGGACGGCAGATCGCGAGGCAGGTACTATTTCGAACTCCTGATGGTAACAAGTGATTCTTAGACCTGTCAAAGAGCGCCCGTCGCATCGGACGCGCTGATCGCCTGGGCCTGGTGAGCCCCGCCGGCCTTGGTTATGCAGAAACAAGCAACACACTCGCATCGCACCCCGCAAATGCTTGAAGCCGCTGGCACCGGGCCCGAAGCCCACCCCCCACACAACGATTTACAATGAATCTAATCGGTCATGGATCGATTCTTTTCGATCCACTCTGAGAAAAACTCTCCTACTACGAGGAGCACTTTGGCGGACCCTCTTCATCTCAGCCTGTGGTTCCCAACCTTTACCGAACCGGACATGATGCTGCACCTCCTGGGTGTTCTGCGTCAGTTCCCATTTTCCGCGCAGCAGCCCGGCGTCACCTACGTGTCTGTGCATCCTGTTTCCTGGAACGAGCCAACCATTCTGGAGCGAAGGTTTATCCCTGGAGTTTCACCAGAGCTGGCGGTCGCAGTGGCCGCGGACCTACTCTACGACGATTACGCATACGTCTTCGACGCCGATTGGGATTTGTGGACGCCGGACTCGACTGGCCGGCAATGGTCTCTCGCGCCCAATCATGTGCGATTCATCGCGCAAGGTCCCGAGTTCGACGAGCGAGCGTCGGAGTCGACCGGACAGATCGAAATCGACCTCGGGCTCGATAGCGCATTCCTCCAGGAGCAGGTTGAACTCGACGAGGCCGCCGAAGAACACGTGCGCGCCAACGTTCATAAATTAGTGGATTTCACTAATAAGGTGGAGAAGAACGCCCAGGCCAACGGGCGCCTTCTATGGTCGGATTCGGAGGATAACCTGGCACAGAAGTTGATCGCCCGCCTCCAGAAGCTTCAGTGAAGCATGAATGTGGGAGGAAAGCGAAGAACAGCAGCCACTAAAAGGCCTCGAGACGAAGATGCCACTCTCTCACACGTCTACTCCCTGAATCGGCCGTCGCAAAGCCCTTGGGATAATGGAGAGACGGGCGTCTCGCCCGTCCCTCCGCAGCAACAATCCCACTTGCTCCAGGTCGGACAACAACCCGGTTACTTTGTCCGGCCGCCTTCGACCTTGAGTTGCTCTGCGGCCGCGGCCTGCGCTGCTGCCAGCCGCGCCGTGAGCACGCGGAACGGAGAACAGGAAACGTAATTCAATCCCACGCGATGGCAGAATTCGACTGACGATGGCTCTCCACCGTGTTCTCCGCAAATACCAACTTTCAGGTCGGGCCTTGTCTTGCGCCCGCGTTCCGTGGCCATCTTCACCAACTGGCCCACGCCTTCCTGATCGAGAGCCGCAAATGGATCCTGCTTTAGAATACCCTCGTTGAGATAGGTTGGCAGAATCTTGTTCACGTCGTCACGCGAGAATCCGAACGTAGTCTGCGTAAGGTCATTGGTGCCGAAAGAAAAGAACTGCGCTTCCTTGGCAATCTCGTCCGCGACCAGCGCCGCTCTTGGCAATTCAATCATGGTGCCCACCAGGTAGTCGACCTTGTCCTCCTTTTCTTTGAACACTTCGGCAGCCACGCGATGGACAATCGCGCCTTGGTTGGCCATTTCTTTCAGTGTTGCCGTGAGAGGAATCATTACCTCGGGATACACTTTCACGCCCTGCTTTGAGACGGCGACTGCAGCCTCGAAGATGGCGCGCGCCTGCATCTCGGTGATCTCCGGATACGTGATGCCGAGACGGCAACCGCGGTGCCCGAGCATCGGGTTGAATTCATGCAACTCTTCCACTCTCCGCAATAGCGTTGGTATCACCTTCTTCAGGTCGGCTGCGCCCTTCGCGCCGAAGCGTTTGTATTTCTCCACCATCGACTTCTTCTGCTTGGCGTCCGCGTACGGCAGAACCGCAATGTCGACCATGAGATCTTCGCGTCGGGGAAGGAACTCGTGCAGGGGAGGATCGAGCGTGCGAATCGTCACCGCGTACCCGTCCATCGCCTTAAACACGCCGGCAAAATCGGCGCGCTGCATGGGCAGCAACTTCTTCAACGCGGTCCGCCGGTCCTTTTCGTTGTTGGCCAGAATCATGGCCTGCATATGCGGAATGCGATCTTCCGCAAAGAACATGTGTTCCGTTCGGCACAGCCCGATGCCCTCAGCCCCGAAGGCGCGCGCCTGGATCGCGTCTCGTGGAATATCCGCGTTGGCGCGGACCTTGAGTTTGCGGAATGGGTCCACCCATTTCATGAAGGTTTGGAGTTCCTTGTCATCGGGAGAGGGCGGCAGAGTATTCAGTTGCCCCTTGATGACCCGGCCCGTCGTTCCGTCCAGAGAAATCCAATCCCCTGCCTTGAAGACCTGACCCTTAACCCGCATTTCACGGGACTTTTCGTTCACTTCAATGTCGCCCGCACCCGCCACGCAGCACTTGCCCATGCCGCGCGTGACGACCGCGGCGTGACTGGTCATCCCGCCCCGCGACGTCAAGATACCCGCCGCGACTTCCATGCCATGAATATCCTCCGGCGTTGTCTCGGCTCGCACCAGGATCACTGACGCTTTTTTCCCGAGGCCGGCTTTTTCAACCGCTTCATCTGCGGTAAAGACGATTTGTCCTACCGCGGCGCCCGGAGAGGCCGGTAGTCCCTTGGCCAGCACTTCCACCTTCACGCCCTTCTCGTCCAGTCGCGGAACCAGAAAGTCGTACAACTGGTTCGGCTCTACCCGGAAGATGGCTTCTTCCTTCGTGATGAGTCCTTCGTCAACCATCTGCAACGCAACCCGCACTGCCGCCAGCCCGGTCCGCTTGCCATTACGCGTCTGCAGCATGTAAAGCTTGCCGTCCTGGATGGTGAACTCGAAGTCCTGCATGTCCTTGTAATGTTTTTCCAGCCGCGTCGTGATGTCGCGCAGCTGGTTGTACACCGCGGGCATGATCTTCTCGAGTTCGAGAATATGGACCGGCGTGCGCACGCCAGAGACCACGTCTTCACCTTGCGCATTCAACAGAAACTCGCCATAAAATTCCTTCGTGCCGATCGCAGGATTACGCGTGAAGCCCACGCCCGTGCCGCTGGTCTCGCCCAAGTTGCCGAATACCATGGCCTGGACGTTCACGGCCGTGCCCAGCATGTCATCGATATTGTTGATGCGGCGATAATGTTTTGCGCGATCGTTCTGCCAGGAGCGGAACACCGCATCCCTCGCCATCACCAACTGCTCGTGCGGGTCCTGCGGAAAATCGCGCTTGGCATGCTTCTTGACAACTTTCTTGTATTCTTCGATCACGTCTTTCAAAGCCTTGGCGTCGAGATCGGTGTCGAGCTTCGCCTTCCGTTGTTTCTTCTTTGCGTCGAAAACCTCTTCGAACTCCGACTTCTCGATCTCGAGCACGACGTTGCCGAACATCTGGATGAGGCGCCGGTACGAATCGTATGCAAAGCGGGCGTCGGCACGCTTCGCCAGCGCCTCGACGCTTTGATCGTTCAGGCCGAGATTCAGAATCGTGTCCATCATGCCCGGCATGGAAAACTTGGCGCCTGAGCGCACGCTGACCAGGAGAGGATTCTCGCCTTTGCCCAGCTGCTGCCCCTGCAACTGCTCAAGCTGCTTGAGAGCCTCGTCCATCTGCCGATCTACTTCCTTCGAGACCGAGTTCTGCCGCATGTATTCCCGGCAAGCCTCGGTCTGGATGGTAAATCCCGGCGGGACCGGCAATGCCGCATTCGTCATTTCGGCCAGGCCCGCGCCTTTGCCGCCTAGAACATCTTTCATCTTGCCGTTGCCGTCGGCCTTGCCGCCGCCGAAGAAATACACGTATTTCACGTCGTTCTTGCGCCTGGTGCTGACTTCCATTTCCGTCTCGGGGAGAGTTGTCGTCGCCATGATGAGTCCTTTACTGTTTCGAAGATTCTTTGGATTCCTTGCCTTCGGTCACGATTTCGGAGAAGTCCGCAATCGTCGAGAATTCTTTCAGCAATGTCTGCAGAAGCGCGAGCCGGTTGGCGCGCAGCTTGGCATCTTCGGCCATCACCCTCACCTTGTCGAAGAAATGGTCGATCGCCGGCCGGAGCTTCGCGATTTCCATCAACGCCTGCTCGTAATTGCGCTCCGCGCGCAGAACTTCTACTCTCTGCGCGGCTCCGGGAACCTGCGCGGCCAGTGCCCTTTCCGGCTCCTCTTTCAGAAGCGCGGAGTCGACCTGCGGCGCCACTTCCCTGCCCGCTTCGCTGGCTTGCCGCAGAATGTTCTTCATGCGTTTGAATGCGATGGAAACCGACTCGAAGTCTGCCGACGACCTCGCCTTCGCAACCGCATCGGCCCTCGCCAGAGCATCGACTACATCGTCCGCATCCGCCGCGAGAACAGCATTTACCACGTCGTAGGCAAAACCGCGCGCGTCACGCAGATAGAACTCAATACGCTCGCGAAAGAACGCTGAAATGGCTTCGTCAAACTTGAAGTTCGCCGCGAACTTCTTCTCGGCCTCTGAGTCCCGGTAACGGACCCTCGCGTCCGCCATCAACGACTTGAACTGTATCGGCAGCTTATGTTCGGCAATGGTTCTCACAATGCCATTGGCCTGCCGCCGCAGCCCGAAAGGATCTTTGGAACCGCTCGGAACCAGTCCTAGCGCAAACATTCCGGCAATACTGTCGGCCTTGTCGGCAATCGAAAGCACCGCGCCCTCCACGGTACGGGGCACCGAATCCTCCATGGATTCCGGCTTGTAGTGATCGTAAATCGCGGTCGAGATTTCCTGCCGGACGTCTTCATTCATATGCTCGTCCAGCACCTGCACCCGCGCATATAGCCCGCCCACGATCCCTTGCAACTCGGTGAACTCCTTCACCAGTTCGGTGGTGAGATCGGTCTTCGCCAGGCACGCCGCTTTGTGCACAACTCCGGGCCGCACCGCGATCTCTTTCTGCTTGACGGTTTCCGAGAGCCAGCTGGCCAGCCGCTGGGTGCGAAGGGTTTTGTCGTGGTAGCTGCCCAGGTCTTTCTGAAAAGTCACGTGCTTCAAGAGTTCCAAGCGATCGCGCAGTGACTGTTTTTGATCGGTACGCCAGAAAAATCGCGCGTCGTTGAAGCGGGCCCGCAGCACCCGCTCGTTGCCGTGCTGAATCGTGCCTTCGCGGTCGCCGTCCGTGTTCAGAATGGCAAGGAAATGCGGAGCCAATTTGCCGGCGGCATCTTCCACCGCAAAATATTTCTGGTGATCGCGCATCACAGTGACCAGCACTTCCTCAGGGAGTTCGAGAAATTGCGGATCGAAATTCCCAAGGAGAGCGGAAGGATACTCGGTGAGATTCACCACCGTGTCGAGCAGCGCCTTGTCCTCTCGCCAGCGTGCTCCTGCGATTTTGCGCGTCGCCGCGTCCAGCGCTTTACGAATCTGGTTCTCCCGCTCCGGTCGGTTTAGAACTTTCGCGGTGGCCAGCGCATTTACGTAAGCTGCTCCCGCCTTCGGGATCGAGACCGTTCCGTCGGCAAGAATGCGGTGCCCGCGAGAATCATTACACGCTCGAATGCCGCCGTACTCCAGAGGAATCACCTCCGCGTCCAGCATCGCGACCATCCAGCGCACCGGGCGCACAAGGCGCTCGGTTGGCTTCCGCCAGTACATGTTCTTTGGCCAGTAGATCGAAGAGATTTCCTTGGGCAGCAATTCCGCCAGAATTTCGCTTGCCGGACGCCCTTTCTTCGTAACCCTCGCGGAAAGGTACTCGCCCTTCGACGTCGTGGCCTTTTCCAATTGGGAAACGTCGACCCCGGCCTTTTTCGCAAACGCATGCGCCGCCGGAGTTGGCTGGCCATCTTTGTAAGCGACCGCCACCGATGGCCCAGTCACCTGTTCGGTAAGATCTGGCTGTGCCGAAGGAATCCCGGCAGCAAGAACCGCCAGCCGCCGCGGCGAATCAAATGAAGAGATGTCGCCGACAGGCGCAAGCCGTTCCCGCTCCAACAGTTTCCCCACACGCTCGCGAAGTTCCCGCGAACCCGCGTCAATCATGCGCGCCGGAATCTCTTCGCAACCGATCTCAAGCAGAAAATCAGGCATCGATCAATCTATCCATGTTCCCAGAACTCCAGAATCCTGAATGTGACTGCAGTCACAGTGTGGCGCGGACACCTTGTTCAGCGATCGGCGGCCGGCATCTCGCACTGTCGCCAGATCGCTAAACAACCGGCATAGTCTCTTTCTTCGCACGTCTCGCCTTACCGGCCGAGATCTCGACCACTTCCGATTCTCCCCCTGCTGCCGGCCGTTCATCGCCCGACTGCTGCCGCAAATAGGCCTTGGCGATTCCCACGTCTAACGACCGTACACGAGCAATCACTCCCACGCGCTCGGTAACTGAGATCGCTCCGCGTGCGTCCAGAATATTAAAAAGATGCGAGCACTTCAGGCACAGGTCGTAGGCCGCCAGCAGCGGAAAGCGCTTCCTGTCGACAGCATTCCCATCAGCCTTTACGTTGTCCGGCGTGTTCAGTTCGGTGTAGCGATCGAGCAGGTCCCGGCATTCCGCCTCGTACAGCTCAAAGTGCTTCCACGTCTTCTGCACGTCGGCGGCCTCGAAGTTGTACACCGAGAATTGCAACTCATCGGCCAGCCGCACATCACCGTAGGTCGTCGGATGCCCCGTCTCCGGATCGCGCGCCCACACGATGTCGTAGATCGAATCCACATCCTGCAGGAATGCCGCGATGCGCTCCAAGCCGTAAGTCAATTCCGCCGAAATTGGCAGTAAGTCCACTCCCCCGCATTGCTGGAAATAAGTGAACTGCGTGATCTCCAGCCCATCGAGCATTACCTGCCAGCCAATGCCCCAGGCGCCCAATGTAGGCGACTCCCAATTGTCTTCTTCGAACTTGATGTCGTGTTGACGAAGATCAATTCCGATCGCGGCCAGCGAAGCCAGGTAAAGTTCCTGCACATCGTCGGGTGGCGGCTTCAGAATGACTTGCAGCTGCGTATGCTTGAATAAGCGGTTGGGATTCTCGCCGTAACGCCCGTCCGCGGGACGGCGCGAGGGTTGCAGATACGCGACCTTATAAGGCTGCGGTCCGAGCACGCGTAGAAATGTTTCCGGCGCCATAGTGCCCGCGCCCACTTCAACGTCATAAGGCTGCTGCAGCACACATCCGCGCTGCGCCCAGAAAGTCTGCAGCTTCAGAATCAGTTCCTGAAAAGTCAGCGGATTCGGTTTTGGTGACGTCATTTAGGAACGATCCAAACCTTCTTCTCAGCTCCGAGCCCCAGCTTGCGAGCAAATCATTGCGGCGCTCAGCCGGATCGGTTCTTCGCTCGCAGCTTCTAGCTGATCTTCTCCAGCATCCCCGCGGTCACCAGCTTCTGCTCAATGTGCCGCTCGAGAATCTGAATCAGAAACTTGCGCAGGTCCGAGGCCTTCGACTTCGGCCACTCCCCGCCCGCAAAATTCTCCACCGGGGCGCGAAACATCTGCGCAGCGAGCGCCCGTGAGTCGCTCGAAATCTCCGAGGAGGCCAGCCGCTTATCGTCAGCGCACATCAGTCCGTCGGCCAGCGCGTGAAAGAAGGCCCGGCTGCCATTGAGCGTTCTGCCGCAAACTACGCACTCCGAGAGATCCGGCAAAAAGCCCACCAGCCGCGTCATCCACAACTCAAAATACGTGACCGCCATCCAGATTTCGGATCCCCGGAGCCGGGTCAATACGGAAAGCGTCAGCCGAAACACGGCATCGTTGGCTTCCCGGTCCGGCAGCAATTCATCCAGCAGTTCCGCGATATGCGCCAACGCCACCGCCCGCGGATAGCCGACTTCACTCGCCAGCGGAGACTCCAGCACCTCCAGCGCATCGAGCCGCGCCAGTTCCTGCCGCTCGCGATCCTCGTAAAAAGCCCGCACAAACGTCAGAGGCTCGAGGGCTCCTCCGAATCGTTTCCTGGACTTCTTGGCCGCACGCGCCACTCCGCGTACCTTGCCTTCGATCCGCGTAAAAAAAGTGACTAGCAGATCGGCCTCGCGCAGCGGGTAGGTGCGCAGGACGATCGCTTCCGACTCCTTCAATGCCATGGGAGCCCAGCAGGTTAATGTTTGATTGTAATGGAAATAGGCACGAACCGTCAGCCCGGGGTAGCTGTCCGCGATCAGCCGTCAGCTAGCAATAGACGGAAAGCGGCTTCAGCTCGACTCTGTGGGCATCCGCCCTAGAGAGGCAGAGACCCAAGGCCATCACTGGGGGTTTGAGGTCGCAATTTGCGACCTCAAAGCAAAAGGCGCATGCCCACACCGGGGCAATGCGCCTTTGAATCCTGTCCCAAGGGCTGCGGGATCGTGCTGACAGCCGAGAGCTGACAGCTCTACCGCCCGAAATACTTGGCGTTCCGCTCCGTAAAAGCGCTCCACTTTTCCGGCAGATCATCCAGAGCAAAGATGGCCGAGACCGGGCAGACGGGTACGCACGCGCCGCAATCGATGCACTCCACCGGGTCGATATACAACATTTCTTCGGTCGCGTGCTTCGGGTCATCTTTCTTCGGGTGGATGCAATCCACCGGGCACGCGTCCACGCAAGCCGTGTCCTTCGTCCCGATGCAGGGTTCTGCGATCACATAGGTCATGGTGTGTCTGTCTCCTGAATCACTCTGCGGGTCTTAAAAGAACCACAGATTCTAACAAGAATCACGCTGACGGTACAGCGTACGACTCCCGTTTTTCCTTAGCCCAGCCCATTAGAGCCGAGCCTCCATTTTCGACGCGAAGCGCTATTCCTCAGGCATTCAGCGAACGCGTTTCATCCTCGGCTTCCGGCCAATTCCCGTTCCTGGCTCGGCTGGTACTCCACAATGTATCCCGCCACCGCACTCGCTGCGACGGTCAGCGGACTGGCCAGATACATCTGCCCCGGCCCGCTGCGGCCAGGAAAGTTTCTGTTCTGCGCGCTGATCACGACCTGGTCGGGACGTGTCGACACGCCCGGACCGGCGTTGATGCACGCCCCGCAACTGGGCTCGATCACCAGGGCCCCAGCCTTCTGGAAGATTTCCAGGTAGCCCTTTCCGATGCTGTAGTCCCGCGTTTCCTGCGAGCCGAACTGAATATAGAACTGCACCGAGTCCGCCACCCGCTTTCCCTGCTTCAAGGCATCGGCCAGCACTTCGGCATACATGTCCATGTCTTCATTCTTGCCGGCAGTGCAGGTGCCGCCGTACGCCAACTCCACCGGCACCGGGGTGTTGAGGTCTCGAATAAATTTGCCATTGCCGGGATCCCCGGGCGTAGCCACCATGGGCGCAATCTCAGCGGCGTCCAACTCAATCACCTGGGCGTATTCGGCGTCCGGGTCGCTCGCCAGTCCGCGGATCATTTCGGAGGCCTCTCGCGGGCTCATGCCCCGGCGCTCCACCAGGAAGTCGATGACCTTGTCATCGGGAGCCACAATCCCGGTGAATCCGCCAATCTCGGCAGCCATATTAGTCATGGTTGCTCGCTCATCCACGCTCAGGGCCTCGACCGCCTCGCCCGCGTATTCCATCACCTTGGCCAGCGCTTTCCCGCTGCGCACGTAGTCCAGGCTCAGAATCTTCAGGATGAAGTCCTTCGCGGTAACATTCGGCTGCTTCTCTCCGCGAATCACGATCTTCACGGATTCCGGCACCTTCACCCGCACGTCCTTGGTGATCCAGCTGTTGAAAACGTCCGTCGTCCCGATTCCAAAAGCCACGCACCCAATCGCGCCCACGTGCGGTGTGTGCGAATCCGAGCCCACGTTCACCTGCCCCGGCAAGGCGTAGGACTCGAGCATCACGGAATGACAGATCCCTTCCGAGCCCTTGCGATCTTTCAGTTCGCCGTGCAGCTTGATGCCATGGGCCTTGGCGAAATCTTCCTGCTTGAGCTTCAGCTGGGTGGCCAGGTCAAGCAGTCCCATCTTCTTTTTCTCTTCGGAGATGACTTCATCCAGAAAAGTCAGGTGATCGCGGAAAAAACGGATGCTCGACGCATCATTCACCGGCACATCTTTTCCCACATAATGTTCGTAGAAAATCGCCGCCATCGGCGTGACGTACTCGTGGCTGAAACGCAGGTCAACCCGCGTGAAACCAGTGTCTCCGGGCTTCACGGCCTCGACGCCCACAGTCCCTTCCCCTGTCACCATATGCTTTGCGAAGATCTTCTCTGCGAGGGTCATTGCTCGCGTCGCCGTCCGGATAGGCGGCAGAAAGACTTTCTTTTGCATGCGGGCGACGTTGAAGGGAAACAGTCCTCCATACTTGATGATCTCTG
>Ga0193755_1000593_pt1 | contig 10434 bp, 7 predicted proteins | sample H1a2metaG_FD_144921 | JGI IMG/M metagenome (GOLD analysis project Ga0193755, IMG submission 144921) | Soil microbial communities from a riparian zone of the East river system, Colorado, United States - H1a2 | ecosystem: Environmental > Terrestrial > Soil > Riparian zone | place: USA: East River...
TTATCAAGTCAACGTTAACGCGAACGGCAATAACATTGTTGGTGACGCTGCAAATGAACCCTCCATTTGCGTGGATCCAACGAACAGAAACAAGATGAGTATCGGTTGGAGGCAATTCGATAGCGTGTCGTCCAATTTTCGCCAGGCTGGATTTGCACATACGATCAATGGCGGCAGGACGTGGATTTCCGCCAGCGTTCTCCAACGCAATGTGTTTCGCAGCGATCCTGTCCTGAACTCAGATTACGCAGGCCGTTTTTTTTATCTCAGCCTTCTGCAGACCTTTTTCGATGATTTGTGGCGATCGCTCAATGGCGGTCAATCATGGGCGAATATTGCACCGGCATATGGCGGTGATAAGCAGTGGTTTACGATCGACAACACCAATAGCACGGGGCATGGATTTCAGTACCAATCGTGGAGCAGTGACGGCAACAATTTCGCTGGCAGACAATTCAGTCGGTCGACGAACGGCGGAGTCACCTGGATGAATCCGATTAATATTCCCAATTCCCCTGCGTTCGGCACACTGGACGTCGATTCCAACGGGAATCTCTTCATCGGCGGGGTAGAGCTGGTGGGTGGCGGAATCTGGTGTGTTCGCTCCACCAACGCAAAGATCGGCGCCGCAAGCCCCACTTTCGACCAAAGCACACCAGTGAACCTCGGCGGCCACATCGTCGCCGGCGAGCCGATTAATCCGCAAGGGTTAGTCGGCCAGGTTTTTCTGGCGGTAGATCGTTCCGGCACAAGAACGAACAACAATATTTACATGCTTGCGAGCGTTCAGACCGCCGCTACCGGCAGCGACGTAATGTTTGTGCGCAGCACAAACGGGGGCCAAACCTTCAGCGCACCGCGCCGAATCAATGACGATCCTGTCAATCACGCGAAGTGGCACTGGTTTGGCACGCTTTCGGTCGCGCCTAACGGACGAATCGATGCAGTCTGGCTGGACACACGTAACGCTGCGAACAATATCAACTCGCAACTCTTCTATTCGTACAGCTTGGATGGCGGAATTAACTGGTCGCTGAATGTCGCCATCAGCAATTCGTTTAACCCGTACCTCGGTTATCCGAATCAGGACAAGCTCGGCGATTACATTACAATCGTTTCGGATAACGAAGGTTCCAATGTCGCGTATGCGGCAACGTTTAATGGTGAAGAAGACATCTATTATGTCCGTATCGCGCCATCAATCGCGGTCACAGATTTCAATAGCGACACCAGGCCGGATTTTCTCCTTAGCAATCCGATTACACACCAAACAGTGATCTGGTATATGAACAACAACGTTCATGTTACAGGGGCGTATGGCCCTACGCTTCCTGCGGGCTGGAGCGTGGTAGGGGTTGCGGATTTTAACAGGGATGGCCACCCCGACTATCTACTGTTCAACGCTAACTCGCGCGCCACAGTCATTTGGTATATGAACAACAACATTCATGTCACAGGGGCGAGCGGCCCTACGCTTCCTGCGGGCTGGAGCGTGGTAGGGGTTGCGGATTTTAACAGGGATGGCCACCCTGACTACCTGCTGTTCAACGCTAACTCGCGCGCCACAGTCATTTGGTATATGAACAACAACATTCATGTCACAGGGGCGAGTGGCCCGACGCTTCCTGCGGGCTGGAGCGTGGTAGGGGTTGCGGATTTTAACGGGGATGGTCACCCTGACTACCTGCTGTTCAATGCCAACTCGCGCGCCACAGTCATTTGGTATATGAACAACAACGTTCATGTCTCAGGCAACTCTGGTCCGACACTCCCTATAGACTGGGACCTGGTAGGAGCGGCTGATTTCGACGGCAACGGCAGACCCGATTATCTGCTTTACAATTCGACCACGCACCAAACAGCGATTTGGTACATGAACAACAATGTTCGCATTGGCTCTGCTTCCGGTCCCACTCTCCCCGCGGGCTGGAGCTTGGCCGCACCGTAGCGCGGCTGCTGATCTGTCGGAGTCCGCGAACGACGGCCTGCATGGCCGAACCAGCCGCGCGTTATCCCTCCAGTTGTCGAGGTCTGATAATTTTGACATTTTATTTATGGAACTGGTGACTTGACGGACCTCGCAAAAAAATCGTGACAATTACGTCCCGGTTCCGTGAACTGACTTAACGGAGTCGACAAAGTAAATCTAAACGAGAGGATATTTATGCTAGGCGAAAAGATTGGCGGAACATCGGGCAAGATTACTTCGCAGCGCATATTGCCAACCTTGGGTGGAGGACCAAAAATGGAGACGTCATTTCAGGCGAGCGGATCGATTCTGGGAACGGACGTAAAGGAGACGGGCACCTATTGCACCGTGGTGCGTCCGGACGGGACCCTCTACGGCGAAGGGCAAGGGGTAATGATTCTCAAGGACGGAAAAATTGCGACTTGGACAGGCCATGGCGTTGGGACAATGAAGAAAGACGGGACGGCGAATTATCGTGGTGCCGTCTATTATCAAACTATGCCCCCACGATGGGCACGCTTGAACAAAGTCGCGGTGGTATTCGAATACGAGGTAGACGCAGAGGGCAACACGCGCTCCGAATTTTGGGAATGGAAGTAGCAGGCAGCTAAGTCGCAGCGACAGCCAATGGTGGAACGCATTGTCCTCAACGCGTTATTAAATCTAGGCGACTCTGCTGCGATTATTTTGCCATCGTCTTCGGAGAAGCCGATCCACCTGCTTGCTCTTTCGTCGCTTCGTTTTTCTCCAGCGCGGCGTTCAAGACTTCATCCACATTTTCGACCGGGACGAATTTGAGTTTTTGTTTCGCTTCCTCGGGAACATCGACAAGATCTTTTTCGTTGAGCTTCGGGATGATTACCGTGGAAATCCCGGCACGCATCGCCGCAAGGCTTTTTTCTTTCAGACCGCCGATCGGAAGGACGAGGCCGCGCAAAGTGATTTCGCCCGTCATGGCAACATCGGGTCGGACAGGTGTATTGCTGAAAAGCGACGCGAGCGCCGTGAACATGGCGATGCCGGCAGAGGGACCGTCTTTCGGCACTGCGCCCGCAGGCACGTGCACGTGAATATCCATCTTGCGAAAATCTTCTGGATTCACGCCCAATTGGTTGTCGCGGCTACGGAGGAGACTCAGCGCGGCCTGGACCGATTCTTTCATCACTTCGCCAATGTGTCCGGTGAGCGTGACGTTGCCCTTGCCCGGGTAACGTGTGGCTTCAATGTGCAACACTTCGCCACCGGCAGGTGTGTAAGCCAGACCGGTGACAACGCCCGGCTTGCTCGTTTTCAGTCTGGTTTCACGCACGTATTTCGCAGGGCCGAGCATTTCCGCCACGAGTTCCGGCGTAACTGTTACATGCTCCGTTTTCCCGCGTGCGACCTGGGACGCAATTCCACGACAAACAGACGCGATCTGGCGCTCAAGTTCGCGGACGCCTGCTTCGTGTGTGTAATCGTTAATAATCCGGCGGAGCGCTTCGTCCTGCCATTCAACCTGCTCAGGCTTGAGTCCGTTTTCCTCCAACTGCCGTCTGACAAGATATCGCTTGGCGATCTCGAGCTTTTCGCGCTCGGTGTAACCGGGTAGCGAAATCACTTCGATTCGATCGCGTAACGGTTCGGGCACGCCATCGATGTAATTCGCCGTGCCGATGAAAATCACCTGGGATAAATCGAACGGCACATCGAGATAACGATCGACAAACGCATTGTTTTGCCGCGGATCGAGCACTTCGAGCAACGCGCTGGCTGGATCACCACGAAAATCGGCGCCGATCTTGTCTATTTCATCGAGCATGAAAACAGGATTGCGGGTGCCGCAACGGCGTAGTTCCTGGATGATACGACCCGGCATCGAGCCGATGTACGTGCGGCGATGTCCGCGGATTTCTGCTTCATCACGCATACCGCCGAGGCTGATACGCACAAATTTTCGGCCAAGCGCGTCGGCGATTGATTGACCGAGACTGGTTTTGCCCACGCCAGGCGGTCCCAGAAAACAGAGGATCGCACCGTGCCCCTGTGGATTGAGTTTGCGTACCGCGAGGTATTCGATCAGCCGCTTTTTGACCTTTTCCAGATCGTAATGATCGCGATCGAGAATCTTTTGCGCCTGATCGAGATCGAGATTGTCCTCGCTGAATTTGTTCCAAGGCAGATCGGCGATGATCTCGATGTAACTGACAATGACCGAGAATTCCGGGCTGGCCGGGGGAATGAAATCGAGGCGTTTCAATTCGCGCTCGGCCTGTTTCATTACTTCGTCCGGCGGCTTGGCTTCCTCTAGCCGGGCACGCAATTGCTGGGCCTGTTCCTCGCCGCCGCCTTCAGCTTCGCCCAGCTCGCGCTGGATCGCCTTGATTTGCGAACGCAAATAGGCGCGTCGTTGCGCATCGGAAAATTGCGAGGCCACATCTTTTTGCAGTTTTTGCTGGATCTCAGCGATCTCCAACTGCGCAGATATCTGCTTTTGTACTGCCTGTACGCGCTTTTCCACGTCCAACTCTTCGAGCAGCGCCTGCTTTTGCCCGATATCCACATTGAGATTGGGCGAGAGAAAATCAGCAAGTTGCTCGGGACTTTCGATGTTCAAAATCATCAGGCGCGCCTGTTCTGGCGCGTCCGGCGCCAGCTCGAACAATCTCGCGGCGGAATCGCGCAAGTTTCGGAATGTGGCCTCCCACTCCTTGCTTGCCGCCGGTATAATCGATTCGGGCAAATCAATCTCGGCACGCAGAAAAGGCGACGTCGCGACGATTTTGCGGAGTGAAAAGCGCCGCAACCCCTGCACAATGACCAGCACATTATCGTCCGCCTGGCGCAAAAGTTTGAGCACGAGCGCGGCCGTGCCGACCGTGTAGAGGTCTTGCGGCGTCGGATCTTCCTTCGCCTCATCGCGCTGCGTCAGCAGCCCGATCACTTTTGTTCGCGGCAAAGTATCATCGAGCAGTTTGAGCGACGCGGCACGCTGAATGGTCAGCGGAATGATCGTCCCCGGAAAAATAACAAGTCCACGCACTGGCAGGATCGATAACTCCTCCGGGATATGTGGCATCTGGCTTTCGCCAGTTCCGACGGCGATTGTGCTTTCAGTTCCTGGTTTCGATTCGACGCCGGCTCGCAACGTGCTGAGTTCTTTTGCGCTCATGACTCTTTCAAGGGCAGAGAAATCCAGAGCAATCCATTGCGCTGCTCGGCGTACGCTTGTTCGATTTCCACATCGGCTGGCAACGGCACTTCACGTATGAACGGGCCGTAATCGATTTCCATGGCCAACAATTGCAGGGCGCATCCCTCATCGCCAGTCGGCTCCGGCAGCTCGCGCGTGCCGCGAATCACCAAGCGTCGCGGTTCGACGGTGAGATCAATGAGCGCGCGATCGACCCCCGCCAGATCGACGCAAATGCGAATGGATTCCTCGCAGCGATACGCATTGATTGCCGGCTCCCATGCGTGCGCCGCAAACCTGGAAAACTGCAAACGCGATAGTTCAGAGGTCAGATCGTGCAATGCGCCATGCAACCAGCGCAACTTAATGTTTTTGATCGGGTCCATTTGTTAAATCGGTGCGACGCCAAAATTTCGCTGCTTTGCGCTCCCTTTGCAATGAGAGCGCGATCACTTGCGCTATTTTATTTTTCCCGGGCCCCACAAAGCCCGGCCGGGTTTCGCGCCGGTGTGCTCTCCGTCTTTTAGCACTTGCACACCTGCGTATTGATGCGGTTTCTCATACGTGGCCCGGCCGGCAATCGTCGCCGGATCGAACACGACCACATCGGCAAACATCCCTTCCTTGAGAAAACCGCGATGATCGAGCCCCAGATTTGTGGCGGGCAGTCCGCTCAACCGTCGAATAGCTTCCTTCATTGGAATTACTTTTTCGTCACGCACATATTTGCCCAGCACGCGCGCGAAATTTCCATAGGCGCGCGGATGCGGATTTGATTTCAAAAAAACGCCCTCCGGCGCCTGTGACGCTTCATCGGAGCCAAATGAAATCCACGGCTTCGCGACCTCCTTCTTCACGTTATCTTCGGAGATGATGAAATAAAGTGTGCCGATGCGCGATTCGTCTTCGGCGATCAAATCCGTCGCGGTGTCGATAGGATCCTTCCCACGCATCCTGGCTACTTCAGCCAGTGTTTTCCCCATAAGCGGCTTGAGTTTTTCCGATCTGAACTCGGCCAGCAGAATGTGCTCCGGACCTCCGGCGTCCAAATACAGGTTTTCCCAGGCGCCTGTAGGCTTTTGGACCTCTGCCTTGATCTTCTCTCGCGTCGCTGGATCACGCAGCCGCTTGAACAAAGCAGGGTAACCGCCGTCTTCCGTCCACGGCGGAAGCGATGCGTCGAGACCGGTTCCTCCTGCGGTGTAAGTGTACATATCGGCGGTGATTTTCAGTCCTTCCTTCTGCGCGGATTCGATTCGCGAAAGCAGATCGTCGATCTTCGGCCAATTTTGCTGGCCCGATGCTTTAATATGGTAAACTTCCGCCTGAATCTTCGCCTCACGGCTGATGCGAATTAATTCATCAAGCGCTTCAAGCAGCCGGCTGCCTTCGCTGCGCATATGCGAGATGTATTTGCCCTGATATTTCGCGGCCACCTTGCCCAGCTCGATGAGCTCCTCGGTCTTCGCGTAAAACGCGGGCGGATAGATTAAAGAAGTACCAATCCCCAGCGCGCCCGCTTCCATTTCCTTGCGCACCAGTTCGCGCATCTGGTCGAGTTGTGCAGGCGTTGGCTGTTTATCTTCGAACCCGATCACGTACTCACGAATCGTCGTTGCACCGATGAACGACGCCACATTGCACGACACGCCACGCTTTTCGAGATACTGCAAATACTCCGCGAGCGTGTTCCATTTGATGTCGTACTTGATGTCAATCTGCTGACGAATCATGTGCTCGCGCACGCGATCGTTCACCGGGCCCATCGATTCGCCTTCGCCCATGATCTCAGTCGTCACGCCTTGCCGAATTTCACTTTGCGAACGGCCATCCTGGATCAGTGACACGGTGGACCAGGAAAGCATATTGATAAACCCGGGCGCGACGGCGAGTCCCTTCGCGTCGATAATTGTCTTTGCTTTCGCCGCTTTGAAACCACCGACGCCGGCGATTCGATCGCCACGTATCGCGACGTCCGCTTGTTTCGGCTCGGCACCGGTGCCGTCATAAACGGTGCCGTCTTTGATGATGACGTCAAAATCCAACGGCCCCGCACCTGGGGATCGATCCTGGGCAAACATTGTGCACACAATTGTCAGGAACCCACCGAGCCAAAAGGACCTTCGCTTCATTACGTCGCTGAAGTTATCGAGCGGCGATTTCCGCGCAAAAAGGAATGCAAGGCGCCGCGGCATTTGATGTTGCCAAGTTTACAAAGCGACGCGGGAACGCGCACGCACTCCGAAAGAGTCCGCGAAACGTGAACAAAGTTTTCAATGCATTTTGCACGAAGTGCCTTGGAGTGCGGTGCGTCCTCGCACCGCTTTGTGCCATGCCGCCGGCTACGGCAAGAGAGCGACGCGACGCGATTCCTACTATGAGGCCTGTTGCCTTCGAATTGGGCAAGCAAATCGAAGCAGGCCGCGCGAAAGGCGCAGCTCCGGCTAACCCCAAAAGGCTTCGGGATCGAAGGGAAATCAGAATTCAATGAAAGGGGAACATCTGATGAAGACGATAACAAAATCCAAATCCATGCGCCGCAGGCGAGCACTCTTGCTGTCGGTTCTCTGCGCAGGCGTCATTGCAACTTTCATAGGCGGATGCGCGGAAGGTCCTTACGTAACGGCATATGATGGCGGTTATTATTATCCGACCTCATATTACGCGCCCGATTACGACTATTACGGCTATCCCTATTCCTACTACGAATACGGACCGAGGTACAGTCGTACGGTCGTGCGCTCAGGCGTCCGTTACTACGACAGCTATGGTCCCCGCTACTACGGCAGTTACTGGTATTAATTGACGACGCGCGCTTGGATGACGCATCGGCGCCATTCGCCAGTAGCGGATGCGCCGATGCATTCAAGTGTGTGACAACGGGACTTGAAATTTCCGCGCTGTAGCCACGGCGCTGAGCACCGTCACCGAAGATACGACTTGAGCGAATCAAGCCTCACAAAGGCGTGGGCAGAAAATTTATCTTAATTTGGCTTTGTTTGTTTGTGCCGTTGTCATTAAATCAGGAGATGAAGACATCGGCGACAGCAATTACGAACGCATCTCGCGCAGTACCAACCATGCTGTCGCTTTTGTGCGCAGCACTCCTTGCGCTTTCGCTCAGCGGATGTGCTGATACATATTCCTATTCAGCACCCGAGGCCCGATATAATACTTACCACGCCCCGTATTATTATCCGTACTATCCATGGTACAGTTACTATGGTGGCGCGTACTACTACGGAGATTGAGCCGCCAATTACTTTTCTGTCTCCTTAAGCAGGTCTGTTAACTGATCTTTCCACAATGTCGCCAGGGTGTGGCTGCCGTGGCCGCGCGTTTTATCACTGAACGGAATCACGATTGCGCGGCCATGCGGAAGGCGCTTGATCTCTCGTTCAAGAATACCGAGCTCGGGCGGATTAATCAGATCATCGGCAAAGTTGATTGCCAAAAGGGGCGCCTGGATTTTTTCCAGGTTCGGCCCTGGATCATAATCATGTGAAGCCTCCAGCGCGTAGAGCACGTCATTGGCGTCATCAGTCTTGACGATTTGCTCAACGAATTTGTCGAGCACTTCATCCGTTTTCGCGAGCGTAGGCGCGTCCTTCTGACGCAACACCGGATTGCCGCTCATGAACCAAAGCATCTCGGCGGCAGTGCGCAGGCTCGGCGGCTGCGTTTTGTACTCGCCGCCGTTCCAGGCTGGATCATTGCGGATGGCGTCGATGACCATGCGGCGCCAGGCACGGTTGCGTCCCGAAATCTGCGTCGGCAAACTCGCCAGCGGCATCAGCGCGTCCATGAAATCGGGATGCAGCTCGCCCCACAGCCAAGTATGCATTCCGCCCATCGATGTTCCCATGACCAATCGCGTGTGATCTACGCCGAGGCCCTCCGTTAAGAGGCGGTACTGCGCCTCCACCATGTCGACGTAGCCGTAACGCGGGAATTTTTCGTGCATGCCGTCACTCGGCTTGCTCGATTTGCCGTGACCAATGCCGTCCGGCAACACGATGTAAAATTTCGTTGCGTCGAGCGGCTGATCCTTTCCGAAAAGTTCGCCCGAAAATTCCGGCCGAATAAATTGCGCGCCGCTGCCAGTTGTGCCGTGCACGATGAGAACGGCATTGGTTGTTTTACCCTGTGCATCCTTCTCCGGTTTTCCCAGCGTTCGGTAATGGAGACGCAACTCCGGCAGTGTTTCGCCTGACGCAAATTTGAAATCGCGAATCGTAAAGTCGCTCTCAGTCGGCGCCGGATAATCGGCGGCCGAGGCGAAACTCGCGGCCAAGAGAAACAAGGAAAGCGTAGAGATTCGGAGCCTTGGATTCATATTAATGATTTTGTCGCCGCTCGGCTTGAATCCGCTTGAGCAACTCGGTGTGCGTTCGTTCAAGATCGTTAGCAAGGTTCACGGTTTCTTGTAGAGCTTCGGGATAAATCTCGAATCGTTTTCGCAATTTCTTGGTGGTCGGATCGTAAAAGAAGGAAATGTCTTGGTCGAGATTCGGCACGATCAGTTCGTCACTTAACTTTTGATAGCGAGCCATGCGGGCCAGTCCCCAGCGGATAACTGATTCGTCCTCGCGCAGCGCCCTGAGCGTCTGCACGTCGAGCAGTTGGACACCTCCGGATTGGAGCATCGTGGCTAAGTCGCTTGGGCTGTAGTCCGTGATGAAAACAAAGGGACGCAGCGGCGGCATCTCACCAGCGTCAAGCGCGCGTCGAAATTCCGCCGCTGCTGGTTCTTGTTCGGTGACGCGGTTAACTTTAGAACTCTCGATTCCTTGACGGAGCGTTTGCTCAATAGACGCCAGGATTTGGTCTCGCCGTTCTGCATCCTGCCGGTGCTGTTGGTAGTTACTGAGCCAAAACGCCGCAGAAACGCCAACGAACACCAGAACTAACTCGGCGACCCATCTGCTCAAGCGCGCGAAACGCGAGCGTTTTTCAGTTGTTTGACTCATGATTCACGGGAACAATTCAATCAATGAGACAATCGTGGTCCGTCAACAATTTGACCGATTTCATGGCGAACTCCGTCCAAAACGCGAATGCCGACGATGCGCCCTTCCATCACTTGAGATTCGACCGCGTGTTTCCCGATGACTTTTACGGGGAGATGTTGCTGGCGATGCCGGTGACAGACGACTACCGCGCCATGTCTGGCAAAAGTAAAATCGGCAGCAGCAGGCCCGACGGCAAACCGACTCGCGCCAAGATTGATCTTTTCCCGGAGTACATCCGCCATTTGCCGCCGATGAAGCGCGAAATCTGGGACGCAGCCGGC
>Ga0193755_1000594_pt1 | contig 10399 bp, 8 predicted proteins | sample H1a2metaG_FD_144921 | JGI IMG/M metagenome (GOLD analysis project Ga0193755, IMG submission 144921) | Soil microbial communities from a riparian zone of the East river system, Colorado, United States - H1a2 | ecosystem: Environmental > Terrestrial > Soil > Riparian zone | place: USA: East River...
CCATGGCAGATTGGCAAATGCGAACAAAGCGGCCGCTCCGAGGACCAGTGCGCGAGGAAGCGGGGCCGACACTCAAAAACTACATCACGCCCGCCGGGTTGCAGCGGCTGAAAAACGAGCATCTGTTCCTACTGAGTCGCGAGCGGCCTGCGGTGGTGGAGGTCGTAGCGTGGGCTGCTAGTAACGGGGACCGCAGTGAAAACGCCGACTACCTCTACGGCAAACGACGTTTAGGCCAGATCGATTCGCGGATTCGCTTTCTCACGAAACGCATTGACGCGGCCGTGGTCGTCGATCCCGCCGCTCCGCGGCGGGGGGCGGCCGCTACGCGTGTCTTCTTCGGCGCAACCGTGACCTACAAGGACGCCGCCGGCCTCGAACACGTCGTCTCGATCGTCGGCATCGACGAGGTGGACCTCGACCGCGGCTACATCAGCTGGCGCTCGCCTCTCGCCAATGCGCTGATCAAGGCGAGCCCTGGCGACCGCGTGAACCTGCGCGCGCCAGCGAAGACGGAGCATCTCGAGATCATCGAGGTCGAGTACTCACCGATTCCGATGGATTCTTTTCGCGAACCGCTAGGAGCTCAGTCGACGCCCAAGGTCGAACGCTCCTAGACTTAGCCGCCCGACTCTGAGCGTTCCCCCGATCTTTGTCGTCCTTGCACATTGTGTCGTCCGGAGCTGGACAGCGAAACGTTTACGATGACTGCTCGGCGATTCCTACAGTCAAATTAGCTTGTGTCCGGCGATTCTGAGCGAATCACGGGCAACTCTGACGTAACGCGATTAGGTAAGGGTTGCCGACCACTCGTCCAGAATTATTGGATACGCTGCGCATCGATGAACGGCGAATGCCAGGTTGCCTAGTGTATGAGTTCCGGGTCAAAAGGACACATGCGGGCGTCAGGTACCTGGCGAAGGTTCACGAGGGGTATAATCGCGGCCACTTATGCCTCTTTCTCCCGGCACGAAGCTCGGGCCCTACGAAATCCTCGCGCCGCTGGGCGCAGGCGGGATGGGCGAGGTTTATCGCGCGCGCGACTCTCGACTGGGCCGGGAGGTCGCGGTCAAGATCCTGCCGCAGCACCTGGCGGGTAATTGTGAGGCCCTGGCGCGTTTCGAGCGCGAGGCCCGGGCTGTCGCCGCACTCTCGCATCCCAATATCGTGGTTATCTTCGATCTGGGCAACGAAGGTGGGATGCCCTTTGCGGTTATGGAACTGCTGCAAGGAGAGACGCTGCGCCAGCAATTAAAACGCATGCCGTACGCGCCGCGTGCAGTGGCAGAAGTCGGCTTGGTGATCTCCGGCGCTCTCTCGGCTGCCCACGCTAAAGGCATCATCCACCGCGATCTCAAACCAGAAAATATATTTGTCAACGCCGACGGGCAGATCAAGGTCCTGGATTTCGGATTGGCCCGCGTTACATCGGTTCCCTCCAGTGTTGGAAGTTCGCTGCTCACCGCCACTGTAGAGACGACTCCAGGGACGATTCTGGGCACGCTCGCCTATATGTCGCCGGAGCAGGTACGGGGCGATGCTTCTGAAGCCGCGAGCGATATCTTCTCGCTAGGCGCGATGCTGTACGAAATGGCCACTCGCAAACCCGCCTTCTCCCGACCCTCCCCTGCGGAAACCATGGCTGCGATCCTCAAAGACACCCCACCGCGAATCACCGCTTCCTCGGACTTGGACCGCATTGTTTCGCGGTGCCTGGCCAAGGAGCCACGCGATCGCTTCCCATCCGCCTCCGCTGTCGCCTCCGCTTTGCGCGTTCTTCTCAAACGGCCCTCGACCAGCAAGAAAACGCAGGCCCTAGATTCGATCGCGGTGCTTCCATTCGTCAATGCCGGGTGCGACTCAAATCTCGATTACCTATGCGATGGCATTACCGAAAGCCTTATCAACAATCTTTCGCAGATCCCCAAACTGCGCGTTCTGCCTTGCAGCACGGTGTTCCGCCACAAGGGTTTGGAGTTGGATCTCGATCGCGCCATGCGCGAACTGAATGTGCGCGTGCTGCTGATTGGAAGAATCGTGCAGCGGGACGATACGTTGAATGTACAAGCCGAATTGATCGATCCAGCTGCCGATTCTCAGTTATGGGGTCAGAAATACAGCCGTAAACTCACCGACCTCTCCGGCGTCGAAGAGGAGATTGCGCGGGAGATCGCCGAAGTTCTGCGGGTCAAGCTGAGTATCGCCGATAAGAAACACCTGGCGCGCCGCTCTACTCGGGACGGCGAGGCATATCAGCTCTATCTCAAAGGCAGGTACCTGTGGAACCGGCGTACTCGCGACGCCCTCGAGCGAGCTATTAAATACTTCCAGGAGGCAATTAGCCGAGATCCCGCTTATGGGCTTGCATACGCCGGTCTGGCGGATTGCTATGCCGTGCTGGGATCCTTTGCGTTCCGGGCACCTCAGGAAACTTTTCCGCGCGCAAAAGCAGCTGCTCAGCACGCAACCGAAATAGACGAGAATCTGGCGGAGGCACATGTCACCTTGGCCATGGTTGCTGCTTTCTTTGATTTTGACCAACCACGCGCCAATCGCGAGTTCAGACGAACCCTCTCGATCAATCCAGGCTATGCCGTTGCCCACCAATGGTATGGAACCTACCTGTGTCTTTCCGCGGATTTCCAGCAAGGTCTTGCGGAACTCCATGAGGCGCAGCGCCTGGAGCCGCTCTCGCCGATGATCAACGTGCAGCTTGGCGTGGGCTACTACCTGGCACGCCGCTATGATGTGGCCGCCCAAGTTCTGCGAGATGCGATCGAGTTCGAACCGTCTTTCTGGCCCGCCCACTGTTTCCTCGGGATGGTGTATGGGCAGCAGCACGAAACCCGAGCCATCGAGGAAATCAAAGCGGCGGCTGAACTCTCAGGTCGCGAACCGCTCACGCTGTCTGGCTTTGGCTACATTCTCGGCCGAATGGGCGAACGGGAACAGGCGGCTGGTGTGCTCGAAGAATTAAGAGCGCGCTCGCGGACCGAGTACATCGCGTCCTATCATTTCGCGTTGCTCCATTTGGCGCTGGGCGACGAGAACAACTCCATGGAACGGCTAAAAGAATGTCTGTCTCAGCACTCTCCATACGCCGTCTGGCTGAAAGTCGAACCAAGATTCGACCCGCTGCGTGGAGACGCTCGGTATGAGATCTTACTTCGGGATGTATTTGGCAACGAGGCTGGTGTGACTTGACCCCAGGGGTAGGCATGACTCAGACGGTCCGCACGGACGATGGCATTGCGATTGAATATAAGACCTATGGTTCTGGGCCGCTCACGGCCTTGTTTCTTCACGGCTGGGGTAATGCAGCCAGCTTCTGGGATGATCTGTTCACCACGCGCCTGAACCTTGCCAACCTGCGCTGCGTTGCCGCAAGCTATCGCGGCCATGGCGGCTCGGACCACCCCACATTTGGCTACACGCACGACCGTTTTTCACGGGACATGTTCGCGGTCGCCGACGCGGTTAGTACGGAGCGGTTCATCATCGTCGGTTTCAGCATGGCCGGCAAGTTCGGCCGGTATATGGGATACCGGCATCCCCAGCGCGTGCTGGGACAAGTCTTGATCGCGCCGCCTGGCCCTGGGATTTTGCAGCTATCGCGCGAAGCTTTCGTTCCGTGGCTGGACGCAGCGCCTGACCCGAAGCGCTTCCGTGAGATCCTGCTCCCCTTCACCAAACGACCCATTCAGGAGGATCTGCTTGCTCTCTATTGCCAGAACGTGTCCCTGGCCTCCCGCGCCGGGCTTGAGGGGACGATAGACATGACCTACGAATCCATCGAGGACGAGGTGAGTGACCTCCGCACATCGACCCTGATCATCGGCGGTGCCGCCGATCCTTTATTCAATCCCGAATACATCATGAAGTGCGTGTTGCCGACGACCCCGGAAGCTAGAGCGGTATTCCTGCCTTGTGGGCATGAAATCCCGATTGAAATGCCGAACGAAACCGCGTGGTTGCTTGAGGCATATTTTGCAGGCGTGCAGGCGCGGTCAGCCGAAGCTCTCGCCAGATAGCCCCCAATTCAACCCACTGGCGTTGATGCGGCGACCAGGCCAAGCCGCAGTTTTACTGCTGTCGGCGTTCGGCTCATCAGTCTTCTCCTTGTCCTAGCCGGAACGTGCCACGGATGACGAGCGGCTCACGCCTCGACGAAAACGTAGCCCTCGTCGTCCCGCTTGGTGGATGAGGCGGCCAATCGGTGATGTAGTCCGCCTTGTTACCGTGGTGATTGTGACTGGATTACGAGCTACTCTTCCACAATCCGATTAGGGAAGAGTTGCCGACAAACCGCTCACAATGCGGTGTAGCCCGGGCGAAGAATCCTAATGCAAAGCAGGTGTGCTCATCAGGAAGCGTAACTAGCCACCGTAGCCAGGTCTCCACCATGCCAGACGCGAAAACTCTGGTCGTTGTCGTTACGGTCTAGAATGGTGTCAGCGATCCACGGACGCGTGGGGCGGATGCGCGTCCAGGGATCAATCCCAGCGGCGTCGATCTGCCCCTCCACTTTACAAAATGTTGGAGCAGTTCGCCGGGGCTGGAACATCAATCCGGCGATTGGCTTTGTTTGGATCGTACGGAACGAGTTGGACGGCGATGGTTGATGCCGCGACCGAGCCTTCGTTCCGGATGATGTGCTCATGGTCGCGACCGGGATCGACGAGTGTCGGGGCCGGTTGTCCTGGGACAAATGTGTACACATGCGGTGTGCAGTCGGCCTCATACTCCGTTATGGTTCCAGACGTGACAATGATCAGGCTGTGGCCCGGGTGCGTGTGCCAGCCCGTGCTGGCTACCACTCCTGTCGTCGGGTTGACAGGCGGCCAGACATTGCTCTGCACGTACACGTCTGACGGTCCCTTCGTCTTCTGCAATGATAGCCAGACGTCACCAGGGAATCCGACAGGAAGCGAGTCCTTCGCAGACTGGTTAAAGACATCAAATTCGCCGAAGGTGCCGGTGGCGATAGTTGTAGCCTTGAATCCATTCGCGGGGGTCGCCAGGACGTTTTCTTCCTGATGGATTGCCACAATCAAGATCGTGGCACAGGCCAAGACCAACCACGTTAGTTTTCTTCGCATATCGACCTCCCTTTTTTTTTCTTTTTGGCATCGCCGAATGGAGACGCGTGGACACGATCGTACACCTTGGAGGGCGCCCGATGGCCGCTTTGTTATCTACTCGGGACCCGACCTCGGTACGACGTTTTCGGTGAAAGCCGTCGCGACCGAGGTCGTAGCTCGTCCCCTGCCAGCCCTTACCCTGACTCGCGGAGCTCGGCAGTTGACCTTTCTGCGCGGAGGACGGGCACTCGTGTTTCTGCGAGGAGAGATTCAACATAAGGATCTTTGGCTGATCGACATGGAAACCGGCACTGAGCAGGAATTGACTCATCTCGCTTCCGACTTCCACATTTGCGACTTCGACATCTCGCCAGATGGCCGTGAAGTCGTCCTCGAACGAGTGCAGGAGCGTTCGGATGTGGTGCTTCTGGACCTCCCCAACCATAATCCTTGATTGCCTCGGAGACGCGGTTTGGAGTTTGCCTCTGATTGCGGGAGGATGACCTTATAGTCGCTGCACTCTCAGATCATTGATCGGTGGCACGGAGGCCACCGGTCATGAAGCGGAACCCAAGTTCCAAAAGAAGACGCAGTAGCACCAAATCCGTCCTACGTTTGCCCGACCTGGAACGCGCCAAGGCCGCGGTGTTGAATAGCCTCAACTCAGCAGACGCAAAGCGGGGATATCGTCACGCCATCGATGAGTTCGTTGACTGGTATTGCTCGGAACCGCGCTTGGCCTTCAACAGGATCGTGGTCTTGCGTTATCGCTCTCATCTCGAAACCCGTCAACTCGCCCCCGGCACGATCAATCTGCGTCTTGGCGCTGTGCGCCGGCTCGCATATGAAGCGGCCTACTGCGGTCTACTCAGCAGCGATTTGGCTGCCGGTGTTCGTCGCGTCAAAGGTGTGAAGAAGCTGGGCATTCGCCTCGGAAACTGGTTAACGGCAGAGCAAGGCCATGCGTTGTGGCAAGCCCCCGATCGTCAGCGATTGAAAGGAAAACGCGACCGAGCCTTGCTCGCATTGCTACTCGCGTGTGGGTTGAGGAGGCAAGAAGCTGTGACTTTGACATTCGATCATCTCCAACAGCGCGAAGAACATTGGGCCATCGTTGATTTGGTCGGCAAAGGAGGCCACGTTCGAACAGTTCCGGTTCCCGATTGGTTGAGAACTGAACTGGACGATTGGCTCGCCGCAGCGGCAATTGATCGCGGAAAGCTATTCCGCCGGGTCAACAAAGTAGGAAGGGCATGGGGAGATGGGATGACGGTAAAGGCGGTTTGGCACATCGTGAAGGAATCCGCCAAGAGCATCGGCGTGGCGAAGTTGGCACCGCACGATCTGCGACGGACCTGTGCTCGGCTCTGCCACGCATCGGGAGGCGAGCTGGAGCAGATCCAATTTCTCTTGGGGCACGTTTCGGGTGCAAACTACCGAACGCTACCTTGGTTGTAAGCAGCGGATTCGATCAGCCGTCAACGATCGCATTGGCATCGAACCTAAGCCCTGATGTGGCTGCGCCGATTGTGGAAGGGTTGCCGACAATTCGTCCAGAATCTCTTGTTTCGCTTGCAACACCTCCTCTTGTGGACGCTCATGTGGATGAGCTATATGTCGGAAATACCGACTTGCCCGGCCATCACAAACGTTCAGAAAAGCCCGGACTCCCGATCAAATGAGACGCAGCTCGGGTACCAGAGGTGATCGTGGAGCCAGAAGCGGATTATTGTGCTAGACCGACGCGGCGCAATAAATCCTGGAACCGCGGGTCGCTGCGCAGCGGATCAAAGGCCGGTTCGACTTTGAGGGTGGTCAGAATGCCAAAGTGCTGGGAGTACGCCTTTTCCCAGTCGGCCAAGGTCTCCTCCTTGTCGCCTAGACCCAGATGCGCCCAAAGCATGGTTATGGAATTCACCTGCTCTTGCCGGCTCATCTTTTCCAGTTTTTCCAGCTCGCGTCGAGCCCGCTCCAACTGACCCGCGCGGCCATAAATGAAAGTCAGCTCCGACCAATACCAAGGTCCTTCCCCATAAAGACGGCGACTTATCTCTGCCCCGGCCAGTGCCTGGGCGAACATCGCTTTTTCTACGTACGCATAGGTTATGATCCCAGCCGCCCGGCCAAAATTCGGATCCTTCCGAAGCACCGCGCGAAACTGCTCGATGGCGCGGTCATATTGACGTGAGTAATACAGAATCGCTCCGCGGTCGGCGGCAATGATGAGTGAAAGTGGATCCAGTTGGCGCGCTCGTTCGCTCTCGCCTAGCGCTTCGTCGAAGCGCCCCAGCCACATCAGATGCTCGGCATACCATTGGTGGGCAGTAGCGTAGTTGGGGTTCAATTCGATGGCCCTCCGGTATTCTTTTCCTGCAGTTTGCCAGTCCCAATCGTGATTCTGGACAATTAAAGCCAGTGCCGTGTGCGCATCAGCGAGCCGCTCGTCTAGCTCCAGCGCCCGTAAAGCGGCCGCCCGCGCTTGAGGCATATACAGAGTTGGGGAAGCAGAAGAATAAGCAGTCAGGAGCGTATAAGAATTCGCCAGGCCCGCATAAGCAAGGGCGTAATTGGGATCGCTTGTAGTAGCTTGTTGAAAATACTCGATTGCCTGCTGAAATCCTGCGACGTTCCTTTTGTTCCAGAAGTACATGCCTTTGCGATACAGTTCCTGTGCCTCCGCGGACTTAGGGGATAACACAGGTTGGCCGTTGGACCTGGCCGACTCGTGCCCGTTAGAGGCATTGCGAACTTCGCTCGCGATCTTGACCTGTGGCTGCGGGCGGCTCCGGAAGCGAGACCATGCGAGGTAAGCACTCGGCACCACAACCAGCACAATGACAACCCCCAGCAGCATTCGCTCTCTACGCTTGCCAGCCACATCCACAGCGGCGACCGGTACACCGGAGCGGTCCATGACAATAGAGGCGCCTGCCACTGTCGGCGCCGTTACCGAGAGTTGCTCTACAGGAGCAATGAACCGGTAGCCTACACGGGGGACCGTTTCGATGTACCGTGAGTTTTCCGGAGAGTCGCCTAGCGCCGCACGCAGTTTCTTAATCGCGGTGTTCAGGCTATGTTCAAAATCCACGAAGGTGTCGGAAGACCACAGCCTTCGTCGTATCTCTTCGCGGGTAATCACGTCACCCGGCTTCTCTAGCAAGATGGAAAGGATGCAAAAAGGCTGGCCAGGCAAACGGATGCGGACTCCGTGCTTGCGCAACTCCCGCGCGGCGAGGTTTACTTGGAAAACACCAAAGCGGAGGACACTACCGGGAGAGAGAGACTTCGTTTTTGCCACAGTTCATTTGCTCCAAGGATTGAGCACTTTCTTCGAGCGACGGTCACCTGGGTACGTAACCATAACCCTATCTGAGGCTTGGCTGGTCATCAAGAGATAATGCCGCGTGCATTGCGATCTCATCACTACTCTCATAGATTGCGAGAAATTCTGTCCCTTTCGTCTTTTGAGAACAGAGAGAGCTAGCCCGCGCCACTGGCGCTACGAGGGGTGTTTCGATGCGGACTTTCGCCCAGCAGTCCAGCTTTATGCGTGGCTTGTCTCAGTTTTTTATTAGGAGCTTTCGAGTCCTGCGCCAATACAAGCGCAACGTCCTCAGCGGGGTTTTCCTGACTGTCGCCACGCTGATCGCAATTGTCGGGGTTAGTGGACAGCAGTTTTCATTCATCCCCAACGGAACCTTTTTCGCGAATCCTGGTGGCGCGTCTGAGACCTATAGCACCACCGGCGGTGGCATCGACCTGACGGGACCATTCTTCCAAAGCATGGGCACGAACGGGCGCTCGTGCGCGACATGCCACCAACCCAGCGACGCCATGTCCGTTGCAGCCGCCAATGTCCAGCAGCGGTTCGATCAAACCCAAGGTATGGACCCGATTTTCCGCACCGTCGACGGTTCCAACTGCAACCACAGCATTGACGTGTCCACTCTCGCCGGCAGGTCCGCTGCCTATAGCCTGTTGCGCACGCGCGGCTTGATCCGTGTCGCCATCGCCGTCCCCTTAAACGCGGACTATCGGGTTGTTAATGTGAGCAATCCCTACGGCTGCAATGAAAGCGACGTGATCTCGATGTACCGTCGGCCCCTGCCCTCCACCAACCTCCGTTTCTTGAGCGCAGTCATGTTTGACGGGCGTGAATCATCGCCGGCCACCGGCACAACCAAGATCCTTTTCTCGAACTATCCGACTTCGCTCCTGAACGATCTGGCACACCAATCCGTCGATGCCACCACCGGCCATGCCCAGGGGGACGGTACCAGACCAACCCCCGCGGAGCAGCAGCAGATTGTCAATTTTGAGATGGCCCTGTTTACAGCGCAAACCATCGGCAGTTACGCCGGCCGATTGGACGCCCATGGCGCGAATGGCGGACCTGTATCTCTTGCCACTCAGCCTTTCTTTCTCAGTATCAACTCCAGCGTCAACCCTTTGGTCCCCACACTTGAAACTCCGGGTGGGCTTGTGACGCCGGGTGACGGCAAGTTCATTCCCGCGATCTTCAACCCCTTTGGCGCCTGGGCGGCACTGCCTGATACGTCCCCGCGGACGGCGGTTGCGCGTGGTCAAGCCATTTTCAATTCCAAGCCCATCAATATCACGGGTGTAGCTGGCATAAATGACGATGTGTCAGTCGGCGGCCTGGTTGCCGGCGGCATCCACTCACTTCAGGGAACCTGCGGCACCTGCCACGATACACCAAACGTGGGGAATCACTCCTTCCCGACGCCTTTGAACATCGGGACTGGTGACCCCAGCCCCTCCAACGCATCTGCCAATTTGGGAGGGTTGGATGTGAGCTACTTGCCAGCCATCACTGTTTGCAAAACGGATTTGGCCACGGGTCGGCCGACCAGCATCTGCAAGACCATTACGGATCTTGGCCAAGCATTGATCGATGGCAGATTCGACCATGTTGGCAAAATCAAGGGACCGATTCTGCGCGGTCTTTCAGCCCGCGCCCCGTATTTCCATAACGGATCCGCTCAGACTCTGTTGGATGCCGTGCAGTTTTACGAGGACCGCTTTGGCCTTGTTCTCACGCCTCAGGAGGAATCGGACCTGGTCGCGTTCTTGAGCGTTCTATAGCGCACATCCACTCTGGACTGAGAAGTCTCGTTCTGGGAATTGGTCCCAAACAATTGCTGGATTCCGGGCGGATGACGGGCAACTCTGACCATACCGCCGCGACATCACCCGATCATTGATCGGTGGCATGGAGGCCATCGGTCATGAAGCGGAAACCGCACTCACGAAGAAAACGCACCACCACAAAATCCGTCCTGCGCCTGCCAGACCTC
>Ga0193755_1000595_pt1 | contig 10397 bp, 11 predicted proteins | sample H1a2metaG_FD_144921 | JGI IMG/M metagenome (GOLD analysis project Ga0193755, IMG submission 144921) | Soil microbial communities from a riparian zone of the East river system, Colorado, United States - H1a2 | ecosystem: Environmental > Terrestrial > Soil > Riparian zone | place: USA: East River...
GATCAGCATCACCACGTCCCGGAGCATCCCGTGGAAGAAGCCGCGCCCCTTCCGCTCCTCGAACACCACATTCATCACCACGCGGAGGCAGGCGAAGAGCTGGATGGAGAAGAAGAGGAGGATCACCGACCCCAGCACGCCGGACATCTGCCGGGTGGCGATCATGCGGAACAAGAGCTCGGACAGCTCCTTCTTGTACACGGGGACGATCTGGGAGAGCTGGCCGAGGATGGCGGCGGTGGCCGCCTCGCTGCTCAGGAGGTAGCCCGTCACCGACACGAAGAGGAACAGCATCGGCACCAGGCAGACGAGGAAATAGAACGCCAGGCCGGCGGCGAGGAAGAACCCGGTGTCCTGGCGAAACCGGCGCAGTGCGTGCCAGAAGGCGACGATCAACGGCCTAGACGTTGCTCCGGATGAGTCCCCCGTCCACCTGTACCGCGGTGCCGGTCACGTAGGAGGCGCGCTCGGAGGCGAGGAACACCACCATGTTGGCGAACTCCTCCGGCGTCCCGACGCGGCCCATGGGAATGTCCGTCCCGGACAGCGCGATCTGCGCCTCCAGCGTGCGGCCGCCGGACTGGGCCCGCTCCCTCTGATGATCCAGGAACCGGTCGGTCATGATGCGGCCGGGCAGGACCAGGTTCACCGTGATGCCGTCCTTGGCGAGCTCAACCGCGAGGGTCTTGAAGAGGCCCGCCACGCCCGGCCGGATCCCGTTGGAGAGGACGAGCCCGTCCACCGGCTGCTTCACGGAGGTGGACTGGATGGCCAGGAGGCGGCCCCACTTCCTGGACTTCATCCCGGGCAGGACGTCGCGGATGAGCCGCACCGTGGAGAGGTGTACCTGCTCGAAGGCCTGCATCCACTGGGCGTCGGTCATCTTCTCGAAGGGCCCCGGCGGCGGTCCGCCCACGTTGGCGACCAGGACGTCCACGCCGCCCCAGGCCTCGTGCGCGCGTGCCACCGCCCGCGCGCAGTCCTCGGCGCGGGAGAGATCGGCGGGGACCGCGAGCACTTCGGCGCCGGTCTTTTGCTTCACTTCCGCCGCCGCGTCCTTCAGTCCGGCCTCCCCGCGCGCGCACATGAGGACCCGTGCGCCTTCTCCCGCGAGACCCAGCGCGCATGCCTTGCCCATGCCCTTGCTCGCCGCCGCCACGAAGGCCACCTTGCCCTTCAGCCCGAGATCCATGTGCTCCCCTCAGCGCGCGTCGCGCGCCCGCTTGAGCTCGCCGAGCACGGGGATCGCCGCGATCCGGTCCTCGTCGAGACAGTCCCAGTAGATGCCCCGGGGCCGCGGTCTCTCGCTCGCGCAGCGGAGCGGTCCCTCGGGCGTGACGATACAGGTCAGCGTGATGTCATGCGGCAGCCACGGCAGGTCGTGAGGCACGATCTGCAGGGGGTGCACGGTGGTGAGGATGAAGGTCTCCTCCCCCACCAGCCCGCGCTCGCGGAGCATGCCGTACTCGAGGTCGGAGTAGCCACCGCCCTTGCCCAGCCGCGCCCCGCGACCGTTCACCGCCACCGACCCGCAGATGACGAGATCGATGGGTTGCATGTCGTTCAGCGCCACCCCTTGCCCGTGCACGGCGGCGCCCTTGATGGTGGCGGCCTTCGATCCCACCGCGCCCAGGCGGGCGGGGTCGAGGGCCACGAAGGCCTGCTCGCCGCGGAGACGCGGCACCGCCATGTAGAGCAGCTTGCCCTCGCGCAGCGCCATCCGGCGCAGGGCGAGCTGAGGGGCGTCGGGATTCACCTTCACCACGCGGGCGCGCTTCCACTCGGGCAGGGCCGACACGTGCAGCGCGGCGGCCTCCGCGCCCGGGAAATTGGGGATGCGGCCCTTGGCGCCGGGAAAGCGTGCCGCGCCGTGGATCTCCATGGCGCGCCAGATGCGCTCGCGGACATCTTGCTTGGCGAGGGGGTCACTCATCACGGCAGCTCGCGTGGCGCGACTCGGCTAGCGCTTGAGGTGCTGGCCGAAGAAGAGCTCGACCTCGCGATACGCGCCCGCGGCCGCCTCCGGTTGATACCCGACGGTGGCGCCGCGGCCACCCGGCTTGTTGTCGTTCCCGACATAGTCGAGCACCTCGAGCTTCTGGCCCTCGACGTCGAAGTAGTGATAGGCGCCGGGAAACAGCACGATGCGCGCGTCCGCTCCCCGTGACTTCATGGACTCCACCATCTGTTCACAGAACTTCGGTAGCGTCCAGTCATCGGCGGCGCCGATGAGGACGAGGAGGGGCTTGATCGCGAGCTGAGGGATGAGCGACGGGCAACCGCCCGGATACACGCCGACGCCGGCGGCGAACCCGGGCTGGGGGATCTTCACGCCCCGGCGAGCCGCGCGCTCCAGGCTGGGCCCGTTGATGACGGCCATGGCGAAGGCGCCGCCCTGGGAGAATCCCACCGCGCCCACCCGATCGCCGCGCACCCAGGGCTGCGCCTGGAGCCAGCGCAGCGCGCCGAAGGCGTCGTCCAGCCGCGCGGTGATGGGGATGTCGTCCGGAGCTTCGGGGGCACAGTCGCCCTTCACCTGGCGCGGCCCGAAGCTGTCGATCACCATGCCCACGTACCCGCGATCCGCCAGCCAGCGGGCCCAGCGCTCGAGCTGCGCGGATACGCCGCCGCAGCCGTGCAGGAGCACCGCCGCCGGAAATGGTCCCGCACCCGACGGGCGCGTCACGGTGGCGGAGATGATCTCCGGCTTGTCCGGCGTGACATTCGAGTAAGTGACTCGGGTGGGCGAGTAAGTGACTCGGGTGGGGCCGGCGCAACCGACGGCGAGTGCACCGGCGATCACGACGAGAGCGACGGCGTTTCGCATACCGGGCGATCATACGGCAAGCGTTCCGCGCCCGCCAGTCCCCACGCGGGTGCGGTAGAATTCGACCGAGGAGGGCCGCCATGGCCGTGCACATCATCGAGTACTCCGACTATCTCTGACCCTGGTGTTATCCGGCGGCGGTGCGCCTCCGGCGGCTCAAGGACGAGATGGGCGGCGACCTGATGATCGAGTGGCGGGCATTTCCGCTTCGCCCGGAGCCCGATCCCGACGCGCGCTTCAAGGGCACCCGCCGAGAGGAGGGCTGGCGGCGGTGCCATGCCATGTCCGAGGTCGACGGTATTCGATTCACGGCCTGGCCGCGCGACGAGTTTCCCGCGTGGTCGATGCCGGCGCTGGAGGCGGCCAAGTGCGCGGCGCGGCAGGGTCCGGAGCTCTTCGAGCGGCTGCACCTCAAGCTCTACGAGGTCTTCTTCACGGAGAGCGTGAACATCGCGGACCCCGCCGAGCTCTATCCCGTCATCGAGGCCTCCGGGGCCGACATGGGGCGGTTCGTCGCCGACTTCGAGGCCGGAGCGGGCCGCGCGCCGGTCGCCGAGGATTATCGTCAAGCGATACAGCGCCACCAGGTCCGCGCCATCCCCACCGTGATCGTGGACGGCGGCCCGCGCCTCACCGGCCTCGCGGAGCTCGCCGCCTACCGCAAGGCCATCGAGGCCGGCCGGTCGGCCCCGCCATGAGCGCCGAAGAACACGAGCGCGAAGCGGCGCAGACCCACTTCGAAGCGGGCTACGCGCATCAGATGGCCGGCCGTCTCGACGAGGCGGTGGAGAGCTACCGGCGCTCCATCGCCGCCTGGCCCACCGCCGAGGCGCATACCTTCCTGGGCTGGGCGCTGTCCTTCCAGGGCCGCCACGAGGATGCCATCGCCGAGTGCAAGATCGCCATCAGCGTCGATCCCGCCTTCGGCAATCCCTACAACGACATCGGCGCCTATCTCATCGAGCTGGGGCGCCACGAGGAGGCGGTCGACTGGCTCGAGCGGGCCAAGACCGCGCCCCGCTACGAGCCCCGGCACTTCCCCTACTTCAACCTCGCCCGTGTCTATGTGAAGCAGAATCGGCTACGGGAGGCGATCGCCGAGCTGCGCCGGGCCCTGGGCATCGAGCCGCGCTACGCCATCGCGCGGAGGGAGATCGAGCGCTTGCAGCGTTACCTGGGCATGCTGAATTGACCGCGATCCCCCTCCCCTTCTACGGCAATCCCCTGCTCTTCGGGCGGGACGAGACGCCCGGCCTCCTCGCCTTCGTCCCCGGCGAGAGCACGGTGCGGGCGTATGCCCGCCGCGAGGGCCAGGTGGTGACCACGGAGGAGGCCTTCCGCCCATTCCTTCTCCTCGACGACCCGGACCTCCTGGCCGGCTTCAAGGGTGACGTGGAGGTGACGCCGCTCGAGGGCGACGGCGCCTACCGCTGGCTGGCGGCGTTCCCGGCCTGGAGCGCGGCCGAGCGCGCGCGCGACCATCTGCGCAAGCTCAGCGGCCGGACGCCGGGGGATCCGCAGGGGCCCTACCTCTTTCTCGCCGATCCCGTGCACCAGTACCTCCTGCGCACCGGCCGGACCTCGTTCCGCGGCCTGGCGTTGACCGATCTCCGCCGCATGGCGCTGGACATCGAGGTGCTCACCGCGCCCGGCTTCGAGTTTCCCAACGCGGTCCGCGAGGCCGACCGCATCATCGCCATCGCGCTGGCCGACTCCACCGGCTGGAGCCGGGTGCTGTCGGGCGCGGAGCTGGACGAGGCGGCGTTGCTGCGCGAGTGCACGCGGCTGATCGCGGAGCGCGATCCCGACGTGCTCGAGGGTCACAACATCTTCCGCTTCGATCTGGAGTACCTCGAGGCCCGCGCCCGGCGGCACCGCGTGCCGCTCGCCTGGGGGCGGGACGGCTCCTCCCTGCGGGGCCACCCGTCCCGGATGCAAGTGGCGGAGCGGAGCATCGCGTACCGGCGCTACGGTGTCGCCGGCCGCCACATCGTGGACACGTGGATGCTGGGCCAGCTCTACGACGTGGCCGCGCGCGACCTGGACTCCTACGGGCTCAAGGACATGGCCCGACACTTCGGCGTGGCGGCGCCGGATCGCACCTATCTCCCGCCCGAGGACATCCCGCGCGTGTTCCGGGAGGACCCCGCGCGGCTCATGGCCTATGCCCGCGACGACGTGCTGGAGACGCTGGCCCTGTCCGGCATCCTCTCGCCTCCCTACTTCGTTCAGGCCCAGGCCCTGCCCTTCGACTACGAGTCGGTGGTGCTGCGGGGCAACGCGACCAAGATCGACGCGCTCCTCCTGCGCGAGTATCTCCACCGCGGCCACGCGGTGCCGCGCGCGGGGGCGGGGCGCGGGGTAGCGGGCGGCCACACCGCGGTGTACCGCCAGGGCGTGGCGAAGGACGTCCTCCACGTGGACGTCACCTCGCTCTACCCCTCGCTCATGCTGACCCAGGGCCTCGGGCCCGCGTCCGACCAGCTGGGCATCTTCAGCACCATGCTGCGGGACCTCCGCCAGTTCCGGATCGCGGCCAAGCGGCTCGCGCGCGAGGCGGAGGCGCCCGCCGACCGGCTGCTCCTGAACGCGCTCCAGCAGACCTTCAAGATCTTCATCAACTCCTTCTACGGTTACCTCGGCACCGGATTCTCGCACTGGAACGACTTCGACGCCGCCAATCGCATCACCGCCGAGGGCCGCCGGCTGGTGCTGAGCCTGGTCGACCGGCTCGACGCTCTCGGGGCCACCGTGATCGAGGTGGACACCGACGGGCTCTACTTCGTGCCGGCGACCCCGGTGGCGGGACCCGGCGACGAGGATGCGCTCCTGGCCGCGCTGGGCGAGCCATTGCCCGACGGCATCCAGCTCGAGCTGGCCGGACACTACCCCGCCATGTTCAGCTACAAGATGAAGAACTACGTACTCCTCGATGGCCACGGCAAGCTGCTGGTCAAGGGGTCCGGGCTCCGCTCGCGCGGCCTCGAGCTCTTCCAGCGCCGCTGGATGGAGGAGATGTTCCGCTTGCTCCTTACCGGCCGCCGCGAGGAGATTCCCGCCCTGGTGCGCCGCTGGGAGGAGGACTTCATCGCGCGCCGCGTGGCGGTGCGTCTCTTCATGAAGACCGAGACGCTGCAGGAGTCGCCGGGCGCCTACCGCGAGAAGCTCGCCGCCGGCAAGCGCAATGTGGGCGCGGCCTACGAGCTGGCGCTTCACGCCGAGCGTCCCTATCAGGCGGGGGACCAGGTCTCGTACTACGTGACGGGCGAGACTGCCCGCGTGAAGGTCAACGAGGCGGCGAAGCTGGCGGCGGCGTGGGACCCGGCCGCTCCCGACGAGAACACCAGCTACTACCTGGCCAAGCTCCGCGAGCTCGCCGCGAAGTTCCTGCCCTTCGCGGAGGGGGACGGCCTCATCGTCGTGAGCGAGGACGGCGGCGACGCGCCCGACGTGCCCGTCCAGGACTCGCTGGACCTGGGCGCCTGATTCTCCCGCGCCGCTACCAGACCAGCTCGAGCTGGCTCGGGCGAGCGGGAGCCTCGCGGCGGACGCGGTCCTCGCGGGTGAGCCCGGCGAGGCCGCTCTCCCGGGCGAGCCGCTCGACCAGGCGCTCGACGCCTTCGCGGTATTCGCCCTCCGCCCGCGTGCCCCGAGCATACAGGGCCTCGTAGCGGGCCGAGAGCCACGGGAACTCGCGCTTGACGAACGCCAGATAGAACCCGCGCGCGCTGCCTCGGAGGAACAGCACGTTCCACACCGCCTCGCGCGCGCCCGCCTCGCGCGCCGCGTGGAGGAGATCGCGAAGCCCGTGCTCGGCGTCGGTGATGAAGGGCAGGATGGGCATGAGAAAGAGCCGCGCGGCGATCCCCGCCGCGGCGAGGGTGCGGATGGCGCCGATACGCAGATCCGGCCGCGCCGCCCGCGGCTCGAGGAGGCGCAGGAGCTCGGCGTCGAGGCTGATGAGGGAGATGTTCACGGTCAGGTCGGAGCCGGCCGCGATCTCCTGGAGCAGCTCGAGGTCGCGCGTGACGGAGACGCCCTTGGTGGTGAGTCCCACCCTGAGCCCGCGCACCTGCGCCACCGCACGAAGGACATCGCGCGTGACGCGAAAGCGCCCCTCGGCCGGCTGATACGGATCAGTGGCGGTTCCGATGGCGACCTCCTGGCCGCTGGCCCGCGCCCGGCGAAGGGTGTCGAGCAGTCGACCCGGATCGGCGCGCTTGACGTACACCCGCGACTCGAACTCCTCGGGATCCGAGTGTCCGAGATACTCGTGGGTGGGCCGCGCGTAACAGTACGTGCAGCCGATCTCGCACCCGCGGAATGGATTCACCGTCCATCCAAACGGCATGCCGGTCCCATCAGGCCCGGGCTTGAGGCGATTCACGAGCTCCACGCTCTGGAGCTCCTGGAATACCGTCTCTCGCCGGGCATCCACGATGGGCCCGATGCGCTTGACGAAGCCCGGCGCCGGAACGCCTGGCCGGTTCATATAGTCTCCATGTGTTGAGTATACCACCTCGGAGAAAAGGCCCCGGGCTTCGAGCCCCGGGGCCTGGGCTCGCGTCTGGCCCTAGCGGCGCCAGCCGCCTCCGCCGCCCGCGCCCCCCGGCCGGGGACCCCGATCGGGCCGGGGCCCGCCCGCCCCCCGCTGGGGCTGCGGCCGCGCCTCGTCCACCACCAGGTTCCGGTCGCGGAACAGCCGGCCATTCAGCATTTCTATGGCCTTGGAGGACTCCTCCTTGGAGGCCATTTCCACGAATCCGAACCCGCGAGGCCGACCGGTGAACTGATCGGTCACGATACGGACGGATTCGACGACGCCAGCTTGCTGGAAGAGCTCGCGCAGGTCCTCTTCGGTCGCCTGGAAGGAGAGATTGCCGACAAAGAGCTTAGCGGGCATTGCGAACCTCCTGCCGCATCCAGGACCGAGTAGGGGCTCTCCCGGCTCACCGGCGGCGTATGGTGCACCGCTTCGAGTTGCCAAGCCGCCAGTGAGACTCGCGGACCGAGCCGCCCAACGGTTGCCATACCCTACTTATCGACCTATAGGCTGTCAAATGAAATCTCGGGCCAGAATGTTCTCGATTTCACGAAGTTACGGCTCGTTTCCCGCCTCGCAAAAGTCATAGATAGACGCCACGAGTGATCCCGCCGTCCACGGTGATGGTAATTCCGGTCAAGAACGTTGCCCTCGCCGACGCGAGGAAGCAGATGAGATCGCCCACCTCCTCAGGAAGCGCGATACGTCCTAGAGGCAATTCTGCGGCCCGCGCTTTCTCAAATGCGAACACATCCTGACCCGCGGCTTCGGCCTGCTGCCGCAGCAAGGTATCCCACCGCTCCGTTTTTACCGGGCCCGGCGAGACGCCGGTGACGAGGATGCCGTCCCGGGCGGCGAGATCGGCGAGCGCCTTGGTGAAGTTGATGAGCGCCGCATTGGCGGTGCCACCCATCATGTAGGTGGTGGCGGGGTTGCGCGCCGCCGCGCCGACGACGTTGATGATGCGCCCGCTCCCCTGCCGTTGCATGTGCGGCAGCGTCTCGCGCGCCATGCGGATGTAGCCGAGGAGCTTGAGGCTCCAGCCCCGCAGCCATTCCTCGTCCGGCGTGGTGAGGAAATCGCCTCCCTTGATCGCCCCCGCGTTGTTGACGAGGACGTCGATCCGGCCGAGTCGGCGCAGCGCCTCCGCGGTGAGCGCGCGCACGCCGTCGAGCGTCGAGAGGTCCACCGGTACCGTCTCCACGCGTCGGCCCGTCCCCGCCTCGATCTCGCGCGCGGCGCCGGCGAGGGCCGACTCCTCGCGCGCGGCGATGAGCACACGCGCGCCCTCGGCGGCCAGGCTCCGCGCCGCCGCCCGCCCGATCCCCTTGCTGCCGCCCGTGACCACCGCCGTCTTGTCCTTGAGGCCCAGGTCCATGGCTGGCTCCCTTGGAAGCTCGAATGATAGTTTGCTCGGTCAATGGTTCGTGGCGTACCGCTCGATGAGGTCCTCCCAGCTCGCCGCGGGCAGAGCGTCCGCCCACGCCGCGCCTTCGGGGTCGCGCCCGTAGTACTCGCGCATGTACACCGCCGCCTCCTCGCGGCGGCGGAAGAGCCGCCAGAGGTGCGCGGCGCTGCCGCCCGGACGCCGGAGGAAGAACACCGGGTCCTCGGGCGACTGCGGCTGGTACTGCGCGCGCGCTCCGGCGGCGTCGAGCGTGATCCACGCCGCCGCGATCCCGTGGGCGGAGAGCACGCGCGAGCGGAGGGACTCCTCGGTGGGCAGCGAGTCAACGTCGCAAAGGCGGCGGCCGTAGTAGACGGGCACGTGCGCGCCGTCCACCGAGAGACGCGCCGGCAGCGGGTCGCCGGCGGCATCCAGCAGACCCTTCGACGCCTCTCCGACCCAGGCGTCGCCCCGCACATGGAGATCGGGCCACGCCTCCACGAAGCTTCCCGCGGGCGCCCGCTTGCGGCGCTGCGCGATCTCGGCGGGATCCCCGACCAGGTAGATGCGGGGCATCAGGCGCCCGCCGCCGCTCGGGGAAAGCGCGGCACCATGGTGCAGTCGAAGCGCGCCGCCGCCCCCGCCTCGGTGGGATCCAGGGCGGCGACGGCCGCGCCGCAGCGGTGCGCGGCGGCCGCGAAGGATTCCAGGTCGAGGCCGGCCAGGGGTCCGCCTCGGAGCCGCGCGCCGCCCTCGTGGAGCAGGGCGGCGGCGCCCCGGAGATTGCCGTTGGCCAGGTGCTGGAAGCCCACCGCCACCTGGATCAGCCCCTGGAGCTGCTCGCGCTCGGTCCCCTGGGCGCGAAACCAATGCGGCTCGAGCAGCTCGTGCACCTCGAAGAAGAGGCCGGCGTCGAAGAAGGCGGCCGCCACCGCGAGCACCGCTCCCAGCGCCGCGTCGGCGGGATCCAGGGGCCGCGCGCGGAGCACACCCCAGCCGGCGCGCGCCCGCGCGCAGAATTCCTGCGCGTGCGCGGCATAGCCGCTCCGCACCGCGAGACCGCGGGGGCCCCGCTCGAAGAGATCGGCGGGAAAGCGCGACGGCAATGCCCCCGTCTCGCCGGCGTGCGGGTCGTCGCACACCGCCGCCACCGCGGCAAGCCCCTCGCGCGCGGCGCCGTCGTGCACGGCATCGAGGATGAGGTCGGCGAGCCGGTTGCGGAGTGGAAGGGGCAGCGCCATCGAGGCCCGCTCAGAGGTGCTCGACGCGGGTGCCCGCCACCAGATCGGCGAGGCCACGCTTGTCGCGCCGTATCGCCGCGACCAGGAAGCCGAGCCCGAAGGTCAGCGCCGAGAGGGCCCAGCCCAGGGCGCGCAGGGCGGCGCGGCGCCCCGAGAGCGGGCCGCCGTCGAGGGCGACCACACGGGCCCCGACCATCATCTTTCCCATGGTCTGTCCCCACAGCCAGTGGAAGAGCACGCTGTACAGCGCGGGGAAGGCGCCGGAGAAGGCGACCGACGCGGCGCGGAAGACGCGGAGGCGAAGGGTGGCGTCGCCCCAGAGGAGCCGGCTCGCGCCTTCCGCCACGGCGAGGAAGACCACGATGAAGAGGTAGTCGAGCCCCACCGCGAGCGCACGCA
>Ga0193755_1000597_pt1 | contig 10370 bp, 8 predicted proteins | sample H1a2metaG_FD_144921 | JGI IMG/M metagenome (GOLD analysis project Ga0193755, IMG submission 144921) | Soil microbial communities from a riparian zone of the East river system, Colorado, United States - H1a2 | ecosystem: Environmental > Terrestrial > Soil > Riparian zone | place: USA: East River...
GCCGCGAGCATCGTGATGTGCATCTCGGTGCCGTCGCTGCAGCGGATATGATAGACCAGCTCATGCAGATTGTTGGTAAACGCGTCCTTCGAATGTGTCCCCTGATGCAGCTTGATGAGGATGTCGCAGCGCACATCGAACAGCGCATCGGCGGCGTCGCTGCCGAAGTGCATGGGGACGTCGTTCTGCCATTCGACTTTGTGCCCGAAGTGGTCCTCGTGCCGCGTCGTCAGGGGATCGTACACATCGAGCTGCTCATTCGCGTATCCAAACGGAATCGGCCCGACTTCGCGGTACAGCGCCGAGCTGCGTGGATCGCGGCCGTGGTCGTGGCCGAAGGAGCAGCCCGTCACCGGATCGATGGGCGGATGCCACGTGGGATAGAGCTTGTGATCGGGTCCGACGACCGAGTACGCATCGTGCTGCGCCTTGGTGCAGTCGTCGTTCGCACCAGGCGACCAGAGCCCAAAGGAAGCGGCGTTGCCGGTTGCGGGCCCGTAGTCGGGCGCTGCCGGCATATCGTGACACGCTGCCGACACCGTTGCGGCAGCGACCAGAAAGAGCAGCAGGGATGCGGGTTTCATGGGATTCCTCCGCCACGTTCGCCCCAGCCGGGCGCTCCCAGCAGTGACCGCTGTCACTCCCAAATGGGCCACAGCGATTGAGTTATAGTGGCGCTATGCACCGGACCGGAGTGATCCTGTTGGCGCTCGTGCTCGCGCGCATGCACGACGCGGTGGCGCAGCGTAGTGCCTCGGCGAGCCGAGGGGGTGGGGGTGGTGGCCTGTGGTACAGCGTGGGCGTGGCGCCGGGTTGGGCACGCGTTACATGCGACATCTGCGCGGGCCGCCGGCAGACGGGAGGCTCCGCCTTCCTGGGAGTCGGTGGGAGCACGAGCCGGGCGCTCCGAGTCGGTGCCGAGCTCGCCGGCTGGAGGCAGAGCGAGGGCGGTGTGACACAGACGCTCATGTCGGTCGGCGCCGCTGCCTACTGGTATCCGAACGTGCAGCGGCGGTTTTACCTGCGGGGTGGCGCAGCGATCGTGATGCACCGCGCCAGCGACGGCACGGACGTCGTCACATCATCCGGAATCGGCCCGCAGCTTGGTGTGGGCTATGAGTATTCGGTGAGCCGGGCGTGGCGCATCGCGCCGTTCGCGCACTACGCGGTGGGTGTGGTGGGCGGCGACGTGAAGTTCAACGGCGGCCAGGCCGCCGGAAGCGCGACCGTGAGCTTCTTCCAGGTGGGTGCGTCGCTTACGCGGCGCTGATGCGGCGCTAAACGCGCCGAATGGGCCGACTCGGAATCGAACCGAGAACCTACTGATTAAGAGTCAGTTGCTCTGCCAATTGAGCTATCGGCCCTCGCTTGGCGCGGCGGAAAAATCATCAGGGGCCGTCGGTGAGGCAAGGGAACGAGTCGGGAGCCCAATCCTCGTTCCCCACTCGTCGGTCAGCTTGAACGTCTCACTCATCGGAAACCGGAGCACCCACAGGCGCCGGGCCAGGTCCTTCAACGACCAAATGACGGTCCGCTGCACCTCGACCGAAGACCATTGGCCGAATTCGTTGTGCCCCAGATCGGTCCGCAGTGCCTCCCCAATACTCGCAGCTAACTCCTCATGTTCGTGCTGATGTCCCTGTGCTGGGACCTTTTTGGTTCCCTTTTGGGGACCTGAACCCTCGCCCCAAAGTACCCACTCGAGCGTAACGTCTGGGATCCCAAGCTCTTTCGCTCTCGTCACGATCAGCCGTGCCACGTCCGCGGGAAACTTCTCTCGATGCGGCCATTTCTTTATCGCTGCTTCAGTTACGGCACCGCCGAGCGCGGCGGCGAACTGACGGTAGCTGAGGGAGATGCCATCCCACGGGCTGAACACGTCCAGCAGCACCGCGAGGCGGCTCGCTACCGGGACTCGTTTCGGGCCAGCTTCGGGCTTGACAGGTGACAAGATATGCCTACTTTCGGTGTCGTGGAAAGGCAGCAGCGGGACCTGTTCCGTCCCACAAACTGCCTCAAGACCCCAACGTCGTCAAGCGCCCAGCCCTTGGAGATCCTCATGATGTTCGTTCGCCGCTCAATTATGGTGTTCGCGGTGGCGCTGTCTGTTTCGCGCTGCGCGGACCAACCCACAGCGGCAAAAGCGCCCGCGGGTCCCCAATTCCTTCGCTGGGCTGAGACGCCGCAGTTCTCGGCCAGAATAAGTAATCCTCGCGCGCGCCGCTCCGGAGCGATGGCGCTGACACCCCCCCTGAGCCTCGAGCAGTATGCAGTGTCGTTCTGGGCGGTGCGCGGCGAGTCCCGTTCGGTCCAGATCAACTACAGCAGCTCCATCGATAGCGAAGTTCACCCGTTCCTGCTGCTCACGACGACCGACCCGCAGTTCGTGCCGGGCGTCGGTGAGCTCGCCATGGGCGACTCCGTCCTCATCACCGTCACGGTCGACACCAGCAAGATTGGCGTGAGGCTCGAGCCGAGTGGTCTGCAGTTCGGCGAACCCGCCCAGCTCAAGGTTTGGTACGACGGCGCGGGCGGCGACTTGAACGGCGACGGCGTCGCCGACAGCACCGACGCGGCCATTGAGGCCCAGGTGCTCGGCCTCTGGTACCGCGAAGCGAATAGCGATCCGTGGACGAAGCTCGAGGCCTCGCAGTCGCTCGACGAGAGGTCGTTCACGTATGCGTTGCCGCACTTCTGCGAGTACGACGTCGCAGAAGCGTTGATGGAGTGGGCGGTTAACTACTAGGTCGGGGGCAAACGCCAATTATGGCAACCGATAAAGCCCGCGACCAACGCCTGCTCGAGGCGTCACCCGTCGTCGCGAAAGCCCGCGCCCTCGCGGCCGCCGGCCACCATGCCGCGGTCGTAGAGCACCTGGGCACGCGCGAGAGCGAGCTCGCAGAGACTCCGACTCTCGCCCTGTTGTACGGCATCGCCCAGGCACGGCTCGGCCGGCACGATCAAGGGATTCAGTGGATCGATCGCGCCCTCGCCCGCGCCCGTGAACTCGGCGAGCACGGCGTCGAGCGTCATGCGCTGAACGCGCGCGGCGCGATCGCCCTCGTCAGCGGCCACCTCACCGAAGCCGCCGACTTCTGCACGCAGGCGTTGATGGCCGCAAGCCGCGATGGCGATCATGCGACCACCGGCCGCGCGTCGAACAACCTCGGCATCATCAGTCATCTGCGTGGCCGTCACGCGGAAGCCATCTCGTCCTGGGAAATTGCCGCCGCCGCATTCCACCGCGCCGGCCTGCAGTCGGGCGAAGCGGACTGCCAGCACAACCTGGCGAATGCCTATCGCGAGCAGGGCGCGTTGGATAGGGCCCTGAGCATCGCGGACCAGGCGATCAGCGCCGCCGAGGCGAGCCGCGATGAAACGCTCTTTGCAATGACGCTGCGCGGCCGCGCCGAGATCCGGGCGATCCGCAGCGAGCCCGAGCTCGCCCGCCGCGATCTCGATCGCATCCGCGTCATTCGCAGCGAGATGCCTGACCCCGTGGCCGAAGCCGAGGATCTGCGGATCCAGGCGCTGGTGCTCGTCGCCGAAAACCAGTTGGCGCGCGCCGAGAAGGCGCTGCGTGAGGTCATCGGTCGCGCCGAGCTGCACGCGCGGTTGTTGCTCCAGGGCGAAGCCACCCGCGATCTCGCGATGCTGCTCCGCCGCACGAACCGGATGAGCGACGCCCAGGCCGCGGCCCAGTCCGCCAGAGGCATCTTCGCCGAGATGGGCGCGGAGAGTGAAATTCGCAAACTCGCCGCTCAGGGGTGGGACGAAGCGTTTGCCGCCGAACTGCGCGGCTCGCTCGCGCCGATCCACGTCGCGCAGCAGTTCGCGGATGCAGGCAAATACGCAGAGCTGCTGACCTATCTCGAGCAGCGCTCGAAGGACGAGCTGGAAGAGTCCGCCCTGCTCACGCTGCTCCTCGGTATCGCCCACAGCCGCCTCGGCCGTCTCGAGGTCGGACAGCAGTGGGCCATGGTCGCCCAGCTCCGCGCCCGGTCGCTGAAGGACCGGATGATGGAAGTGCGCGCCTTGAACGTCTGCGGCGCCATCGCGCTGGAGCGTGGCGGCATCGACGAAGCCACCTACTTCTTCACGCGTGCCCAGGAAGAGGCGACCGACGGCAACGACACGGTCACAGTCGGCCGGTGCGCCAACAACCTCGGCATCATCGCCAACATGCAGGGCGACTATCGCCGCGCCGTCATCGCCTATACGCGCGCGATCGCGGCCTACGAGCAGGCGCACTTCGCCCGCGGCGTGGCGGAAGCCCGTCACAACCTCGGTATCGTGTGCCGCGCTCAGGGCCGGCTGGACCGCGCCCAGGAGATTGCGCAGATCGCCATCCAGGAAGCCCAGGCGTTGGGCGACCAGCAGATTATCGCCCAGGCCATCGCGGGTCTCGCCGAGATCCTCGTCGCGCGGGGCGAATCGGACCGCGCGTTGACCGAGATCGAGCGTGCCATCGCGACCCACCGGGAGCTCAAGGACCCGGTGCGCGAGGCGGAAGACCTGCGGATCAAGGCCGGCGCGCTTGGCCTGGCCGGACGGCGCGAAGACGCCGAGACCATGCTGCGCGACGTCATCGAGCGCGCGACCGAGCACGGCCGTCCCCTGCTTCTCGCCATGGCGGAGCGCGATCTGGCACTGCTGTTGATCCAGGCGGGCGACGTCACCGCGGGCAAGGCGGCGGCCCACCGGGCACGCTCCTCGTTCCAGCGGCTCTCGGCACGGGCTGAGATCGACAAGCTCGACGACTTGCTGGAGACCGCATGAATTTCCAGCACCACAAACTCTCGAACTATGCAATCGGCTGGTAGCCGCGTGGACGAGCGTCGCGCCGGGGTGGAGCGCCGGTCCGGTATGGACCGCCGCGAGCCCGGCGCCGTAGAGGAAGCGGCGACGCTGCCCCTGCAGCAGGTGTTCCCGCACGCGCGGCTCAGCGAAAGCGAAGCGGCCAAGCGCGCCGCCGCGATCGAAGCGCATCGCCGTGCGCTCGGGTCCCGGCTGGGCCGCAACGTCGGCGCGATCGTGGCTGCCGTCGACTACATGCTCAACATCAGCGGCGAGCTCGTCGCCCCGACGATCGTGGAGCACGAGGCGCTCGAGCTGCTGGAACACCGCTCGGTCACCGATCCGCTCACCGGCCTGTTCAATCGCTATCATTTCGACGCGACGATGTCACGGGAGATCGCGCGCTGCCGCCGCTACAACGTGCCGCTGTCGCTGCTGCTCGTCGACGTCGATCGTCTGAAGCTCATGAACGATCGCTGGGGCCACCATGCCGGCGACCAGGCGCTCGGCCGGGTCGCTGTGGCGATTCAGAAGAGCCTGCGCGGCACCGACATCGCGGCCCGCCTGGGAGGCGATGAGTTCGCGATCATCCTGCCTGACACCGATGCCGTCGCTGGATTGATCGTCGCGACACGGATTCGGCGCAATCTCGTCGAGAACGCGTCGACGACGGTGACGGTCAGCGGCGGGTTGGTCGAGCTGCCGCGCGATGCGGAGGAAGTCTCCCCGATCCAGCTGATGCTGGTGGCGGACCACGCCCTGTATGCCGCGAAGAATTCCGGCGGTAACTGCGTCGTGCAGCGAGAGTATCAGTCCGAGGAGTAGCGGCGCAGCATGCTGCGCCCGTACAAGTGCCCCCAAGGGGAATCGAACCCCTGTTCCCACCTTGAAAGAGTGGTGTCCTAGCCGTTAGACGATGGGGGCGGCGGGCGAGGTAATGGCAGTAGCGGTAACGGGATTCGAACCCGTGTTTGAGCCTTGAGAGGGCTCCGTCCTAGTCCCCTAGACGATACCGCCTGGGCGGCGTGAATATCGCCGGTCCGCGCGCATACGGTCAACCTGTTGACCTTCGGCTTCTGTTACGTACCGTTACTGGCCCGATGAAACGCATTCTCTCCAAACTGGTGCCCGAAGTCCTGATTCTCGCCGCGGCGGCGCTGCTGCTCACGCTGCCGTCGCTGCGCGGCACCGCCACAGGCCTTGCCACCGTCTTTCCCTTCACGGTCGCCGCAGCGGCCCTGCTGCTCGGCTGGCGTTTCAACCGGTCGCGGCTGGTCTTCTCAATCGCTCTGCTGGGACTCACCGAATACCTCCTGCTGAAGGGCGTCGATACTCCGCGGGATCGGGTCTTCTTCCTCGCCCTCACGTTCCTGCTCCCGATCAACCTGGCGCTCGTGGCCCTGCTGCCCGAGCGCGGCAGTCTGACGACCGCCGGACTGCTGCGCTGGGTGTTGCTCGGCGTGCAGGCCCTCGCGGTGGTCTTCATCGCGCAGGCGTTTCCGGACAAGGCCCTCAAGTTCCTCACGACGCACATCGTTCCGGCGCGGTGGACCGCGTGGACTCCCGTCCAGCAACCGGCGCTCATCGCCTTCAGCGGGATTATCGTCCTGCTCATTCTGGCGTGGCTGCGGGAACCCCAGTCTCCGGTGCGAGGATACTTCTACGCCTTCCTCCCCGTCTTCGCGGCATTGTCGTGGCCCGCCGCGGGACCCGGCCAGGAGATCTGGCTCGCGACCGCCGGGTTGATTCTCGTCATCGCGGTCATCGAAGCCTCGTACCTGATGGCCTACCGCGATGGCTTGACCGAGCTGCCTGGGAGGCGCGCCTTGAACGAAGCGCTGCCGCGGCTCTCAGGACAGTTCAGCGTCGCGATGGTGGACGTCGATCATTTCAAACGCTTCAACGACACCTACGGCCACGATGCCGGGGACCACGTGCTCAGGCTGGTTGCCGCCCGGCTGGCGCAGGCTCCGGGCGGCGGGACAGCCTATCGCTACGGGGGCGAAGAGTTCGCCCTCGTCTTCCCAGGAAAAAGCCAGGACGAGTGTCTCCCCCACCTCGAGGAACTGCGCGAGATGGTGGAGACCCACCGCTTCACGATGCGGCGCCGGTTCCGGCCGCGCGTCAAGCCGAAAAACGACAAGGGACGCAAGAGCCGCCAAGCAATCATGATCACCGTCAGTATCGGCGTGGCCGAGCGAAATCATCGCCACGCCTCGCCGGATCAGGTGGTCCAGGCGGCGGATAAAGCCTTGTACCGCGCCAAGGAGGCTGGCCGAAACCGCGTATCGACGTAGCTTCGCCCCATGCAGCGTACCTGCTTCCTTCTTATCTGTTGCTGCGCCGGTGCCACGGCCGTCGCCAGCGCGCAAAGCCTGTTTCTTCAACCGGCGGCCCCCCCCCTCACCCTGCGGCTGGAGACGGACCTCCACGCGTTGACCCGGGACCGTGGCACGGAGCGTAAGGCCCATCCGGCCTCGTTGCACTATGGGGTGGCGGGCGGGGGCTCAGGCGCAGCTGATACGGGCACCGTCGCGGTGAAACTCAAGACTCGCGGCATCTTCCGCCTGAAGAAGTGCGCGTTTCCGCCGATCCGCCTCGACCTGCCTTCACACAAGGTCGACGGGACGCCGTTCGCCGGTGAGGACAGGCTCAAACTGGTCACGCATTGCCAGGGCGATCGCCTGTATGAGCGCAATCTGCTTCGCGAGTACGCATTGTACCGCGCGTTCAACACCGTGACCGATAGCAGCTTTCGGGTGCGCCTCGCGCACGTGACCTACATCGATTCAGCCCGGCATGACACCGTCACGCGCTACGGCTTCCTGATCGAATCCGACGCCGCCCTCAGCCGGCGGATCTCGGCCAATCCGCTCGCCGCGGACAACCTCTACGATCCGATCATGGACCCGTCGTACATGACGCTGGTCGCCGTATTTCAATACTTGATCGGCAACACCGACTGGTCCGTCTACAAGCGCCACAACATCGCAATCTTCCAGCAACTGGCTGAGCCCAGACCCCTCTTCGCGGTGCCGTACGATTTCGACTTTTCCGGAGCAGTCAACGCGCCGTATGCATCGCCCCCCGAGCAGCTCACCATTCAGTCGGTGCGCCAACGGGTCTACCGCGGCTTTTGCCAGCCGGACAGCGTGCTGGCTCCGGTCCTCGACCGGTTTCGCGGCGCGAAAGATTCGATGTATGCCGCCATCCGCGCGGTGCCCGATCTCCCCGAGCGCGATGCTCGAGATGTGATCGAATACTTCGACGAGTTCTACAAGGTGCTCGACAATCGAGGAGCGGTGAATCGCGAATTCGTGCGTGGATGCCGCCCGCAACCGCGTCCCCGATGAGCGAGCGGCGCGCCCTCGGATTGGTCATCCGACTGGTGGGCTACTACGTCGCCCTGGCAGCGGTAGCATGGCTCGTCGGGCGAGCACTCCCACAGTGGGGTCCCTACTTCGACGAACGGACCCCGGGCGCGGCCGCGGTCGCCATGCTCGGAGGGCTCGCGCTGATTTGCCCGGTGGCGTGGGTGTACATGCGGACCAAACCCAAGATCCGCTACGATGCGTCGCTGGTGCAGACGGTGATCGTGCTCCCGGTGGTCATCGCCGGCGTCGTGCTCATCGTGCGCGACAGCGTGGCGCTCGCCTTCAGCCTCGCGGGGATAGTTGCCGCCGTGCGGTTCCGCAACACGCTCAAGGACACGAAGGATGCCGTATTCATTTTTCTGGCCATTGCAGTGGGACTCGCAGCCGGTGTGCAGTCGTTCGCGGTCGCTTACGTCGCTACCGTCATCTTTCTCGGCGTCGTGCTGGTGCTCTGGCGCTTCGACGTGGGCGCGGAGCCGCTGGCGGAATCGTTCCGCGGCCGATTGATCGTCGAAGCAGCGTGGGCGCCCGGCCTCGAGCCCGCGCTGGCGAGCATTCTCGACCGCTCTGTACGCCGCTGGAAGCTGCTCCGGACCGAACCGACGGCCCTGACGTTCGCCGTGCAGCTGCGCCGCGAAGGAAGTTCCGATGGCCTGGTCGCCGCGGTGCGTGAGGAGCCCAGCAAGCAGGTCACGGGCGCGCGGTTCGAGCCCCACCTGCCCCCCCCGTGACGCTACGCTGGGATGCTCCGGACAAGGACACGCTCCGGCGCGTTTTAGCCGAGTCGACCCGTTCGTTAGGGCCACCGCGTTCACTGTTCCTGCGCGACGTCTACTTCGACACGAGCGGGGGCGATCTGCGGCAACGGGGCGCGCGCTGCCGCATCCGGTTCGCCCCGGGGGGGGGCGGCGAACAGTGGCTCCGCGTCTCGATGCCGGACGGCTCGTACAGCGAATCGCGCCTCCAGGAGGTCGACGTCGCGCGAGCGCTGGCCGGCGACTCGCCGCCCGCCCGCCGGTTGCGCGCGCTGACTGATCCGGCCCGGCTCGCCGCCTGGCTCGAGCGAGAGGTCGAGCGGACCTCGCAGACATTTCGTTTTAGCACGGTTCCCCTGCCCCTTGGCGACGTCGTTGCCGACGTCGTAACGGCGCGCCGCGCCGAGCTCACCGCCCGCCTGTTCGAGCTGGCGGTGCGGCCCCGCCCCTGGGGTCGCGCGGCGGGCCGCCGCCTCGGCGCCGAGCTGGAAGGCGCATTTCAGCTGCGGCCCTCCGGACCCGATCCCGTGCCGCGCGTGCTCGCGGCACTCGACGCCGTCGAAGGCGAATCGATCGCGCGCGAGCTGCGGGGCGAGCGCGAGGTCGCGCTCGTCGCCGTGGAGCACGGCCGCATCGGGCTCTGGCGCGCCGGCGCGGAGCTGCGGCTACCGATCGCCAAGGGCAGCGGCGAGGAGGCGTGCCGCGCGGCACTGCGTGAGCTGGTCGGCGGGGGCGAAGGACAGCTCCGCCTGCTTGGCGTGGTCCCGCGCACCGGCGACCGTGTGCCGCTGGAGGTCTGGACGGCGCGACGGCTGCATCGCAACTCGACGCCCGGAACCATCCAGTGGTTCGCGCCGGCCGAGCTGGTGGCGCGCGTCGGCTCACCCATCCTGCGCGATCCCGGCACGCTCGCGGCCCTGACGGTCGCGGCGCGCTCACCTCTCCTACCGGAGTGGTCGGGCACGCTATTTGGAGACAGCGAAGCTCCCGACGCGGCTCCCGAAGCGGTCGCGCGGGCCAGCCGCGTCACGTTGAGCGAGCTGCGCGCGGCGTTGCCGTCAGAAGAGTCGAAGGATCCGGCCCGCGAGACACCGGACCAGTTTCTCAACCCCGAGCTTTCCTGGCTCGAGTTCAACGAGCGCGTGCTCGCGCTTGCCGAGGACAGCCGCACGCCGCCCGCCGCGCGCCTGCGATTCCTCGCCATTTTCTCCACGAATCTCGATCAGTTCGTCATGACGCAGATCGGCGCTCTCAAGCAGCTCGTCGCCGCCGGCCAAAACGTCCGCTCGGCACATGGCGGCGGCTTCCGCCCGCAAGAGACGCTCGATGCGATCGCCGTCCGGCTCCATCCTCTGATCGCCCGGCAGTACAGAAGCTTCAACGCGTTGGCCGCGCCGCTCGGGATCGTGCGGTGGGAAGCGCTCTCGGACGCTGAACGCGCCAG
>Ga0193755_1000598_pt1 | contig 10356 bp, 7 predicted proteins | sample H1a2metaG_FD_144921 | JGI IMG/M metagenome (GOLD analysis project Ga0193755, IMG submission 144921) | Soil microbial communities from a riparian zone of the East river system, Colorado, United States - H1a2 | ecosystem: Environmental > Terrestrial > Soil > Riparian zone | place: USA: East River...
CGTCCCGTTGGGCATGCTCTATTACGAGAGCGACGATCTGGCGCAAGCCGATCACTATGTGACCACGGGCATCGCCCTCTGTCAGAGGATGGGGACGGTCTACCCGACATTGCTCGGGCAACGCACCCTAGCGCGGCTGCACTTTACGCGCGGGGAAACCGAAGCCGCGTGGCAGACTCTTGCGGCCGCCCGGTGCCTGGCTGCGAAATCTGAAAACCAGCGGCGTATTCGCTTGATCATCGCAATGACGGCTGAGATTCAGTTGCGGCAAGGACTCACCGCCGCTGCTGCGCTGACGCTCGAGGAGCTTCCTGGCTCGGCTCGCGAGCGCTCGGAGCAGGAAAACCTGACCGTTTCCCGTTTGTTGCTCGCGCAGGGAAAGGCATTGGCAGCGCGCAGCTTGCTCTTGCAACTCGAACAAATGGCCGAGAAGCAAGGTCGCCTCGGCAGCCTCATCACTATTCATCTACTGCAAGCGCTCGCGCACCAGGCACTCGACCATCCATCGGCAGCGTTCGAGTCATTGGAACACGCGCTTTGTCTGGCCGCGCCCGAGGGATACCGCAGCGTCTTCCTCGACGAAGGCCCGCCAGTTGAGGCGCTGCTGTCGCAAGTGCCACATCGTTCTTCGGGTTTTGTTGGCGGTCTGCTGGAGGGTTTCGCCAGGCGGCGCGAGGGCGATCGACCAGCGGTGGCCGCTCCCGCATCGAGTCCGGCGCGGGCGCTGATCGAACGCCTGAGCGAGACTCAACTGACGGTCTTGCGGCTGGTCGCCGATGGACTGTCTAACCGCGACATAGCCGCCCGGCTCTCGATCACTGAGGGCACGACCAAGTGGCATCTGAACCAGATTTACGGAAAGCTCAACGTTGGTAGCCGAACTCAGGCGCTGGCTCAAGCGCGGCAGCTCAACCTGCTCTGACCGGTGCACGTCATTTTTCTGCGCCCCCTAACTTTCGTTAGGTGACGGCCTGAGTCTTTCCTGCTAAGCTCTGGCCGCGCAACAAAGTAGCCGTTGTGAAGCTCTGTTCGACAAACACAAACAGCATAACCAAAGAGGGTTCGCGGGACGGCTCGAACCACCCGCTATAGCACTCAGCCGCCGCAGCGATACTCATTCCGCTCTCTGGAGGAAACTACAAATGAGAAGAAGAATCTTTTCGACGCTATTCACTTCAATGCTTGCTTTGGCGGGAGTCATCCCCGCCTTCTCTCAAGTGGATGTCTCATCCGGAACGATCAAGGGCATCGTTACCGACCAAACCAAGGCAGTGGTCGTTGGCGCCATCGTAACCGCGAAGAGCACCGAACGAGGAACCACTCGGACAGACAAGACCGGGGCCGACGGCAGCTACGCAATCCCGACCTTGCAGCCAGGGACCTATGAGGTTCGCATTGAAGCTCAAGGGTTTGAGGCGGCCGTCATTCCGAAGGTTGAAGTGACCGTCGGGTCGACGAGTGTTTACGACGTCGAGCTGCAGACTGGAGGAGTGAAGGCCCAGGTAGAAATCACCACCGAAGCGCCGGTGATTGAACCGGAGCGGACCCAACAGTCGAACACGATCAACAAGCTTCAGATTGAAAACTTCCCCAATAGCGGACGCGACTTCACATCTTATGTTTACACCGTGCCCGGCGTGGCGAACTCAGAAGCGCCGCGCGCTCAGGGAGGAGGGCGATTTACCTTCGCCACTTCCGGCTTCTCAATAGGCGGCAGCAACGGGCGGAACAACCTCGTTACGGTTGATGGCGGCGAGAACGAGTATGGATCAGGTGGGCTCCGATTCGCGATCAGCATCGACTCCATCCAGGAGTTTCAGGTCAACCGCAACTCGTTTTCGGCGGAGTTCGGCTTTACGGCCGGCACTGCCATCAATGTCATCACCAAGAGCGGCACGAACAACTTCCACGGCAGCGGTTACTTCTACTACCGCTCGCAAACTACTTCAGCGCGGGCGCCCTTCGACTTCAATCGTGAGAAACCGCTCGACCGGCAGTACTTTCCAGGGTTTACGTTTGGCGGTCCGATCGTAAAGAACAAGCTGTTCTTCTTTACCAACTACGAACGGAACGTTATAGACACTGCGCGGTTCCGAACCTACAGCGGCAGCTCGCTGTTGCAGCCGGGGGCCCTCCAACTGGCGCTGCTCGCAACGCTCGATGCTTCAGCCAGTGCCAACGTGCAGCGGATTGCAGCGGATCTGCGGACCTCCCTGACCACTACCGCGGCGAGATACCCGAACACGGGAAAGCTGCTGCAGGATAACGAAGGCACCTTCAATGGTCTGGCGCGCCTCAACACCTGGAACACGCGGATTGATTATCAGCTCAGCAACCGTGACTCGATCAACGGCCGATTTACGCTGAGCCACAATTTCACCGATGACCCCGGCACCAACAACGCCGCGGCCCCTTCCATTCGCACAAGCCTGACCTACCGCGATTACTCGACGGTCATAAGCTGGATACACAACTTTGGAAACAATCTGATCAACCAGGCACGGGGGCAGTTCTCGCCTAAGAACTCTGCGGTGACTGCGCCGCCCGATCCCGCCCAGACCGGTGCCATCATCAGCGGCCTTGGCAGCTTTGGCCGCTTCTTTGGCGCTCCCTACATCGTCAGCCAGAATCGCTATCAGTTCGAAGACAGTCTGACCTGGATCAAGGGCAACCACACCTTCAAGTTTGGCGGGTCGTATCGTCCTGTAGAATACATTTTTCGAAACGATTTGTGGTTTGCCGGTGAATACCAGTTTGCCCCGGGCATCTTCTCGGTCGCGCAAGCTGTCGCGCCGGCTGATCAAGCCGCGTTCTGCGCCGCGGTTGGCCAGTCACTGGCGACCTGCCTGGGTGCGGGACCGGCGGGGACGGCTTTGAACGGTCTGCAAAGCTTCAATCGCAATCTGCCTTTCCTCTACCGCCAGGGATTCCATAATCCGGAATGGCAAGGGACCGGGCGTTACTTCGGAGGGTTTGCTCAGGACACGTGGAAAGTTCATCCACGGCTGAGCCTCGACTTCGGCGGCCGGATCGATTACGACGGCGAGCCCAAACCGGTACCAGGTAACACGTACTTCTCACCGCGTTTCGGGTTTGCCTGGCAAGTGACCGGAGACAACAAGACCGTGCTGCGCGGCGGCAGCGGGATTTTCTATTCGCCGATCTACCTGCAGATCCCGGCTTACACGAGCGTCCTCAACGGCAGTGGGACCTACATCAACCAGATCGCCAGGAACTTTGCAAACGGCGCGACGGCCATTTATCAAGCCGGGGTGGCGCAGGGCAAGTATCCGTTCGGCGTGCTGAGCGAGGCGGATATCAACGCGCTTGGAATCTCAACCGCAGCCGGAGCGCCGGGCCGCGTGTTGTTCGACCTGGATCGGGACTACAAGAACAACTACGCAATTCAGGCCAACCTCGGCATCCAGCGCCAGATCACCAACAATCTCAGCATCGAACTCGCCTATCAGATGTATCACGGGCTTCACATCCAACAGCCGGTGCCGCTCAACTATTGCGAAGCCGGCACGCCGGGCTGTCCAGCAACGGCGGCCCAGCAGGCGCAACTGCTCACGCGCGATCCGCGGCTCGGTCCGTTGTATCGAGTGTGCAGCACGGCCGATCCCGCGCGCCCGGACACGACTTGCGGCAAGGTGAACGATTCGGGAATCACTCAGTTCACCGACTACAAGTCGCGTGGCAGTTCGATCTACCACGGGCTCACGGTTTCGGTGACGCGGCGCTTTAGCGACTACTTTTCATTCCAGGGCAACTACACCTTCAGCAAGGCGATTGACGATCAGACTGATTTCAACTCCGCCTTTGCGCCGCCATTCCCGACGCGGCTCACCACGGAGCGATCTCTGTCGAGCTTCGATATCCGCCACAACTTTGTTGTGAGCGCCGTGATCCTCAGCCCGTTCAAAGGCGGTGACGGGCACAACTTCGGTTCGCGCGCGTTCGCAGACATGACGTTGAGTCCGATCCTCTTTATTCGCAGCGGCATTCCGTTCACGCTGCTGACTGGCACCGACATCAACGGCGATACTCGGGGCGCCAACGACCGGCTTTTCCCGATCGGTCGAAACACCGGGCTCGGACCGAACTACCGAAGCTTGAACGCGCGGCTGAGCAAGGCGATTCGCTTCAAGCACGACAGTCCGATGCGGTTGGAGCTGAGTGTTGACGGCTCGAATCTTCTCAACCGCGTGAACTATGCTTCCGTGCGAGACATACTTCCGGTTACGTTCAACGCCGCAACCGGGGTGATCACCTCGCTGTCGCCGGATTACCTCTCGCCCACAAACCGGCTCGCCGGACGCAAGGACCGTGACTTCAGAAGCGGTCAACCCCTGAGTTTCACGTCGGCCTTCAACGCCCGCCAGATCCTGTGGGGTGTGAAGTTCGCCTTCTGATTTCTGATTCCTCCCGCGACTTTGTTGCGCGGTAGCTCAAAGCCAGGCCATCACGGCAGCACTTAAGCTGCCTGGTGGCCTTTGCTTTTTAGATTGAGATAGCGATTGTGAGGCGGGTATCTGCGGGCGGTAGTAGATAACTTGGCGCTGGTTAAAGCACCGCGGTCTCTTCCAGTAGCTGTCCTTCCGCAAATCTCTCAAGACGCAAGGGCGTTGCGTCAATTGTTCGCGCCCGCCCGTGCAGCACCTGCTCCGAAACTATTCTGCCGGTCGCCGGTGAGTGCATGACCCCGTGCCCGCTAAATCCGTTCGCCAGGAACAGACCCTCGACTCCGGGCGCCGGACCGATGATCGCGTGATGGTCGGGGGTAACTTCGTACAAGCCCGCCCAGCATCGCCGCGGATTTACTTCCGAGTCGAACTGAGTGTTGAAGCCGGTGGTCTCGTGCTCGTCGGGCCACGCCAGCAGGAACCCCGGGCCTTCGGGTCGAAAGTGAAAGCCGTTCGACATATCGATGACCATCGGCAACCGCGGCGGCAACAGATCAAAGGGTTGGGTGTGAACCAATTGTCTGCGAAGCGGCGTGACCGGAATGTCGACTCCGGCAAGCCGCGCGACAACCCCGGCCCACGGCCCTCCTGCGTTGACTACGATCTGAGTAGCCACGCGCCCTCGTGAAGTCACAACTCCGGAGACCCGGCCGCCCTGGACATCGATGCCGGTGACTTCAGTTCCCAACCACAGCTTTACGCCGCGCTCACGCGCTCGCGTCGCAAAGGCGGTCATCATGCTGTAAGGATCAACAAATCCATCCGTCGGGCAGAAGCTCCCGCCAACTACATCGTCCGCGCGCATCTGCGGAAGTATCTCGACTATGTCTTCGCGCGAGAGCATCTCGACGTTGTCCAGCCCGCATGCTTGTTGCTTTTTACGGTTCGCATTCAAGTAGTCGAGGTGCCGCTGCTCGGTAGCAACGAACAGGTAGCCGTGTGGCCGATAGCCTACGTCCTCGCCCGTCTCTTCCTGAAACTGTTTGAAGAAACCGATCGAGTACAGCGACATTCGAATGTTGATCTCGGTTGCGAACTGCGCACGGACGCCGCCTGCGCTCTTCCCGGTCGAGCCGAGCCCCTGATGAGGTTCACGCTCGACTATCAGGACGTTGGAGCATCCGGCTTCGGCGAGATGATAGGCAATGCTCGACCCGACGATCCCGCCTCCGATTATCACGACGTCTGCTGTTTCAGCCATTAGTCCAAGCTGCTACTGCGAAAACGATATTGGACCTGTATGGGCGTCCCTCCGTGGGCGCCCCTCCTTACGCCCGTTGAGTCTCGAAACGCAAAGAGGGGCGCCCACGGAGGGACGCCCGTACAGGTCGTTTAATACGCCAGTATATCCGAATCAAGAACCGGCGCGAACCCTGAACAGCTACTGACTACGGACTACGGACTAAGGACTACGGACTAATCACTGACCACTAGCCACTGACCACTCACCACTGCTATCATTCGCTTCACAAGGGGTCCTGAAGTTATGAGGCACAAGGCTCTTCCGCTGGTTGCGATCATCGTCCTCACCGTAGCGACGCTGGCGGGCGGCTACTACGGCTCGGCGCGAGCTCAGCGCACCTCAGCTACCGGAGCCGATGACGGCACAGGAGATCTCGCCGATGGATTTAAAGAAGCTCTCGCCGCCGTGCAGGAGAGCTATGCCGGCAGGGTGGATCTTGAGGCTTTGGGGCGCGACTCGATTCAGGGAATGCTCCGGCAGCTTGATCCTCACTCAACCTTCTTTACCAAGCAGGAGTTCGACGACATCCAGACCGAACAGAGCAGCCGCACATATGGCATAGGCGTGACCATCGCCAAACGCTACGATCACGTCTACATTCTCTCCGCTACTCCCGGCTCACCCGGGCATCGAGCCGGACTTCGGTACGGCGACGCGATAGTCGCCATCGACAAGCAGAACGTCGATGAGTGGACCTCGGACCGAGTCATGCACAAGGTGCGCGGCGAGAAGGGCGAACCTGTCGAAATAACGGTCGAGCGAGCGGGAGCGGCTAACCCGATAACCGTTCGCATCCGGCGCGACGAAGTCAAACTCCCATCGGTGCGCAACGCGTTTATGACTGGACAGCCCGGCACTGGTTACATCGCGCTGACCGGAGGTTTCTCGAGCAAGACCGATGAGGAGATGACGGAAGCTCTTGTGCGGCTCAAGCAGGAAGGGATGCGCCAGCTTGTGCTCGATCTGCGCGGCAATCCCGGCGGCTTGCTCGACGAAGCCATCAAGATATCCAGGAAGTTCCTCGCGCCGGGCGAAAAGATCGTCGAGGTTCGAGGCCGCGACGAGGAGTCTTCGCTTCACGCCTACCAGGCGCCCGATGATAACGTGCCCGAGACAATGCCGATGGTGATCCTGGTAAATCGCCAGACCGCGTCGGCGTCTGAAATCGTGGCGGGCGCGCTTCAAGATCACGACCGCGCCCTGATCGTCGGCGAGAACTCTTTCGGCAAGGGATTGGTGCAGGGGGTCTTTCACCTGTGGGGCGGCACCGGGCTTGTGTTGACGACCGCGAAGTACTACACGCCGAAGGGCCGCTCGCTCCAACGCAACTACTCGAACGTGTCGTTCTACGACTACTACCTCAACAGAGGCGAAGCCGAACAGGCGGCTGCAAGCACTCACGGCGACGTTTTCACGACTGATCTTGGGCGTACGGTCTACGGTGGAGGCGGAATAACGCCGGACATCGAAGTGAAGTCGGCCGAAGTTGGCCACGCGCGCGGGCGTCTCTTCTATGGCATCTTCGACTTCGTGCGGCAACTGGTAGCCGGACAGGTAACGGGTCTGCGCGAGTATCGAATCGCCGAGACCCAACAGAAGACGAAGATCAGTCCGGACGAGATCAACCGCTATCCGATAACCGACGAGCTGGTAGCGGCATTCCGCCAATACATCACCGGCAAACCGCAATTCAATCTCGCCGACGAGCGCTTCACCGCGAACCTCGGGTACATCCGAACGCAGATGCGGCGAGAACTGATCACGGCGGCGTACGGTCCCGAGGCGGGCGAGCAAGCTTACCTTCCCGACGACGCCCAGTTCCGCAAGGCTATCGAATCACTCGACCAGGCACGAATGCTCGCCGACAACGCCAGTCGCGCCCGCGGCGACAGGCAGTAATGCCCGCCAACTACTACAACTTCATCACAAACTGGCGAGTCGAGGGCACGGTCAACGAGGTGTCCGACGCTCTCAAGAAAGCCGAATACTTGCCTCGATGGTGGCCTTCGGTTTACCTCGACGTCCAGGTGCTCGAGCCCGGTGATGAGGCCGGCGTCGGCAAAGTTGTCAGCTTGCACACAAAAGGTTGGCTTCCTTACACGCTACGCTGGCAGTTTCGCGTGACCGAGTCTCGTTATCCGTTTGGGTTCAGCCTCGAAGCCTGGGGTGACCTGGTCGGCCGCGGAATCTGGACTCTGGAGCCCGACGGCAAATGGGTGAACGTCGCATACGATTGGAACGTCCGCGCCGACAAACCGCTGCTGCGCGCGTTATCGTTGGTGCTTAAACCAGTCTTCGCCGCCAATCACCGATGGGCCATGGCTCGCGGCGAAAAGAGTCTGGAGATGGAGCTGACGCGGCGACGTCAGTGTTCGGCAGAACTGTACTCGCGCAATCTAGTTTGATCCCTTGATCGGTTGCGAGACCTGCTGGTCCAGGAACAGGGTCGCCATCGCGCGGCGCTGGATGATCGAAAAGATCAGAGCTGCATTCACCAGCGAGGTTGCCAAACAGACTACCGCGACCCAGCGCGCCGGTCCCTCATGCCCGACAAATACAAGCACCGCTGGAGCGGCCAGGCTCAACCCCAAAAACATCAAGCCCAGCCAGCGCCTCGCATAAATCTTCCTTGAGATAAAAGCAAGACCGGCAGCAGCTATCAACTCAAATAGTCCGAAATCCACAAAAACTTCCATGGCCTATCGTTCCTCAATCTTACTTTGTTAGCCCTTGGACAGTAGTGCACGCACGTGCCACGTTGGCGTGTTACCCCTCATGGACTATAGACGTACAAACATAGCAAAACTCTGCGCCGGAGAAAAATATTTCCAATCCGGAAGGGTTCGGGAGTTCCGCGTCTCTTGTTACCCGAATGAGCGGAGCGTAATATGGTCGCGTTTTCGTGAGCGGTGTCGATGAACCGCCAGCCGCGACCTGAATGTTGCATCCCAAGCGAGGCCGTTATGATCACCGAAAAAGACATAACCATTCGGCCCGATTCCGCAAAGCAGGGGCCGCCGATTTTTCCGACCAACTCGGTCGAGTTCGTCAATGCGCTCTCTCACTACTACCGAGGCGAGCTGTCCCGAATGATGAGCTGGCGCGACCGGCTCGATCGCACGACGAACTGGGCGATAACCGGTGTCGGAGCGATGCTGTCGGTCTCGCTTTCGTCTCCGCAATCGCATCACGGCGTGCTGTTGTTTGCGATGGTGCTGGTCTTCTTGATGCTGTACATCGAGTCGCGCCGCTATCGGTTCTTCCATGTCTATCGCACTCGCGTGCGATTGATCGAGCGCAACTACTACGCGCGGATACTTTCGCCGCGCGACGCGATCGACCCGGTTCACTGGATGAATCAGGTGGGGGAAGACTTGCGACTCCCGCGCTTTTCGATGTCGCACCGGGAAGCGATGGCAAGGCGCCTGCGCCGGAACTATATGTGGCTGTTTCTCATTTTGCTGCTTGCGTGGCTGCTCAAGACCACGACCAGCGTTCTGCAACCAGGCAACAGCCAGATCATTCACTCAGCGGTCGAACTGCTCAACAACGCCGCGCTTGGATATATTCCGGGCTGGTTGGTGGTGACGTGCGTCCTCTGCTTCTATGGATTCCTGCTCTACGTAATACTCAAGCACCGTGAGACGACCGGAGAGCTGGCGTACGGCGAAGTGCACGTTTAAGGCAAGAGGAAGTGCATTGAAAATTGAAAATTGAAAAATCTCAAATTGGGGCAAGTCGAAGCAGATTTCGCGCTCGACAATTTGAAATTTTCAATTCTCAATTTTCAATGTCTTTGGTCCCGACCTCTTGCGTATTTGGTTGCTGACATCATAGTGTTAGAAGTGCAACTCAGGCGGCGAAACCGACCATGACAGGCAGAGTCTTCCTCCACTACACGATCGGCGAGCGCCTCGGCGCGGGCGGCATGGGCGAAGTGTATCGCGCCGAAGACACGCGGCTCGGGCGCTCGGTTGCCCTCAAATTTCTTCCCGCTTCATTTCAGTATGACCCCGATCGGCGTGAACGATTCTTTAAGGAAGCCCGCGCGGCTTCCGCCTTGCGCTCGCCCTATATAGCGGCGATCCACGACATAGGGGAGCACGAGGGCTCGGCGTTTATCGTGATGGAATTCGTCGAAGGTTCGCTGCTTTCGCATATGACTGAGCGGGGACCGCTTCCGCTGTTCGACTCCATCGACATCGCGATGCAAGTAGCCGACGCGCTCGACGAAGCTCACGGGGCCGGCATCGTTCATCGCGACATCAAGAGCTCCAACCTGATGGTCACCGACCGCGGGCTTGTTAAGGTGCTCGACTTCGGTCTGGCCAAGGTAGCCTCTGCGCCGCTGCCGTCCCTGGATAGTGACAGCGACGCGACCGCAAAGCTTGGTCAGGAAACCTCGGTTGGCCTCGTGCTCGGCACCGTGTCCTACATGTCGCCCGAGCAAGCGCTTGGTCAGGAGGTGGATCATCGCTCGGACATCTTCTCGCTCGGCGTTGTGAGCTACGAGATGCTGACCGGGCGGCTGCCTTTCATCGGCGCAAGCAACACCGAGATCATCGATCGGATAGTTCATGAAGAACCGGCGGCGGTTGCCCGGTTCAACTACGGCGTGCCTCCCGAGCTTGAACGCATCGTTCGCAA
>Ga0193755_1000600_pt1 | contig 10349 bp, 7 predicted proteins | sample H1a2metaG_FD_144921 | JGI IMG/M metagenome (GOLD analysis project Ga0193755, IMG submission 144921) | Soil microbial communities from a riparian zone of the East river system, Colorado, United States - H1a2 | ecosystem: Environmental > Terrestrial > Soil > Riparian zone | place: USA: East River...
GCTGATTAAAGCGGTTACAAAGCGCATAAGAGATTGTCGCGCAGTGATCGTCACCCTTGGGCTTGCGGAGGTATGGCGCGACGTTCAAGAGGACGTGTTCGTCAATTGCACTCCCCTTGATGTGGCGTACACATTGAAGCCGGATGCAGCTCCACCTGTGTCCAAGCCTCAGCCGAACCGATACGAATTTCATCTCACCAGTTTCGCTGAAAACTGGGCGAATCTGGAAGCCATTCATGGGTTGCTGTCTCAGTATGGACACCCGGACGTTCGTATCGTCGTCACCGTTTCTCCCGTCCCTCTGATGAACACTTTTTCATCCATGGACATTGTCGTGGCCAACACCTGGGCGAAGTCGCTTTTAAGAGCAGTTGCCCAGGAGTGGGCTGCCGCGCATGGGAACATAGATTACTTTCCAAGTTACGAAATAGTACAAAACTCCGATCGCGCCGCTTCATGGGAGCGCGATCTCAGGCACGTAAGAAGCGCCGGAGCACATCATATCATGGCCTTATTCCTTCGGAACTATCTCGACGAATAAGGTCAGTAACGTTGGCGGCGATTTTCGATTGCTATTCGTAGCGTTCGGACTCGCTCGCGCACCTTCAGCAACGTTGCTTGTCAAATGCAGGATCCATTACATTACGTTCACTGTGAACTGAGTCTGCGGCGCCTGTCACGGCAAGAACGTCTCGTGTTAGGGGCGATATGCCTTTGTACGTTGGTCCTGCTTGCTGCTCTTCAACATGGCCGCGTATTTCTGGGTGATGAAATCGGTACGCTGAGATATCTGAAAAAAAGTCCAGCCTACATTTTGACCCATTTCGCCACCCATCTCTCGATGAATTACTTTATCTTGGTCGAGAAGGGCGTTGCCTGGCTGTGTGGAGCAACGGATTGGCGACTAACTCTGCTGCCGATTGCTGCTGCCATTGCAATAATTCCACTGACTGCTTCGCTGGCGCTCAAGCTCACAGGTTCAACGCGCACCGCACTGATTGCTGCGAGCTTAGCCGCGTTCAACCCATACCTTATTTATTGGGGTCCGGCGATTCGTGCCTATTCGCTCCTGGTAGCACTTAGTCTATTGGCAATCAATGAATTCTTCCACTGGTATCGGCAGCGAGACTGGTGGAGCGGCGTGCGCTGCGCGGCTGTCGTGTTGCTGTTGTTACTCGCTCATCCTAATGGCATTTACACAGTCGCAGTCCTCATGCTGTTGCTGGCCGTCGAAACCGTTTTCTCTGGTTGGTCTGGCGGGCGAAAGTTTCTCTGGGAATCCAGGACTCTTTGGATTCCGTTGGCTGGAGTAGCTGTACTAATCGGCGGGGCATACTGGCGTCTGCTGCCCGATATGGCGAAGGTTAACAGGGAGTGGGGAACCGATACCCCGCCAACAAGCATGGCATATCTTCCGCAGGTCTTTACCACGTACATGGGTATCGGTTACGTCGCCTGGCTGTCCGTGTTTTTCCTCCTTGCCGGCTGTTGGTCGGCGGTACGAGAGAAGCGAGCGCTTCTTCTGGTGTGTGCAGCAATCATTCTGACTCCGATTCTCATGTCCTTGCAAGGGATCTCCGTTCATACCTATGACTACGCACGTTATCTAATTTGCTCTTTACCCTTGCTTCTGATTGTGATGGCAGCGGGAATCGATTGGCTTGCCAGGTTAGTTTGGATGCGAGGAGCCGCCGCCATTACAGCTTGGGGCCTTGCCACGTTAATTGTTGCATGCTGGACCCCCAACGTCCGCGCACAGTTTCTCGTTAAGAAACATTGGCCGTATGCCCAGGTGGCCAGGTTTCTGCATGCACACATGCGGAAAAACGATGTTATCGTCACGGGATGGGGCATTGCGTTCACACTCTCGCAGTTCTTCGACCACCCTGAAGATCGCATAATGCTGCCCGACCAATACCTCAACAGAGTCGCTAACAAACTCGATGCGCCCTTGCCTGGGCGCGTTTTTTACGTGACAGGGCGAGGTAATCTAACCGGTCGGACAACAACCATCCGAGATTTCGGGCGAGCTGAAGTTACAATCTACACAAGCGCTACCGCGCGAGAGTTGCTCCAGCAGTGGCGGGAAGATCTGCTGCATCGAACTGCGGGCTGGGTTATTGCGCCGTTTCAAAATGATTACCAACTACTCGCCCTCCTCGAAGAGCGGTTGCCTTCTGGGCAGTCGGCAGATCATTGGCGCTCACTGGCCGAGCGTTGCCGAGCTCAGAGTCCCGCAGCGCGTGATGTTCCACGCCACTTGGAAAAGGCAACAAGAGCCGTAATATTTCCGTGAACTCGTTTCCAGCAAAGCTTTCCCGAGGCATTCGGGCCGCTGTTGAATCCGCAAACTGCGCCTTTTCTCTCAGGTTGGAGACAGGCACCAAAAAATCAAAGCGAAAAGGGCGAGCGCTCGCCAAATCATCTCCCATTAGTTAGATTTTTCGAGTGACCGACGCAATCGACCTTACCATTGTGATGCCTTGCTTGAACGAGGCGGAGACGCTCGCGCAGTGTATTGAGAAGGCGCAGGTAGGCATTCAGCGTTCTGGCGTGCGAGGAGAGATTGTTGTCGCCGACAACGGTAGCAAGGATAATTCCGTCCTGATCGCGGAGAAGCTTGGAGCGCGCGTTGCTCATGTAAAAGAAAAAGGATATGGGAACGCACTGCGCGGTGGCATCCAAGCCGCATCAGGGAAATGGATTATCATGGGCGACGCTGACGAGAGCTACGACTTTTCTGAGACCGACCGCTTCGTTAAGAAATTTCAGGAAGGCTTTGAATTGGTTACTGGTTGCCGTCTGCCGCAGGGCGGCGGAACAATCTTGCCGGGTGCGATGCCGCTTTCACACCGCTGGTTGGGAAACCCCCTGTTTTCACGAATGGCCCGACATATGTTTGCCGCTCCCATTCACGATGTTTATTGCGGCCTCCGTGGATTCACACGGGATCTGTACGACCGCCTGGAGCTTCAGTGCGACGGAATGGAATTTGCCACCGAAATGATTATTAAAGCCAGTTTACACGGTGCGCACATAACCGAAATCCCGATCACCCTTCATCCCGACGGCCGCAAAACGCACGCGCCCCACCTGCGGACTGTTCGTGATGGCTGGCGTACTTTGCGCTTCTTTCTCGTGTTTAGCCCGCGCTGGCTCTTTCTCGTCCCGGGTTTTGTTTTCGCCCTGCTCGGACTGGCTGGATATGCTGTCGCATTGCCCGGATTGACGCTCGGCGGCGTGACCTTCGACGCTCACACACTCTTGTTTTCCAGCCTGGCCATTATGATGGGTTTTCAATCGGTTCTGTTCGCTATTTGCGCCAAGTCTTTCGCTATCAGCGAAGGTTTGCTACCGAAAGACCCACGCATTGACCGGTTTTTCAAAGTGATTTATTTGGAACGCGGTCTGGCCATTGGTGCTCTGGCTTTTTTAGCTGGATTGATCTTATTAGGCGTAGCGGTGCTGCAATGGAGGTCTGCCCATTTTGGTCGTCTCGATTACGCTGTCACCATGCGCTGGGTCATTCCAGGCGCGACTCTGACCGCGCTGGGCTTTCAGACTGTACTTTCAAGTTTTTTCGTGAGTATTCTGGGAATGAAGCGGCGCCTATGAGCCAGTTTTCGATAAAAGCGATGCCTGAATTGTGGTTGGTCACCTTCTGACCTTCACCCTAATCAATGATCCCTGACCGGTTTTGGCAGGCTGGGCCACTTGCTTGGACGACAACCGTCATGCCACGGTGCTTTCGTGCCGAGTCGTCCAGTTTGTTCACCAATATTCGCGGGATACTGAAATGGATTTAATCGAATCTGTTCATGGACGATACGTCCACAAGAGACGCACTTCGGTCCTGAGTGGTTGGTGTTCCAGACTTATTCCATTCGATTCTCAGGTGCTGGATGTCGGCTGCGGTGACGGTCGACTCGCTCGCTTAATCGCGGATAAGCGACCTGATATTTCGATTTGTGGAATTGATGTCCGGCAACGCAAAGATTCAGCGATGCCCGTGGAAACGTTCGACGGCAAATCCATACCGTATGGGGACGGCAGCTTCGACGTTGTGATGTTCGTTGATGTAATCCACCACGCCGACCAGCCCATGACGCTGCTTCGCGAAGCAGCCCGTGTCGCGCGGCAAGCCATTCTTATCAAGGATCATCTCGTCGAAGGAACATTTGCTTATTTGACTCTGCAGTTAATGGATTGGGTGGGAAATGCACGCCACGGTGTTTCCCTGCCGTATAACTATTGGACGCTAGCCAGGTGGCATAATGTATTCGACAAGCTACGGCTTAACATCACGTTCTGGGAATCGGACTTGAGGCTTTATCCATTTCCGGCGGATCTAATCCTGGGAAGGTCCTTGCACTTTGTCGCGCTGCTTGGAATGCAAGGTGAGAGTGAGGCCCAGATTCAACATGATAAAATCCAAACACAGGGAGCTAGCTGAGCACAATCCCCTTCCTAATGACCCATGGGAGGAGGCGTACCTGCGCTTTGAAAGCCCTGAGGAAGAAATCCGAAAATTCATTGGACGACTAAAATTTATGGGTGCCACGAAATGGCCGCGGAATGCAAAGATCGTGGAGTTGTTTTGCGGAAGGGGAAGCGGATTGAGGGCCCTGCACCAGCTAGGCTTCAGCGAGGTCGAAGGAATCGACCTGTCGCCCTCACTCGCTGCCGCGTACGCCGGGCCGGGAAAGATCCTGGTCGGGGATTGCCGGCAGCTCCCATTTGAAAATGCCAGCAAAGATATCCTTATTGTCCAGGGCGGCTTGCATCACTTGCCTGTGCTCCCCGATGATCTCGATCGAGTACTTAATGAAGGAGCGCGTGTCCTGAGCAAAGATGGCTTGTTAGTCGTGGTCGAGCCGTGGGCTACTCTCTTTCTTTCCCTGAGCCATGCGCTTTGTCGAAGCCGAACCATCAGGATGTTATCACCAAAGGTTGATGCATTGGCCACGATGATTCATTACGAACGAAAAACGTACGAACAATGGCTAAGCCACCCTGGACTTATCCTGGATTCGCTCCGCAAAAGCTTTGGAGTCGAGCGCTGTCATTTCAGGTGGGGAAAAATATATTTCGTCGGACGTAAAAGGACCTCTTGAGTTAGCAGGGACTGCGCATCGCCTCAGCACTCTGTGAACAATCAGCCAGCGGTAACCGTAAAGTAAGTCGAACTTTTAAACGAACTTCATTATGCAACATGACTCTGGGCTACAGCGTTGGCTGAAGCTTCCGTTTCTGTACAACTTGCTTCAGGACGCGGTTGGGGCAAACGCGCTACGTCGGAGGGTCATTCAAAACCATGTTCGGGCAAAGGCTGGTGACAAGGTAGTCGATGTTGGGTGCGGTCCGGCGCGAATCCTGCGCTGGCTTCCGGATGTGCGATATCTCGGGCTCGACATCAATCCCGAGTACATTAGCTCTGCCAGGCGCACGCACGGCAACAAGGGCACGTTTGTCGTTGGCGACACAAAGTCCCTTCGAGATGACCCGCGATTTAAAGATGCCGATATTGTGATGGCCCTGGGTCTTTTGCACCACCTGGATGATGAAGATGCCGCGCATTGTATTCGCTTTGCTTATGACGCGCTAAAGGAAAAAGGTCGATTTGTGTGTCTTGATGGATGTTGGATCCCAAATCAGGGTTCATTTTCCAAGTACGTGATGTCTCATGACCGAGGGCAGAACGTTCGGACCGAGCAACAATACCGCCAGCTTGCCGCGAAGGTTTTTACAAATGTGGATGCCTGGGTCGACAAGAAGCCAATGCGCATCCCGTATGTGACTATCGTTCTCGAATGCGAAAAGTGATGCTCCATGACTCCAGCTTGATTGATCTCAGGGTTAGGAGATCGCCTATCGAACTGATACCGGTCTACAGCCACCGTAAGCTCGCCATAGCTTCCATGCGCCGGCGAGCACCAAGAGTAGAAAAGTAACTCGCTGCAAAATCAGGAGACCCCAGAAAAGCATTGGTTTATACTCGAACTCAACGTAATTGCGCCCGGCCGGCAGGATTACCGCAGGTTGAGTGAAATTCGCTCGCAAAACTTTCGCCGGTCGCGAATTGACTCTTGCGTGCCAGTCATCGCTCCACCGTTCGTTCAAGATCAAAAGGCCCGGTTTTGTAGAATAAGCCTGCACGCTAATCACATTTGGTGTGCGAAAGACTGGCTCCACCAGATCCTCGAACATCGGAGCAGCAACACCGCCGCTTTCCATCGTTCGTACCGGCGAAGGGATTGTTTGTTGTTTTGATTTCTCTATGGCTGCAGCGCGGTGATGATCAAATCCTGCAGTAAGCTCCTTTCGGAACGAGTCTTTATTGGAGAACGGTATTGCCTTATGTACCAGCGTGTACAGTTTCATCGGATCAGGTGCTTCGTACACCCGATAACCGCTTTCTGTAAAAAGGAGACGAGCCTTCGGATCGAATGGAATTGAGTCCTGCCCACAAATATAATATTTCGTCCCGCGTAGCTCGCGGAAATTCACTTCCCGCTCGCCGAACATTTCGCGAAATTGGTCATCGGGCACTGGGGTACAGTTGAGATAGAAAGTGCGAATCCCATAATAACTGGCATTACTTCCCCACTCGGGAGGCCGAAACGCCGAATCAAGAACAACCACACGGTAGTCTGCAATGCCCGGAAGCTGCGCCACCCGCCGCAGAACACGATGCGACTTTAGATTGTCCGCGCGCAAATATTCGGAGATCCAAAATGGCTGCGTTCCCGGCGGAGATAGAACTGAAGCCAAACACGTCAACAACAGCAGTCCGCTACCGGCAAAACGTTCCCGGCGCGAGGATGGCGGCCAAAACATCCACGCAAGCGGCAATATCGCCAGCACGAGCCAGCTCGTTGTCTTTTCGTGGCGATCGAAAGCCAGAGCCAGAACAAAAATCAGCAAGCCCAAGCCCGTCGCGATCCAAAAATACCACGACCATTTGCCTTTGAGTTCGAATTTGCGGCTTGCCACATCCATGATCGCCTGCAAGCCCAGACCTGCAAGAAAAGCTGTTAGAATTGTAAAGACTGCAAGGTATCGACCCGCTTCCCGGATTCGGTTTAGGAGCGGCAGATGAAAATGGACATAAGCTAGCCCGAAATGTGTTCCGAAACCTGCAGTAAAAAATAAAAGGCCATCGCGCCAAACGTAAGCAACAAGAAGCGGGTCAAGATGTCAGCACGCCGATAGAAAACGACACAAAGGAGTATCCCTAACAAAGCCAGTGGCCCCACATATATGCCGCCAATGACATGAAGATCGGATGAGTCGAAAATTAGGTGAGTAAAATCTTTCGCTGCCAGTTGATGCTCATTAAAGCGCTCCCAATGAAGCGTGGCCGATGATGTGAGAATTCGATCCTAAATGACGAATCATCGCTCCTGTCGCCGATCAGGAGCTGTTTTTGTTGTCGACTTTGATGGCGTTCAATCTCGGCACGACAAAGACTGCGGCCAGAGTGCTCCAACTAACAAGAATCATCGCGAAATACAGGTGCTGCGGATAATAAAAGTGGATCGTATTCTCGCCGCTACGAACACGCACGGCTCGAAAGATGAAGTTTCCGCCGAAGACGTCCGCCGGCATTCCGTTAACCTTGGCGCGCCAGCCCGCAGCCCATCGGTCAGTCACCAGTAGCCAGCCTTCCGCGGGACAAGAAACTTTGATGTTCAACTCGTTTGGACTGTAAGCGAGAACTTGCGCTGGAATCTCCTGAGCCGGCGCCAGGTGAGAGATGGACGCGAGCACAGTTCGGTCCGGAGCTACAGGAGACCTAATGTTACTGACGTTCGCCATTTGTAAACGAGGATGCACGATCACGACCGGCACGCCGAGTTCTTCGCTTCGGTTCACAAGAGCGCTAAAGGTAGCGTTCGAAGGGACCGCAACGACAGCATCTTTCGCGAACCAGATTCTGTCAGCGCCGAGTCCCATATTTAGCAAAACCGGATGGTCAGCAAATCCTGTGTGAAAGCGATTCTTCATCGTGGAATGATTGTAGAAGGTCGCAATCCTCAGAGTGAGCGAGGCATTGGCGTGAGCGCCACCGAGGCGGGGGGGAGCCTCTAGTTCGCGCTGAAGACTTTTCAGAGTCAATGTGGTCTTGTGGCCAGCATCCGCCCGACGCACCAACGAATGGCCCCAACCGCTATCGGTGGACATGAACTCCTGCGAAAGGCGTAATGTGAGCGATGCGTCCAGGATTGCCAAAACGCCGAACAAAACGGGAAGCCATTTTCTCGTCCCTTGAAACAGGAAAAGCAACACAGAAACAGCAACCACGCCGAACCAAATACCGGCGAGATGCAAAATGCTAAGATGAAACTGATTGCCCAGGTTAGCTACACGAGAGACGACGTGTACGTAAGCCCACACAGCAACGATACTCGCTGCAAGTGATACCACGGCTAATTGCCACCATATCCGAGTTTCATGGTTTTGAATTGCTGCTTTAAGATCACTAGTAGCCAGGAGAGCTAACACGGCTGCCGAAAAGATAGCGTAACCGCGAAACATTGCCGGATACGCGAAATACCGGGTGGGAGGACAGTAATCGTAAAGCCAGCCGCGAACCGGCAATCTGTCGCCCACCGCGCACGCCAGGGAAAAAGCGATAATTCCAACCAGCCACCAACGCCAGATCGACCGCGGCCGTTGCCAGAGCGCCAACAAACTCAAGGTGAGAGGAAGGACGCCGACGTAAACGTCAGCCATCGAAATATTAGTCTTTGGCCACAGTTCGGGATTTCGTGGAGGGAACTTCAAGGCGGTAAGATAAGGGCTTGCAAAAGTCGCAAGCGCCCCAGGATCAAGAGCATTCCCCGCGGTCACCAGCCAGCGGGGCTCCGCTCCAGCTCTTTCGGTATAACCGAGTCCCTCCCTGAAAAACGCCACATAGGTTGGCGCCATAATCAATACTCCGACGCAAAAAACCGTCGCCAGCGCTAAAAAGGCGAACTTAAATCGACCCCAAATCGGTTGCTTCTGGACTAGAAGTCCTGCCCCGTGGTCAGGGCTGCAACATCGTCCCACTCCCCATAAGAACAACATTCCCCCGCTCAAAATCACAATGGCTGGATATCCACCCAAGGCAGATAGTCCCCATAGCGCGCCGGCTTGAGCAGCCGGTTGGAAGCGAAGTGACGTTAACGCCACGTCAAACCGCCAGATAAACCAGGGCACAAACGAGAAAGAATAAAGAACCGTTGTGTGCTCGGCATGTGCCGTATAAAAACCACAAAACGAGTACCCTAGTGCCACCAGGAAAGCGCCCCAGGGAGGAGCACCGAGATGGCGTGCCAACAGTAGCAGACCTAGCGGCCCTAACACCCAGATAAAAAGCCAGTAAATTCGAAAAGCTGTCGAATTACCGCCTCCGATCGCGCCTGCGATTATTGCAATAGGAGAAGCGGCGGCAACCTGTGGATCGGCGAAATCTGGTGTACCACCTGCCCGCCACGGATCCCATAGAAGCAACCGGCCACTGCGAGCATGATCAGCAACAAGCGAGAACGCCGGGGTATAGAACGACCAGGCGTCCCAGATTTGAACCCGTGCTCCGCTTATTAGTTCTCTGTTAATAATAAGAAACAGGGTCGTCAACAACAGTCCGGCCAACAGCCAGCCCGATATTCTAAATCGTTTCAAACCGACTAGTTGTTGTTCCATGGCTTGCTTGTTGCGGCCTTTGTCAAACAGCGGTGCTTCGCGCTGTTGTGTTTAGCTGATTGATTTGAAATGCACTGTCGAAATAACTGCACAAGCTGTTAAGCCTAAATGATGTGTGTTAATTTTTTCGTGCTGCTGCGAAGACCGAAACGCCGAACGGAAAATCAAAGAATCTCAAGAAGATGCGTTCCGAGGAAAACAGATTAAACAATACGGCGTTTGATGAACTAGGGGCATAAGTGAAGTCTCCATCTGGCGCAGGCTCTCGACGACCCGTGCGCGCTACTAAGCGAATGGCAGCTATCGGCGGAAACAGGAAAGTATTAAAGTAGGTCGTTCGTTCGACAGTAAAATTGGCGGCCTGCAACTTTTCTCTGAGCTCGCCTTGAGTGTATCGCCGGCAGTGTTGGTTGACGACATCCTGCTGTCCCCACAACCACATATATGCCGGCACGGCCAACACGATTCGACCGCCGTTTCGCAATTTTCGGTTTACGATCTGGAGTGCGCGTGCGTCATCTGGAATGTGCTCGAGAACGTCAAACATTGTAACGCCATCATAACATCCGTCCTGGATTTCCAATGGGAGCCGATCGATCGACGCTTGGAAAACGCGTGCCGGACCCCGTCTTGCTGCCAATCTGGCAAGCCCCTCATCT